>Ga0265327_10000120_pt1 | contig 171108 bp, 154 predicted proteins | sample 41621metaG_FD_202089 | JGI IMG/M metagenome (GOLD analysis project Ga0265327, IMG submission 202089) | Rhizosphere microbial communities from Carex aquatilis grown in University of Washington, Seatle, WA, United States - 4-16-21 metaG | ecosystem: Host-associated > Plants > Roots >...
GCATCCGCATTCGAGCTTGAGAATGCGGTCGCCCAGAGAATTCAGGCAACATCAACAGCGCGTCGCCCATACCGGGAGCGCGTCAACCAGCGCATAGACCGTGTCCGGTTATGCGGGGGCAAGATCACAGCGACGGCTCGGTCAAGTTCCGCATCGACGGCACGGCCAAGGTCACCGGCGCAAAGGTCTTCGCCTACGACATCCGCGCCCGCGATCTCCCGCACTGGCCGCAAGAGCAGTCCCATGCGCTGCTGCTGCGCGCCACCTTCGCCGACCGCCCCTTCACGGGCATCGACCTGAGCGCCCTGGGCGACGAGCTCAAGCCCGACCGCGTGGTCACCGCCGAAGACCTGGTGCGCGACCGCGTCGCCTTCGCGCCCTTCTACGGCGACGACATGCTACTGCCCCTGGGCAAGACGCCGGCCTACCTCGGCCATGCCGTGGCGCTGCTGATCTTCAAGGACTTCGCGCGCTTCCGTTACGCCAAGGACAAGCTGAAGTTCCGCGAGGACATCGTCAAGGGTGGCCCGATCAGCGGCCCGCTCGAGCGCGAGCCCTGGGCGGGCTTTCGCTACGTGCGCGTGGGCGGTGCCACGCCCTTCGACGACGACAAGTTCTCCACCATGAAGGACACCGTCCTCTTCCCCTCCTTCAAGAAGCGCCAGGCGATCTGGCCCGAGGCGGTGATGAACGGCGCCAAGTTCGGCGAGACCGGCATGGCCCATGCCAAGGCCATCGGTGACGAACTGGCGCAGCCGCCCGAGGACTGGCTGGTCCTGAGCCGCGACTACTTCTCCCAATCCATCGACACCGCGGCCCTCGAACCCGACAACGCCAATTGCTGGTACGACCCGGACAAGAAGGCACTGCACATGGTCGTGCCCTCGCAGTCCCCGGTCGAGGTGGCCGAGTCAGCGCTGCTGATGGTCGCCAAGTGCGCCTTCCCGGTGAAGGATCTGTTCCTGCATCCCTGCTATACGGTCGGCTACGGCTCCAAGGACCACTTCAACTACCCCTTCTATGGACTGATGGCCGCCTTCTACGCCGATGGCAAGCCGGTGCGCCTGGCCAATGACCGCTTCGAGCAGTTCCAGAGTTCGCTCAAGCGCCACAGCATCCAGATGAAGTACACGATGGCGGTCAACAAGAAGACCGGCCTGATCCAGTCCTTCAAGGGCGACTTCGCGCTCGACGGTGGCGGGCGCATGAACTTCACGCCTTCGGTGACCCTGGTAGCCGCCACCTCCGCACAGAGCATCTACTACCTGCCCAAAAACGACTTCACCGCCGTGGGCCTGGCCAGCCGCGCGCTCGATGCCGGCAGCGCCCGCGGCTACGGCACCCTGCAGGCCATGGGCGCGACCGAGATGCTGATCGACGAGCTGGCCGAGAAGATCGGCATAGACCCGATCGAGTTCCGCCTCAAGAACGTCTTCCGCACCGGCATGAAGAACAGCCAGGGCGCCATTCCGGCTGGCGCCATACGGGCCGACGAGGTGATGCGGAAGGCGCAGAAGCACGCACTCTGGACCGAACGCGCCAAGCGCAAGATCGAGTACGAAGCCGCCCACCCGGGCAAGCGCTATGGCGTCGGCTTCGGCTGCGTGCAGAAGGACTTCGGCACCGGCGCCGAGTCCTGCTTCGCCAAGATCGAGGTGTCGCCGGAGGGCCGCATCGAGATGCATCTGAGCGGCGCTGAGCTGGGCACGGGCATGAGCACCTCGCAGGCGGTGGTGGCGGCGAAATGGCTGGGCCGGCCCGTCGATCAGCTCTCCACTTCGGTGACCGACTGGCCCGAGCTGCCCATGAAGGTGACGGGCGATCCCTATCTGATGAGCCAGGCCGACCAGGACAAGCACCAGTCCGACCCCGCCTGGACGCCGAGCTACTGCTCGCCCTCCAGCGCCAGCAACTCGGCCTACTACTTCTCACACGGCACCCGCGAGGCCGCGCGCGTGCTCTTCGAGCACGGCCTGTGGCCGGCGGCGCTGTCGATCTGGGGCGCGGGCATCGGCGGCGGCGCGGCGGCGCCCTATGTGATGCGGATTGAGGATGCGCGCTGGGTAGAAGGCAGCCTCACCTGTGCCGGCATGGAGCCGCTGCCGCTGGCGCGCCTGGCCGCACGGGCCCACAAGCTCGCCCTGGTGACCGGCGTGGTGGCGCATACCTTCAACCGCTGGCAATGGGCCGAGGCCGACTTCGCCGTGGACGGGCAAAACCACCGCCGCGCGCTGGACGGCCTGGCGGTGCGACACGCTGAATCCGGTAGTTATCAGGTGATCGGGCGCCAGAAGGTGTTCTACCCGCCTCTGCAACGCAACAACGCCGGCGTCACCTATTACAGCGCCATCGCCACGCTGGCGGAGGTGGCGGTGGACCTGAACTCGGGCAAGGTCGAGCTGCTCAAGCACCACTCGGTGCTCGAATGCGGCAACCAGATCGTGCCGCAGCTGGTGTCCGGCCAGTTGCAGGGCGGCCTGGCCATGGGCATCGGGCACGCACTGCACGAATACCTGCCGCTGTATGAGGACGGCCCCGGAAACGGCACCTGGAACTTCAACCGCTACGAGTTGCCGCGCGCGGCCGACGTGGCCGTCTGGAGCCAGCAGGGCGAAATCCTGCCACCGCTGTCGGACACCGACCCACCCAAGGGCATGGGCGAGGTGACGATGATCGCCATCGTGCCCGCGATCGTGAATGCGATCGCCCATGCCACCGGGCATCGCTTCCGCGAGCTGCCCGTCACACCCACCAAGATCCGGGAAGCTCTGGCATGAAAACCAAACCGCTAACCGTCAAGATCAACGGCAAGACCGTCGGCCCGCAGGAGGTGCCGGACGGCCTGATGATGCTGGACTTCCTGCACGAATACGCCGCCCTCACCGGCTCACGCCTGGGTTGCGGCATCGGCGTGTGCCGGGCCTGCGTTGTCATCATTGACAAGCCCGACGGCACGAGCGAGGAGATGCGCACCTGCATCACTGGCGCGCACTTCTTCGCCGGCAAGGCCATCCGCACTGTCGAAGGCCATGCACAGCGCAACGAGAAGGGCGAGATCATTGCGCTTTCGCCCGTGCAGCAGAAATTCCTGGAGCACTACAGCTTCCAATGCGGCTACTGCACGCCGGGCTTCGTGAACGGCGCAACGGTGCTGATCGAGCGGCTCAAGCGCGAGCCTGTCGCCAAGAGCCAGGTCGAGGCCGTGATCACCGAATCGCTGAACACCCATCTGTGCCGCTGCACCGGCTACGTGCGCTACTACGAGGCAGTGAAGGATGTCATCCTCGGCACCCCTGGCCTCACCAAGGAGGGCTGAAGCGATGAAAGCCCTCCTGACTGCAACGATTGTGCTTTTGCTGGCCGGCTGCGGCGGCCCCAGCGGCGATGGCAAGCCGATCAAATCCAGCCCCGAGCTGATCGCGCGCGGCAAGTACCTGGCCCGCGCGGCCGACTGCGCGGCCTGCCACACCGCACCGGGCGGCGCGGCCATGGCCGGCGGCGCCGCGCTGGAGTCGCCCTTCGGCTCGCTCTACGGCAGCAACATCACGCCGGACCACGACACCGGCATCGGCAAGTGGAGCGCCGACGATTTCTACAAGGCCATGCACGATGGCACCTCGCCCGGCGGCCGGCAGCTCTATCCGGCCATGCCCTACACCTCCTACCGCAGCATGCCGCGCGAGGATGTCGATGCCGTCTTCGCCTATCTGATGAGCCTGCCGCCGGTCAAGCAGGCCAGCCAGCCTGCCGATCTGCACTTCCCCTACAACATGCGCTTCGGCGTGCGCTTCTGGAAGATGCTGTTTCTGAAGGACGAGCTGCCGGCCGCTTCCGAAGGCGCATCGCCCGAATGGCAGCGCGGACGCTATCTGAGCAATGCCCTGGGCCATTGCGGCGAATGCCACACGCCGCGCGGCTCGATGGGGCAGATGAGCTTGGGCGAGCAACTCAAGGGCGCACCCTTGGGCCGATGGATGGCCCCGGACATCACGCCAGCCGGTCTGGCCTCGCGCGACTGGACAACGGACGCCATCGCGCAATTCATGAAGACCGGCATCGCACCGCAGGGCTCCGCCTTCGGCGAGATGCACATGGTGGTGGCCCTGAGCGGGCAATACCTTAACGACCAGGACCTGCACGCGCTGGCGCTCTACACCCTGGGCGACAGGCCGCCCGCGCCGCAGCCGGCCCGGCAAGACGCGACGGCCGACGAGCGGCTCGCGATGGGTCGGCAACATTACCTCAACGCCTGCGCGGGCTGTCACGGGCGCGATGGCGAAGGCCGGCCCCATGTGGCCATCGCCATGGCCGGCAACTCGACCCTGCGCCAACCCGACTCGCACAACCTGGTCACCTCCGATGGCAGTTCAAGTCGGAGCAAGACCGACGTCGGCATCATGGAGCAAGCGCTTCAGGGATGTCGGGGGAGCTGGCGGTGACCGGGGTCGCACCCGCAAGCCAAAGGCCTCAGCTGATAGCTTAAACGTCTAAAAGCGCCCTCCTCGCGGGGTGCAATCCAGAGAGTCTGAAAGGCCGCTACTGCGGCCGATAGGTGCTAGGGCTTGAATGCCCGCTGCTGACCTAAACGGCAACCAATTCGTAAGCGAACCGCTTTACCGCCTTCGGGTCGCCGAAACCTCAGAGATGCGCTGAGGGATGGAGATTGAAACAGCCGGGTCACATCTAGGACTCACAGAATTAGCCGCAATCTAACTGAGGAAATCTCGTTCGACTCGGTGCGCATGGCTGCGCATCGGAAGCCTGTAGCGACAGGTGTTAGATCGACCGGGGTGAGAGCGTGGTTCGAATAGGCATCAAAGGACTGGCCGAAAGCCAGATCCGAGGTCGCAAGACCGCAGTTGGGTGGCACCAACTGGCCGAAAGACCGAGCAAGCAGAGTTTGCGAAAACGAGCGAAGTCGGAAGACTTCATGGGAGTGATCGGGGTGGTTCCCGATCGCAGTCATCTATGGCGTTGGCGCGCCTGACAAAAAGGAAATACGGGTTCTACATGTAGCGCTGCCGCTTCGGCCGACCGCACCCGCTGCAAGATAGAAGTCCGACTTGGTCACGAGCCGAGGCCTGGTCTTGCTCGACGACAGATCTCAATACCTCATGCCTGAGGACTTCCTCGCATGCCGTCGAAAATCTCCCGCACGGCCCTTTCACTCAAGGGTCCGTCCTGAGCGATGCCTTCGGCCTCAGCAGTACGGCGCAGGCGTTCAAACGCTGCAAGCTCTGCATCTATCGCCACACGCCCGCGACGCGCGCCCTTCACTCCTTCATAGCTGTCACGGACGAAGTGCAGCACGCTCTCCACGCATTCGCCGAACTTCATTGCGAGCGGCCGTTGAAGTGATGGCCGACTGTGATCACAGCGCTGTCGTCCGCGCTCAGTACGACATACATGCCGCGCAGGCGTTCGAGCTTAGGGACACGCTGATTAATGAGGACTTTCAGTAGCGCTTCGCAACGGTTGTCTGGACGAACAAGCGAGCGAGCGGTTTTTCGCGGTGATGCGCGACTCTCGCAGTCGTTTCGAGGCCCTTTTCGGGCCGGTTTCCGCATTCAAGACGCACCTCGGGCGTCAAGCGCCAACAACTGCCGCTTGGCGAGCACGAGATTGGCCAGGCCGAACAGGGTGAGCAGCTGGCCTTCGTTCTTGGCCATGCCCTTGTAGCGCGCCTTGCGGTGACGGAACAGGTTCTTCACCACATGGAACGGATGCTCCACCTTGGCTCGCACGCTGGCCTTGAGCTTCTCCGCCTTCTCCAGCAGCTGCGCCCATTTGGACTTCTGATCCAGCGCCTTGCGCTTGCCAGGTTGCATCGCGACGTGCCAGACCGGCCCCTGGGCCTCCTCGCGCTTGTCCACGCCCCGGTAGCCCGCGTCGCCGAATGCGACGCTCTCCTGGCCATGCAGCAGCGCCCCCGCTTGGGTGACATCGTTGACGTTGGCGGCCGTGGCGATGACGGTATGCACCAGCCCAGACTCGGCATCCACGCCGATGTGCGCCTTCAGTCCGAAGTGCCATTGGTTGCCCTTCTTCGTCTGGTGCATCTCCGGATCGCGCTGGCCTTCGGCGTTCTTGGTCGAGCTCGGCGCGGCAATGATGGTGGCGTCCACGATGGTCCCCTCGCGCATCAGCAGGCCTTGCTCGCCCAGGTGCGCGTTGATCTCGTCGAACAGCGCCGTGGTCAGCTCATTGGCCAGCAGCAGCCTGCGGAACTTCAGCAGTGTGGTGGCGTCAGGCACCGACTCCCGCGACAGGTCAATGCCCACGAAGTCTCGCAAGGCCTGGCTGTCGTACAGCGCGTCTTCCAACGCCTCATCGGCCAAGCCGTACCACTGCTGCAGGCAGTACATACGCAGCATCCTGCGTACGCCGATAGGCGGGCGGCCGACACGGCCGCTGCGTGGGTAGGACGGCGCGACGACCGCCTCCAGCCGCGACCACGGGACGATGCGGTCCATCTCGGCGAGGAACTTCTCGCGCCGGGTGCGCTTCTTCTTCAGGGCGTACTCGGCGCTGGCAAAGCTGCGTTGGTTCATGTCGCAATCCTGCCGTCACCGCGTCCATCGCGCATCGAGGTCAGCCCGGATAAATCAGCGTTTCCTTAGCTGTGTGACCCACGACGCGCTCGATGGAATCGAGCGCGTCGTGGGTCATGAGATACCTGATCCCTCCTCGCCCATCGTGCTCCTTCTCGCCGTACGCGATCAGTAGCGGAACGCAGTGCTTTGGAATCGCTCTTTGCATAGAGCGCTGTTGCGCATGTCTTGTGAATTTCAGATCTCGGCTTCGAAGGATTTGCCGATCGACATCTGCATGATGGGAAGTGTGCATAGGCCCGCATGGTGAAGGCTCCTGGCATTCAAGGGAAGCCCTCGTCGTCGTAGCGCTACACATCGGGCGCAGTGGCTAGCGCTCCTTGTTTCAGCGAGACAACTTGACAAAGTTGTTCATTGATCCCAAGCGCCGATTCGGGGGCTTGAGGACAGCCTTTATGCACGCCTGTTAACCATTTCCATGAGCAGCCATGTGGCCGCTCACCGATGGATGACATGAAGCTCTTCTACCGGCGGAACAAGAAGCCCCCGCCACAGGTCTACCGGACAGCTCCTTCAAGCAGTTCAAGCGGTTCAAGCAGGTCAACCAACAAGGTCAACGAGAACCCGGCAGGGCTAGAGGCGGCATTGCCGAAATTCATCAGTCGCGAGAGGCCGTCATGAAACGCGGTCTCAGTTACTCAGAGGCGATGAGCTACGCCGGCGTCAAGCGGCGGACCTTTGATGCGCTCTGGCGCCCTCGGCTCAACGCGATGCAGCAAGGCACTTGCTTGATCTTCGACCGCCTTGAGCTCGATGAGCTCTTCGACCGGTTCAAGGCCGAGGCCACAGCTGTGGTCCCCGCGCGTCATACGGATGACGCAACTCCCCTGCCCCCGCACAATGGCGCCCGGAACGAACGGCCCATCGAGAAAGGAAAGATCAAATGGGCCAAAAAGCTGCCGGAATTTACGCCGGCAAAGATGGAAATTGGCAAGTCGACAAGTGGTTCAAAGGCACTCGATTTCGCCAGCGCGGCTTCCTCAGTTTTGAAGAGGCAGAGGGCTGGCTGATCAAGCAGCTCGAATCCAAGCGGGCAATCGTCGTCCACGGCGAACGCCCGCAAAGGACCTTCGAGCAAGCCGCCGTTCACTACCTGCTGGCGAATGCGGACAAGCCGTCAGTTGAGACCGAAACCTACCTACTGCAATCCCTGATGCCTCACATCGGCACCCTGCTGCTCCCCCAGATTCATGATGGCACCCTGGCACCGTACGTCCGTGCGCGCCTGGAGGCCGGCCGCAAGCACAAGACCGTCAATCTCGGTCTCGGACTGGTGCGGCACATCTTGAATCTGGCGGCCAAGACCTGGCGAGACGGGGATGGGCGGACGTGGATTGAGCGTGCGCCGGCAATCACGCTACTGCCTTTGAATGGGCATCAACGCGAACCGCGACCGATCACCTGGACGGAGCAGCGGAAGTTGCTGCCGGCACTGCCAGCGCACTTGGCTCGCATGGCCTTGTTCAAACTGAACACAGGCGTGCGAGACGATGTGGTGTGCAGTCTGCGGTGGGCTTGGGAGATCAAGGTGCCGGCTCTCGGCATCTCGGTCTTCGAGGTCCCTCGCGAGCACGTCAAGGGACGGCGTCAGGCACGGTTTCTGGTCTGCAACAGCGTGGCGCAATCGGTTGTCGAATCGGTCCGCGGTCAGCATGAAGAGTTTGTCTTCGTGTATCGCCGCGAACGCGTGAAGAACGTCGATGAGGCACCGATGATGGACTACCGGCCGATCCAGATGATGAACAACACCGCATGGCAGACGGCGCGCAAGAAGGCGGGTCTCGGCGACCTGCATGTGCATGACCTGCGGCACACCGTGGGCATGCGCTTGCGGGAAGCCGCGGTGGCGGAGAGCACGATCGCCGACATCCTCTGGCACAGCCGGCCTTCCATGACCCACCACTACACGGTGGCCCAGGTCGTGGAAATCCACGCGGCGCTGGAGAAGATCAAGGACGACAGCGGGCGCTGGAACGTGAGTCTCGCGATGCTGAAACGCGAACAAGAGGGGGCTGCGGGAAATGCCAATCCCCCAAAAGTCCCCCAGCAACGGAAAACGGGTTAGAAGCTCACGCTTCTAACCCGTTGATTCTCTTTTTATTTTTTGGTGCGGCTGGCAGGATTCGAACCCACGACCCCTTGGTTCGTAGCCAAGTACTCTATCCAACTGAGCTACAGCCGCGAAGCCTTGCACTATAGCATGGATTTTGTAGGCTTGGCGAGATATGAGCCGTGAATCACTGCACGTGAGCCGCGGCTTCATAGCAGCGCGCGCGCCGCTCCATGTCGCCGTCGTTCTCGGCCAACTGGGCCAGGCGCAGCCAGCTGCGCCGGCGCACGGCGGCGGGCATGGCGTGATCTTCGGCCACCTGTTCCAGCATGAGCCGCGCCTTGCCCCAGAGCTGGCGTTCGGCCAGCGCGTGGCCCAGGGCATAGGCCAGATGCTTGTCGCGCGGGAAAGCCTGCACGGCGGATTCCAGGCGCTGCAGCCATTCGGGGCCCAGGCCCGAGAGCACGGGCACCAGCGCATCGGACAGCGCGGCGCGCTCGTCGGCGGCGAGCTCGCCGATGTTGTCCCAGAAGGGGCGCAGCCAGCCGCGGCCATCGTCGGGCGCACCCAGGGCCGCCGCGCAGTGTGCAGCCCGAGCGGCCACGAAGGCATCGCGCCGATCGGCATTTTCGAGCTGCAGCCAGACGGCGCGCAACTGATCGACATCGCGCGCCGCTTCCAGCGCCTCGAAGGCCAGCGAACGCAGCAAGCCCTGCGCCGCCACCTTGGAGAAGCCCTGGTGCTTGGCCAGCAGGCGCGCGGTGCGCAGGGCTTCGAGCGGATGTTTGTCGAGCCGCGCCGCCTGCAGCTTGAGCCGCAGCGCCTGCGTGCGGCGCGCCACGCCGGGGCCGAGCTCGGCGAGCAGCTCGAGCGCGCGGCCGGCATCGCGGTCATCGAGCGCCCATTCGGCCGCGAGCAGACGCGAGCCCTCTTCCATCGCGCCACGCCGCGCACATTCGAGCGCGCGCTTGAGCTGATCGTCGCGCAGGCGGCGGTCCTGCAGGCGGTGCGCGCTGCTGGCCGCCATCAGGTGGCCGAGGGCCTGAAAATCCCCATCGCGGTTCGCTTCGGGCAGCGCGGCCTGGATGTTGAGCGCGCTCTGCGCGGCCTTTTGCGCGCGGCTGTAGCGGGCGCCGAAGTATTCGCTCAGCGATTCACGCAAGGCCTTCTGCGCGCCGCGCTCGCGCTGCGAGATGCGCCACTCGCGCGCACGCCGCGGCAGGCTGATCAGCGAGTTGACCGCATTGATGGCCGTGACCAGCGCAAAGCAGCTGGCCACCAGGATCAGCAGAAAAAGGTTGAGCGAGATATCAAGACGCCAGCCGCGGAAGTAGAAGCTCGCGAGGCCGTCGTTGTTGCCCAGGGTGAGTGCGGCCACCACCGCCGCGGCAAAAAGAAGGACCAGCCAGATGATGTTGCGCATGCCGGGTCTCGACCTAACGTCCTGCCGCAGCGGCAGCAAGTGCCGACAGCGTGTCGTCCGGTCGCGGTACCACGACCTGGCGGGCCTGGCCGGCGATCTGGCCCAGCAGCTCGCTGGCCGAGGCCACCTTGCGCGAGCGCATGTCGAAGAAGCGGCCCAGCATCTCGCGGCTTTCGCGCAGATCGGCCTGGGCGGTGTCGAACTGGCGGCTCAAGAGCGCCAGCCGCGCGTTGAGCAGGCGCAGCTTGAGGTTCTCGCGCAGGAAGAAGGCCTGCTCGGGCGCCACCAGGGCAGCCTCAGGATGGTCGATGCGGGTCACGCGCACGAGGTCGCGCGTTTCGCCCCAGACGGCCTGGGCCAGGTCGTCCCAGCCCACCTGGGCCTGCCACCACCAATGGGCCATGCGGCCTGCATCGGCGTCAGGCTCGGCGCGCTTGGGCGAGGGCTTGACCGCAGACTTGTCCGGCGCAGACCTGCCGGGCGCAGCGGGGCGTGGAATAGCCTCATTGAGCAGGGGGAGTTCGTCCAGCAGTCGCGCCACTTCGTCGAGCTTGATCGTGAGGGTGGACACGTCGACCACGCTGACGGCCTTGACGCGGTCCAGGTCGCGCGCCACCGCGCGGCGCACGCCTTCCAGGCGCGGCTGCTTGTACCGCTGCAGCCGCTCGTCGGCCTGCTTGAGCGTGGCCACCAGGGGCTCCGCGCTGCCGGTAATGCTGGTCTGCTGCATCGCCACCTGGATGCCGGCCTCGATGTCGCCCACCATGTTCTCGTCCCGCGAGCGCGACATGGACTGCATCAGCTCTTCCAGTTGCGCACGCTGCAGGGCCACCTCGGTCAGCTTGACGTCGAGCAGTGCGACCTTGGCGGCGGCATCGCGCGATTGGTCAAGCGCCTGCGTGGCCGCGGCGCGGGCTTGCGTGACGCCGATCTGCGCGGCCTCCTGCCTGCGCACCAGCTCCTGCTCCAGCGATTGCTGGCGCGACCAGCTCTGCCAGGCCATGGCCAGCGCGCCAAGGGACAGCAGGATCAGGGCCAAGGCCGCAGGGCCCGCCCAGCTCGGCAAGGCCGTCGCGGGCGCTGACGCTGGCGTAGAAGGTGTTGCTTGGGGTTCTTCGCTCACAGTGAAATCATTCTATGTGCCTCACTCACGGCAGCCGCGTCGGGTCGCGCCAAAACCACTTGACCGAAGCCCAGGGTCTGCGCTGCGGCGGCAATGCGTGGATGCGTGGCGATGGCGCGTTGCGCTGAAAAATCAAAGCCCGGGGGCGCGAGCGTGCGCAGATGCATGAGCGACTCGGCGCTGGAAAGCAGCCAGACCTGGCGCTCGCGCAAGGCGGCGTCGAGCAGGCCCTGCCCTGCTGCGTCCAGCTGCGGGCAGACGCGGCGATAGAGATGGAAGTCCAGCGTGCGTGCGCCGCGTTCGCGCAGGCGCTGGGCCAGCCAGTCGCGACCACCTTCGCCTCGCAGCATCAGCGCCAGCCGCCCGTCCCAGTCGCGGTTTTCCAGCAGCGGCCACAAATGCTCGGAATCGAGGCTTGCGGCTTCCGGCGGCGGCTGCACGATCAAGCCAGGCGGCACACCGGCATCGGCCAGGGCACGCGCACTGCCGGGGCCGACGCAGGCAGCCAGGGTCTGGCCAGGCCACTGCGCGCGCGCGCGCGCGCGCGCGAAGAACATCGCCACGGCGTTGGGGCTGACGAAAAGCGCCAGCGCGGCCTCGGGCAGTTTCGCCCAGGCGGCACGCGCCTCACTGCCATCGCCGGCCTCGATGGCGATCAGTGGCAGGCTCTGTGCTTCAACGCCCAGTGCTCGCAGCCGGTCCAGCCATTCGGCGGCCTGGGCCTGCGGGCGGGTGACGATCAGCATGCCGGCAGATAGTCGCCAGCGCCCTGGTCGCGCAAGGCCTGTGCGGCCCGCGTACCCAGCATCCGCGCATCGTCGGTATTGAGAACCAGGCGGCTCACCCGTGCCTTGAGCAAGGCACGCTCCGCACGCTCGCCATCGCCCAGCACCGCGTCGAGCACCAGCACGCCTTCGTCCCAATGCGCATGCGCGGCCAGCGGCATGCTGCAGCTGCCGCCCAGCGCCCGAGAGACTGCGCGCTCGGCCTGCGTGGCCAGCCAGGTCGGCTCGTGCGTCAGAGCCCCCAGCTGCTTCATCAACGCGGCGTCGTTGCTGCGCACTTCGATGCCCAGTGCGCCCTGCCCCGCACAGGGCAGCATCTCCGGCAAGGCGAAATGTCCACGGATGCGATCCGCCAGGCCCAGGCGCTTGAGGCCGGCCGCAGCCAGCACGATGCCGTCATAACCGCCTTCGTCGAGCTTGCGCAGGCGGGTGTCCAGGTTGCCGCGCAAGGGTTCGATGCGCAGGTCGGGCCGCAGGGCCTTCAACTGGACCACGCGGCGCAGCGAGGAGGTGCCCACGCAAGCACCTTGCGGCAGGGCGGCGAGCGTTTCGTATCGACTGGAGACCCAGGCATCGCGCGGGTCCTCGCGCTCCAGGATGGCCGCCAGCTCGAAGCCTTCGGGCAGATCCATCGGCACATCCTTGAGCGAGTGCACGGCCAGCTGCGCGCGGCCGTCTTCCAGTGCCGTTTCCAGCTCCTTGACGAAGAGGCCCTTGCCGCCGACCTTGGAGAGCGTGCGGTCGAGGATCTGGTCGCCGCGGGTGGTCATGCCCAATAGGGCAATGGCCAGGCCACGGGCCTCGAGCAGGGCCTTCACGTGCTCGGCCTGCCACAGCGCGAGCCGGCTTTCGCGCGTGGCGATGGTGATCAAGGTTCCAGGATTTGTCATAGCGGCCATTATCTGGCCGCCATGAGGTCGTCTCCTTCAGGCGCGCTGCGAAGAGCGGCGGCGCCAAGCCAGCAGGCCAGCAGGCCCGCGACGCCCAGGCCCATCAGGCCCCAGTTGGCGGGCTCCGGCACGGCGGCGGTCAGCAGATAGCCGGCACCGAAGCCCTGGCCCGCCACGGCGGAATTCATGCTCAGCGTCAGGTCCACGGCGCCGCTGAAGCTGCCCAGCGCCAGCGGATAGTCGCTGAAGAAACTCAGCGCGTCGGCCTGGTCGCCGAAGCTCTGGCTGAACGGCTCCGTGTTGCCCGAGCTGACGCTGAAGCTCAGCACGCCGTGGTTGTCGCTTCCGACGGCCATGCCGTCGAGCAGGTTCAGATTCAGGGCCGTGTTGGTGCCGACTTTTAAGCTGTACTCCGCGCTGCTGGTGAAGGTGTTGCCCGTGGCATCCGCCGCCTTGGCGCCGAACGAGCCCAGCAGCAAGGCATTCATGCCGCCGGACTGCGCGGCCACTTGCGCATGGTTGGCCAGGATCGTCGCCACGTCTGCCGGCGCGATATGGGCCGTGGCCACCGAGAACGCATTGCCGGCGCCGAGCGAGCCGCTCAGGTTGGTTGCCGAGGCGAGACTGCCCCCCCTGCGTCGCCAGCTGTTGACCACGGCATTGGTGGTGCTCGTGGCTTGCGCCATCGTGGTCAGTGCCGGACCGGCCCCCTTGCGCGAGGCTGGTCGCGCCGGCGCCGCTGCCGGCAGCGCCGGTGCTGGCGGACGTGGCGCTGGCCATGCCGGCCACGCTGACCTGGGCATTCGCGCTGGCGCTGGCCTGGCCAGTTGCCCCGCCCTGCCGCCCGAGGCACCGGGATTCGCGCCGTTGCGGCCCGCCACGCCGGGGCGTGCCGATGCCGGTGCCGGGATTGACGTCGGCGGCGTAGGCTTGCTGCAGGGCCACCGCCAGAACCTGCATGGGCACGCAGGCGCCTGCCCGAGCCCAAAGGGAAGAAAGGCGATTGCTGGACGTTGTGATGCTCGTTCGCATGTTCGGCTCCATTCAAAGAATGATTGAAGAAGAAGTTGTGATGTTTTCGGAAACATTCAAAATTGCATGAACGGGGCGCGCGCGGCACTGACGCAAACCCAGAACGAGAAAACCCTCAAGGCAGTCGCCACGGCCGAACAGAACCTGGCTTGGCTCCATAAAAAGGCCGGCGGCCGCCCGCGCTTGAGCCCGCGTTCGGACTCGGCGGCGTCCCGCCGGTGTCGCCTGAAGAGGGATCACGCCGAGCACGCTTGAGTTGCTGCCGAGTCACACAAGAAACTGATACAGTCAATTGACCGTAACTCGGTTACATCGCATTTCAGCCCTGCCCCGTCCTAGCGAGTCCAGCCATGCCCGCCGCCAAAGCCTCCAGCGCCGACAAGAACCAGCCCTTGATGGATGACATCCGCCTCCTGGGCCGCATCCTGGGCGAAGTGATCCGCGAACAGGAGGGCCGCGACGCCTATGAGCTGGTGGAGCGCATCCGCAAGCTGGCCGTGGCCTATCGCCACAAGCGCGACGCACAGGCCGGCAAGACCTTCGACAAGCTGCTCAAGAGCCTGTCCGGTGAACAGACCGTCAGCGTCATCCGCGCCTTCAGCTATTTCTCGCACCTGGCCAATATCGCCGAAGACCGCCACCACGTGCGCCGCCGCGAGGTGCACGAGCGCGCGGGCAGCATGCAGGCCGGCTCGCTGGCCTATTGCATGGAGAAGCTGCACGAGGCTGGCGTGCGCCCGGCCGAGATCGCGCGCACGCTCTCGCACGGCTTTGTCTCGCCGGTGCTGACGGCCCACCCGACCGAGGTGCAGCGCAAGAGCATTCTCGACGCGGAACGCGCGATTGCTGAACTGGTCGGCCAGCGCGACACACTGCACACCGAGCGCGACAGATTGGCCAACGAAGCGCTGATCCGCGCCCGCGTCACCCAGCTCTGGCAGACGCGCATGCTGCGCTACTCCAAGCTGACGGTGGCCGACGAGGTGGAGAACGCCCTCTCCTACTACCACGCCACTTTCCTGCGCCAGATCCCGCGCATCTACGCGGAACTGGAAGAGCAGCTGCCCGGCCACGACCTGAAGAGCTTCCTGCGCATGGGCAACTGGATCGGCGGCGACCGCGACGGCAACCCCAACGTCACCGCCGCCACGCTGCGCCACGCGCTCAAGCGCCAGAGCGAGGTGGCGCTGCGCCACTACCTGACCGAGATCCACGAGCTCGGCGCTGAGCTGTCGATCTCGCTGCGCCTGACCCGCATCACGCCCGAGATGCAAGCGCTGGCCGAGCGCAGCCCCGACACCAACGCGCACCGCATGGACGAGCCCTACCGCCGCGCGCTGACCGGCATGTACGCGCGCCTGGCCGCCACGCTTTACGAGCTGACCGGCACCGAGGCCCTGCGCCACGCCGTCGCGCCGCAGAACCCTTACGCCAGCCCCGACGAGCTGCTGGCCGATCTGCGCACGATTGAAGCCTCGCTCAAGAGCCACCATGCCGATGCCTTGATCGCGCCGCGCCTGAAGCCGCTGATCCGCGCCGTGCAGGTCTTCGGCTTCCACCTCGCCACGCTGGACCTGCGCCAGAGCTCCGACCAGCACGAGGCCGTGATCGCCGAGCTGCTGGCCACCGCACGCCTGGCGTCCGACTACTCGTCGCTGAGCGAAGCCGAGCGCCGCACCCTGCTGACGATGCTGCTCAGCGATGCGCGCCCGCTGCGCGTGATGGGCGCCGAGTACAGCGAGAAGACGCAAGGCGAGCTGGCCATCTTCGAGGCCGCGCGCGAGGCTCGGCAGCGCTATGGCGGGGAGGCGATTCGCCACTACATCATCAGCCACACCGAGTCGGTCAGCGACCTGCTCGAAGTCTTGCTGCTGCTGAAGGAAGTGGGCCTGGTGCGCGGCACGCTGGACCGCCAGATCGTCAGCGACGTGATCGTCTCGCCGCTGTTCGAGACCATCGGCGACCTGCGCGAAGCCACGGCCATCATGAGCGAGTTCTACGCCCTGCCCGGCATCCAGGCCCTGATCAAGGCCTCGGGCAACGAGCAGGACATCATGCTGGGCTACTCCGACTCCAACAAGGATGGCGGCATGTTCACCAGCTCGTGGGAGCTCTACCGCGCCGAGATCGCGCTGGTGAAATTCTTCGACAGCCTGAAGGACAAGCCCACGCTGCGCCTCTTCCACGGCCGCGGCGGCACGGTGGGACGCGGCGGTGGCCCGAGCTACCAGGCCATCCTGGCCCAACCTCCGGGCACGGTGAACGGCCAGATTCGACTGACAGAGCAAGGCGAAGTGATCGCCTCCAAATACGCCAACCCCGAGATCGGTCGGCGCAATCTGGAGACGCTCGTGGCTGCCACGCTGGAAGCCACGCTGCTGAACCCGACCAAGGCCGCGCCACCGGCGTTTCTCGATGCGGCGGCTGCCATCTCTGAAGCCAGTTTCAAGGCCTATCGCGGCATCGTCTACGACACCAAGGGCTTTGCCGACTACTTCTTCTCCGCCACGCCGCTGCGCGAAATCGCCGGCCTGAACATCGGCTCACGCCCTGCCGCGCGCAAGGCCACCAATGCCATCGAAGACCTGCGCGCCATCCCCTGGGGCTTCTCCTGGGGCCAGGCGCGCGTGGCGCTGCCGGGCTGGTGCGGCTTCGGCTCAGGCGTGCTGAACTTCCTGGGCGATGACAAAGAGCGCGCGCAGCGCCTGACTCTGCTGCGTCGCATGTACAAGCAGTGGCCTTTCTTCAGCGCGCTGATCTCCAACCTCGACATGGTGCTGGCCAAAACCGACCTCGGCATTGCCGCGCGCTATGTGGAGCTGGTGGAAGACAAGCGCCTGGGCAAGAAGATCTTCGCCACCGTGAGCGCCGAGTTCGAGCGCACGCAGGAGGCGCTGGCCCTGATCACCGGCGAGAAGAGCCGCCTGGCCGGCAACCCGGCGCTGGCTCGCTCCATCCAGCACCGCTTCCCCTACATCGACCCGCTCAACCACCTGCAGGTCGAACTGCTGCGCCGCTTCCGCGCCGTGCCAGCCGACAAGCGCGAAGCCGACCCGACGATGGAGCGCGTGCAGCGCGGCATCCATCTGTCGATCAACGGCATTGCGGCGGGGCTGCGCAACACGGGCTGATCGATCACGTCGGCTGCGGCGCGGCCTCCTGCTCGCGTCGGCCGGCAGTCAACCAAAGAATCAGCGCGCACACCGCTCCGATGGTGCTGGCGAGGCCGAAGAAGATCATCATCGCGTCGTAGCCGCCCGGGTTCTGCGCGCTGGCGCCGGCCCGGTCGTTGAGCCAGCCGGCCACCATGTTGGCGCCGAAGATGCCAGCGTTCTGCACCACCCACATCAGGCCGATGGCGCTGCCGAAACGATGGGCCGGCACCAGCTTGCTCGTCAGCGGCCACATCACGGCCGGCACCAGCGAGTAGCTCACGCCGATCAGCGCGGTGCTCACCCACAGACTCCACGGGGTGAGCGTCACGATGGCCAGCGCGATCGGCAGCAGCACGGCACCGAAGGCCAGGAAAGGCGCGTAGCGGCGCATCCGATCGCACAGCCAACCGAAGGCCGGCGTGGCGAACACGGCGGCCAGGAAGACATAGCTGTTCATCTCGCCGGCCGTGGCCAAGTCCAGGCCCCGCACATGCTGGAAGTACTTGATTGAGAACGTGCTGCGAAAGGCCAGGATGACCGAATACCACAGCACGCACAGCGCCAGCAGATACCAATAGGCCTTGCCGAAATGAAGCAGGTCGCGCAGCACCAGCCGCTCGGCGCTGGCGCTGCTGGCACTCCGGGACAGGCGCCCCGGCCTGTCGATCCACCAGTACACCAGGCCCGCCGCAAACGAAGTGGCCGCCACCGCCGCGGCAATCACCAGCGGCGGCTGCCAACCTTGGCTGTAGGCATGGGCAAACCAGTTCGGCGACATATCGGCCGAGTAAGAACCCAGGCGCGCGATGGACAGCGTCAGGCCCATCGCGAAGGCCAGCTTGCCACCGGTGAAGTAATCCGTGATTGCAGCGAGCGTGGCAATGCTGAAAGTCTCGGCGCCGATGCCGAACAGCAGCCGGCCGGCCGCCATGCCCGTGAAGTCGGGGCTGTAGGCCGTCAGCAGCGCGCCGGCCAGGCAGATCGCCGCGGTGGCTATCGTCATGCGCGCCGCACCGAAGCGATCCACCAGAATGCCGCCCACCAGGAGCAGCACCATATTGGGCAGGCTGTAGATCGCATTGAGCAGGCCCACCTGCGTGTCGCTGAACCCGCGCTGCTGCTGCAGCAGATCGGCTACCGGGCCGATGGAGTCATAGACATAGTAGTTGCCGTACTGCGCGGCGGCGACGAGCGCGCAGATGAGCCATGCCAGGGCCGTGCCCGAGGTCTTGTTGTTCATGGAGCGTCCTTGTTTTGGGCGCGAGTATGCGTCAACGGGCGGTGGCGCTGGCGGCCAGGCGGGCGCGGGCCCAGGCGAGTTCGCCTCCACTGGCCACTTCGTACATCTGCTTGTACATGATCGCGCCCGCGGCGCAGCCCTCACCACGCGCCAGCAGCTCCATCAGCGGAGCAGAAGAGTCTTGCATGGCATTGCGGAGCTGATCGAGCTCGTTCTTCAAGGCCTCGTCCAAGGCCACGTCACCGCCCTCTTTCGCCAGTCCTTTGGCCAGGGCCAGGTCCAGCAGCGTTCTAGCCTGCCGCGCATGCACCGCTGCAGCCCGAGCGCCAAGCGCGCGGCGGTCCGGCTGGTCGGCCGGCGCCTTGCAGTACGAAACGGCAGGCGCGATGTTCGGCAAATCGCCCCAGGCAAGCTTCCGGTACACCTCCGACGCGACCATCGCCTCCGGCCCACGGTCCTGCAAAGGCAGGGCGCCAAGCATGCGGATCGCCTGGGCCGTGTAATCATCGCTGTAGGGTGCGATGCCGGCCTGATAGAGCGACTCGCGCTGGCCTTGAAGATCACCGTCGCGTGCAGCTTCCTTGAACATCAGATCCAGCGCATACCGATTGCCAGGCGACAGCCGCAACAGCTGCCGCGCGGGTAGCTGCGCAGTGCAGTCCGCGTCGCCGAAGCAGGCCTGCCGAGCCCAGGCAAACACCTCGGGCGAAGCCGTGGTGCGCGCCAGGGCAAGCAGTTGGCGCCGCGCGTCGTTTTCACCCGGGGACGGGATCGGAACTCAGGGCCTGCAGCCGCAAAGCCAGCGCGCGCGATCGCTCATCACCCCGCGACTGCAGCTGCGCGCTCCAGCGTTGCATCAGATCCTCGCGAGCCTCGGCCAGGAGCTTGTCCTCCGGCCGCGCCGGCGTGAGCTGCGATGCATCGTCCTCGGAGGCGCTGCTCGCAGGTGCGCGCTGCGAGATCAGCTTGCACCAGAGTTCGTCTCGGCGTGCGCGGCGCGCCGCTTCGGCTGAGAGGGGTGCGGAGTCCGGCAAGGCCTCTTCCAGCACGGCCAACGCCGCCTTGCGCGGCTCGGAGGCAGCGGGCAGCGCGGACTGCAGCGAATCCGGCCGAGCGGGCATCGTCGACTTCGCCAGCCAAGCCAAACCGGCCAGCAGGCTCACGCTCACAATCACCAGCAGCACCCTTGCCCTGCGTCGCATCCGCTCCCCTCATCGGTCCCGGGCACCGCGACGCCCGAGCTGTCGGCATCATCATGCATGAGCGCCTTGCCGCGGCCTCGCCGTTCGGCCAATGCGCAGCGGGTAAAGTGCCTCGAACGGTCAAGCCCCCTCACCCCGCCGCCGCAGGAGAATCGCATGCCCCGTCCACGACACCCCGCCCGCAAGGTCTGGCCACGCCGCGCGCTGCTCTGCGCAGCCGCCGCACTGATCGGCATCGCCGCCGGGCCGGCCCAGGCCGATGTCTACCCGTCCCATTCGATCCGCTTCATCGTGCCCTACACGGCCGGCGGAACGACGGATCTCGTGGCGCGTGCCGTGGGCGAGCGCATGTCGCAGATCCTGGGCCAGAGCGTGGTCATCGAGAACCGTGGCGGCGCGGGCGGCAACCTCGGCATGGGCGTGGTTGCCAAGGCCGCGCCCGATGGCTACACCGTCGGCATGGGCGCCATCTCCACCAACGCGCTCAATCCGCATGTCTACAAGGACATGTCCTTCGACCCGCGCAAGGACTTCACCGCCATCGGCCTGCTGGGCAACTCCACCATCGTGCTTGAGGTGTCGCCCAGCCTCCCGGTCAAGACCGTGGCCGAGCTGATCGCCTATGCGCGCAAGAACCCAGGACTGCCCTATGGAACGGCCGGCGCCGGCACCTCCATGCACCTGTCCGGCGTGCTGTTCGCGCAGATGAGCAAGACAGAGTGGGTGCATGTGCCCTACAAAGGCAGCGCGCCCCTGATCAACGACCTGCTCGGCGGCCACTTGTCTGTCTCCTTTGACAACCTGCCCGCCTCGCTGCCCCACATCCAGGCCGGCAAGCTGCGCGCGCTGGCCGTTGCGGGTGCGCAGCGTTCGCCGGCCCTGCCCAATGTGCCGACGCTGGCTGAAGCGGGCTTGCAGGGTTACTCGGTGGAACCGTGGTTCGGCGTTTACGGCCCGGCAGGCCTGCCGCCGGCCATCACGCATCGCCTGGAGAAAGCCCTGCAGGAAGCCTTGGCCGACCCTTCAGTCAAGGACACCTTGCTGGCCGCCGGCTTCACCCCTCATGGCTCCAGCGCCGCCGAACTCGATGCCCTCGGCAAGCGCGAGTACCAGCGGCTGGGCGAGGTGGCACGCACTGCGCATATGAGCCTGGAGTGAGGCCCGCGTTGCCAAACATCCGTGTGAGATCACCAATGATCTTCCCACGCGGCTCGCCCACAGACTCTTCGACCGCAAGGAATGATTGACCCATGTTCTCCCACGTCTTCATCGGCATCCAGGACTTCGAGCGCGCCCATCGCTTCTACAAACCCTTGATGGACCTGCTTGGCAACGAGGTGCGCTTTCACGATGCGGCCAAGGGCTGGTGCGGCTGGTACAGCGCCGGGCGCACGCGGCCGCTGCTGGTGATCGGCAAGCCCTTCGACGGGCAGCCACACCAGGCGGGCAACGGGCAGATGGTGGCGCTGGCCGCCGCCAATCGGGCGCAGGTGCATGCGCTTTACGATGCAGCCCTGGCCCACGGCGGCGTTTGCGAAGGTCCGCCGGGACTGCGCCCGCAGTACCACCCCGACTATTACGGCGCCTACTTCCGAGACACCGAGGGCAACAAGCTCTGCGTGGTCTGCCACCAGCCTGAATGACATGAGCGAAAGAAAAAGACACCTGCTGATCATCGACCCGCAGAACGATTTCTGCGACATCCCCGGCGCGGCCTTGCCGGTGTCTGGCGCCGACGCGGACATGAAGCGCCTGGCCGCGCTGATCCGCGAACAGGCCTTCGACGCCATCACGGTCACGCTCGATTCACACCAGCGGCTGGACATCGCGCATCCCGGCTTCTGGCAGGCCCTAGAGGGCGGCGAGGTGGCGCCCTTCACGCCCATCACGGCTGCACAGATCCGCGCGGGCGACTTCAAGCCGCGCGACGCCAGCGCTCTGCCCCGCGCGCTGGCCTATGCCGAGGCGCTCGAAGCCCAGGGCCGCTACACGCTGATGGTCTGGCCGGTGCATTGCGAGATCGGCACCTGGGGACATAACGTCCACCTTGAGCTGAATGCAGCGCTGGTCGAATGGCAGCTCGAGCGGCAGCGCAACGTGGAGTTCGTCATCAAGGGTACCAACCCCTGGACCGAACACTACAGCGCGCTGCAGGCCGAAGTGCCCGATGTGACGGACGAAGGCACGCAGTTGAACCGCGCGTTGGTGCAGCGGCTCGACAGGGCCGATGAAATCTGGATCGCCGGCGAAGCCAGCAGCCATTGCGTCAAGGCCACGGTCGAGCATCTGGCCGAGCATGTGGCGCCCAGCAAGCTTCGGCTGCTCACCCATTGCATGAGCCCGGTGACGGGATTCGAAGCCCAGGCCGCGGACTTTCTTGCGGACATGAAAGCGCGAGGCGCCCAAGCGTGAAACCCGTCATCACCAGCCTGCTGGAAACCGATCTCTACAAGTTCACGATGTGGCAGGCGATGCTGCATCGCCACCCGCAGACGCAAGCCGAGTACGCGTTTCATTGCCGCAATGAGCCGGCCTATCCGCTGGCCGAGCTGCTGGACGATCTGAATCGCGAGCTGGACTACCTGTGCAGCTTGCGCTTCAGCGAAGGCGAGCTGGCCTATCTCGCGGGCCTGCGCTTCATCAAGAGCGATTTCATCGACTTCCTGCGCATCTTCCGCTTCCAGCGCGCCTTCATCACGGCCAAGGCCAGGGGGCCGCATCTGGAGATCATTGCCAAGGGCCCGCAGGTCCATGTGATGGGCTTCGAGATCTTCGTGCTGGCCATCGTCAACGAGCTGTACTTCCGCCGCTTCGATGCCGATGCGGCCTTGGCCGAAGGCCGGCGCCGTCTGGACCACAAGTTGGGCGAGTTGCGCGAGTTCACGAACGAGCCAGCCCGCCTCGTGCCCTTCGAGTTCTTCGACTTCGGCCTGCGCCGCCGCTTCAACGGCGAATGGCACCGCGAGGTGCTCTCGCGCCTGGCCCGCGACGCGGCCCCGTATTTCCGCGGCACCAGCAATGTGAAGCTGGCGCGCGAGCTGGGCCTGGTGCCCATCGGCACCATGGCGCATGAGTACCTGCAGACCTTCCAGGCCCTGGACGTGCGCCTGCGCGACCACCAGCGAGCGGCGCTGGAAAGCTGGGTGCAGGAGTACCGAGGCGACCTGGGCATCGCGCTGACCGACGTGGTCGGCATGGACGCCTTCCTGGCCGACTTCGATCTCTATTTCGCCAAGCTCTTCGATGGCCTGCGGCACGACTCGGGCGATCCGGTGGTTTGGGGCGAAAAGGCGCTGGCGCATTACTCCAAGCTGCGCATCGACGGGCGCACCAAGCGCCTGGTGTTCTCCGACAGCCTCACCATCCCCAAGGCGCTGGAGCTGTACCGCCACTTTGCGGACCGCACGCAGCTGGGCTTTGGCATCGGCACTTCGCTCTCGAACGACATGGGCCTGAAGACCCTGCACATCGTCATGAAGCTCACGCATGCCAACGGCCAGCCCGTGGCCAAGCTCAGCGACAGCCCGGGCAAGACGATGTGCGAGGACGAGACCTTCCTGGCTTACCTTCGCCAGGTGTTCAAGATCAAGAACTGATCAGCTCTTTTTCCCGGAAGCCTTGTTCAAAGCTGCCGCCGCCTTGATCAAGGCCTTGAGCGCCTTGTCGTTGATCTTTTCGCCTTGCTTGAAGTCGATCGCGCGGCGCACATTGCCTTCCAGGCTGGAGTTGAAGAGCTGGGCCGGGTCGGGCAGCGCGGCGCCTTTGGCGAAGGTCATCTTCACCACCGCCTTGTAGGTCTCGCCGGTGCAGACCATGCCGTCCTGGTACCAGGTGGGAACGCCACGCCACTTCCATTCTTCGGTCACCTCGGGCAGCGCCTCCTTGACCAGGGCGCGCAGGTGCGCGAGCGTCTCGCCGCGCCAGTCGCCGAGTTCGGCGATGCGCGCGTCGATCAGATCGGACGGGGACTCAGCAGCCTTCATCGTGCCTCCTGTTCATTGCCGGGCCTGAATCATTTTCCAGCCATTGCCGGACGGATCACGAAAGCCGGCGTCCAAGGTACCGTAGCGATCCATCGGTTCCTGCGTGAATTCCACACCCAAGTCGTACATGCGCTTGTAGGACGCGCGGCAATCACTGACGGTCAAGGTCAGCGGAGGCATGGCGCCCTTGGCGACGATAGCGCGCAGGCTCTGCGCGGTCGCCTCGTCCTGCATCGGCGGGCCAGGCACGAAAAGGCCGAGCTGGAAGGACGGCTGCTCGGGGTGCTGCACGGTCAACCAGCGGAAGTTGCCGTTGCGCACGTCGGTGTGGACCTTGAAGCCTAGCTTGTTCACGTAAAAGTCCAGCGCTTCATCCTGGTCGTGCACATACAGGCCGACCATCTCGATTCCTTGACTCATTCGAGTTCCTCTGTGGGTGACAAGGGCTCGTTTGTATCGTCTGCCGCGCGGCGGCGCTTCTCCAAAACTGCGATCTTGAGGTCGGGACGCAAGGCCGCGCCGACGATGCAGGCGGGCACGGGCTCCAGCATTGGCGCCAGCGCCCGCTCGCGCCTGCGGATCGTGCTGGGCGTCTCGCCCGTGATGTCGCGGAAGATGCGCCCGAACGTGCCCAGGCTGGCCCAGCCCGTCTGGAAGGCGATTTCGGTGATGGGCAGTTCGGTCTCGCGCAGCAGCGCCACCGCGCGCTCGATTCGCCGCGTCAGCAGATAGCGGTGCGGCGGCAAGCCGAAAGCCTGTTTGAAGGACCGCGAGAAATGCGCCTCGGAAACACCGCTCACCTCCGCCAGCCGGGAAACCGGCCACTCCTCGTGCGAGGCACCGTCCATGCGGTCCTTGGCGCGCAGCAGGCGCCGCAGCAGCTCGGGGGGTTGGCTCTTGGGACCTTCGTTCATACAAAGACTGTATCGGTTGCGTGAAGTCGGGCCGTCCAGCATGACTTGCCTCAGACCTTGCTGCGGTTCCCCGCGCCTGCGGGATGCGTGGGCCAGCGCTCCAGGTAGCATCACCCGCACCTCAACTCAAGGAATTCTCACCATGCTGCACTACCTCTGGATGTTCATCGTCGGCATCGTCGTGGGCGCCGTCGCACGGGCCATCATGCCGGGCAGCGAGCACCTGGGCCTGATCGTCACCGGCCTGCTCGGCATCGCGGGCTCGTTTGTGGGCGGCTTCATCGCGCGCCTGTTCAGCACGCCGACCGACGGCGCGCTGGTGCACCCGGCCGGCCTGATCATGTCGGTGATCGGCGCGCTGATCCTGCTCTACGCCTACGGCCACCTCGTGCATTAAAAGTTAAGCCATCGCGCCGTGAGGGCACCCTCTTCGCGCAGCCCAAATCGAGCCAAGCGACACCCGTGGAACTGGCTTCGCCAGGCCACTGGGTGTGCCCCCGTGAGGGGGTGACGCGAAGCGTCTACGGGGGTGGGCTAAATTTCGTCAGGTTCCGGGAGGTGGATCAGGCCGGTGTTGAAGTTGTACTCGAAGATCTCGCCGTAGCGCGCCCATTCAATCGCCACATTGAGCACGCGCTCGGCCTCCACGCGGTCCATGCTTTCGCCGAGCAACTGCATGAAGGGCTCTTCCTTCAGCTGGCCGCTGCTCTCCTGGTCAAGGCTGTGGCGGATGTAGGCGATCAGCGGCACATGCTCCATCAGCTGCTGGCCGAAGATCTGGCGGCGCAGCTCGTGCTCGCCTTCCACATAGCGCTGGCCTAGGCCGGTGATGACCAGGTCGCCGCGCTCCAGCTTGGCCAGGCCGAGGCGGTGCAGCGCATCGGACAGTGGCAGTAGCTCCTCGTCGGTAAGCTCGCTCTCGTCGGCGATCTTGGGCAGGTCGGCATGGCCTTCGAAATCGCTGAGCAGCAGCTCCAGTAGCGATTCCATGCTACCCACGTCGGCTTCGGGCAGGCGGTCGCTCAGGTGCGGCTGGGCCGGACCAGTGGCGCCCGCGACGGCGTGCGGCGCAGCGGTCATGAGGCTGTAGACCTCGTCGATCAGGGCGCGAACCTCGATGCTGTCGGGGTCGCGCGGGCGTGGCAGGTTGATCGGCAGCTCGGAGCGCACGCGGCCGGGGTTGCTGGAGAAGATCAGCACGCGGTCGGCCATCATCACGGCCTCTTCGATGTTGTGCGAGACCACCAGCATGGCCTTGGTCGGCATCTCGCCACTGCCCCAGAGTTCGAGGATCTCGTTGCGCAGGCGCTCGCCGGTCAGCACGTCCAGGGCCGAGAAGGCCTCGTCCATCAGCAGCACCGCGGGCTCGGTCACCAGCGCACGCGCCAGGCCGACGCGCTGTCGCATGCCACCTGAAAGCTCGCGCGGCAAGGCGCCTTCAAAGCCCGCCAGGCCGATCAGCTCGATGGCCGCCTCGGCGCGCTTCTCGCGCTCATCGGCATCCACGCCGCGCGCCTCCAGGCCCAGCTCCACGTTCTTCTGCACCGTCAGCCAGGGGAAGAGCGCAAAGGACTGGAACACCATCGCAATGCCCTGCGCCGGGCCGAACAGCGGCTGGCCGCGGTAGCGCACGTCGCCACCATCGGCCGGAATCAGGCCGGCCATGATGCGCAAGAGCGTGCTCTTGCCCGAGCCCGACTGGCCCAGCAGCGCAACGATCTCGCCCTCCTTGAGCGTGAAGTCCACATGCTCCAGCACCGAACGCGGCGTGCCGTCCGAGGCCTTGAAGCTCTTGGCGACGTTCTTCAATTCAACAAGCGCAGTCATGCTCGCTCCGATCAGAAATGCATGCGTGATTCAGCCAGGCGATACAGCCTGCGCCACAAGAGATGGTTCATTGCCATCACGAACACGCACATGACGCCGATACCCAGCGCCAGGCGCGGAAAGTCGCCGGCGTCGGTCATCTGCTTGATATAGCTGCCAAGGCCATGCGCGTGCAGCGTGGTGTTGCCCCACTGCACATACTCGGCCACGATGCTGGCGTTCCACGAGCCGCCGCTGGCCGTGATGGCGCCGGTGACGAAGCTCGGGAAGATCGCCGGCAGGATGTAGCGCCGCCATTTGATCCAGCCCGTGAGGCCGAGGTTCTGCGCCGCGAAGCGCAGCTCGGCCGGAATGGTCGATGCGCCCGCGATCACGTTGAAGAGCAGATACCACTGCGTGCCCAGCACGATCAGCGGCGAGAGCCAGATGTCGGGGTTCAGCTTCCAGTAGACGATGGCCATTACCGCCAACGGGAACATCAGGTTGGCCGGGAAGGCAGCAAGGAACTGCGCCAGCGCCTGTACCTTGTTCGACCAGCGCGGGTTCATGCCCAGCCACACGCCCACCGGCACCCAGATCAGCGAGGCAATCACGATCAGCACCATCACGCGCGTCAGCGTCAGCAGGCCCAGGCCCACCACATGGGCTGCCTCGCCCCAGCCCACCTCGGAGTGGACAAAGCTGATGATCTGCACCGCCGCATAGAGCAGGCCGGCCATCAAGAGCGCGTCCCATGCGCGGCCCCACAAGGGATTGGGCTCCTGTGCGCGCGCGCGGATCGAAGTGCCGTCGAAGTCGCGCCGGAACCAGCGGAAGCTGCGGTTGAGCAAGAGGTTCGGCCAGTCGCCCGCGCGCTGCAGCAGCTGCGTGCGCAGCAGCCAGGTGAGCATCCAGGAGCTGGGCGCGTTCTCGCCCCCCGATTCCTCGAAACGGAACTTGTCCGCCCAGGCGATCAGCGGGCGGAAGAAGAGCTGGTCATAGGCCACGATGCCCACCAGCATGGTGAGGATGGCGTAGCCGATGGCGTGCATGTCGCGCGCCTCGATGGCGGTGGCGATGTAGGAGCCCATGCCCGGCAGCTTGATGTCCTGGTTGGCCACCGAGATGGCTTCAGACGCCACCACGAAGAACCAGCCGCCCGACATGCTCATCATCATGTTCCACAGGAGGCCCGGCATCGCAAACGGCAGTTCCAAGCGCCAGAAGGTCTGCCAGCCGCTGAGCTGGAACACACGCGAGGCTTCCTTCAGCTCCTGCGGCACTGTGCGCAGGGATTGATAGAGGCTGAAGGCCATGTTCCAGGCTTGCGAGGTGAAGATGGCAAAGATCGCCGCCAGCTCAACACCGATCAGATTGCCCGGGAACAGCGCGATGAAGGGCGCCACCGCAATCGCCTGAAAGCCCAGGATGGGGATGGACTGCAGGATGTCCAGCAGCGGCACCAGCACCTTCTCCAGCGCCTTGACCTTGGCCGCCAGTGCCGCGAAGACGCAGGCAAACACCAGCGATGCCGCCAAGGCGATGAACATGCGCAAGGTCGTGCGCAGCAGGTAGTAGGGCAGCACCTGCGGTTCCAAGCTGATCGGCAGCGCCTCGCCCAGATGGAAAGGCCTGGCCATCTGCGAGGCCGCCATCGCCACCACGATGAACAAGGCCAGCACGATAGGCAGCATCACCCAGTCCCAGCGGTTGCCGTGGGCTTCCACCACCTGGCGGGGGAAGAAACGCTTGTCTTTCATGGGGGCTGCGGCTCGGTGATGCGGGATGGGTCGGGCGCGGATGCTAACGGATTGTCATGGCGTGGATGTGTCACAAAGCTGGCACGGCATGGCCAGCTCGCCGACGAGCTTCATTTTCTTCAGCAGGCCCGCCGCGATGCGTCGGCCTCGCGTCAGCCGTGCGCGCCCAGCGCCTCACGCACCGCCGCCACCTGCCGGCGCGAGACGGCCAGCCATTCGTCGACCGGGGCCATGCGCACGGCCCAGCCGTCGGCGGCCTCGGCCTCGCCATCAAGCGAAGCGTTCTCGCTCGTCGGCGCATGCCGCTGCAATTCGCGCACCGCCGCCTTGGCGACCAGCGCGTTGCGATGCACACGCAGGAACCGTTCACCAAGGCGCTGCTCAAAGTCCGACAGGCTGCCGTCCAGCACCAGGCTTTGCGTGGCGGTGCGCAGGGTCAGGTACTTGAGCTCGGCCTTGAGGTACAGCACCTCGGCCACCGGCACGCGGACCATGCGACCGCGGTCATTGACGACGATGACTTGCGCTTCGTCCGGCGCAGCAGCCGTGCCGCCTTGCGCCGCCGCGCGCTCGGTCAGGCGTTGGGCCACGCGGGCCAGCGCGGCCTGCAGGCGCTCACGACGCACGGGCTTAGTCAGGTAGTCGATGGCTTCCAGGTCGAAGGCACGCAGGGCGTGTTCCGCATGCGCGGTGACGAAGACCACGGCCGGCGGCGATGCGCGCTCACGTAGCGTCTGCGCCAGAGCGAGTCCATCGGCGCCCGGCATCTGCACGTCGAGCAGGATCAGGTCGCAGGCCTGCTCGTTCAAGCAGGCGAGTGCTTGGTCGGCGCTGCCGGCCTCGGCCAGCACCTCGGCGCGCGGTTCCGTGCAGGCCTCAAGCAACCCGCGCAAGCGCAGGCGGGCCAGTTGTTCATCATCGACGATCAGGACTTTCAGCGGGCTCGTCATTTGGGCAGATGGATGCGAACGGTGAAACGCCCGGGCACAGCCGGCAGCTCGAAGCGGGCCGCCACGTCATGCATCAGCAGCAGGCGCTGGCGCACATTGTCCAACGCCAGGCCATGGCCCGGAATGCGCGTGGGCGCAGCCACGCTGTTGCTGACGCGGATCTCGACCTCGCTGCCGTGCACCTGGGTGCTGATTTCCACCTCGCCCCCCTCGGCATTGGGCTCCACGCCATGGCGCACGGCGTTTTCCACCAGCGGCTGCAGCAGCAGCGGCGGCACGCGCGCCGCGTTGGCAGCGGGGTCCAGCTGCCAATTCAAGCGCAGGCGCTCACCGAAGCGAACCTGCTCGATCTCCAGATAGCGGCGCGCAAGCTCCACTTCCTGTGCCAGCGTCACGGCAGCGCCGTCGTCCTCCAGCGCCACGCGGAACAGCTCACAGAGGTCTTCGAGCAGGGTCTCCGCCCGCTGCGGATCGGCTCGCACGAGGGCGATGGCGCTGTTGAGCGTGTTGAACAGGAAGTGCGGCCGGATGCGCGATTGCAACTCGGCCAGCCGCGCCATCGCATCGCTCGGCAACTGCAGCCGCGCACGCTGGCGCAGCCAGGCGAAGACGGCACCAGCCGCGCAGGCGCCCACCAGGGCCATGCCTGCCAAGCGCCAGCGGCTGAGGGACTCGAAGCTCGTCAGGCTCAGCAACTCGGCACTGAGCAGCGAGCAGACCGCGCCCAAGCCGCAAAGCAGCAACGCCTGCACGCCGGGACGCTGGCGCGCCAGCAAGGCCTTGAGGCCGCAGACCAGCAGCAGCCAGGCCAGCACGGCGGGCAGGCTGATCAGCATGCCCATCGACAAGGCCGCCATCCAGCTCTGCAGATCCGGAGTGATGAGCATCAGGCCCAGGGCCAGCAAACCCTCCACGCCCAGCACTACGCGCAGCACGACGCCGACGTGGCAGACGTCGAGGAGCTGAGGAGAAGTTGCGGAAGTACCATTCGCGCGCATTCCTTCATTGTGGCCTCGACCCATGCTTCTTCTGCCCCTGAACACCCTCGCACGTGGCCCGCAGCGCATCGTCTGTCTCACCGAGGAGACGACCGAATGGCTCTACCTGCTGGGTGAAGAGGCGCGCATCGTCGGCATCTCGGGCTACACCGTGCGGCCGCGGCGGGCGCGGGCCGAGAAGCCGAAGGTGAGTGCGTTCCTGTCGGCCAAGATCGACCAGATCCTGGCGCTGGAGCCCGACTGCGTGTTCGGCTTCTCCGACCTACAAGCCGATATCGCGAGCCAGCTGATCCGACACGGTGTGCAGGTGACGGTGTTCAACCAGCGCTCCATCGCCGAGATTTTTTCCATGCTGGCGCAAGTGGCACGCATGGTCGGCTGCGCCGACAAGGGGGCGCAGTTGCTGATGCAGATGCATGAACGCATGGCGGCCATTGAAGCCGCAGCAGCCGCCCTGCCGCGCCGACCGCGCATCTACTTCGAGGAATGGGACGAGCCGCAGATCAGCGGCATCCGCTGGGTTTCGGAGTTACTGACGCTGGCTGGCGGTGACGATTGCTTTCCCGAACTGGCCACGCAGAGCCTGGGCAAGAACCGCATCATTGCCGATCCGCTCGAAGTGCCGCGCCGCGCGCCCGACATCATCATCGGCTCCTGGTGCGGCAAGAAGTTCCGGCCTGAAAAGGTGGCTGCAAGACCAGGCTGGCAGGATGTGCCGGCGGTGCGCAAGGGGGAGCTTTTTGAAATCAAGTCGCCGGACATCTTGCAGCCGGGGCCGGCAGCGCTGGGGGATGGGCTGGAGCAGTTGCACAAGATCATCCTGAAGTGGGCTGAAGCTACCAACTAAAATCGCAGGTTCTCCCCGCTGCTTCACCCGCCCCCATGCCCTCCGACAACCAACTCGCCAACAAGTCCCAAGCCTGGTCTGCTCTGTTCTCCGAACCCATGAGCGATTTGGTCAAGCGCTACACGGCGAGCGTTGGCTTCGACAAGCGCCTGTGGGCGGCCGACATCGCCGGCAGCCTGGCCCACGCCGAGATGCTGAACGCGCAGGGCATCCTGAATGCCGAGGACCACGCCGCCATCGAGCGCGGCATGGCGCAGATCAGGAGCGAGATCGAGGCCGGCAGCTTCGAGTGGAAGCTCGACCTGGAAGACGTGCACCTGAACATCGAGGCGCGCCTGACCGAACTGGTCGGCATCGCCGGCAAGCGCCTGCACACGGGCCGCAGCCGCAACGACCAGGTGGCCACCGACGTGCGCCTGTGGCTGCGCGGCGAGATCGATGAGCTAACTGCGCTTCTCAGCGCATTGCAGCTGGCCCTGGTCGAAGTGGCCGAGAAGAACGCCGAGGTCATCCTGCCGGGTTTTACTCATCTGCAAGTGGCCCAGCCGGTCAGCTTCGGTCACCATCTGCTGGCCTATGTGGAAATGTTTGCGCGCGATGCCGAGCGCCTGGCCGACGTGCGCCGCCGCGTCAACCGCCTGCCCCTGGGCGCCGCCGCCCTGGCTGGCACCAGCTACCCGCTGGACCGCGAGCGCGTGGCCAAGACCCTGGGCATGGAAGGCGTGTGCCAGAACAGCCTCGACGCCGTGAGCGACCGCGATTTCGCCATCGAGTTCTCGGCCGCCGCCTCGCTGGTGATGATCCACGTCTCGCGCTTCTCCGAAGAGCTGATTCTGTGGATGAGCCAGAGCTTCGGCTTCATCGACCTGGCGGACCGCTTCTGCACCGGCTCGTCGATCATGCCGCAGAAGAAGAACCCCGACGTGCCCGAACTCGCCCGCGGCAAGACCGGCCGCGTGGTCGGTCACCTGATGGGCCTGATCACGCTGATGAAGGGCCAGCCTCTGGCCTACAACAAGGACAACCAGGAAGACAAGGAGCCGCTGTTCGACACGGTGGACACCCTGAAGGACACGCTGCGCATCTTTGCCGAACTGGCCGCCGGCATCACCGTCAAGCCCGAGGCGATGGAGCGCGCGGCCTTGAAGGGCTATGCCACGGCAACGGACCTGGCCGACTACCTGGTCAAGAAGGGCCTGGCCTTCCGCGACGCGCACGAGATCGTGGCGCATGCGGTCAAGACGGCCATCGGCGCTGGCGTGGACCTGTCGCAGCTGCCATTGGCCGAGCTGCAGAAGTTCGATGCACGCATCGGCGAGGACGTGTTCGGCGTGCTCTCGCTGCGCGGCTCGCTCGAAGCCCGCAACATCCTCGGCGGCACGGCGCCGGCGCAGGTGCGCGCGCAGGTGGCGCGGCATCGGGCAAGGCTGGCGTAACACCTCGTCACCATTGGTGCTGCGAAAACGGGGTTTTCGCCGATGCCTGGCGCACGCGGTCTACGCAGCATGCGCGCATGAGAAATATCCACCTGCTCGGCACGCTCCTTCTGCCGATTCTGCTCGGCGGCTGCGCCACCCGCTCGATTTCCAACTCGGACTGCGATCCATCACGCAACTACGGCTGCGCAGCGAACGCGCCCGCCGAGCTCAGCGAATTCGACGTACTGGGCATTGCGCGTGACGCACGGCCCGGCGATGCCGACATCGCCGCCGCGTTGGCACGACCGCGCACACTCACGCTGGATCGCAACAGCCGCGTCCTGCTGATCCAGTCCGGCGCAGCCTTCCCCGACGCGCCGATGCGCGAAGCGCTCGCGGCGCGCTACACCGTAGGCACCTTCTCAGGTTCCCGTCCCGCACACGGCGTGCAGGGCGATACAGTCAATGCAGAGAGTTACTCGCGCTCGCTGCGCCTGGCTGCGGCGCAGGGCGGCTACGACAAGCTGCTGGTCTGCTGGGGCGTGCTGGAAAGTGCGCGCAAGAACAATGCGGCATCGAACGTGTCGTGGGTGCCCATCGTCGGTTGGATGCTGCCGGACGAGCGCGAGCACATGCGCATCCGCCTGCGGCTTGCCCTGATCGACGTAGCCAGCGGCCAATGGGAGATGCTGGAGCCGACGCCGGTCACCAGTGATTCGCTATCCAGCATGATCAGCCGGCGCGACGTGGACCAGAGCCTAGTGGCTCAACTCAAGGACCGCGGCTATGCCAGCGCCGCGGAAGCGCTGAGGCTGCGCTTCGAGCGCTGACAAGAAACTCGCCCAGCGCGCCCAAATGCAAACGGCGGCCACAAAGGCCGCCGCGGATGTGAGCAAAACGCGAAGAGTAAGGATCAGCTCTTGCGGCGACGCGCGAGGCCCAGGCCGCCCAGGGCCAAGCCAACCAAGGCCAAGGTCGCCGGCTCCGGTATATCCACGGTGATGTCTGTCTGTGCCAGCAAGGCGCCCGCGGCGTTCAACACCTTCAGCTCGAACTGGGTGCTGCTGGGATCGAAGGCATCAAACGTGAAGGGGATGAAGCTCATCTCCAGGTTCCAGGAATCCGCGTAGGCGTTGCCCAGGGCCGTCACGTTCGAGCTGATCAGATTGACGGCGGAGCTCGGGTCGCTGTCGGCGCTGAGGATGACCTGGCAGCCCGCGCAGTTGCCCAGATTCCAGGCGAAATCAAAGCTCCAATTGGCATAGCCCTTGCCATCCGGGGCATAGAGGCCGGATTGCCCGTAGAACACCGACGTACCGTCGTTCGCCATCGAGGCGCTGTTCTTGTAGGCATGTGCGCCCAGCGCGACCATCACGCCGTTGGCGTTCACCTCATTGAAGAGCACGCCATCGAGCCCGCTGCTGCCGCTGGGCGGCCAAGGTGCACTCAGGGTGGTCAGGTCGGCGTGGGCCGCCAGGGATGAAAGTGCCAGGCAGGCAGCAGCAACAGTGTGGCGGATCAGCATTTTTGGCAACCTCATGCGTTGGGTGATCGAATCGATCAGGGCAGACGCCGTATCCGCAATCGCGGCGCGGCAGCGGCCCATGCCAATAACAAGCACATTGCATGCCATAGGAAAGATAAGTGCAAGAAAGCCATAGGCATCAATGGTTTGCGAATTTTCACCTTTCCTGCGTAAAGACCCGAGTGCAAAGAATCCCGACACCCATCCGTCCACTTCCAACGTTATGCCTTGCGTCGCGTGAGGCAGCGACAGCGCACGCAAGGCGGCCGAACGCATGCGCCGCGGCGGACAGGCCTGGCGCCGGCTCAGCCGCGGTAGAAGTACGGATCCAGCACCTGCACCGGCGTGATCTTGTCGATCGGCAGGCTCAGGCTACCAGCGGTCTTGCGGATCGCCTCGGGATTGGGCGCGTCGTAGACGCAGAAGGTCTTGCGCTTGTCGTCGCTGACGTAGGAGTGCACCCAGGTCACGCCGCTGCCGGCGTTGGTCTCGACGACGGCGGCGCAGGTCTGCGCGCCTTGCTCGGTTTGGGGGATGTGCAGGCCTTCGGGGAAGCTGCGTTCAACCATGTAGCGGGGCATGTGGATCTCCTTTGGGCTGAGTTCAACGGCTGCTTGCCGTCAGATCTAGCTTAGGAAAATCTGCCCGCAGCAGTTGCCTATTTTGGGCCGCACCTTACCCATTCTTTGGAAGCACCTTCGCAGCCTTGGCGACGGCCTCGGCGCGCGTGGCCACGCCCAGCTTGCCGTAGATGGCCGCGAGGTGGTGATCCACGGTGCGAACCGAGCGGCACAGGCGCTCGGCAATCTCGGCATTGCGCAGACCTTCGCAGAGCAGGCAAAGCGTCTCGATCTCGCGCGCGGTCAGCTCATGCGGATTGCCCAGGGTGGAAGCCCGCCGTCCACGCGGCACACCGCGCATGCCCGCCGCCTGCATGCGCGCCCGCAGTGTGCGCACCATGGCACGCGCACCCAGAGCCTCAAAACGCTCCAGCGCCTCGCGCTGTGCGTCCGCATCGCCAAGCGCCAGCGCACGGGCCTGCTCATAGGGACAGGCCAGGGCTTCCCAGCGCGCGGCCGCTTCGCACCAGCTGACGGACAAGCTCAGCGCATAGGGCTTTGCGCAGATGTCGGGAATCTCGACCGGCTCGCCGGCCGCCTGCAGCCAGCTCGACAGCTCGCCGACAAACCAGGGATGCTTCTGGCGAATCGCCAGCGGCAAGACCGCCCTCGCCTCCTGCGCCGCCCGCTTCAGATCGCCCTCCAGCCAGGCCGCCTCGGCGCGCGCGGCGCGCACGGGAGCCAGGCGCTGCAGGGTGCCGCTGGCTTCGGCGAGAAGCAGGGCCTCGTCGAGCAACTCGGCGGCGCCCGGGTCGCCTCGTCGTGCACGCAGGCGGCCCAGCGCCACCAGGGCCATCACCCGGCTCGTGCTGCGCTTGGACGCCTGGCGCAGCGCCTCGTGGGCAAGCTCGCCGGCGGCATCGCCATGGCCCAGGTGGAGCTCGCACAGGGCCAGCCAGGCCAGGGCGTAGTGGTGATAGAAGTCGATCTCGTGTTCACGCGCAAAGGCAATGGCAGCCCTCAGGTGCGCGCGCGCCTCCGGCAGGCGCATCACTTCGCCCGAGCCCGAACCGAGATTGCTGTAGCTGTTGGCGGCGATCAGGTGCAGGCCTTCAGACAGGGCCAGCTGCAGCGCCTCGTGCAGGCGCGCGCAGCCGGCCTCGTAGTCGATGAACATCAGCGCCGTGCCGAGCGTGCCGGTGGCCGCTGCCAGCACTTCGCGCCCGTCATGGGCGCGCGCCAGAGCGATGGCTTTGTCGGCCCAACTCACGGCCGCCTCGCAATCGCGGTTGAGCATGCGCAGCTGCGCTTCGACCCGGTAGCAGCCCGCCAGCGTGACGCTGGGCGGCAGGCCTTCGGCGAGCGCCAGGGCCGCGCGGCTGGCAGCATCGGCCTCGGTGTTGCGCAAGGCCAGCACATGGACCAAGGCGAGCTGACTCAGATTGGCGGCTTCGCCTTGCACGTCGCCCGCCGTATGCAGCAGGGAGCGCAGCTGCTCACGGGCCGACAAGGCTTCGTCCAGTTGATCGGTCAGCTGGCATTCGGCTGCGTAGGCCGCCAGCCATTGGCAGCGTTGCCCATCGTCCTGGGCAAAACGCAGCGCGTTGCGGTATTGCGCCGCCGCTTCGCGGTGCGCGCCACGTTCTCGGGCCTGGGCGCCTGCGCGCGGCGCCAACTGCTGCACGGCAGCGCTGTCGCGGGCATGTATGGCGTGGTGGACCCGACGTGCCAGCGAAGCCTCTGGCCGTGCCTGCAGGGCCCGCAGCAGCTGGCTGTGCAGGGATTCGGCCAAGGGAGCCGGCAGCGCCCGCTCCACGGCCACCCGCGCCAGCTCGTGGCGAAAGGCCAGCGCGCCGTCCGTGTTGCCGAGCAGGCCCGAGTTCAGGCATTCCTCCAGCGCCTCGACCTCCGGCTGCAGCAGCGCATCGACCAGCTCGCGCTCGATGCGCGCGGGCACGATGGCCGCCAGTTTCACAACACGCTGCGCCGGCGCACTGAGCCGCGTCAGGCGCGAGAGCACCAGGGCCTGCACGCTGTGGGGCACCTGCTCGCTGCCCTGACGCAAGAGCTCGGTCACAAGGAAAGGATTGCCCTGAGTGGCGGCGTGCAGTCCCTGCGGCGAGCGCAAGGCGCGGCGTGCGAGCTCAGCCACGGCCTGTGGCGTGAGCGGCGACAGGCTCAAGCGACTGTGGCAATCGGCCGGCAGGCCGGCGAGCACGCGGCGCAGCGGGTGATTGAGCGGCAGTTCGTCATCGCGGAAGGAGCCCAGGATCAGGCAGCTCGCCCCGGCGATTCGCCGGCCCAGGAAGAGCAACAGATCCAGCGTCGCATCGTCCGCCCAGTGCAGGTCTTCAAGCACGAGCAGCGTGGGCAGGCTGGCGCCGCGCAGGTCGTCCAGCACCGCCTCGAACAGGGCCGAGCGCGCGGCGCCGTCGGCCAGCAACGCGCGCCAGGCGGGCTGGCCATCTCGGGCGATGTCGTGCAGCGGCGCCAGCGGATGCGGCGTCTGCAAGGCGTCGCAAGCGCCCCACCAGATGCGCGCCCGTCCGCAGTCGGCGGCCAGCGCCCTAAGCAGGCTGGTCTTGCCGATGCCGGCCTCACCGGCCAGCCACAACACGTGGCCGCTGCCGGCGCCCGCCTCGCGCCAGCGCGCGTGCAGCGCGGCCAGGGCGGATTCGCGTTCCAGGAGCTCCATGCGCAGGATTAGGCCGTTAGTGCCTCAGCCTGGCAAGGCGCGGAAATCCGGGCGTGAAAAAGCCCGGCAAGCCGGGCTCCCTGTTGGCGCAGAAAAGCCTCAGCCGCGGCGGCGGCGCGCTGCGAAGTCCACAGCACCCAGGCCGGGGGCCAGGAGCGCATAGCTCGCAGGCTCGGGCACCGGAGCGGCAGCCGGCAGGGTGACCGACACATTGTCGAGCGAGCTGTCCAGGCCATCCGCGGTGCCCGTGGCCGTGAACATCACGCGGGTCGTGGTCCTGATGGCGACGATGTTCTCGGTGAACAAGACCCAGTCGTTGTCACCGTCTGTGATCTTGGGCTGCGCAGCTGTGCTGCCGGTCGTGCTGGCAAACGCCCAGTTCAGGCCTGACGTTGAAGCCGGGACGGGGGATCGGTCGTCATTCGACATGTACGGCCGGTTCGAGAACCAGAAAGAGAAGGTATAGGTGGCGCCGACCTGGGTGGCGATGTCCTGCCAGGTCGAACTGTTGGAGTGGACACCCGTCGTATCAGGTTCGGCGAAGCTCTTGCCATCCTCAGCCGTGCCGATCCAGTTGCGGCGGATCTCGATCTGGTTGGATGTAGACCAGCCGGTGATGCTGCCGAAGAAGGTAAAGGTCTTGCCAGCGACCACGGGGGTTTCGAAGGTGCCGTTGACGATCAGGTTCTGCGCTTGCGCGAACAGCGGTGCCGCGGCGATCACCAGCGGGAATAGAATTTTCTTGGACTACATGACGTCTCCCTTGGGTTGACGATTCGCACGCGGGGCGAACCGGAGAGCCGATTGTTGGAGTCGAAGTCTCTTGCACGCAGCCCCAAGCCTAGGGTGCCCAATTGCGCCAGCTCAACATGAGGGCTGGTCCAGGGGCTCGTCCGTCTGGACGCGGCTTGCTGCCAAAGCCAGGCAGCGAGCGCGTGACAATCGTTCCCCATGCCCCTGCCCAAGCGCCTGATTGCCCATCTCGACATGGACGCGTTCTATGCGTCCGTCGAGTTGCTGCGCTATCCGGAACTGAAGGGCTTGCCGGTGGTGGTGGGCGGACGACGCGAGCACGCGCCCGAGGATCAGCCCGACGGCACGCGACGCTATTTCAAGCTACGCGACTACACGGGACGTGGCGTGGTCACCACGTCCACCTACGCAGCACGCGATCTGGGCGTGTTCTCGGCCATGGGCCTGATGAAGGCCGCGCTGCGCGCGCCGGATGCCATCCTGCTGCCGGCTGATTTCGATGCCTATCGCCGCCATTCGCGCCTGTTCAAGGCGGCGGTGGCCGAAGTGGCGCCGGTGATCGAGGACCGCGGCATCGACGAAATCTACATCGACCTCAGCGAGGTGCCGGGCATCCGCGAACCCGTGGGCCACGACCCGCTGGGGGGCGTGCGCTCGGTGGCGCGCGAGATCAAAAACTCGGTGCTGCGCGCCACCGGGCTGACCTGCTCGATCGGCATCACGCCCAACAAGCTGCTCTCCAAGATCGCTTCCGAGCTGGACAAGCCAGACGGCATCACGGTGCTGACCCTTGAAGACATCCCCGGCCGCATCTGGCCGCTCTCGGTGCGCAAGATCAACGGCATCGGCCCCAAGGCGGGCGCCAAGCTGGCAGGCCTCGGGCTGGAAACCGTGGGCCAGTTGGCAGCGGCCGATCCGCAACTGCTGATCGAGCAGTTCGGCGAGCATTTCGGGCATTGGCTGCACGACGCCGCGCATGGGCGCGACACGCGGCCGGTGGTCACGCACAGCGAGCCGGTCTCGATCAGCCGCGAAACCACCTTCGAGCGCGATCTGCACGCCGTGCACGACCGCGCCGAACTGGGCCGCATCTTCACGCAGCTGTGCGAGCAGCTGGGGCGCGACCTCGAACGCAAGGGCTACACGGGCCGCACGATTGGCATCAAGCTGCGCTTCGAGGGCTTCATCACCGTCACCCGCGACGTGACGCTGGACCATGCCGTGAGCGCCGGCGCCGAGATCCGCGCCGCGGCCGGCTCCTGCCTCAAGCGGGTGGACCTGAGCCGGCGACTGCGGCTGCTCGGCGTGCGGGTGGGCAACCTGCATCGTCCGGGCGACAACGCCGCGCCCGGCAAGGTCCGCAGCGTGCGATCAGCGCCCAATCAGGCGCCCACAGAAAGCGGCGACCTGTTCTGAGCCACTGCGCTTTGTCGGTCGTCTTGACGCCGCCATTCCATCCCGTTATGGAAGCATCACCAAGAGTTTGATTTCCAAGGGAAATGTCACGATTTGAAAAGCTGGCATTCAGCTTGCTTTCAAGCCCTGCAAGCCTCCGTTGGAGGCTGACCACTTCCCCGTGGATTGGGCTCGCGCAAGCGGGCCCATTTTTTTGCCTTGTAAAACATCCCCCTGCGATCGCGTGATTACCGCTGAAACAGGGGGTTATGTAATCGCCCAGGCCTGGGATCATTGCGCCTTTCCGATGAATCTCCAGGAGAGGGAATGAGCTTGAAGAAGAAAATGGCATTGGCAGCTCTTGCGCTGGCCGCCGGTAGCGCCTTCGCTACGCCTGTCACCGCCCACTACACGAGCTTTGGCGCGTTGTCTGCGGCCACATTTGGCGGCTCGGGCATCCCGAACAGCGACGTCGCGATTACCAGTCTTGGTGCGGGCCAGCCCATCCTGGGCCTGACCGCGACCCAGCGCTACAGCAACCCAGCCGTCGTCAGCCATGACAACGGCGTGTTCCAGGCCGTGACGGGTGCCTATGCGGCCGGCGACAACCTGGCTCGTTGGAACTTCGACTACTACGTGGGCGGCAGCAATGTCGGCAGCTACAGCTATCGCCTGCTGGCCGATTTCGATGCGGGTGCCAACACTGACGAGTCAAAATATGTGGACATCAGCCTGGTGTCGGGTCTCAGCTTTGGCGTGCGCCAGAATTCGCTGAACCTCGGCGATCTGCTGGCATCGGCCAGCAACAGTTTCGACCCCAGCAAAAATGGCGAGTACGGCTTCATCCTGGAGGCTTGGCAAGGCGGCCGTGAAGTCGGCCGCTCGGCAATCCTGGTGGACGTGGGCAACGTGCCCGAACCTGCCAGCCTCGCCCTGGTGGGCGTGGCCCTGGCCGGTGCGGCTTTCGCTGCACGCCGCCGCAAGGCCTGAGCACGCGTTTCGACTCTCGCAAAAGAAGCCCGGCTCGCCGGGCTTTTTCATTGGTGCGCGACAATCCGACCCATGACGGAACAAGCCCTTTTCGACTACAGCCTGCAGGACGCCTCAGGCGCCACCTGCACGGCGCATGCCTGGGCCAAGGTGCCCGCGCCGCTGACGACAAAGCAGCGCCATGAACTCAAGGCCCGCGCGGCCGATCTGCTCAAGGCCCGCAACGCCGCGCTGGTGGCCCATTACTACGTGGATGGCGACCTGCAGGACCTGGCGCTGGAGACCGGCGGTGTCGTCGCCGACTCGCTGGAAATGGCCCGTTTCGGCCGCGACCATGCGGCCCAGACCCTGGTGGTGGCCGGCGTGCGCTTCATGGGCGAGACCTCCAAGATTCTCTCGCCGCACAAGCGTGTGCTGATGCCCGACCTGGACGCCACCTGCTCGCTGGATCTGGGCTGCCCGGCCGATGAGTTCGCCGCCTTCTGCGACGCCCACCCCGATCGCAAGGTCGTCGTCTACGCCAACACCAGTGCCGCAGTGAAGGCGCGAGCCGACTGGATGGTGACGAGTTCCTGTGCGCTGGAGATCGTCTCGCATCTGCATGCCCAGGGCGAAAAAGTCCTCTGGGCGCCCGACCGGCATCTGGGCCGCTACATCCAGGAGCAGACCGGCGCAGACATGCTGATGTGGAACGGCGCCTGCATCGTGCACGACGAGTTCAAGGGCCTGGAGCTGGATCTGCTGCGCAAGGACCATCCTGGCGCGATGGTCCTGGTCCATCCCGAATCGCCCAAGAGCGTGGTCGCGCAGGCCGACGTGGTCGGCTCGACCTCAGCGCTGATCAAGGCCGTGGTCGAAGGCTCGGCGCCGGCCTACATCGTCGCCACCGATAACGGCATTCTTCACCGCATGCGACAGCTCGCGCCGGACAAGCTGCTGATCGAGGCCCCCACCGCCGGCAACAGCGCCACTTGCAAGAGCTGCGCGCATTGCCCGTGGATGGCAATGAACGGGCTGCAGGGCGTGATCGACTGCCTGACGCTGGGCACGGGCGAAATCGCCGTGGCGGAGCCGACACGTGCGCAGGCCCTGGCCTGCATCGAACGCATGCTTGATTTCACGGCGGCGCTCAAGGCCGGCAAATTGCCGGCATTTGTGCCCAATATCGGCGCTGCTTGAATTTACAGTTAGCGTCTTCCTACGGAGACCGCCATGGCCGATTTCAGCTCGCTCTACAACCACCACGAACGCGAAGTGTTCGCCGCCGTGACGGCTGGTGCCGCCAACTACCCGGGCCTGGACATCAGCAACGACTTGCTCTGCGACGTGGCCTGCGTGGCACTGAACCGCCTGCCCCCGCGCTACATCCGCCACGAGGTGGATTTCTCCTTCTATATGACGGCGGCCGAGCGCCACGAGATCGACACGGCCATCAACGAGGCCGTGACCTTCGCCTTCCAGTTCGTGGAAGCGCGCACCGCACTGCGCAGGGCCGGCTGACCTGCGCGCAGCGCAAAGGGCCGCGCGCCGGGCCGCCCCAAGCCAGGCCCGCAGCCGATGTGCGAGTCCGGCAAGCCGGCCTCGCATCAGCGTCCCCGCGGGGGACCCGCTCGCTTACTCGCGAGCCGAGGGGCTCATATCTAACGTCGGCGTGAATCGCTGACCAATACTGTCGGCAAGCTCGCCGGCAACGTGTCCGGGTAATCGCGGCTGTAGTGCAGGCCGCGGCTTTCGCGCCGCAGCAGCGCCGAACGCACGATCAGCTCCGCGCAGTCCACCAGATTGCGCAGTTCCAGCAGGTCACGGCTGACGCGGAAGTTGGCGTAGTAGTCGTCGATCTCCCCGCGCAGCATCTCGATGCGATGCAAGGCGCGCTCCAGGCGCTTGGTGGTGCGCACAATGCCCACGTAGTTCCACATCAAGAGGCGCAGCTCGTCCCAGTTGTGGGCGATCACCACCTGCTCATCGGCGTTCTCGACCTGGCTCTCGTCCCAGGCCGGCAACGGCGCCGGGTCGGTGGCTTGCAGCGACAGGACGTCTTCGGCGCTGGAGCGACCCAGCACCACGCATTCCAGCAGCGAGTTGCTAGCCAGGCGGTTGGCGCCGTGCAGGCCGCTGTAGCCGGTCTCGCCCACCGCGTAAAGCCCCGGCAGATCGGCCCGGCCCCGCGCATCGGCCACCACGCCGCCGCAGGTGAAATGCACGGCTGGCACGACCGGAATCGGCTGGCGTGCGATGTCGATGCCCAAGGCCAGGCAGCGTGCGTGGATGGTCGGGAAATGCTCCTTCAGGAAATCCTCGCCCAGATGCGTGGCATCCAGCCACACATGGTCGAGGCCATGCTTCTTCATCTCGAAGTCGATGGCGCGGGCCACGATGTCGCGCGGGGCCAGTTCCAGGCGCGCATCGTGCGCGGCCATGAAGCGAGTGCCGTCAGGAAGCTTGAGATATCCGCCCTCCCCGCGCAGCGCCTCGGTGATCAGGAAGCTGCGTTCCTGCGGGTGGTACAGGCAGGTCGGGTGGAACTGGATGAACTCCATGTTCGCCACCCGGCAACCCGCGCGCCAGGCCATGGCGATGCCGTCGCCGGTGGAGGTGTCGGGGTTGGTCGTGTAGCGGTAGACCTTGCCCGCGCCACCCGTGGCCAGCACCACGGCGCGCGCAGCCAAGGCCTCCACGCGCTGCTCGTCGATGTCCAAGGCGTAGATGCCGTAGCAGCGCGGCGACTCGTCGCGCTGCACATGGCGCGAGGTGATCAGGTCCAGCGCCATCCAGCGCTCGCGCATGTCGATGTTCGGGTGGGCCTTGGCCGCGGCCAGCAGGCTGTCGTGAATGGCCTTACCGGTGGCATCGGCCGCATGCGCGATGCGCCGTACGGCGTGGCCGCCCTCGCGCGTGAGGTGCAGACCCAGCGGGCCGTCGTGATCGGGCGTGAAGGGCACACCCCGTGCCACCAGCCATTCCACCGCGGCCGCGCTGCGCTCGGCAATGAAGCGAGCCATGGCCTCGTCCACCAGGCCTGCGCCCGCGTCCTGCGTGTCGCGCACATGGCTTTCGATGCTGTCATCGCTGCCCAGCACGCCGACGATGCCGCCCTGCGCCCATGCCGTGGCGCCTTCGTTCAGCTCACGCTTGGCCAGGATCACCACGGGCACGTGATCGGCCAGATGCAGGGCAACGGTCAGGCCGGCCAGGCCAGCGCCGACGATGACGACAGGAGAAGAAGAGGACATGCGGGGGGCGCCCTTCATCGGAGCGTCATGGAAGGAGCGGTGATTCTAGGCACTAGCCCCTGAAGAAATAGGGCACGGCCGCAATGCCCGTACCGATCAGCACCATCAGCCAGCTGTTGGAAACGAAGTAGGGAAACACGATCAGCGCGATGCCAGCCAGCAGCGGCGGCAAGCGCCCCTGCTTCTTGCCATAGATGAAATAGCCCGCTCCGAGGGAACCGAAGAAAAGGCCCCAGAACAGTTGCGCAGGCGAGAAGTCCATGTGGGCAATCTTAGAAGTTAAGTTCCACTTCGAGCCGGGCACCCACCGCGAGCGAAACGCCCGATTCGATCTCTGCATAGACGCCGAACAGCGAAGGCCCACCTGGCTTGCGCTCGTCACTCAGGGCGGCGACGGTGTGGCCCAGCGTCTCGTCCACGCCGGCGTCCTGCGGATCGACGTTGGGCATGATGCAGCGGATGCAGGGCTCACTGATGCGCAGGCCACCCTCTGGCCAACGCAAGCGCGCGATCTGCTCTTCGATGAAAGCCAGCGGCGTCTCGCTGCCAAGCAGCACATTGGCTCGAAAGCGCGCCGGGTGCACCGCATGGCCCCAGCGCCGCTCCAGTTCCTCCACCGAAGCACGCGTCAGCACATGGAGCGCGCGCGGCGCGGTCAGTGCGATGGCCGAGGGTCCAAGCCGCACCAGGCGCAGATCGGCGCCGGTGATTTCGCGCAGCGCGGCCGCTGCCGCATCGCCCGCATCGAAGGCGCCGTGAACCTCCGTCGCCTTGCTCACATCGTTCCAGATGCGGATCTGGATTTCCTCGCGCGGCGCCTCCAGCGGCACGCTCGCCAGACCATTGATCATCAGCGCATCGCCGCGCAGTTCGGGTCGCACAAGGGCCAGGCGCGGATGCGCGCCCATCCAGGTCATGCCGCCGTCTTCCACCACGGCCCAGTTGCGGTCGCCCCGCACGCGCCCCTCGGGCGTGAAGTCCAGTCGCTGCACGGCCACCGCCGCGCAGGACTTGATCGGGTGGACGAACAGGGCTTCGACGAAGGCGTCCAGGGTTTCGCTCATAACAGCCATTCTCTGCGCATATCAGCCTGGTAGCAGCGCCTGCACCAGGGTCCGTGCGAAGACGGGCAACTGATCCAGCGAGCGCACGACGACGTAGCGCTCGCGCACGGCCCAGGTGTCGCTGAGGTCGATCAGCGCGATGTCCATGGTGGCCGCATGCCGCCGCGCGGCCGACTCCGGCACGATGCCCACGCCCACGCCGGCCTCGACCATGCGGCATAGGGAATCGAAGCCACGCACCTGGATGCGCAGTTTCAGCCGCTCGCCCATCCGGGCCACCGTGCGCTGCAGGAACTCATGCAGGGTGCTGCCCTCATGCAGGCCCACGTGCTCGTAGGCGAGCGTCTCCGCAAAGGCGATGCGCTTGCGACGCGCCAGCGCATGCTTGCGCGGCGCCACCAGCAAGAGTCGGTCGGTGCTGAAATGCAGGGATTCGAGGCCGGTCGTGTCGGTGTCGCCGGCGATGATGCCGATGTCAGTGCTGCCATCGCGCACGGCTCGCACGATCTCGGGGTTGGCGCGCTCTTGCAGGTCCACGTTGACGCCCGGGTTGGCGGCCAGAAAGCCGGCCAGCACCTCGGGCAGGAAATCCGTCACGGCCGTGGTGTTGGCAAAGATCCGCACATGGGCCAGCACGCCCGAGCTGTACTCGTGCAGGTCGCCGCGCAGGCGCTCGGCCTGCTGCAGCATCTGCCTCGCGTGGTGCAGCAAAGCCTCGCCGGCCGCGGTGAGCCGCACACCGCGAGCCTCCCGGTAGAGCAGAGGCATGCGGGCCTGCGACTCGAGCGCCCGCACCCGCGAACTGGCCGCTGCCAGCGATAGGTGCACATGGCTGGCCGCCCGGGTGATGCTGCCGGTTTCGGCCACGCGGACGAAGAGGGTCAGGTCGGTCAGGTTGAATTGCATCTTGCCGAAGCCTCTCGCAAAACCGGAGGCTCGCTGCCAAAGATTGCGATTGTGAGGGGAGGCCGCCGCGCGCACCATGCGGCCATGCAATACCAAGAATGGATCGGCCGGACCGAGGAGACACACGATCTGCTGAGCCCCGCCCCGCTGCGCGGCATGGCGGCGCTGCTCGACCTCGACACAGCCCCGACAGAACTGCCGCCGCTGTGGCACTGGCTCTACTTCCTTCCCAGCCACCCCCAACGCACCCTAGGTGCAGATGGCCACGCCGAGCGCGGCGGCTTCCTGCCGCCGGTGGCCTTGCCGCGCCGCATGTGGGCCGGCGGGCGGGTGCAATGGCTGGCGCCGCTGCGCGAAGGGGACGCGATCACGCGCAAGTCCACCGTGCAATCGGTGGAACAGAAATCGGGCCGCAGCGGCGAGCTGGTGTTCGTGACCGTGCAGCACGAGATCTCCAACGCGCAGGGCCTGGCGATCATCGAAGAGCATGACCTCGTCTATCGCGGTCTCAACACCAGCAGCCCGGCTGGCACTGCGCCCACGCTCGACGCGCAATGGCAGCGCGAGATCCGTCCCGATCCGCCCCTGCTCTTTCGCTACTCGGCGCTGACCTTCAACACGCACCGTATCCACTACGACCAGCCGTACGTGACGAAGGTCGAAGGTTATCCCGGCCTCATCGTGCACGGCCCGCTGATCGCCACGCTGCTGGTGGAGGCCATGCCGACGGCGCTGCGGGCGCGGATGACGAATTTCTCCTTCCGCGCGCTGCAGCCCCTGTTCGAAACCGCGGCCTTCCAGGTCGCGGGCCGCGCCGACGGCCCTGACGTTTCCCTCTGGGCCACCGACTCCACCGGAATGCTGTGCATGCAGGCCAGCGCAACACTCACATGAAACAGCATCTGCAGTACCAAGACATCCGCGACGCCATCCGTGACCTCTGCGCGACCTTCCGGCCCGAGTACCACCGCGAGGTCGACACCCGCCGCGGCTATCCCGAGGAATTCGTCAAGGCGCTGACCGAAGCAGGCTGGCTGGCCGCACTGATCCCGCAGGAGTACGGCGGCGCGGGATTGGGCCTGGCCGAGGCCTCGGTCATCATGGAAGAGATCAACCGCAGCGGCGGCAATGCCGGTGCCTGCCATGGCCAGATGTACAACATGGGCACCCTGCTGCGCCACGGCTCGGCCGAGCAGAAAAACCGCTACCTGCCGCAGATCGCCAGCGGCGCGCTGCGGTTGCAGAGCATGGGCGTGACCGAGCCCACCAGCGGCACCGACACCACGCGCATCCGCACCACCGCGGTCCGTCGAGGTGACCGTTATGTGGTCAACGGCCAGAAGGTGTGGATCTCGCGCATCCAGCACTCGGACCTGATGATCCTGCTGGCCCGCACCACGCCGCTGGCGGACGTGGCCAAGAAGGTGGATGGCATGTCCATCTTCATGGTGGACCTGCGCGAGGCCATCGGCCACGGCATGACCGTGCGGCCGATCCCGAACATGGTCAACCACGAGACCAACGAGCTGTTCTTCGACCAGCTGGAGATCCCGGCCGAGAACCTGATCGGCGAAGAGGGCAAGGGATTCCGCTACATCCTCGACGGCCTCAACGCCGAGCGCACGCTGATCGCCGCCGAATGCATCGGCGACGGCCGCTGGTTCATCGACAAGGTGACCCAGTACGTCAGCGAACGCGAGGTCTTCGGCCGCCCCATCGGCAAGAACCAGGGCGTGCAGTTCCCCATCGCCGAGGCGCACATCGAGATCGAGGCCGCCGACCTGATGCGCTGGGAAGCCTGCCGGCGCTTCGACGCGCACGAGCCCTGCGGCGAGCAGGCGAACATGGCCAAGTACCTGGCTGCCAAGGTGAGCTGGGAGGCCGGTAACGCATGCCTGCAGTTCCACGGCGGCTTCGGCTTTGCGGACGAGTACGACGTGGAGCGCAAGTTCCGCGAGACGCGGCTGTACCAGGTAGCGCCGATCTCCACCAACCTGATCCTGTCCTATGTGGCCGAGCATGTGCTGGGCCTGCCCCGCTCTTTCTAGGAGATCCTGATGATTCGTCCGCTCGACGGCATCACCGTCATCTCGCTCGAACACGCGATTGCCGCGCCCTTCTGCACGCGCCAGTTGGCCGACCTGGGCGCCCGCGTCATCAAGATCGAGCGCCCCGAGGTGGGCGACTTCGCCCGCGCCTACGACACCCGCGCGCGCGGCCTGGCCTCGCATTTCGTCTGGGCCAACCGTGGCAAGGAGAGCCTCACGCTCTCGCTCAAGGAACCGGCCGCGCAGGGCGTGCTGGGCGAGCTGCTGGCCAAGGCCGACGTGCTGGTGCAGAACCTCGCGCCGGGCGCCGCCGCACGCCTGGGGCTGGGAGCTAACGAGTTACGCGAACGCCATCCGCGCCTGATCGTCTGCGACATCTCGGGCTACGGCGCCGACGGCCCCTACCGCGACAAGAAGGCCTATGACCTGATGATCCAGGCCGAGGCTGGTTTTCTCTCGGTGACCGGAACCGAAGACGAGCCCAGCAAGGCCGGCTGCTCCATCGCCGACATCGCCGCCGGCATGTACGCCCTACACAGCGTGATGGCCGCGCTGATGCTGCGCGAGCGCACAGGCAAGGGTTCGCACATCGACGTGTCCATGCTCGAATCGCTGGCCGAGTGGATGAGCTACCCGATGTACTACGCCTGCGACGGCGCTTCGCCGCCCGAGCGCAGCGGCGCCTCGCACGCCACCATCTACCCTTACGGCCCGTTTGCCGCGGGCGACGGCAAGACGGTGATGCTGGGCCTGCAGAACGAGCGCGAGTGGCTGAGCTTCTGCGAGCAGGTGATGCTGCAGCCCGCCCTGGCCAGCGACGCGCGTTTTGCGAAGAACGCACTGCGCCACGAGAACCGCGAAGCGCTTCGCAGCTTGATCGAAGGTGTCTTCGGAACGATGACGGCCAAGCAGGTCGTGCAGCGCCTGGAGCAGGCCCAGATCGCCAACGCGCGGCTCAACACCATGGCCGAAGTGTGGGCCCATCCGCAGTTGAAGGCACGCAGGCGCTGGGCCGATGTGGGCACGCCGACCGGCCCGCTGCCGGCGCTCAAGCCGCCGGGCCTGAACGACCAGTTCGAGCACTGCATGGGCGACATTCCGGCCCTGGGCCAGCACACCGATACGCTGCTGGCCGAACTGGGCCGCAGCGCCGCCGACATTGCGAAACTGCGCGCCGAGGGCGTCGTCTGATGCAGCACGCCATCCATCGCGCCCGCAGTCTTCTCTTCGTGCCGGCAGACCGGCCCGAGCGCTATGCCAAGGCCCTGGCCAGCGCTGCGGATGCGGTCGTGATCGACCTGGAAGACGCTGTCGCTGCAGCGGGCAAAGCCGCCGCAGCCGACACGCTGCGCGAAGCGTGGCCGCTGCTGGATGCGGGCCGCATCGCCCTGCGCATCAACGCCGCAGGCACGCCCTGGCATGAGGACAACCTCGCCCTGTGCCGCGCGCTGCAACCGGCCGCGGTGATGTGGGCCAAGGCCGAAGATCCCGCGCGAATCGGGCAAGCCGGCTTGCCCTCGGGCGCGGTCATCGCCCTGATCGAAAGTGCTCGCGGCGTGGCGGACGTACGCGCCATCGCCGCCTGCGAGGCCGTGGGCCGCCTGGCGCTGGGCCATGTGGACCTGCAGGCCGAGCTGGGCATGCGCTGCAGCGAGGACGAACGCGAGCTCGACAGCACGCGCTTCGAGATCGTGCTGGCCTCGCGCCTGGCGGGCCTGACGGCGCCGATCGACGGCGTCACGCTCGACATCCAAAGCGCCGAGCGCGTCAGCCGCGCCGCGCGTCGCGCGCAGGCCTTCGGCTTCGGCGGCAAGCTCTGCATCCACCCGGCCCAGCTCGCGCCCCTGCACGCGGCCTGGCAGCCCGACGCGGCGCAAGTGGATTGGGCACGGCGCGCGATCGCCGCGGCCGCAGCATCCACCGGCGGCGCCATCCAGATCGACGGGGTCATGGTCGACGCCCCTGTCCTGCAACTTGCCCGCTCGATTGCGCGGGACGCCGGCCTTGAAAAACCAAACACCGAAGGAGACAAGCCATGAAGAAGAGAACCTGGATCGCCACGCTCGTGCTGGCCATGGCCGCGCCACTCGCGCTGGCCGCCGACCCCATCGTCATCAAGTTCAGCCACGTCGTGGCGCCCGACACACCCAAGGGCCGCGGCGCCGAGAGGTTCAAAGAGTTGGCAGAAGCGCGCACCGGGGGTCGCGTCAAGGTGGAGGTCTACCCGAACAGCCAGCTCTACAAGGACAAGGAGGAGCTCGAAGCGCTGCAGCTCGGATCGGTGCAGATGCTCGCGCCGTCGATGTCCAAGTTCGGGCCCATCGGCGTCAAGGGCTACGAGGCTTTCGACCTGCCCTACGCTTTTGCCGACAGCGCCGCGCTGGCGCGCTTTGCCGCAGGCCCCATCGGAAAGGACCTGTTCAAGCAACTGGAGCCCAAAGGCATCAAGGGCCTGGGCTATTGGGACAACGGCTTCAAGGTGATGACGGCCAACAAGCCGCTTCGCAATGTGGAGGATTTCAAGGGCCTGAAGATGCGCATCCAGAGCTCCAAGGTGCTCGATGCGCAGTTCCGCGCGCTGGGCGCCCTGCCGCAGGTGATGGCTTTCAGCGAGGTCTACCAGGCGCTGCAGACCGGCGTGGTGGACGGCACCGAGAACACGCCGTCCAACATCTATACCCAGCGCACGCACGAGGTGCAGAAGTACCTGACCGTTTCCAACCATGGCTACATCGGCTACGCCGTCATCGCCAACAAGAAGTTCTGGGACGGCCTTCCGCCAGACATCCGCACCATCCTTGAAAGCTGCATGGCCGAAGCCACGCGCTACACCAACGAGCTCGCCGCGGCCGACAACAAGCAGGCCCTGGCCGCCATCAAGGCCTCGGGCAAGACCACCTTCATCGAACTCACGCCAGCCGAGCAAGCCGCGTGGCGCAAGGCGATGCTGCCGGTCTATGACGAGATGAGCAGCCGCGTCGGGCCTGAGCTCATCAAGGCCTTGAAGGACAGCTGGCCTAAGTAAGGCAGCCTGCTGAAATGGACAGGGCCGGCGCAGTGGGCACACCGCGCCGGCCTTGTTTTTTGTTTCTTGAACGCGCCGATCGGGCGAAGGCGGCGTCCCGGGTCTTGAAGGCTGCGATCACTGCCAGCGGGCCGGCCGACTGCTGAGCCAGGCTCTGCGCCGCGGCCGCGCTGTGCTCCACCAAGGCCGCGTTGTGCTGCGTGCCTTCGTCGATGGATGCCACAGCAGTGTTGACCTGCACGGTGCCGCTGGTCTGCTCGCTCATCGAAGCCTGGATGGCACGCATCAGTTCGTCCATGGGGCGAACGCGAGACACCACGTCGCGGACGGCCTCGCCGGCTTCGCCGACCAAGGCGCTGCCGGTCTCCACGCGCTGCACGCTCTCGCCGATCAGGCCCTTGATCTCGCGGGCGGCCGTGGCCGAACGCTGGGCCAGTTCACGCACCTCGGAAGCTACGACCGCGAAGCCGCGGCCCTGCTCGCCGGCCCGCGCCGCTTCCACCGCCGCGTTCAGCGCCAGGATGTTGGTCTGGAAGGCGATGCCGTCGATGGTGCCGATGATGTCGCCGATCTCCTTGCTCGAAGCGCTGATCTCGCTCATGGTCGCCACCACGCGCTCCACCACCTGGCCACCACGGCCGGCAGCCTCAGCAGCCGCGCCTGCCAGCTCGCTGGCCCGGCCGGTGCTGGCCGAGGTCTGTTCCACCGTCGCCAGCAACTGGAGCATGGAGGCGGCCGTCTGCTGCAGCGCGCCGGCCTGCTGTTCGGTGCGGCGCGAGAGGTCCATATTGCCGGCGGCGATGTCAGCCGAAGCATGGGAAATGCCGTCGGCCGATTCGCGCACCCGGCCCACCATGGTCTGCAGCTTGCCATTCATGGTGCGCAGCGCGTTCAGCAACTGGCCCATCTCGTCGCTGCGGTCCACCACGATGTCGGAGCTCAGGTCGCCATCGGCCAAGGCTTCGGCCAGCTTGACGGCACGGCTCAGCGGGCGGGTCACGGCGTTGGCGAGCATCAGGCCCAGGCCCATGGCACACACCACGGCGGCGGCGCTAACGCCCAGCATCAGCGCACGGTCCTGCTCGTAAGCTGTTCGGCCTGCGCCACGCGTTCACGCGCCGTGCCGTTCTCGTAGGCGATGTAGGCTTGGGTTGCTTCCAGCAAGGCGGCCAGCAGCGGGCGGCATTTGCTGCTCATCTTCTGCACGGCTTCGTCGCGGCGGTCCTACAGCGCCAGGCCGACGATGGCTTCCGCAACCGGGCCGTACTTGGCTTCCACGGCCTCGATGTCCTGCACCAGTTGGCGGTCACGGTCGACGGTGTCTCCGGCGCCGGAAACGGCCTTCTTCAGCTCGGCGAGCTTGGCCTGACCTCCCCATGTGCGGCCAGCACGGCCACCTTCTCCTTATTACGTTCCAGCGGCGCCATCACCAGCACCAGGTTGCGCGCCGTAATCGCCCGCAGCGAGGCCGCGCTGCGCAGTTCCACCGCCGGAGCCTCGCGTTGGGTGACGCTGTCAAGGTATGCGGCGAAGCGCTGGTTGGAACGGCTCAGGGAGTGCACCGAAAAGCTGCTAACCACCAGCACAATGGCAGCGAGAAAGGCAAAACCCAGCATCAGCTTGGTCTTGACGCGCAGTTGGCTTGTGAACATGTGCCCCCTTTGGTGAACGATGGCCGGCAACCGGTTTGAGCATGGTCGTCAGCATCGCAGCGAGGGAGCCGCATCAACAGCCGGGATTCGATGATCCTGGCGCAGGCAAAATGCTCAAGCGCTTGCAGGCAAATTGCCTACAAGCGCTCTGAGGAGATCGGCGTCAGTGAACCACGCGCCCGAAGCTGAACTCGCTGCCCTTCACATCCACCGGGATCAGATCCTTCGGCCCGAAGCGGCCTTCCAGAATCAGCTTGGACAAGGGGTTCTCGATCCTCTGCTGGATCGCGCGCTTCAGAGGCCGCGCGCCAAACACCGGGTCGAAGCCGACCTTGGCCAGTTCGGCCACGGCCGCATCGCTCACGTCGAGCTTCATGTCCATGCGCTCCACACGCTCGGCCAGCACGCGCAGCTGGATGCGGGCGATGTCGGCGATGTGCTTGCCGCTGAGCGCATGGAAGATCACCGTCTCGTCGATGCGGTTGAGGAACTCGGGCCGGAAATGCGCCTTGACTTCCTTCCACACCGCCTCGCGAATGACCTCGTCGCTCTCGCCACTCAGCGCCATGATGTGCTGCGAGCCGAGGTTGCTGGTCATCACGATCACCGTGTTCTTGAAGTCCACGGTGCGGCCCTGGCCGTCGGTCAGACGGCCGTCGTCCAGCACCTGTAGGAGCACGTTGAACACGTCCGGGTGGGCCTTCTCCACTTCGTCGAGCAGCAGCACGCTGTAGGGCTTGCGGCGCACGGCCTCCGTCAGCGTGCCACCTTCCTCGTAGCCCACATAGCCTGGCGGCGCGCCGATCAGGCGGCTGACGGAATGTTTCTCCATGAACTCGCTCATGTCGATGCGCACCATGTGGTCTTCGCTGTCGAACAGGAAGCCGGCCAGTGCCTTGCACAGCTCGGTCTTGCCCACGCCCGTGGGGCCGAGGAAGAGGAAGCTGCCCAGCGGCCGGTTCGGATCGGACAAGCCGGCGCGCGAGCGGCGGATCGCGTCCGACACGGCCTTGATCGCCTCGTCCTGGCCCACCACACGCTCATGCAGCTTGCCTTCCATCTGCAAGAGCTTCTCGCGCTCGCCCTGCATCAGCTTGGACACGGGGATGCCGGTGGCACGCGCCACCACTTCGGCAATTTCTTCGGCGCCGACGAGCGTGCGCAGCAGCTGCGGACGGCCCGCGATCTTGGAGCGCCCGGCCTCCTTGGCCTGCGCTTCGTGCAGGCGCTTTTCCAGCTCGGGCAGGCGGCCGTACTGCAGCTCGGCGACCTTGTTGAAATCGCCCTTGCGCTTGAACTCCTCGATCTGCTGGCGGATGCGGTCGATCTCTTCCTTCACATGGGCAGAGCCTTGCGCCTGCGCCTTCTCGCTCTTCCAGATTTCCTCCAGATCGGCGTATTCGCGCCCGAGCTTGGCGATCTCGTCCTCGATCAGGCCGAGGCGCTTTTGCGAAGCCTCGTCCTTCTCCTTCTTCATGGCCTCGCGCTCGATCTTCAGCTGGATCAGCCGGCGGTCGAGCTTGTCCATCGCCTCGGGCTTGGAGTCGATCTCGATCTTGATCTTGGCCGCGGCCTCGTCGATCAGGTCGATGGCCTTGTCGGGCAGAAAGCGATCAGTGATGTAGCGGTGCGAGAGCTCGGCCGCGGCCACAATGGCCGGGTCCGTGATCTCCACGCCGTGGTGGACTTCGTACTTCTCCTGCAGGCCGCGCAGGATGGCGATGGTGGCTTCCACCGTGGGTTCGTCCACCAGCACCTTCTGGAAGCGGCGCTCCAGCGCGGCGTCCTTCTCGACGTACTTGCGGTATTCGTTCAGCGTGGTGGCGCCGATGCAGTGCAGCTCGCCGCGCGCCAGGGCTGGCTTGAGCATATTGCCTGCGTCGATGGCGCCCTCGGCCTTGCCGGCGCCGACCATGGTGTGGATCTCGTCGATGAAGAGGATCACGCGGCCGGCCTCGGCCGTCACTTCCTTGAGCACGCTCTTCAGCCGCTCTTCAAACTCGCCGCGGAACTTGGCGCCGGCCAGCAGCAAGGCCATGTCCAGCGACAGCACGCGCTTGTCCTTGAGGCTGTCGGGCACCTCGCCGTTGACGATGCGCTGGGCGAGGCCTTCGACGATGGCCGTCTTGCCCACGCCGGGCTCGCCGATCAGCACGGGGTTGTTCTTGCTGCGACGCTGCAGCACCTGGATGGCACGGCGGATCTCGTCGTCGCGGCCGATCACGGGGTCGAGCTTGCCCTGGCGGGCCCGCTCGGTCAGGTCCAGCGTGTACTTCTTGAGCGCCTCGCGCTGGCCTTCGCTCTCCGCGCTGTCGACCGGCGCGCCGCCGCGCACGGCTTCGATGGCCGTCTCCAGCGCCTTGCGCGTCAGGCCGTGGCCACGGGCTACGCCGGCCAGGTCGGTCTTGGCGTCGCTCAAGGCCAGCAGCACCATCTCGCTGGCGATGAAGGTGTCGCCGCGCTTGCCGGCTTCCTTTTCAGCCGATTGCAGCAGTGCGATCAGCTCGCGCCCGGCGCCGATCTGCTGGTCGCTGCCCTGCACCTGCGGCAAGCCGGCCACGATGGTGTCCAGCGCCGTCTTCAGCGCCGGCACGCGCACGCCGGCACGCTCCAGCAGCGCCTTCGGGCCATCGTCCTGCGCCAGCATGGCCAGGATCAGGTGGGCCGGCTCGATATAGGGGTTGTCGCGGGCAAGGGCCAGGCTCTGGGCCTCGGCCAGGGCGTGTTGAAGGGTGGTGGTGAACTTGTCAGCTCGCATGTCTTGATCTCCAGTTCCTCGGCAGATTGGCGCCGCGGCCTGAATTTCAAGACGTTTCGGCTTCCGAGGTCTCGTCCATCAAGCCCGCGACATGAAGGCATACCAGGGCGAACAGGGCCGCCAGAACGACCAGGGTCAGTGCCAGCCGCCGGCCCTGGAACTGCGCGGCAAGCCACTCATTGAATTCCACGGCCCAGACTGCGGCCTTGCCCCCTACGCGCTCGATCTGCACTTTCCGAGCCTCATCCGCTTGCTCGCTCGTGTAAACCTGCCCGCCGACGATCTCGTAACCCTGGCCCGATTGCGGGTCCAGCCCGCTCGAAGCCGCCAGATACACCCAGACCGCCGCCAGCAAGCCCAGCAGCAGGATCAGCCAGCCCGCCAGCCGCACGCGATCCGAGCGGCAGGGGAATCTCTCCAACAGCGCCTTCTTCATCAATCCAGCGCCAGCCGCATCAACATGAGCCCCAGCGCCGCGGCGCCCAGCGAGCCCAGCACGTGGACGCCCGTGTGCACCAGCGCCATGCCGGCCTGCCCGCGCTGCAGCAGCGACAGCGATTCGCCGGAAAACGACGAAAAAGTCGTCAAGCCGCCCAGATATCCCGTCACCAGCATCAGCTTGAGTAACTCGTTAGGTTGGCGGCCAAACCATTCCAGCGCCATGCCGATCAGCAAGCCGCCCACCACGTTGACGGCCAGCGTGCCGAGGGGAAATCCCCACCAGCGCGAGTTGAGCCACAAGCCCATGCCCCAGCGTGACAGCGCACCCAGGCTGGCGCCCAGAGAAATCGCAAGAATTTGAGCGATCAAGCGGCATTCCCCAAATCAATGCCCCAGCGCGCCAGGGCAGCATCGTCGGCTTCGCGGGCGTCCACCCATTGGGCGCCCGCGGCGGTATGTTCCTTCTTCCAGAACGGCGCCTGCGTCTTCAGGTAGTCCATCAGGAATTCACAGGCCTGGAAGGCTGCACCACGATGGCGCGCTGCCACCAGCACCGCCACGATCTGCTCGCGCGCCGCCAGGGCCCCCACGCGGTGGATGACCGTGGCCGCCTGGATGCCAAAGCGCGATTGGGCGGCCGCCACCATGGCCTCGATGGCGGCCTCGGTCATGCCCGGGTAGTGCTCCAGTTCCATCCGCTGCACGCCGCCACTTTCGCGCACCGTGCCGACGAAACTGACCACGGCGCCGACATGGCCATCTGCCGCGCGCAGCAGGGCGGTCTCGGCGCTCAGGTCAAAGTCCTCGGTCTGAATTCTCACAGTCATGGGCGTGATTATTGCCTCTGTCAACACCCCCATCGTGGCGGATACTTCTATATCTCGATGGTTGAGGAGACATGCATGAGCCTGATGGATTTCATCAAGAAACAGTTCATAGACATCATCCAGTGGACCGAGGACGGGGACGACACGCTTGCCTGGCGCTTCCCGATGCGGGACATGGAAATCCAGAACGGTGGCTCGCTGACTGTGCGCGAATCGCAGATGGCCGTCTTCGTCAATGAGGGCAAGCTGGCCGATGCCTTCGGGCCCGGCACCTACAAGCTGACGACGCAGACCCTGCCCATCCTCACCTATCTCAAGAACTGGGACAAGCTCTTCGAGAGTCCGTTCAAGAGCGACGTCTACTTCTTCAGCACGCGCCAGCGCATCGACCAGCGCTGGGGCACCAGCCAGCCCGTCACCATCCGCGACAAGGACTTTGGCGCTGTGCGCCTGCGCGCCTTCGGCAACTTCGCCTATCGGATTGCCGACCCCAAGATCTTCCACACCGAGATCTCGGGCACGCGCGAGCGCTACACGGTGCAGGACCTGGACGGCCAGCTGCGCGGCCTGATGCTCCAGCACATCAGCGACGCGGTGGCGCAGAGCGGCATCCCCTTCCTCGATCTAGCGGCCAACCAGGTCGAGTTTGCGACGCAGTTGCAGACAGCCACCGCGCCGTCTTTCGAGAAGCTCGGCCTCAAGCTTGAAGCCGTGACGCTGCAGAACGTCTCGCTGCCGGATGATCTGCAGAAGATCCTCGACCAGAAGATCGGCATGGGCATGATCGGCCAGAACATGGGCCAGTTCATGCAGTACCAGACCGCGCAAGCCATCCCCAAGCTCGCTGAGGGCGTGGGCCAGGGCGGCGGCGGTGGCGTGGCCGGCGATGCCATGGGCCTGGGCGCCGGCCTGGCCATGGGCCAGGTGCTGGCGCAGCAGCTGGGCCAGGGCCTTTCGCAGGCCAACAACGCGCCCGCCAATGCGGTGACCGGCCAGCCCACGCCGACCTCGGCCGACATCATGGGCATGATCGAAAAGCTCGGCGATCTCAAGACCAAGGGCATCCTCACGGAAGAGGAGTTCAGCGCCAAGAAGGCAGAGCTGCTGAAGAAACTCATTTAGTAGCGTGACCGAGCCCACCGCGCAGCGCCGCTGGCAAGCCGCGTGCCCCAATTGCGGGGCGCCGGTCGAGTTCGCCTCCGCGGCCAGCGCGAGCGCAGTCTGCAGCTTCTGCCGCAGCACCTTGCTGCGCGAAGGCGATGCGCTGCGCAAGATCGGCACCTCCGCCGAGCTCTTCGAAGACTACTCGCCGCTGCAGCTCGGCGCCGCCGGCCGCTACGCGGGCGCCGCCTTCACGATCATCGGCCGGCTGCAGCTCAGCTACGCCGAAGGCAGCTGGAACGAATGGCATGCCCTGTTCGACGGCGGCAAGAGCGGCTGGCTGTCAGAAGACAACGGCAGCTTCGTCTTCAGCTTCGAGGCCCCGCTCGATCAGCCAGCCCCGCACTCGCATGAGCTGACCCTGGGCGAGCGCCGCATCGTCGGCGGCCAGGGCTGGAGCGTGGCCGCGTTGACGATGACGACGGTGGCCGCAGCGCAGGGCGAACTGCCACACCCACCTGCGCTTCAGCGCAAATACCTCGTTGCCGAACTGCGCAACGACAAGGACGAAGTCGGCTCGCTCGAATACAGCGATGCCGACCATCCGCAATGGTCGGTCGGCCGCTCGGTGCGCCTGGCCGAGCTGCAACTCACCGGCCTGCGCGAGGAGCAGAGCAAGACACTCGGCAGCCGTGCCCTGCCCTGTCCCAACTGCGGCGCAAGCCTGGAGCCCAAGCTCGACAGCACCAAGTCCATCACCTGCCCGCAATGCGCTTCGGTGGTGGACATCAGCGCCGGCGCGGGCGGCGAGCTGGCGCATTACAGCCAGGAAGTCGGCACGCCGCCACAGATCCCACTGGGCAGCACCGGCACGCTAGCCCTCACGCCAGGGCAGCCCCTGCCCTGGCAGGTCGTCGGCTTCCAGGAGCGCTGCGACATCCCCGAGAGCAAAGAGGACGAGACCAGCTTCTGGCGCGAATACCTGCTCTTCAACAAGACCGAGGGCTTCGCATTTCTCGTCGATACCAGCGAGGGCTGGAGCCTCGTGCGCCCGCTCACCGGCGCCCCGCAAGGCGGAGGCGCCCGCGTGCAATGGCAGGGCAAGACCTTCGCGCTCAAGTACAGCTACGGCGCGCTCACCACCCATGTGCTGGGCGAGTTCTACTGGCAGCTGAAGAAGAACGACCGCGTGCAGGTCAGCGACTACGAGGGCGGCAATGAACTGCTCTCGCGCGAAGCCAGCGGCGACGAAGTGACCTGGAGTTATGGCCGCAAGCTGTCCGCCGCCGAGGTGGCGCAGGCCTTCCGCCTCGCTGCAGCGGCCCCGCTGGCGCGCGATGCCTCCCCGACCAGCGGCTCGGGCATGGTGAAAGCCATCATCATCTTCATCGTGTTGGCCGTGATCATCATGCTGCTGCTGCGATCCTGCAGCAGCGACGACTGCTCCGCTGCCAGAGACAGTTATGGGCAGAGCAGCCTCGAATACCAGCAATGCCTGGCCAGCCACGGCGGCGGGCGCATCTATCCCGGTGGCGGCGGCTATTGGGGTGGCGGTTCTTTTGGCGGATCAGGCGGTGGCGGTGGCCACAAGTAAGGAGAGCGGCAATGAACGGAATCTCTTGGCTCAACCCGGCCATCGTGCTGGGCTCGGTCCTCTACGCCATCATCGGCGTGCTGATCTTCTGGATCAGCTTCATCATCATCGACAAGCTCACGCCCTACCACTTGTGGACGGAGATCGTCGAGAAGAAGAACCTCGCGCTAGGTGTGGTGGTGGCGGCGATGTGCATTGCGATCGGGTTGATCGTTTCGGCGGCCATTCACGGTTGAAAAGCGAGGGGGCTTCGATGCGAGCACCGGCGCCGGGAGGCTTGCTGTCGCTCGTGCGGCGTTGACGTGGGCGGGAGCCGATCCGTTGACGACGTCCGACGCGCCATATTCGGTGCCGGAAAGCTGACGTTCGAGTTAGCGAGCGGCGGAGTTCAGCTCATGAACTCGAAGCGGTCATCCAGCATCACGCCGAGACTCCCGCATAAGAGCGATAAGGCGCATGTTATTCATACAGGCCCCAATCAGTCGCGTCGTGAAATGCGCCGCCGCTCAAGCGTCTCAATAATGGTCTGTGTCGCTGAATGACCATCTAAGCCCTTGGTATCCACCTTTGTTACCTTCGTTCGGCGGCGCACGTTTCCAGCAGGATCCGTTTCGATTACGACAGAGATGGTGCCGGAGACAACCTCCCCCGCTCGTTCATGAAGCGCCGCTTCAAGCGACACCGGCTTCTTCATGATCTCCCCAACGACGACGTCCGATTCAGCACGCGCGCGACGAACAGCGTCAGCGTCAACCGGCATCTCGACAGCAAGGGTCTCACCGTCCATACCGCCTGACCTTCGAGCTAACTTTCCAGAACGACCCGTTTCGGAATCCTGGTAAAGCCCTCCCTCGCGCAGGCCTGCGGGTCCCAAATCGAACGATTGAATTGTCTTGATGACTGATTGCGGATCGCACTCGATGCGAAATGCAGACCACGTAAAAATCCAGTGCCCACACGCTGTGCGGGGCAAACTGGCAGCCTTGAGCCAGCCGTCGAGCCTGGCCTCGAGTTCGGGACTGTTAAGTAACTGCACTTGTCCGTCAGACGACTTGAAAACACGAACCGGAAATTGCCAAGTCCTGGTCCTCTCATCCGCTGTGGCGCTATTTGGCAGGTCATATTGCAACTCTAGGCCGTCCGCGCGTACGCCGGTTACCTGCTCAATGATCGTGTCCTTGTCGTTCGAGCTTCCTGAAGATCCGTTGCCGCTCTGCTCCACAGAGTGGCTTATCAACGTGATTTCGTAGGTATCGCCGACTTGAGGCGTTTGAGGAATCTTTTCGGCATTCGCAACGCTGGCTTGCAACAGCAGCGCCCCGACTAAGCCAACGAACCAATTCAATTCAATTCGCATAGACATCGCGCTTCAGCTGGAACACGTGTTCGACTGCTACCGCTCCTGGGATAGCCTTCCCGAGGCCGACCTTCGTCCGTACCCACTCCTGGCCGCCAGTGGTCATCTTCAAACTTCCTACGTCGAATAGCACTGGCAGATTTGCCGATAGTCGCCCTTTGCGGACATTGGGTAGTCCTTGTCCGCGACAACGCGAGATCGCAGTAGCGCGCATCGCTTTTGGCAGTCCGCGACGATGTCTCTACGAGGCTGCACAAACGACCCTAGAAGAGCAGTCGCAGAAATAAGCACGCCACAGCCCATGACAACGTCCCAGCCGGCTGGCACTTTCCCAAGAAGACGTCGAAAAGGACCGTTGCTTCTCATGGGCACCTAGCCTAACCGAAAGCGATCAGCGATGGGCGTCGGCAACCGACGGCGACAGCCCTCCGGCGCTCGCCATCTGACAGCGGCACCGTCCGCCAAGCCGCCATTCATCGCTGCGAATTGCAGCTCACGCCGCCCAGCCCGCGCTTGGTCGTCTGACGCTGGAAGCTACTCGGGCTGAGGACGAAACTGCATTCATCGAGAACAGATTTTCAACAGCCAGACCACCCAGACACCCAGGAGCCCATCATGTAAACCACCGTCGCCTTCAAGTCCGTTGCCACTGCCGCCATCGTTGCCTTCCACGGCCTCACGGGCATCGCGCTGCACGAGGCCACCGACACGGCGGCGCCCGAAGGTGTGGTGCAGCTGGAGCGTGTGGTGATTGTGGGCCATCGCCAGGACGTGCAGCAGCTTCCCCGCGTCGTGGTCGAAGGCCATCGCAGCGCCGACAGCGCGATGGTGGCCAGCACAGGCAACTGAAACACCGCGCAAGCTTGCGGGCCTTCCACGGCCTGTACGCCCTCGACAAGCCCGGCACTGCCGGGCTTGTCCGTTTCTGCCTTGCCGCCCAGCGCGCGGCGATCAGCAGACACAGGGCTCCTGGCTGCTGGCCGCCGGCCTCTGAGGCGCAGCCGAATGCTCGCAAAGTCTGCGCACCTCGCAGGCCATTCACCGGCCTTGCCTGCCCGTTTATCGCGGCGAATTGCAGCTCACGCCGCCCAGCCTGCGCTTGGTCGCCTGACGCTGGAAGCTACTCGGGCTGAGGACGAAACTGCATTCATCGAGAACAGATTTTCAACAGCCAGACCACCCAGACACCCAGGAGCCCATCATGTACACCACCGTCGCCTTCAAGTCCGTTGCCACTGCCGCCATCGTTGCCTTCCACGGCCTCACGGGCATCGCGCTGCACGAGGCCACCGACACGGCGGCGCCCGAAGGTGTGGTGCAGCTGGAGCGCGTGGTGATCGTGGGCCATCGCCAGGAAGTGCAGCAGCTTCCCCGCGTCGTGGTCGAAGGCCATCGCAGCGCCGACAGCGCGATGGTGGCCGACGCTGGCAACTGACCCGCCAGCCAGCACGCGAAACGGCTGATCATCCGCAGCCGGCAAGATGAACAAAAGCCCGGCACCGACGGGCTTTTTTTAATCGTGCGGGTGTTATCAAGCCGATGGCCAAAATTCTTACGAATCAATGATTTAGCTTGAGTTCGACGCGTCCGCCGACAAAATTTAGAGGGTTGTCGTGCTGGAGTGACGTAGGCACGCCGCACCCCGGCAAAACATCATCTTCGACGCATGAGCGCTGAGCCATCAGCTAGGTAGCACCCAATCGTGCTGCCTGGCACGCCGGCGCGAGAGGGGCAGCGCTACGAGGCCTGCTGGGAGCAGCAGGAAGGTGCTCGGCTCCGGCACGTCGGAGACGGCAAAAGGTGTGTCCTGTATCGCAGAAACGAGGGCCTCCCGGTGGTAGTAGGTGCTCGTGCTGGCGTCGAAGAAGAAGAGGTCCAGCGTCGCGGGATGGTCAGAGAGGCTCAAGTCTGGCGGTGCGGTCGCGCTGATCATCTGGAAGGCCCCCTTGGCCCCGCCAAACGGTGAGAACCAGGGGTACTTGGTGGACGGGTCTGCCGTGCCAAGGCCGCTGTGGCCCAACTGCAGGACGTCCAGAGCTGCCCAGGTGTAGGCACTGGGCACCGGACCGGTGACGGCGCCGCCGTTGAGGGTCAGTTGCTCGCCGTTGTAATCGGCGTATTCGATGATGTTGCTGTTGCCGCTGGAGGCGTAGTGCTGGCCGTTCACGTCCAGCGAGGTCTGGCCCAGTGCGCTGTGGTCGGTGTAGTAGTACTCTGCGCTGTTGAAAAGAATGGGGTTGTTGACGATAGCGCTGTCAAAGGAAAAGCTGGCCTGGAACAGCGCGCCTCCAGGCACTAGAGCTGCAATGTCGGCCGGCGTGCTGGCATCGGTTGCGGTGAAGCTTCCTTGCAAATACCAGGTGACTGGATCGGCGTTGACCGTCATGGCCGCAGTCAAGGCCACCGTACACACTGTGGCGCCCAGAATGTTTCGCATCATCTCTCCCGATTCATCGACACCGGACAACCCGGCGTGCGAATACTAGGAAGATCGGAGTTACGGATCGGTAAACAGGCGTCCTCAAAACTGTGGAGTGGCCGCCTGCAGCCGCATGCGCAGTTGCTGCACGGGCGGCGTGTTCAGCCCCAGCAAAACCTCGGCCGGCGACGGCACGGAGGGCCCGTGGTCGAGCCGTGACCAGAGATCGCAGGCCACACGCTGAGGGTTGAGCGCGATGACGCCGTTCTTCAGCAGCACCGCCTCGAAACCCAGCCAGCCGCGCAGCCGATGCAGGGCCACTTTCAGCGAGGCAGCGGCCTTGTCGCCATCGGCATCGGGCCAGAGCCAGTCGGCCAGCTCGGTCTGCGTGGCGCCCTGCTGGCGCCTGACGACCAGCACGGCGAGCAGTTCGCGCAGCTTGGCCGAGGGCTTGACGCCGGGTGTTTCGTCCTGCTGTGAAGATTCATCCAGCGCAACGTCGAGGCCTTGCAGCGCGCGGATGCGTACGGGCACGGGCCATTCGCAGCCCGGCCCGTCCCTGAAGCCCGGCGGCGGCGCAAGGCGCTTTTGGCGGATCCACTGCTGGGCCACCTGGGGAAGGATGCCCTGCTCCAGCGCAAAGGCCAACAGGGGCGCACGCACCGCGCTGCGCCAGCCGCAATCGCTGTGAAAGCCGCCCAACTGCTTGACCGTCAGCATGCGCTCCACCTGCTTGCGCAGAGCCTCGGTGTCGTCTTCCGCCAAAGCGATCTCCGCACCGGCGCAAAAGGCGATGTAGGCAAACGTCGGGTTGTTGCTGAGCTTGGCCAGGGCCAATTGCGCACGGTAGGTCTCGCGCGCGCCGGCCAGATCACCCGCGCGCAGGCGCGCCGGCGCCAGGGCAGACAGCACGATCACCTTGTGGAACAGCGAGCCCATGGCCTCGGCCATCGGCCAGGCCGCCTCGGCATGCGCGCGGGCCTGCGCCGCGTCGCCGCGCGCGAGGCTGTACCAACTGCGGAAGAACTGGTGGACCATGCTGTCCAGGCGCCGATGACCCAGCTCGGTCTGCGCCAGGCGCGCCAGATAGCCTTCTGCACGCGGCAAATCCTCCTGTGACAGCGCGCAGAAGATGCCTTGCGTGAGCAGGAAGAAATCGCGCAGATGCACACCGCTCGCCTCGGCCAGCGCCAGCCCGCGGTTGACCTTGTCGTAGCAGCGCGCCGGGTCGCCGCACTGCCAGTCCACGATGGCTGCGTTGGACCACCACACCAGCCTCGCCAGCGGCGTGAGGCTGCCCTCGCGGTCGCCGCGCTCGACTTCCGCGTCATAGGCGTCATAGAGCGCCCTGCCACCCGGGAAGTCGCCCGCCCACCAGAGCCGGTAGATCAGCAGCTGCGCCGCCGCGGCGATGCGGCTGGCGGCATCGGGCACATCGGCCAGGAGCGCGGCCGTGGCCTTGGCGTATTGGGCCAGCCGCGGATCTTCGGCGCGGCCGTACATCAGGGCCGTGAGCGCATCAGCCGCACAGCGCAGGTGCCAGGGGCCTTCGGCCGGGCCAAGCGTGGCGTCTATCAGCTCGAACTGATCCACCAGTTCGGCCAGCCCCTGCACGGCGCCCCATTGCACGACATAACTGCTGACTTCCCCGCAGCAGGCGCGCCGGGCCCGATGACCGTCGCTGGCCGCAAGCGCGGCCGCACGGCTGGCCGCGAACAAGGGGCGCGCGGCCTCGGGCGCCAGCGGCAGCAAGGCCTCGGCTCGCCAGAGTTCGCCTTCGGCGCCGCCTTGCCGGGGCAGCGCCTGCAGCCAGGCCAGCAGCTGGCGATGGCGGCCCTGGCTGAGCCAGACCTGGCCCATGTCGTTCAGCAGATCGAGGGCGGCGGCCTCGTCGCCCGCGGCGACGAACAGGGTCATGGCGGCCTCGGGAAGTTCGGCTCGCACCGCCTGCGCGCAGGCCCGGCGCGCCTCGGCCAGGGCGTCGGGCGTCTCCAGGGAGCGATTGCGCTCACGCAGGCCGTCACGCAGGATGTCGTGCAGGCGCCAGCCGCGCTCCTGCAGCGGTTCCACAAAATAGCGCCGCGCGGCCAGCTCGTCCAGCCAACGGACTTGCGCCGCGCCAAGCATGCGCAGATCGCGCGGCAGCTCGGGCAGCTCGGCCGCCAGGCGCAGACTGCGGCGCTCGCCGGCAGGCAGCAGTGCGAGCAGCTCCTCGCAGAGGAATTCACCCACCGCAGCGCCGGCCGTGCCCGGCTGGCGGGCCAGCGCCAGCACATGGGCCATCCAGCCTTGCGCGGCCTCCAGCGCCGTCGCCTGCTCGCCCGTCAGCGCGCGGCCGGCGGCCCTCTCGGCCAGGACCAGCGCTTCGGCCGGCTCCAGACGCAGATCGTCAAACACCGTGAGCCAGCCCGCCGCCACGCCGCGCGAAAGCGGCAAGGCTGGTGGCCGCCGGCTCAGCAGCAGCACGCGCAAGCCACCCTGCGCGACCTCGCGCGCTGCGTCGATCAGCTCGAACAGCGGGGCCGCATCGGGCAGGCGGTGGGCGTCGTCCAGCACGATGTTGAGCGGCGCCTCGGCCGCCTGCTGCCACTGGCCGAAGAAGCGCCGCGCAAAGCTGCGCAGCTGCTGCTCGTTGTCGGGCGACCAGGCAGGCAGGCGCTCAGGTGCGCCATGCCCAGGGTGGCGGCGCAGGCTGTCGAGCAAGCCGGCCATGTCGGCATCGTCCTCGTCGAGCCGGTACCAGACGCAGCGCTCGCCGGCATCAGCGCGCCGCCGCAACCACTGCGCAGCCAGCGAGCTCTTGCCCGCGCCGGGCAGGCCCAGCAGCCAGAGCAAGGGCCGTTCGTGCAGCGCCTCGTCCAGTCCCGTCAGCAGACGCTCACGCAGCACCTGCCCCTCGGTCCGCGGCAAGCTGAGCTTGTAGGACAGCAGTGGGCTCATAGCGAGGCCATGCTAGCGCGCACGGCGCGGGCCGGTCACCCCGTAATCCCGCATGGACGGCGCGCCGCTCATCGCTCCGGATTGCAGGCCAGGCCGGCTGTCTGGCGCTTCGTCGCTTACCGCTGGCCGCATCGCGGCCCGACGACGAAACTGCATTCATCGAGAACAGATTTTCAACAGCCAGACCACCCAGACACCCAGGAGCCCATCATGTACACCACCGTCGCCTTCAAGTCCGTTGCCACTGCCGCCATCGTTGCCTTCCACGGCCTCACGGGCATCGCGCTGCACGAGGCCACCGACACGGCGGCGCCCGAAGGTGTGGTGCAGCTGGAGCGTGTGGTGATCGTGGGCCATCGCCAGGACGTGCAGCAGCTTCCCCGCGTCGTGGTCGAAGGCCATCGCAGCGCCGACAGCGCGATGGTGGCTGACGCCGCGCAAGCGCAGTGATCCGCAAACCCGCCCTACCGTTTCACCCTCGAAGCTCTTGAGCCCGGCGCTGCCGGGCTCTTTTCTTTCCTATTTCTGCTTTGACGGCGGAACCCACGGATCACGCATCGGCGTCTGCAAGGCGGCCTGCGGGATCGGCTTCTGAGGGTCGGCGGGCAAGCTGCCCACGCGCAGGCTCGCCTGGCGCGGCGTTGCGGCCAGGGCATGGGCCGTCGGGCCCTCGGCAGTTGCGGCGGCGGCACGGGCGGCCAGGCTCTGCGCATACCAGGCGACCAGGTCGGCCTTCTGCACCGGCCGGGTGCCGTCGTCCAGATAGCTCATGTGCCCGCCCGTATAGAGGTGCACCTTCACGCGATCCGGGCTGGCGAGCCGGGCAACGTCGGTCTCCGTCACATGGAAAGGCGTGACCAGGTCGTGATAGCCCGAGACGACGTGGATGCTCAGGCGCGCGTCGTTGCCCAGCACCGCGGCCAGGTCGGGCACGGTGTCAGGAAGCGCGAGACCCGCGTGGCTAAAGTCCCAGGTGTTGATGGCATTGCTCAGCAGCACGTAGGTGGACGCATTGGTGTAGCGCAGCTCGCCCTGCAGATAGCTGACGATCCGGCTGGCAAACGAGCTGCTCAGGAAGGTGCTGGACGGATCGCCTTCGGACGCCAGGAAGGACCCCAGCGCGGCCGTCATCCGGCCGTCGTAAAGGCCGGTGATCTGGCCCGGCAGCAACTGGCTCTGGAAATCACCGATCGAGAGGTTGAATTGGCTGCTCCAGGTCGAGGCCGCAATGCCTGTGTAGCCAGCCAGCAGCGGCGGCAGGTTGCCAGGCACGGCAGCGCCGCCAAGGTAAGCCGCCACGGCGGGCGCATAGGTCTGGTCGCTGAAGCTGCGCATCTGCGCCATGTAGGCGGGCAGATCGGGCTGGGCCGGCGTCACCAGTTGATGCCAGGAGCCCACGGCCGCGTAGCTGGGCAGGTTGGCGCCGCAGGAGCCTTGGCCCGTCACGCCGCAATTGCTGTTGTAGTTGAGCGCGGGCGACTGAAGCACCAGGCCGCTCAAGCGCACGCCAGCCGCTTGCAGCGCGCGCGCCAGAACCGCCGTGCGCGGGCCGCCATAGCTCTCCCCGTACAGGAACAGCGGCGAGGCCGCGCGCTGGTTGACGGCCAGCCAGCGCATGACGAAATCGCGCATCACGCCGGCGTCCACATCCACGCCCCAGAAGCTCTGGTTGCGGTTGGGCGCGATGGCTTCCGAAAGGCCCGTGCCGACGGCATCCACGAAGACGAGATCAGACGTATCGAGCAGGCTGTCCGCGTTGTCCACCAAGGGAAAGGGCGTGGCCGCCGTGGTGGCCGGGATGCCCGTCACCAGGCGGCGGGGGCCGAAGGAGCCGAGGTGCAGCCAGACCGAGGCCGAGCCCGGCCCGCCGTTGTAGAAGATGGTCACCGGCCGCGTGGCGGCATCGGCGCCATCGAGCGTGTAGGCCACGTAGAACATCGAGGCCTCGGGCGCAGCCGTGCCTTGCGCCGTGGCGATCAGGTGGCCGGCCGTGGCGGTGTAGGCGAGGCTCTTGCCGCCGACGGTGATCGTGTGTTTGGTGATGGCAGCGCCATCGGCGGCTGAAGACAGCGAGGCATTGGCGGCGGTGGAGTACGCCAACGTGTCGGTGTAGGCCGATTCGCCCGGGCCCAGCGGCGTGCCGGTGTCCGTGGGCGGCGGCGTGCTGCTCGAACCGCCACCGCCGCCGCAGGCAGCAAGCAGGGCCAAAAGGACGGCCGAGAGCAGGGCTTTGGAGTGCATCTTCACCTTCATGTCGCGAGTGTGGCGCAAGTGTGGGCCCATGCCGCAAGACATGGCTCACAAGCGGGTCACAATGCCGCCGCATGGACAAGTCGGCTGATCATTCCCCCACCTCCCGAATAAGCGCCGCCGAAGTGCTGCTGCTTGGCAGCGTCTTCATCGTCGCCGCCTGCGGCCTGGTCTACGAGCTGGCGGCCGGCGCTCTGGCCAGCTATCTGCTGGGCGATTCGATCCTGCAGTTCTCCACCGTCATCGGCACCTATCTGTTTGCGATGGGCCTGGGTTCCTGGCTGAGCCGCTATCTGGAGCGGCAACTGGTGGCGCATTTCCTGCGCATCGAGCTGATGGTGGGCCTGATCGGCGGGCTGATGCCGGCGGCGCTGTTCTGCGCGCACAGCTTCCTGCCGCCCTCGGCGCTCGCGCCTTTCCACACCCTGCTCTACGCCCTGGTGCTGCTGGTGGGCGCGCTGGTCGGCCTGGAAATTCCGCTGGTGATGCGCATCATGAAGCGGCATTTCCACGCCCGCTATGGCCTGCGCGAGCTGGTCTCGCAGGTGCTGACGTTTGACTACCTCGGCGCACTCGTCGTGGCCCTGGCCTTTCCGCTCCTGCTGGTGCCGCAGCTGGGCCTGATCCGCACCGGCCTGGCTTTTGGCCTGCTCAATGTGGGCGTGGCCGTCTGGGCGCTGTGGATGTTCCGCGCCGAGCTGCGGAGCTGGCGCTCGCATGCGCTGGCTTGTGGAATTAGCGTGGCGGCCCTGCTGGCGGCTTTTGTGGCGGCAGATCAGCTGACCACCTGGAGCGAAGACCGCTTCTACGGCGAGCACATCCTCGTGCGCGAAAGCAGCGCCTACCAGCGCATCGTCATCAGCGAAGGCCACAACGGCGTGCGGCTCTTCCTCAATGGCAATCTGCAGTTCGCCTCCAAAGATGAATACCGTTATCACGAGGCCCTGGTGCATCCGGCCATGGCGGCGCAGGGCGCACCCAAGCGCGTGCTGGTGATGGGCGGCGGCGACGGCCTGGCGGTGCGCGAGATCCTGCGCTACCCCTCGGTGGAAAGCGTGACCTTGGTGGAGCTGGACCCGCACATGACGCGGCTCTTTTCCACGCTGCCGATGCTGAAGAAGCTCAACGCCGATTCCCTGCTCAACCCCAAGGTCCACATCGTCAACACCGACGCCTTCGGCTGGCTGGAGCAGAACCCGGGCTTCTTCGACGTGATCGTGATCGACTTTCCCGACCCCAGCAATTTCGCCTTGGGCAAGCTCTACACCGAGAGCTTTTACAAGCTGGTGGAACAGCACCTGAGCGCCAGCGGCTACGCCGTGGTGCAGACCACCTCGCCGCTGGTGGCGCGGCGAAGCTTCTGGACCGTGGCGACGACACTCGAAGCGGCCGGATTCCAGACCACGCCGTATCACGCCAATGTGCCCAGCTTCGGCGAATGGGGCTTCATCCTGGCCAGCCGCCGGCCCTGGCATGCGCCTCAACAGCTGCCAACGGGCCTGCGCTTCCTGACGCTCGCCGGCCTGCCGAGCTTGATGGACTTCCCGCCCGACATGAGCCGTGTGCCCACCGAGGTGAATCGGCTCTCCAACCAGGTTCTCGTGCGCGAGTTCGAGCAGGAGTGGGGGCAGGTGCATTGAGGCGCCGTACCGTCCTCGCGTCTGCTGCCTTGCTGAGCGGCTGCCATCGCTTTGAGCACGCTTTTGACGGCGACTGGCTCGGTGCCAGCGCTTCGCGCGGCCATCGCCTGCGTTCGCCGCTGCCCAAGCCGGGCGATGGGCCCGCCCGCAAGACCGACGTGCTGATCATCGGCGCCGGCGTGGCCGGCCTGGCCTGCGCGCGCGAACTGCACAAGCGTGGCGTGGACTTTGCGCTGCTCGACCTCGAAGACGAGGCCGGCGGCAACGCACGCGGCGCGGTGGTCGGCGGTGCTCCCTGCCCGCTCGGCGCACATTACCTGCCCCTGCCGGGGAGCGAGGCGCGCGAGGTGCAGCAGTTGCTTGAAGAGCTGGGGCTGTCGCGCCAGGAACTCGGCCGCACCGTCTGGGATGAGCGCAATCTCTGCCACGCGCCGCAGGAGCGGCTGTTCTACCAAGGCCAATGGCTGGAGGGCTTGCTGCCGCCGGCTGAGGACAAGGCCACACGCATTCAGTACATCCAGTTTGCGAAGCTGGTGGAGACGGCGCAGAAGTCAATGGGCTTTGCCATCCCCACGCGCCGCGCGGCCTGGTCGCCCGCGCATGCCGCGCTGGATGCGCAGACCTTCGCCGCCTGGCTCGATCACCAGGGTCTGACCGCGCCCGCCCTGCGCTGGTACCTCGACTACTGCTGCCGCGACGACTACGGTGCGCCGGCTGCGGAAGTCTCCGCCTGGGCCGGCCTGCACTACTTCGCCAGCCGCCACGGCTTTCATCCGCCCGGCATGGAGTCAGCCACGGAACGAGATGCGGTGCTGACCTGGCCCGAGGGCAATGCCTGGCTCGCGCGGCGCATGGCCGAGCCGCTGAAGGATCAGACCTTTCTCCACCGCACAGCGCTGCGCCTGAGGACGGGTCGCGACGGCGTCGAACTGCTGGCCTGGGACGAGCGCGCCAACGCGCCCGAGCGCTGGGCCGCCAAGACCGCCGTGCTGGCCGTGCCGCTGTTCATCGCCAAGTATCTGCTGGAGCCTGCACTGCCCGCGCTGGACGCCACCGTGCAACAGCAACGCCACGCCCCCTGGCTGGTCGCCAACATCCTGCTGAAGAGCCCGCTGCTGGAACGGCCGGGCCTGCCCATGGCCTGGGACAACGTCCGCTATGGCGCTGAATCTCTCGGTTATGTGGATGCCAGCCACCAGAGCCTGCGCCCCGATCGCGAGCCGCTGTTGCTGACGTATTACGAAGCCATTCCCGAGGTGCGCCGCAAGGATCTGCTACAGGGCTACTGGCGCCACTGGACCACGCATGTGCTGGAGGAGCTTCGGCCGCTGCACGCCGATCTGCCGGGCCAGGTCAGGCGCGTGGAGCTGATGCGCTGGGGCCATGGCATGAGCATTCCCACGCCGGGCCTGCGCGGCTCCGATGCGCTTGCCGCGTTGAACCAGCCGCAAGGCCGCTTGCACTTCGCGCACAGCGACCTGGCCGGCTACTCCGTGTTCGAGGAGGCTTACACGGCGGGGATCGCGGCGGCGGTCTCGGTCACCAAGGCCGCGGCCTGACGCCAGCGCGCGTCGGGCCGGAGGCGGTCTTCCTGCCAGCAGGCGTGTACGAGCTTGAGCACATGGTCGTCGAACTGCGCCAGCGCCGCGCGATGCAGCTCGGGCCACGCGGGCGCGGCCTGTTGCGCTTGCCAGCGCCGCTCCATGCCCGAGGCCAGCCAGGCCGCCGTGAAGGCGCGCGTCAGCCAGGTCTGCACATCGGGCCAGTTGGGCACAAACGGCGCCAGCACGCGCAGGGCGCGCAGGCCGGTGATTAGGTGCAGGATGACGAAGTTCCTGCTCTCCAGATAGGCGTCCAGCGCCATCGAAATCAATTGCTCGCGCCGCAGCACCCAATGCGTTTCGGGCGCGAGCGCATCGCACAGGGCCGCATAGTCCAGACCCTTGGCGACGCTGAGCAGGCGCTCGCCGCGCAGGCGTTCCTGGCTCGAGACCAGGCGCTGTTGCAAGGCGCGCTGCCACGCGTCAAGCGATTGGGGCTCGGCGTTTGTGCCACCCGGCAGCGTGCTCCAGGCACCCGCCCAACTCGCCAGCGCAGCGGCCAGTTCGCCGGCATGCCCGCTCTCGAAGGCATGGGCCGTACGGATCATGCCGTGGAAGAGGCCGGCATGCGGCGACGTGATCAGCACCGGCACGCGGTTGCGCAGCGCGGCCTCGGCGCCCTGCGCTTCGATCTCGGCGAACATTAGCGCACGCAGCCGTGCATCGGCATCGCGCTGGCCCAGCAGCTCGCGCCAATCCTGCGCCGTGGAGGCGTCGGCCCGCGCCGGCTCCAGGTGGCCGGCCTCGCGCTGCACTTGCGCGGCCAGCCGCTCGCCATCGGCACCCAGCTCCCAGGCCGCATGCAGGGCCATTGGCAGGTGGTTGGAATAACCCGGCCCGTAGCTGGGCGCAAAGGCCAGCGACTGGTCGAGGCAGCGGTGCAGATCGGTTCGTGAATTCATGCCAGCTCCTGCTCGTGAATGATGGGCCAGATAATGCAAGTTCAAGTTAACTTGAAGTCAAGCGCCATGAACAAGACCGACCGCATCGCCATCGGAGAGCTCGCCAGCCGCAGCGGCATTGCGGCCAGCGCCCTGCGTTTCTACGAGGAGCAAGGCCTGATCGCCAGCCAGCGCAGCGATTCAGGCCGGCGCCACTACGCCCGCGCCGACCTGCGCCGCGTGGCCTTCATCGGCGTGGCGCAGAACGTGGGCCTGAGCCTGACTGAGATCCGGGCCGCGCTGGCCAGCCTGCCAAAAGATGGAAAGGAAGGCCGCACGCCCACGGCTGCGGACTGGGCGCAGCTCTCACGCGGCTGGCGGCCTCTGCTCGATGCACGCATCTCCGCCCTCACCCGACTGCGCGATCAGCTCGATGCCTGCATCGGCTGCGGTTGCTTGTCGCTGAAGAAATGCGCGCTCTATAACCCCGAGGACGGCGCCGGCGCCTTGGGCAGCGGGCCGCGTTATCTGCTCGGCGACAGGCGTCCCCGCTCGCCCCGCTGATAACCTCGCCGCATGGAAATTCTTCGCCCGAGCCTGGACCTGCTGCCCGCCTATGTGGAGGCGCTTGAGCGCGGCTGGGCGCCCGACAACACGCGCGAGCTGGCGGCTGCACAGGAAGAGCTGCGAGCCATCAACACGGACGCGGCCGGTTTTCTGGCCGCCATCGACAACCCGGAAGGCGGCGGCCCGCCCGTCAGCATGCCTGATGGCAGCCAAGTGCCACGCCTGCCCGGCTTCCGGCGTTGGATCTGGGATGGCGAGTTCTGCGGCAGCATCGGCCTGCGCTGGCAGCAGGGCACGGCCGAGCTGCCACCTTACTGCCTGGGCCACATCGGCTATTCGGTCGTGCCCTGGAAGCGCCGCCGCGGCCATGCCCGCCATGCGTTGGGGCTGATGCTTGAGGAAGCTCGGCGGATTGCCTTGCCTTATGTCGAGATCACGACCGACGCCGACAACCTCGGCTCGCAAGCCGTGATCCTCGCCAACGGCGGCGTGCTGCACGAGCATTTCATCAAGCCAGCGCAGTTCGGCAGTAAGCCCGGCCTGCGCTATCGCATCGCGCTGGGCTGAAGCCACCATGACCGAAGCATCCAGTCCCTCGTCCCCCGACGAAGCCGACGGGCTGCCGATGCCGCGCCGCCTGCTTGCGGCCCTGGCCATCCTCGGCGCGCTGGCCCTGGTCGTCATCGACGGCGCCATCGCCAACGTGGCTCTGCCGAGCATTGCGGTGCAGCTGCACGCCACGCCGGCCAACACGATCTGGATCGTGACCGGCTACCAGCTCGCCGTGGTGATGTTCCTGCTGCCGGCCTCCGCTGTGGGAGAGCGTTATGGCTATCGCAAGGTGTTCGCCATCGGCGTCTCCCTATTCACCGCGGCCTCGGCCCTGTGCGCCTTGGCGCCCTCGCTGCCCTGGCTGGTGGCGGCGCGCTTTGTGCAGGGCCTGGGCGCAGCGGCTGTGATGCCGCTGGGCTTGGCCTTGCTGAGGTTCACCTATCCGCGCCGCCTGATCGGCGCGGCCATCGGCTGGAACGCGCTGACCGTGGCCCTGTCCTCGGCCGTCGGGCCCGCCCTGGGCGCGGCCATCCTGGCGCTGGCCGACTGGCGCTGGCTGTTCGCCGTCAATCTGCCGATTGGTGCGCTGGTGCTGCTGGCCTGCACGCGGCTGCCCCGCGCGGTGGGCTCGGTGCGCAGCATCGACGGCATCAGCATCGCGCTCAACGCGGGCCTGTTCGCCGCCTTCGTGCTCGGCTGCGAGCATTTGCTGACGGCGCCGTTCGTGGGCGCGGCGCTGCTCGCGCTGGCCACGCTGGGCCTGGTCGCGCTGGTGCGGCGCGAGATGCCGCGCGCCGCGCCGCTGATTCCGCTGGATCTGCTGCGCGGCCACTCGTTCCGCATCTCGGTGACGGCCTCGGTCTGCTGCTTCACCGCTCAGATGGCCAGTTATGTCGCGCTGCCCTTCTATCTGCAGCACAAGCTGGGCTTGAGCGTGTTCGCCACGGGCCTCCTGATGACGCCCTGGCCGATCACGGTGATGGTGGCGGCGCCCTTGTCGGGCCGGCTCGCCGATCAGGTCTCCACAGCCTGGCTGTGCGCGGCGGGCGGCATATGCCTGGCCCTCGGGCTGGCCTTGTGCGCGGCCGTGCCCTTGCAGGGCCACTTGTTCCTGTTCGTGGTGTTCAGCGGCTTGATGGGCCTGGGCTTCGGCTTCTTCCAGACGCCCAACAACCGCAACATGCTGCTGACCGCGCCCAAGGCCCGCAGCGGCGCGGCCGGCGGCATGCAGGGCATGGCGCGGCTGAGCGGCCAGACCCTGGGCAGCCTGCTGATGGGCTTTCTGTTTGCGCTGCTGCCCACCGCCAGCGCGCCGCGCTGGGGGCTGGCGATTGCCGCGCTGCTGGCTGCGGCGGCCGGGCTGATCAGCCTCCTGCGCAGCCCGCTCGCCGCGGGCGCTCAAGCCGGCTGAAAGCGCCTCTTCACTGTTTCAAGTACTTGTCGAACCAGGCTAGCGTGCGCTTGTCGATATCGGCGAAGGTGGCGGGCTTGCGGAAGCCGTGCCCTTCGCCCGCGTAGATGACGGTGCTCGACGGCACGCCCAGGATCTGCAGCGCACGGCCGAACTCCACCGTCTGCGCGGGCGGGCATTCGATGTCATTGGCGCCCACATAGCTCAACGTCGGCGTCTTCACGCGCTTGATGAAGTTGATCGGCGAGGACTTGGCGTAGACCGCCGGGTCGTCGTAGACGCTGGCGCCGAAGAAGGGAATCATCCATTCGCTGATGCCGTTCTGGCCGTAGTAGGACTGCCAGTTGGCCAGGCCCGCGCCGGCCACCGCGGCCTTGAAGCGATCCGTCTGCGTGACGGCCCACATGGTCATGAAGCCGCCGTAGGAATGGCCGGTGATGCCGACGCGCTCGCCGTCGATCTCGGGGCCGAATTTAGGATTTTGGGCCGCGGCATCCACGCCGGCCAGGATATCGCGCAGATCGCCGCCGCCGAAGTCTTGCGCATTGGCCTGGGTGAAGGCCTCGCCCTGGCCGAAGCTGCCGCGCGGGTTGGGCAGGAGCAGCGCGTAGCCATGGTCCAGCAGCAGACGGGTGTTGCCGTTGATGAAGCGCGGCTCCGAGGCCGCGGCCGGGCCGCCGTGAACGTCCACGATCAGCGGCAGCTTGCCACTGCTCTTGGCAGGCATCAGCAGCCAGCCCTGGATGGTGAAGCCGTCGTTGCTCCACGTCAGGCTTTGCACGCGGTAGTCGTTCTTGAGCGCCGCGTTGCGGTGCGTGAGATCACGCCATTGCCGGCCTTCGCCGATCTGGATCTCGGGCGCGCTCAGATGGTTTTGGTGCACGCTGGCCTGCAATGCCGTGCTGCAGTTGCGGTCCACGCCCAGGTCGCGGACGTCATCGCTCGTGGCCCACAGCCGCTGGATGGCCTGCGGCGCATGGGGATCGCCGAGATCCAGCGACTGGGTCTGGTCCCCGGCCAGGGTCTGCGCGATCAGATGGCCATCGCACGCCCAGTGCACGTCGCGCACCGTGAAGCGCGCCTGGGCCGTCAGGTTGTTGGCCTTGCCGGCGCCGTTGGTGTGCACGACGAAAAGATCGCCGCCGAAGGAGTTGAAGTCGCTCATCAGGCCGACGACCAGGGCCACGTGCTTGCCGTCCGGCGAGACCTTGGGGCTGGCGAGTTGCTCGCGCACGTTCTGCGGCGCGTAGATCAGCTTCTCGGGCTTGGCTCCGTCGAAGCCGAAGCTGTAGAGCTTGGCCACCCACCAGTTGCGGTCGCCATCGCCCGGCGCGGCCGTGCCGACGAAGCCGCTGCCATCGGGCAGCCAGTCGTACTGGTAGACGAAGTAGTCGGGGCGCGAGACCCAGCGCAGCTGCTTGGCGCCAGGCTCCAGCACGGCCAGGCGCTGCTCGGGCGGCGCTGCATCCAGATCGCCCTCCACCGGCGCGCCGGCTTCGGTGGCCCCCACCTCCTTGTTGGCCGAGGCCGTGGCCAGCAGGGCGAGGACGCCGTTCCTGGCATAACTGAGCGATTCGACGGTGCCATCAAAGCTCAGCAACTGCTTGAGGCCGCGGCCATCGGCGCCCACCTGGTAGATGCTGCGCGCATGGCTGCCCGGCGTGCGCAGCGCGAAGCTGAGCAGCTTGCCGTCAGGGGTCCAGGCCGGCGAGCCTGGCCAGCATTGCGGCACCGTGCCGCAGGGCAAGGCGACCGTGGTCTCGGTCTTGCCGTCGATGCTGCGGATCACCAGTTGCTGGATGACAGGCCGGCCGCCAGTGGGCAGGCGATCGCCTTCCACCGAGGCCACATGGCGGCCGTCGGGCGAGACGGCCAGCTCCAGAAAATCATGTGCGGCCGGCGCGGCCAGAGTCGCCGCAGCGCTGAACATGCCGGTGAGTAGAAATGCCAACTGTTTGTTGAAGACCGCCACGAAACTCTTCCCCTGCGCCGAAAGCGCGCAGGATAGCAGCGCATCTATTGGCCGCGCAGCAGGCGCTGACGCCCGACGTGTAAAGGCTTGAACGGAGCGATCAAGAGGTTCATCAGCACCTCGGCCTTGGCGCTGTTGTCGGTGGCCAGATTGCAGACGTAGACGTCCAGCGTCACGGAACCCAACTCGGGCCAGGTGTGGACGGCCAGGTGCGACTCGGCCAGCAGGACCACGCCGGTGATCCCGCACGGACCGTCTTCGGGCTGCCCCGGCGCGGGTGTGAAGCGATGAAAGAGTTGGGCCACCGCACCGAGGCCCGCCGTTTCCACGGCCGTCACGCAATGAGCCCGAAGCGCCTCGCCATCGAGCATCAGGCCTGCATCGGCCGGGCATCCGCTGAGATCAGCGGTCAGATGCACGCCCTGCATCAGCCCCCCGTCACGGGCGGAAAGAAGGCCACCTCGGCGCCATCGGGCACCATCGCGTCCTCGCGGCTCATCTGCTGGTTGAGGGCGCAGCGCAAGGCGCGCTGGCGCGAGAGCACTTCGGCGTGCGCAGCGTCCATGCCAATCAGTGCATCGCGCAGGCTGCCGAGCGTGAGGCCTTGGCGCCAGAGCACACGCTCTTCTGACCCGAGCTTCTCACGCAGGGCAGCGAAATAACGGACGGTGATCATGCGAGCAACTCCGAGAAGGGCATGAACTGCACGACATCTCCAGCAGAGATGGCCTGGCCGGGCGGGTTGTCGATCAGGCCATCGCCCCAGACGGCGGAGGTCAGCACGCCCGAGCCCTGGTTGCTGAAGAGGTCGAGGCCGCCCTGGGCATTGAGCCGAGCGCGCAAGAACTCGCGGCGCTTGTCGGCCTTGCCCCAGGCGAAATCGGCACGCATGGCGTAGCGCCTGGGCGTGAGCTCGGTGCCGCCTTGCAGGCGCAGGATGGCCGGGCGCACGAGCATCAGGAAGGTCACGAAGCTCGACACGGGGTTGCCGGGAAGGCCGATGAAGTACGCATGGGCCACGCGACCGAAGGCCAGCGGCTTGCCGGGCTTGAGCGCGATCTGCCAGAGGTCCAGCGAGCCCTCGGCCTGCACGGCCGGGCGCAGATGGTCTTCTTCGCCGACCGACACACCACCCGAGGTGATGATCAGATCGGCCTTGGCTGCCGCCTCGCGCAGCGCAGCGCGCGTGGCATCGAGCTGGTCAGGCACGATGCCCAGATCGACCACCTCGCAGCCCAGGCCCTGCAACAAGGCCTGCAGCATGAAGCGGTTGGAGTTGTAGATGGCACCGGGACGCAGCGGTTCGCCGGGCATCACCAGCTCATCGCCGGTGGAGAACAGGGCCACGCGCGGGCGGCGGGCCACGGTCAGCTGCGCGGCACCGACAGCAGCGGCCATACCGAGTGCGGCGGCGTCGAGCTTGTGGCCGGCGGCCAGCACGGTGCTGCCGTGCCGCACGTCTTCGCCCTGGCGGCGGATGTGCTGGCCGGGCTTCACGGGCTCGGTCACGCGGATGGCATCGCCTTCGACGGTGCACATCTCCTGCATCACGACCGCATCGGCACCGGGCGGGACTTGCGCGCCGGTGAAGATGCGCGCGGCGGTACCGGGTGCGAGTTCGTGGCCGACCACGCCGGCCGGGATGCGCTGGCTCACCGGCAGCAACTGGCCGGCATCGGCGGCGCGCAAGGCGTAGCCATCCATGGCCGAGTTGTCCTCGGGCGGCACGTTGAGCAGCGAGATCACATCCTGCGCGAGCACGCGGCCGAGCGCGGCCGTGGTCGGCAGTGTCTCAACGGCGGCCTGCGGCGTGACGCCGCTCAGCAGCCGCGCGAGTGCTTCGTCAAAGCTCAACATGGCTTGCGATGTATTGCTTGACCGCCGCCGCATCGACCGGCATCACGGTGAAGCGCTTGGGCAGGTCTTCGATATGGGCCAGTGCCGCGGGCCGCGGCGGCTCGATGCCGACGGCTTCGCGGATGGTCTCGGCGAACTTGGCGGGCAGCGCGGTTTCCAGCACGATCATGGGCACGCCGCTTTGATGGTGCTCGAGCGCGACCTTGAGGCCGTCGGCCGTGTGGGTGTCGATCAGCACGCCGTGGGCCTCGAAGCAGCGCTTGATCGTGGCGAGGCGATCGGCATGCGCGGAGCGACCGGAGACGAAACCGAAGCCGGCGATGCGGGCCTTCTCCTCGGCGCTGATCGTGAAGGCGCCGCCGCCAAACAGGCCGGCCGTGCGCGCGCCGTCGCGGCCCAGCAGATCGAACACGAAGCGCTCGAAATTGCTGGCCTTGGAGATGTCCATCGAGGGGCTCGAGGTCTCGTGCGTCTGAGCCGCGCCGCGCGGTGCATAACGGCCGGTCTTGAAGAACTCGTCGAGCACGTCGTTCTCATTCGTGGCCAGCACCAGCTGCGCAATCGGCAAGCCCATCATGCGCGCCACATGGCCGGCGCAGATGTTGCCGAAATTGCCCGAGGGCACGCAGAAAGACAGGCGCTCGTCGTTCGATTTCGTGGCCTGGAAATAGCCGGCGAAGTAGTAGACGACCTGCGCCAGCAGCCGCGCCCAGTTGATCGAGTTGACGGTGCCGATGTTGTAGCGGCGCTTGAAGGCCAGATCGTTGGAGGTGGCCTTGACGATGTCCTGGCAGTCGTCGAACACGCCTTCGATGGCGATGTTGTGGATGTTGGCGTCCTGAAGGCTGAACATCTGCGCCTGCTGGAAGGGGCTCATGCGGCCGTGCGGGCTGAGCATGAAGACGTTGACACCCTTTTTGCCGCGCATGGCGTACTCGGCAGCGCTGCCGGTATCGCCGCTGGTCGCGCCGAGAATGTTGAGCGTCTGGCCGCGGCGGCCCAGCTCGTACTCGAAGAGCTGGCCCAGCAGCTGCATGGCCATGTCCTTGAATGCGAGCGTGGGGCCGTTGGACAGGGCTTCGAGCGCAATGCCGTCAGCGAGTGGCTTGAGCGGCGTGATCTCAGCCGTGCCGAAGACTTCGGCCGTGTAGGTGCGGCGCAGGATGGCGCGCAGATCCTCGGCCGGGATGTCGTCGATGTAGAGCGAAAGGACTTCAAACGCGAGATCGGCGTAGGACAGGCCGCGCCACTTGGCCAGCATCGCCGCATCGACTTGCGGATAGGCCTCCGGCAGGTACAGGCCGCCGTCGGGGGCCAGGCCTTCGAGCAAGATTTCGCAGAAAGCGCGCGGCGTGCGGTCGCCGCGGGTGCTGATGTATTTCACGCCAGCTCTTCCTTGCGCAGCTTGACGATGGGCGCCAGCACCGAAGGCAGCGCCTGCATCAGCGCCAGCGCCTTGTTCATGCGGCCCTCCACGGTTTCATGAGTGAGGATGATGAGGTCGGTCTGCTTCTCGCCCTCGGCCGATTCACGCTGCAGCACGGCGTCGATGGAGATGTCGTTCTCGGCCAGCGTGGTGGTGATCTTGGAGAGCACGCCGGCCTCGTCGGCCACGCGCAGGCGAAGGTAGAAGCTGGTCTTCACGTCGGCCATCGGCAGGATGGGCGCGCTGCTCATCGCGTCGGGGCGGAAGGCCAGGTGGGGGACGCGGTGCTCGGGGTCGGCGGTGGCCAGCCGGGTGATGTCCACCAGGTCGGCCACCACGGCCGAGGCCGTGGGCTCGGAGCCGGCGCCCTTGCCGTAGTAGAGCGTGGTGCCCACGGCATCGGCCTGCACGACCACGGCGTTCATCGCGCCTTCCACGTTGGCGATCAGGCGGGTGGACGGGATCAGTGTGGGATGCACGCGCAGCTCGATGCCAGCTTCACGGCGGCGCGCGATGCCCAGGAGCTTGATGCGATAGCCGAGCTGCTCCGCGTACTTGATGTCCGCAGCCTGCAGCTGGGTGATGCCCTCCACATGCGCCTTGTCGAACTGCACGGCAATGCCGAAGGCGATGGCGCTGAGCAGGGTGACCTTGTGGGCGGCGTCCACGCCTTCGATGTCGAAGGTGGGGTCGGCCTCGGCATAGCCCAGGCGCTGCGCTTCCTTCAGCACATCGGCGAAGGAAGCGCCCTTGCTGCGCATCTCCGAGAGGATGAAGTTGGTCGTGCCGTTGATGATGCCGGCCACCCACTCGATGCGGTTGGCGGTCAGGCCTTCGCGCAGAGCCTTGATGATGGGGATGCCACCGGCCACCGCGGCCTCGAAGCCGACCATCACGCCCTTGGCATGGGCCGCGGCGAAGATCTCGGTGCCATGGACGGCAAGTAACGCTTTATTTGCGGTGACCACGTGCTTGCCGGCCGCAATGGCTTCCAGCACCAGGGTCTTGGCGATGCCATAGCCGCCGATCAGCTCGACGACGATGTCGATCTCGGGGTTGCTGATGATCTCGCGCGCATCGCTGACAACCGGGCAGGCGTCACCCACGATCTTGCGTGCGCGGTCCACATCGAGATCGGCCACGCAGGCGATCTCGATGCCCCGGCCGGCGCGGCCGCGGATTTCTTCCTGGTTGCGGCGCAGGACGTTGAACGTACCACCGCCGACGGTGCCGATGCCGAGAAGGCCTACCTTGATCGATTTCATAGAGCTCATGCGTAGCGTTTGCGGTAATTCGAGAGAAAGCGTTCGATGCGGCCGACCGCGATGGTCAGGTCATCCACGTTGGGCAGGAAGACGAGGCGGAAGTGATCGGGCGCGATCCAGTTGAAGCCGGTGCCCTGCACGATCAGCACCTTTTCCTCGGCCAGCAGCTCGTAGGCGAACTGCTGGTCGTCCTGGATCGGGTAGAGCTTGGGATCGAGGCGCGGGAACATGTAGAGCGCGGCCTTGGGTTTCACGACGCTGACGCCCGGGATCTGCGTCAGCAGCTCGTAGGCCTTGTCGCGCTGGTGGCACAGGCGCCCACCCGGTTCGACCAGGTCCTTGATGCTCTGGTAACCGCCCAGCGCCGTCTGGATGGCGAGCTGGCCCGGCGTGTTGGAGCACAGGCGCAGCGAGGCCAGCATGTTCAGGCCCTCGATGTAGTCGCGCGCATGGCGCTTCTCGCCCGAGACGATCATCCAGCCGGCGCGGTAGCCGCAGCTGCGGTAGTTCTTGGACAGGCCGTTGAAGGTCACGAACAGCACGTCGTCGGCCAGCGAAGCCATGCTGGTGTGGGTGTTGCCGTCGTAGAGCGTCTTGTCGTAGATCTCGTCGGCCAGGATCACCAGCTCGTGCTGACGTGCCAGCTCGATGATCTCCAGCAGCAGCGCGTCCGAATACAGCGCGCCGGTCGGGTTGTTGGGGTTGCAGACCATGATGGCCCGCGTGCGCGGCGTGATCTTGGCGCGCATGTCGGCCACGTCGGGCATCCAGCCGGACTGCTCGTCGCAGATGTAGTGCACCGGCTTGCCGCCCGAGAGGCCCACCACCGCCGTGTAGAGCGGGAAGTCGGGCGCCGGGATCAGCACCTCGTCGCCGTCGTTGAGCAGGGCGCTGATGGCCATCTGGATCAGCTCGGAGGCGCCGTTGCCCAGGTAGACATCGTCCACCGTCACGCCCTTGATGCCCTTTTTCTGGCACTCGTGCACCACCGCCTTGCGCGGGGCGAACAGGCCTTTGGAATCCGTATAGCCGGCAGCATCGGGCAGGTTGCGTATCATGTCCTGCACGATTTCATCCGGTGGTTCCAGCCCGAAGGCGGCCACATTGCCGATGTTGAGCTTGATGATCTTCTGCCCTTCCTCCTCCATTGCTCGCGCCTTGTCGAGCACGGGTCCGCGGATGTCGTAGGAGACATTGGCCAGCTTGGCTGACTTGGCGATGGGCTTCAAGACGGAGCTCCTTCTGAGAAATCACAGGGTGGAACAAACAATTTGAACACAGGGTTTGCGCGGAGCCCCGCTGCAAACCGCAAGTCAGCCTCCATGAAATTTCAACTCGACGAACAGCTGGGCGGGAACAGCATCTCCCGGCACGACGGCCAGAACGTGTGGGTCAATGGCCAGCAATGGACCGCCAGCCTGCTGGTGCCCTGGCGCGGCGAGGTCCAGGACTGGGCGCTACCCAGCTTCGAGGCCTTTGGTGAAGCCCATTTCGAGCAGATCCTGGCGCACCGGCCCGAGCTGGTGATCCTGGGCACCGGCCCGAAGCTGCGCTTTGTGAAGCCGGCGCTGTACCGCAGCCTGATCCAGGCGGGCATCGGCATGGAAACCATGGACCTGGGTGCCGCCTGCCGCACCTACAACGTGCTGGCCAGCGAAGGCCGCTCGGTATTGGCGGCGCTGCTGATCGAGGGCTGACGCCCGGTGGAAGGTGTTCTGGCCGAGCGCTGGGCCGCTCCCGAGGCGGCCCGTTGGGTGAGGTGCTTTCGGGTCGATCCGGCAAGCACCACCGCCCGCTCTGGGGGGCGTCCCGCATACTCGTGGGACGGGGGCAGTCGTCCTGCCTTATAATGGCTGGCTATCGCTCACATCGGTTCCGTGCACAGCGGTACCGGCACAAAGAAACGCCCACATGACGCCAGCGCTCAACAAACCTCTCCCGGAAATTGAAGCTCTTGCCACCGGCGGCGTGAAGTTCACACCGCACACCTTCCTCGGACAGTCCGTGGTGCTGTACTTCTACCCCAAGGACAACACGCCCGGTTGCACCACGGAAGCGATGCAGTTCCGCGACCGCCACAAGGATTTCGTCAAGGCCGGCGCTGTCGTGCTTGGCGTGTCCCGCGACAACATGGTCTCGCACGACAAGTTCAAGCAGGCGCTCGAGCTGCCCTTCGAGCTGATCGCCGACACCGAAGAAAAGCTCTGCCACATGTTCGGCGTGGTCAAGAACAAGATCATGTACGGCAAGAAGGTCAAGGGCATCGAGCGCTCGACCTTCCTGATCGACGCCACTGGCGTGCTGCGTGCCGAATGGCGCGGCATCAAGGTCGCCGGCCATGTGGACGAAGTCCTCAAGGCCGTGAAGGCGCTCAAGAAGGAAGCCGCCTGATTTCAGCCCGGCAGCCCCTGCTGGGCTTGCCAGTATGAATGCAAAAGCGCCCCGAGAGTTCATCGACGGGCGCTTTGTTGCGTCTGGGCAGCGCTCATCCGGGTGTCATTGTGAGACGGTCGATTTGTGCATAATCGACTCATGCCCCTGAGCCGTAACGCCCGAATTCAGCAGACAAAAAGCCGCACAGCCTCCTGTGCGGCTTTTTGCTTTTTCGGGCCTACGAGCTATCTTTTCTTATCGAGCCCCAAGCCTCACACATGCCACTGCCAAAAGCCCCGACCAAGCGCGCCAGCCGCCTAGACGATTCCGCTTTTTCCTCCTCGCTCGCGGTGAGCAAACCCGACACCTCCCGCCCGCGCCCCGCCGCAGAAGCTCCTCTTCAACCCGCGGCCCCCAAGGCCCCGCTGCTCAAACTGGCCAGCGCCAAACCGGCCGCCTTGTTCTCCCCGGTGGTGGCCAAGCTCCCCGAGAAACAACCCGACCTGACCGCCGTGCCGCCTGCCGGTGCCCGATCTGACCGTGTGGACCGCAACCCGGCCCGCAAGACGCCCAAGAAGAAGTCCGCGGGCCCGGCCAAGCTCTTCGTGCTGGACACGAACGTGCTGATGCACGACCCGATGAGCCTGTTCCGCTTCGAGGAGCATGACATCTACCTGCCCATGATCACGCTCGAAGAGCTGGACGGGCACAAGAAGGGCATGACCGAGGTGGCGCGCAATGTGCGCCAGGTCAGCCGCGACCTGGACGCCCTGGCCGCCGGCCTGAAGAGCAGCAGCCTGGAAGAAATGGCCAAGGGCCTGGCGCTCGACGGCACCGGCCACCGCGAGGCCGGTGGCAAGCTGTTCTTCCAGACCCAACTCGTGGACATGCCCCTGCCGCAGGGCCTGCCGCAGGGCAAGGCGGACAACCAGATCCTGGGCGTGGTGATTGCGCTCAAGAAGCAGTACCCGACGCGCGAAGTCGTGCTGGTGTCCAAGGACATCAACATGCGCATCAAGGCCCGCGCCCTGGGCCTGGCCGCCGAGGATTACCGCAACGACAAGGCCCTGGAAGACGCCGACCTGCTCTACACCGGCGTGCAGGCCCTGCCCTCCGATTTCTGGGAACGCCATGGCAAGACCATGGAGAGCTGGCAACAGGGCGGCACCACCTTCTACCGCATCAGCGGCCCGCTGGTGCCCTCGCTGCTGGTCAACGAGCTGGTCTACCTGGAAGCGCCCGGCGCCACGCCGCTGTACGCCAAAGTGATGGAGATCACGGGCAAGACCGCCGTGCTGCGCACGCTCAAGGATTACGGCAACCAGAAGCACGCCGTCTGGGGCGTCACGGCGCGCAACCGCGAGCAGAACTTTGCGCTCAACCTGCTGCTCGACCCGGATTGCGACTTCGTCACCCTCACCGGCACCGCCGGCACCGGCAAGACCCTGATGACCCTTGCCGCTGGCCTGTCGCAGGTGCTCGACGACCGCCGCTACAGCGAGATCATCGTGACCCGCGTGACCGTGCCCGTGGGCGAGGACATCGGCTTCCTGCCCGGCACCGAGGAAGAGAAGATGAGCCCCTGGATGGGGGCGCTGGACGACAACCTCGAAGTGCTGGCCCGCGGCGACAGTGGCGCCGGCGAATGGGGTCGCGCCGCCACCAACGACATCGTGCGCAGCAAGATAAAGATCAAGAGCCTGAACTTCATGCGCGGGCGCACCTTCCTGAACAAGTTCGTCATCATCGACGAGGCGCAGAACCTCACGCCCAAGCAGATGAAGACCCTGATCACCCGCGCCGGCCCCGGCACCAAGATCGTTTGCCTGGGCAACCTCGCGCAGATCGACACGCCCTACCTCACCGAGGGCAGCTCGGGCCTGACCTACGCCGTGGACAAGTTCAAGGGCTGGGCCCACAGCGGCCACATCACGCTGGCACGCGGTGAGCGCTCGCGACTGGCGGACTTCGCATCTGACGTGTTGTGAATCTTGACGCTGTACGTTTCTGATCTAGACGGCACCCTCCTCAACCCTCAGGCCGAGCTGTCGGAAACGACACGCGCCGGCCTGAGCCGTCTTCTGGAAGAGGGTTTGCCCTTCAGCGTGGCCAGCGCGCGCCACATCGTCTCGATCCGCCAGATCCTGGCCGGCCTGCCGCTGAAGTTGCCCGTTATTTCATCGAATGGCGCCTACTTGAGCGACCTGGCCACGGGCGAGCATGAGCTCGTCAACGCCATGGAGCCGGCGCTGGCGCAGGCCATCTTTGCGCTGATGCGCCGGCATGGCTTCACGCCCTTCGTGCTCACGCATGGGCCGCATGGCGACCAGTTGTTTTATGAGTCAGTGGAGAACGAAGGCCAGCGGCTTTTCGTTGAGGCCCGCCAGAAGAGCGGCGACCCGCGCCTGCGGCACACGGGGCGGCTGGCTGACGAGTTGCGCCATCCGGCCATCACCCTGCTGGTGATCGCCGAGCGCGCGCCGCTGCAGGCGCTGTTTGCCGAGATCGAGGCGCTGTGCGGGGATCGCATCGAGATGCATCTGGCCGACGATCTCTACATGCCCGGCTGGCCCTGGCTCAATGTGCACGACGGCAGCGCCAGCAAGGCCAAGGCCATCCGCAGCCTGGCAGAGCGCTACGGCCTGCATGAGCGCGAACTGGTGGTCTTCGGCGACCATGTGAACGACCTCTCGATGTTCCGCACCGCGCACCGCGGCATCGCCGTGGCCAATGCGATCGAGGAGGTTCGCGATGCGGCCCATCAGGTGATCGGGCCGCATCACGAGGACAGCGTCGTGCGCTTTATCGAGAACGACTGGCGCCGCTCCGTTTAGGCCTTCGCACCGCCGCCCATCAGCTGGCCGAGCAAGCCGCTCAGCACATCGCCGCCAGGCATCTGGCCGTTCGGCGTCAGGTGGTTGACCAGCGCTGGCAGTGCCTGCGCGAGCTCGCTCGCCAGTTCGCCGTGCGAAGCCCCGACCTGCTGAGCCATCTGGCCGAGACTGCCCGCCGCGCCGCCCAGGGCTTGCGTGATCTGGTCGGCCGACACCGGCAGGTTGGCACCCTGCGAGATCCAGGACTGCACATGCTCGCCCAGACCACCCGCTTGCAACTGCTGCAGCAGACCCGGCAGGCCGCCTTGCACCGCACCGCTGTTGAGCAAGCTTCCAACCAGGCTACCCAGATTGAGGCCGCCAGCGCCGCCCTGCGCACCGCCTTGTCCACCGCCCAGTGCTTGACCAGCTGCGCCGATCAGTGAATCCAACAATCCCATGCTCATACTCCTCGTGAAACGGCCTGAGTGGCCGCAGTGCCATCCTAATCTTCGGAGATGACCGAAACCTCGGCATCCACCCTGCCTTCGTGGGCCCTCAGCTGTGAAAAGATGAAGGCCGCCAGGGCGGCCATTGCACCAATCGAGACATAGGTCAAATGAAACGCAGGTAGCAGGTCGACGCCGACGGCCGTATGGCGGTCCACCGTGCCACCCGAGTACAGCAGCAGGAAGAGGCTGGAGCTCGCCACCCCCAGGCTCATGGAGAACTGCATCACCACCGAAAGCAGGCTGTTGCCGCTGCTGGCGGTGCTGGCGTCGAGCTCGCTCAGCGTCAGCGCGTTCATGGCCGTGAACTGCATGCTGTTAATGAGACCGAAGACCAGCAGCTGGATGGCCAGCTGCACATGCGTGACCTCGCGCCCCACCAGCGCAAAGCTGGCGATCATGGCAGCCAGCAACAGCGTGTTGGCCGTCAGCACGCGGCGATAGCCCAGTCGCCGGATCAGCCGAGTGGACAAAGTCTTGATCAGCATGGCGCCCAGCACTGCAGGGATCATCGACATGCCGGCTTCACTGGGCGAATAGCCCAGCCCCAGCTGCAGGAACAGCGGCGTCAGGAACGGCGTGGCCCCGCTGCCCAGCCGCGCGAAGAGGTTGCCCAAAAGGCCAATGCGGTAGCTCGGCACCTTGAACATCGCCATATTGAACAGCGGCTGCTCCGTGCGCGCCGCATGCAGCCAATAGGCCGCCATGCAGGCCAGGCCGGCCATGACGGCCAGCAAGGCCAGGGCCGTGCTGCCACGGTGCTCGCCCAGGCCTTGCAGGCCGAAGGAGCTGAGCATCAGGCCGGCGCTGAAGAGCGCAAAGCCGCTCCAGTCAAAGGCCTGCAACCTTTCACCCAGAAACTGAGGCATGAAGCGCATCGCCGCAGTCATGGCAATCACGCCGACCGGCAGATTGATCAGGAAGATCCAGTGCCAGCTCACGTACTCGACCAGGAAGCCGCCCAGCGTCGGCCCCATCAGCGGACCCACGAGGCTGGGGATAGCGATGAAGCTCATCACCGGCAGGAATTCATCGCGCGGAAACGCGCGCAGCACCGCCAGGCGCCCGACGGGCAGCAGCATGGCGCCGCCCGCACCCTGCAGCACGCGCGATAGCACCAGAACATTCAGCGAAGGGCTCAGCGCGCAGGCCAGCGAACCGGCGCTGAACAGGCCCAGCGCCCACAGGAACAGCGTGCGCGTGCCGAAGCGATCAGCCAGCCAGCCCGAGGCCGGGATCAGCAGCGCCACGGTCAGCATGTAGGCGATGACGGCCGACTGCATGCGCAGCGGGTCCTCATGCAGGTCGCGCGCCATGCCGGGCAGCGCGGTGTTGAGCACCGTGATGTCCAGCGACTGCATGAAGAAAGCCATGGCCACGACCCAGGGGAGGAAGCGGCGGCTGCGGACGTCAAGTGTGCTCATGAACGCATCATAAAAAACGCCCGCCGGCGGTAGCCTGGCGGGCGTTGAAAAGCCGATCAACGGCTTGAGGACTCAGCAGGAGACAAACCTGTCGCGCCGGTCAAGTCAGCGCTTCAGGTCTGCGAAGAATGCGCCTGAATTCCATGGACGTCCAAGGAAATTCTTCACGAGTTCGGGCGCTGGCTGCTCGCTGCCTTGCGCCAGCACCTTGTTTCGATAAGCCATGCCGACCTTGGGGTCCAGCTTGTCCTTCTCGAAGGCCGTACGCAGATCCATGGCGATCACCAGGCTCCACAGATAGCCGTAGTAGCCGGCGCCGTAGCCATCGCTCATCAGATGGGCAAAGCCGGCCGGGAACAGGCTGCCCTTCTCGTAGCCCAGCGGGGTCTCGCCTTCCATCTTGATCCACAGCGGCATCGGCGCCGGCGTGTCCTTGGCGTTCAGGGCGAGGTCATAGCTGGCGTAGAGATGCTGGCGGGCATAACGCGATCCCTTGGCGAAGTCGCGCGCAGCCACGGCTTTGTCCAGCAGCTCGTCAGGCACGGGTTTGCACTCGGCGCAGACCTCGGCCATCACCTTGAGCACGTTCTTGTCGTAGACCCAGTCCTCCAGCATCTGCGAAGGCGCTTCGACGAAGTCGTGCATCACCGAAGTGCCGGCCTGCAGGGCGTGGCGGGTGTTGGAGAGGTTGTTGTGCACCGAATGGCCGAACTCGTGCAGCAGGGTCTGCATCTCGTCCAGCGTCAGGCCCTGAGTGTCGAGGTTGACGACCAGGGCCGCAGCCGGATGGCGGTTCATCGCCGTGCTGCTGGAGCGCAGGCCCCACACCGCGGCGTGGTTGTACTTGCCCTCACGCGGATAGAGGTCCACGTAGAGCTGGGCGATGTCCTTGCCGGAAGCCACATCGGTGACGACAAAGGTCTCCACGCCCGGTGCCCAGGCCGGCACGTCCACCTGGCGGTAGCGCACGCCCATCATCTTCTCGACCACCTTCATCACGAAGCGCAGCGAAGCTTCGGGCGGGAAGTATTGGCGGAAGGCTTCCTGGTCCACGCTGTAGCGCTCGCGGCGCAGGCGCTCGCTGTAGTAGCTCGTGTCCCAGCGCTTGACCTGCGTCTGCGCCAGCGGCGTGCCCAGGTCCTTGGCCTTGGCGGCGCGCAGCTGCTCGGTGTCGGCCACATCGGCGGTGGCCACCGTGCTCTTCACTTCGTCGAGGAAATGCCAGGCCGTGGCCGCGTTCCTGGCCATCTTGTCGCGCAGCTTGAAGTCCACGTAGTTGTCCATGCCGAAGAGGCCCGCCAGCTCGTGGCGCAGCTTGCCGGCTTCGGCCATCAGCGCCAAGTTGGCTTCGCCGCCTTCGGTGAACTTGGCACGCCACATGCGCTCGCGCGCGGCGGGCGATTCGGCGCTTTGCAGCAGGGGGATCAGCACCGGATAGGAGATGCCCAGCACCACGCTGCCATCGGCATCGCGCGGCGCGTTCTTCCAGACGTTCTCGGGCACGCCCTTGAGCTCGGCCTCGGTGAAACGCACCTGGGTGTTGGCGTCACGAATGTTCTTGTTGAACTGCTGCTCCAGCGCCGTCAGCTTGTCGAGGATCTCCTTGGCGCGGGCACGCTTGGCGGGCGGCAGCGCCACGCCGCCGGCCTCGAACTGCTCGAGGTTGACGCGCTTGAGTTCCCGGTCGATCGCGTCCTTGGCCGGCGCGGCCTTCAGGGCCTTGTAGATCGTCGGGTTCTGGTTGAGCGCCGAGAAGAATTCGGACCAGCGCAAGCCGCAGGCCTGGGCCGCGTCGCGCAGTGCACCGTCCACCGCCACGTATTGCAAAAAGTCGATGGCATTGCCGGCGTCTTCGTTGTCCGCGGCGAACCGGTCGAAGGCATTGATCCAGCCCGCGTCGGGCTTGCGCTTCTCCAAGGCCTTCAGGCGCAGGGCCGCATCGGCCAGGCCGCTGTCGCAGGCCTGCTTGATGTCGGCCGCGGACTTGAACTGCGGGAAGGCCGGCGAAGGCAGCTGTGAGGCCTGCGCCTGAATCAGGCCGGCAGCCAGCAGGCCGGCAACGGCAAGAGTGGATTTGATGAACATGATCTGGGCCGCGGATTTGGGGTGGGCGCATTGTGCAGCTTGCCCACGCCGGTGCGGTTCGTCATGCCAGCAGATCACGGATCTGCTGCAAGGCCCCCGGGTCTTCGAGCGTCGAGAGGTCGCCCGGATCGCGGCCTTCGCACACCGCCTGGATGGCGCGGCGCAGGAGCTTGCCCGAGCGCGTCTTGGGCAGCGCACTCACGAAGCGCACGCGTGCCGGCCGCGCTACCGGGCCAAGCTGGCGTTCCACCACCTGCATGACGCTGCGTTCTTCCGCCAGGGCATCGTCCGCCACCTTCTTCAGCACGACAAAAGCCATCGCCACCTGGCCCTTGAGTTCGTCATGCACGCCGACCACGGCCACCTCGGCCACGTTGGGGTGGCTGGAGATGCACTCCTCGATCTCGCGCGTGCCCAGGCGGTGGCCGGAGACGTTGATGACGTCGTCGGTGCGGCCCATGATGAAGAAATAACCCTCGGCGTCGCGCGTGGCCCAGTCGAAGGTCGAGTAGACCTGCTGGCCGGGCACGGATTGCCAGTAGGTACTGACGAAGCGCTCGTCGTCGCCCCACACGGTCTGCAGGCAGCCCGGCGGCATGGGGTAGTCGAGCGTGAGCACGCCCTTCCTGCCGGGCTCGGTGATCTCCTCGCCTGTGTTCTCGTCCAGCAGGCGCGCGCTGTAGCCGAACACGGCCTTGCCCGGCGATCCGAACTTGGGCAGCTGCGGCTCGATGCCCGGCACGAAGCGCGAGAGCGTCAGCATCGGCCAGCCGGTCTCGGTCTGCCAGTAGTTGTCGATGATGGGCTTACCGATGCCCTGGGCAATCCAGTTCGCCGTCGGTTCATCGAGCGGCTCACCGGCCAGGAACAGCGCGTTCAGGCTGGAAAGGTCGTGCTTCTTGAGCAGCGCCTCGTCGTGCTTCTTCAAGACCCGAATGGCCGTGGGCGAGGTGAACATCACGTTGGCCTTGAACCTCTCGACGATGCTCCACCAGATCGCCGCATCCGGGTTGACCGGCAAACCTTCGTACATCACCGCCGTCATGCCCATCATCAGCGGCCCGTAGACGATGTAGCTGTGGCCCACGGCCCAGCCCACGTCGCTGGTGCAGAAGTAGGTCTCGCCTGGCTTGCAACCGAAGATGTACTTCATGCTCGCCATCAGGGCCACGGCGTAGCCGCCCACGTCGCGCTGCACGCCCTTGGGCCGGCCCGTGGTGCCGCTGGTGTAGAGCGTGTAGCTGACCGCGGTGGCGTCCAGCCATTCGCAGGGCACGCGCGTGCCCATCAGGCGATGGCGAGCCTCGGCGTAGTCATGGTCGCGGCCGGCTGTCATCGCGGCCGGTGCCAGGCCGCGGTTGAGCAGCAGCACGCTGGCCGGCTTGTGCGAGGAGAGCCGGATCGCCTCGTCCAGCAACGGCTTGTAGGCGATCACCTTGCCGCCCTTGCTGCCGGCGTCGGTGGTGACGATCAGCTTGGGCGAAGCGTCCTCGATGCGGGTGGCCAGGCTGCCGCTGCCAAAGCCGCCAAACACCACCGAGTGGATGGCGCCGATACGCGCGCAGGCCAGCATGGAAAACACCGCCTCGGGCACCATGGGCATGTAGACCAGCACGCGGTCGCCCTTGCCCACGCCTTGTTCCTTGTACATGGCCGCCAGGCATTCCACCTCGGCCAGCATCTCGCGGTAGCTGTAGCGCTTCTCCTGGTTGACCTCGGTGGAGACCCAGGCCAGGGCCGTCTGGTCGCCGCGCGACTCGATGTGGCGGTCCAACGCGTTGTGGCAGAGGTTGGTGCGGCCGCCGCCGAACCAGCGCACAAAGGGCGGCTTGCTCGTATCGCAGATCTGCTGGGGCGGGGTCTGCCAGTCGAGGGCCTGGGCCTCCTCGGCCCAGAAGCCCTCGCGGTCGGCCAGGGAGCGGGCGTGGAACTCGGCGTAACTCGTGATGCTCATGCTTTGTCTCCGTTTTTGTGTATTCCGCCATGGTCGGCCAAGTGGCTGACGCGAGCCAGACGCCGACCTGTGTTCCAATTCAGGGTTTGCCCTCGGTTTCAGGTTTTCGCTTGTAAATCCGTACCGGAGTTACCCGAACTTACCTGCCGCCAGTCGCGGATTGGATTGACGCTCATTTGGGGGGTCGCCCACAATCCGCCCCGAACGCCATGATCGACGCTCGTCCCTTCCCCTTCCCGTTCTCCCGCTTGCTGCTGCGCCAGGCCCGTGCCCTGGCGGTCAGCGCGTGCCTGGGCGCCGGGCTGCTCTCGGCGCAAGCCCAGCAGGCGGCGACCGTGCCGGCGGGCGTGGTGATGGGCGCCTATGGGCAGAGCCTGCAGATGTCGATGACCGCGGCCGCGCCTGCACCGAACGCGCAGGTGCCCGCGGCCACGGCCAACGATCCGGTCAGCCGCTTCCTGGCCGACCAGGGCCTGCTGGCGCAACAGCCGCAAGACCGCAAGCTGCTGGACCAGGTGCGCGACAAGGCCTCAGACCTCGTGCTCTCGGCCATGAACTTCCTCGGCGTGCGCTACAGGATGGGCGGCACCAGCGCGGAGAACGGCTTTGATTGCAGCGGCTTCACCCGCCACATCTTCGAGATGAGCGTGGGCCTGGTGCTGCCGCGCCGTGCCGACGAGCAGGCGCGCTCCAACAGCCTGCTGTCCATCAACAAGGACGACCTCAAGCCCGGCGACCTGGTGTTCTTCAACACCATGCGCGCCACCTTCTCGCATGTGGGCATCTACGTGGGTGACGGCAAGTTCGTCCACGCCCCGCGCACGGGTGCGGCCATCCGCGTGGACGACATGCGCGAGGCCTACTGGTCCAAGCGCTTCACTGGCGCGCGCCGCGCCGCGGAAGTGCACGGCGCAGCGGCCACCGACACCGCCACCCGCTGAATCATCAATCAGCGTGAGGACGAGGCCGGGCGCGCGAAGCCGCTTTCGACCCAGGCCGCCGCGCTCGCCTCGTTGAAGCGAAAGCTCGCGCCGACGCGCTGCTGGCCCAGCTGTTCGCCGTCGGCGTTCAGGGCGGTCAGCGTGGCATAGGGGTTGTCTTCATCGGGCACGATATCGAGTAGGACCTGCACGCGGCCATGCTCGGCGCTGTCCAGCTTCAGGCTCTTGTGCAGCTGCGCGTGCGTCTGCTGCTCATGGCGGCGCAGCACCTCCGAGGCGGTCTTCACCAGAGTGTGGAAGGCGGCGGCGTCTAGCGGCTTGGGGTTCTTCTTGTCGCGGCCCATGGTCCAGGGGCCAACCAGGGCCGGCTCGGCCTCGCCGGCCAGCGTCATGGCCACGGCCCAGCCCTCGTCGTCCTCGTTCTTGATCACGCGGGCGGTCCAGCGTTCGTCACGCCACAGGCGCGGCTCCTGGATGCAAACCTCGTCTTCGGAATCGTCTTGATGAATACTCATGCGTCGAACTTAGCACACGCCCCGACGGCAGCCTTCTGTCTGGTCCAATGCTTTTGTTCAGCGCAACAAGTACGTTGCCGCTAGGATTGGCGCCATGCGCCCGCAATCTTTCGCCCTGCTCGCCGCGGCCCTCTTCGCCGCCTGCGGCGTGGCCTGCGCAGAGGAGGCCTGCCCGGCCGTGCTGCATCTGGCCCTGCCCAGCGTGCCCAACAAGCGGGAGCAGCAGGAAGACACGCCGATTCGGCATGTGCTTGACGAGCTGATCCCCGAGTTCGCTCGCCGCGCCGGCACGCAGATTCAGCTCGAATTCATGCCTCGCGTGCGCGCCTTTGCCGAGTTGCGCCATGGCAGCGTCGATCTGGTGCCCATGGCCACGCGCACGATGGAGCGCGACGGCTTTGCGCAGATGGTCGTGATGGGCCGAATTAAGGCCATGCTAATCATGCGCAAGCCCGTGGCCCCGCACCCGGTTTCCAGCGACGAGCTGCTGGCCGGCAGCATGCGCGTCGTGGTGGTGCGCGGCCAGGAGTTCGGCCCGCACTTCGACGCGCTGCTGGTGAAGCTGCAAAAACTCGGGCGGCTCGACAGCGTGGCCGATCAGCTGATTGCCGTGCGCATGCTCAAGGCCGGCCACACCGACGCCATCCTCGGCCTGCCCGCCTTCTTCGCCCCCATGCTGGACACCGAAGGCCTGGCCGAGCAGACCGAAGCCGTAGACGGCGACCTGATCGAGTCCGTCGACGAGGGCTTATACATGAGCTCGAAGCTTCCAGCCGCCTGCCGCGCGCGCCTTCAGGCCGCCGGTGAAACGCTGCGCAGCAACGGCTTTTACCGCAGCCTGCTGAACCGCTTCATTCCGCCCACGCAGCGCGGGGCCTTCATCGACTGATGATCGCTCAGGCCTTCTTGGCCACCAGCGTCAGGATGTCGTAGCTGGCCACCAGCTCGCCTCGCTGGTTCGTGACCTGCACGTCCCAGGCCACGACGCCTTGCGGCGGCTGGTCGGGCCTGTTGCCACGGTCGATGCGGCGTTTGCAGGTCAGGCGCGCCTGGATGGTGTCGCCGATGGCCACGGGGTTGATGAAGCGCAGCGTGTCAAGGCCATAGTTGGCCAGCACCGGCCCGGGCGCAGGCGAGACGAACAGGCCCGCAGCGGCGGACAGCACGAAGTAGCCATGCGCGATGCGCTGGCCGAACTGCGTGTCCTTGGCCGCGATCTCGTCGAAATGCATGTAGAAGTAATCGCCCGAGATGCCGCCGAAGTTGACGATATCGGCCTCGCTGACGGTGCGGCGGTGCGTAAGTAGCGAGTCACCCACACGCACATCCTCGAAGTACTTGCGGAACGGATGCACGGCTTCTTCCTGAACCGCGGCACCGCGCTGGTACTCGCCCGTGATCGCCGTCACCATCGTCGGCGAGCCCTGCACGGCGCAGCGCTGCAGGTAGTGCTTGACGGCTCGAAGGCCGCCCAGCTCCTCGCCGCCGCCCGCGCGGCCCGGGCCGCCATGCTTGAGCTGGGGCATGGGCGAGCCGTGGCCGGTCGATTCCTTGGCGGCCTCGCGGTCCAGCACATGCAAGCGGCCGTGGAAGGCTGCGGCGTGATAGACGGCTTGTGCAGCCAGGGCCGGCGTCTTGGTGATGATGGAGCCGACGAGGCTGCCGCGGCCTTTGGCGGCGAGCGCCAGCGCCTCGTCGAAATCACCGTAAGGCATCAGCGTGGAGACGGGCCCGAAGGCTTCGACACTGTGCACCGTCTCGTTGCTCATCGGATCGCGGCACAGCAGCAGCGTGGGTGCAAAAAAGGCGCCCTCGGCCACGCCATCGCCTTGCGGCGCGAAGCCATCGCGCGCCGAGAGCACGGTCTCACAACCGGCGCTCAACATCGCCACGCGCTCGGCCACGTCGGACTGCTGCGCGCGGCTGGCCAGCGCGCCCATGCGGATGCCTTCCAGCGCGGGGTCGCCGATCTTGATGCGAGAGAGCCGCTCGGCCAGCATCCGGGCCACCGTGTCCACATGCCGCGCCGGCACGATGGCGCGGCGGATGGCCGTGCACTTCTGGCCCGTCTTGGCGCTCATCTCGCGCGCCACTTCACGCACGAAGAGCTCGAACTCGGGATCATCGGCCTCCACATCGGGCGCCAGGATCGCGCAGTTCAGACTGTCGGCCTCGGCGTTGAAAGGGATGCTGCGCGCAATCAGGTTGCGGTTCACGCGCAGCATGGCCGCCGTGTCGGCCGAGCCGGTGAAGGTGACCACGTCAGTCTCTTCCAGCCGGTCCAGCAGATCGCCCGAACTGCCGATGACGAGCTGCAACGCGCCCGGCGGCAGCAGGTTCGATGCCATCATCAAGCGCACGCAGGACTCGGCCACATAACTCGTTGCCGTGGCGGGCTTGATGATGGTCGGCATGCCGGCCAGGAAGCTCGGAGCGAACTTCTCCAGCATGCCCCACATGGGAAAGTTGAACGCATTGATGTGCACCGCCACGCCGCGCTTGGGCGCCAGGATGTGCGTGCCGATGAAGTGACCCTCCTTGCCCAGCTGGACGGCCGGGCCTTCGTGCATCACATTGCTCGAAGGCAGCTCGCGCCGGCCGATGCTGGCGTAGGCGAACAGGGTGCCGATGCCGCCCTCGATGTCAATCCACGAATCGGCCCGCGTGGCGCCGGTGTGGGCCGAGATGGCGTACAGCTCTTCCTTACGCTCAAGCAGAAAGGTAGCCAGCGCCTTGAGCAGCGCGGCGCGTTGCTGGAAGTCCAGCTTCAGCAACGCCGGAAGCGCGGTGCCGCGGGCAAACTCAAGGCTCTCGGCGAAGTCGAGCTCCTCTTCGTGCGTCTGCGCAATCAGGCGGCCGTTGATGGCGCTGTGCAGGCCGCGTGCGGCGCTCTTGCCCACCCAGCGGTCGGCGATCAGGCTTTGAAGGACTTGCATGTTCAAGCTTTCACGGCGGGCAGGCCGCCAAAGAAGAGATCAGCCACCATCGGTGCGATAGCTTCGTAGCTCAGCTCGCCGTCGGGGCGCAGCCAGGTAAAGGTCCAATTGATCATGCCGAAGAGCAGCATGGTCAGCGGCTTGTCGAGCTGGTGCTCGCGCAGCTCGGGCCGCACGGCGGCCACAGCGTCGGCAAAGCCGACCACCACCTGGCGCTGCACGGCCAGCACACGTTCGCGGTCGGCATCGGCCAGGAACTTCACGTCCTCGGTCAACACCCGGTGCTCATGCTGGGCCTGGCCGTACTCGCGCACGAAGCGCTGGATCAGCGCGCGCAGATGCGGCTTGGGCGCGAGGCCTTGGGCCTGCACCTCGCTGACCAGATCGGCCAGCTTGCGCACATGGCCTTCGCAGATCTGCAGGGCGAGTTCGTTCTTATCGAGGAAGTAGTGATACAGCGTCGGCTTGGTCACCGCGCAAGCCTCGGCCACCTCGTTCATCGAGGTGCCGGCGAAACCGCGCGTGGCAAAGAGCCGCGCCGCGTGCTGCAGGATCTGCTCGCGCGTGGCGTCGAAATTGGGGGAGCGTGGGCGGGCCATCAACGTTCGTCGAAAGAGATCACGACTCGCTCGGTCAACGCATGGGCCTGGCAGGAAAGGATGAAGCCCGCCGCCACTTCCGCCTTGTCGAGCGCGAAGTTCTTGTCCATGCGCACCTCACCCTCCATCAGCTTGCAGCGGCAGGTCGAGCAGACGCCGCTCTTGCAGGAGTAAGGCACCTCGATGCCCGCGCGGGCCGCCGCGTCGAGCAGACTCGGGTCGTGGCGCGAGAACTCAAACTCGCGCGCCAGGCCGTCGCGGATCAGCGTGACCATGGCCTGCGCGTCGCCCTCGCGCACCTCGTGCGGCGCACTGCGGCCGGTCTGCATCTCGGGCGTGCCGAAGCGCTCGATGTGGATGCGCTCCTCGGGCACACGCAGCGCGCGCAACACCGCCTCGGCCTGCTCGTTCATCTCGAAGGGGCCGCAGACAAACACCTCATCCACACCCTTGAGCGGCACGGCGCTACTGAAGATCTGCGCGAGCTTTCCGGCGTCGAGCCGGCCCGCAAACAGCGGCGCATCGACGGCCTCGCGCGAGAAGACGTTGAACAGCGAGAGCCGCGTCATGAAGCGGTTCTTGAGGTCCTCGATCTCCTCCTTGAACATGGTGGAAGCCTGGCGTCGATTCGCGTAGATCAGCGTGAAGCGGCTCTCGGGTTCGCGGGCCAGCAGCGTCTTCATGATCGACAGGATGGGCGTGATGCCCGAGCCGCCGGCGATGCCCAGCACGTGACGTGGCCCCTTCGCTTCGGGCAGGCAGAAGCGCCCCTGCGGCGGAAAGACCTCGATCACGTCGCCAGCCTTCAACTCGCCATGCACCCAGCTGGAGAAGGCGCCGCCTTCCACGCGCCGCACGCCGACTCGCAACTCGCCGTCATCAGCACCCGCGCAGATGGAATACGAGCGGCGCAGGTCCTGGCCGCTAACGTCTTGCTTGAGCGTCAGGTACTGGCCAGGCGTGAAGCGAAAAGCCTCTCGCATGTCATGGGGCACATCGAATCTGACGATCACCGCCTCTTCCGTATCGGGCAGGACCTGGCTCACGCGCAAAGAATAGAAATGCAGGCTCATAGCGGCTTGAAGTATTCAAAGGGTTCGCGGCAGGCCAGGCAGCGATAGATGGCCTTGCAGGCGGTGGAGCCGAAGGCCGACAGCTTTTCGGTGCTTTCACTACCGCAGCGTGGGCAGGCCAGGCCCGCCATCGCCTTGGGGTGGACGAGACGAATGGTTTGCTCAGCCACGGCGCCCGGCGGCGCAATGCCGTACTCCTTGAGCTTGCGGCGGCCTTCCTCGCTGATCCAGTCGGTCGTCCACGCCGGCGCGCGTTGCAGCGTGATCTCCACATCGCCAAACGCGGCAAGCGCGTTGCGCACATCGTCCTGGATCGCCTCGGTGGCCGGGCATCCGCTGTAGGTCGGCGTCAGCACCACCTCCAAGCCGCCCGCCGTCTCACGCAGATCGCGCACGATGCCCAGCTCGTCCAGCGTGATCACTGGGATCTCCGGGTCGGTGATCTGCCGAAGCACTTCCCAGGCCGCCTCCAGGCGCGTGCAGGCATTGAAGTCCATCACCACACGCCGCCCGGATAAGCGCGCTGCAGGTATTGCAATTGCGCCAGCAGCGGACCCATGTGTTCGCTGTGCACGCCGCGGCGGCCGCCGCTGCGGTAGGCGCTGGCGGCCGGCTGGGGCAAATGCGCGGCGTGGAGCAAGGCACTGAACTGCGTTTGCCAATCGGCCTGCAGCTCGCTCCAGGCCGGACCGAGGCCTTGGGCCGATGCGGCTTCATCCACCGCATCGCTCTCGAACAGCTCGTTGAAGTAGGGCCACAGCGTTTGCAGCGCAGCCTTCACGCGCGCGGCCGATTCTTCCGTGCCATCGCCGAGCCTGACGACCCAGTCGCACGCATGCTGGCGGTGATAGGCCACCTCCTTGACGGCCTTGCCCGCAATGGCGGCCACTTCGGCATCCTTGGACTCCGCCAGCCGCTGCCACAGCAGCGAAAGCCAGATCGCCACGCCCGCATTGCGAAGCTGCGTAAAGGCGAAGTCGCCACGCGGCAACTCCATCAGCACCGGGTTGAAGTAGTGCCTCTCCTCACGCAAAAACGCGAGCTGGTCCTCATCGCGGCCCGCGCCTTCCAACTCGCCAGCGCGCGTGAGCACGCCACGCGCCTGGCCGATCAGGTCCAGCGCCAGATTGCTCATGGCGATGTCTTCCTCAAGGATGGGCGCGTGGCCGCACCACTCGGACATGCGCTGGGCGAGGATCAGGCAGCTGTCGCCGATGCGCAGCAGATATTGAACGTCAGGGCTCATGCTCATCACATGTGGTTCAAGGCATCGGGCAACTCATAGAAGGTCGGATGGCGGTACACCTTGTCTTCCATGGGATCGAAGTACGCGCCCTTCTCGCCTGGGTCGCTGGCGGTGATCTGCGTGCTCGGTACGACCCAGATGCTCACGCCCTCCTGCCGGCGCGTGTACACATCGCGCGCCAGCTGGATCGCCAGCTGCGCGTCGGCCGCGTGCAGGCTGCCGCAATGCTTGTGGTCCAGGCCCGCTTTGCTGCGGACAAAGACTTCCCACAAGGGCCACTCGTTCTTTGCTGCATCACTCATGCTGCTTCCTTCATTTGCTTTCGCGCATGGGCCAGCGCGGCTTCGCGCACCCAGGCGCCCTCGTCCCAGGCCTTGACGCGGGCATTGAGCCGCTCGCGGTTGCACTGGCCTTCACCACCCACCACGCGCCAGAACTCGGCCCAGTCGATGGCGCCGAAGTCATAGGACTCACGTTCGGCGTTCCACTTCAGATCGGCATCCGGCAGCTTCACGCCGAGAATTTCGGCTTGCGGCACGGTGGCGTCCACGAACTTCTGGCGCAGACCGTCGTTGCTGATGCGCTTGATGCCCCAGCGCATCGACTGCTCTGAGTTCGGCGACTCGTCATCCGGCGGGCCGAACATCATCAGCGAAGGCCACCACCAGCGGTTCACCGCGTCCTGCACCATGGCCTTCTGCTCCTCCGTGCCATGCTTCATCATGGTCAGCAGCGCTTCATAGCCCTGGCGCTGATGGAAACTCTCCTCGCGGCAGACACGGATCATGGCCCGCGCGTACGGCGCATACGAGCAGCGGCACAGCGGCACCTGGTTCATGATGGCCGCGCCATCCACCAGCCAGCCGATCACGCCCACGTCGGCCCAGGTCAGCGTCGGGTAGTTGAAGATGGAGCTGTACTTGGCCTTGCCCGTATGCAGCGCATTCAGCATCTGGTCGCGGCTGGTGCCCAGGGTCTCGGCGGCGCTGTAGAGATAAAGCCCGTGGCCGGCCTCGTCCTGCACCTTGGCGAGCAGGATGGCCTTGCGCTTCAAGGTCGGCGCGCGGGCGATCCAGTTGCCTTCGGGCAGCATGCCTACGATCTCCGAGTGCGCGTGCTGACTGATCTGACGCACCAGCGTCTTGCGGTAGTGGTCAGGCATCCAGTCCTTGGCCTCGATGAAATCGCCCGCGTCGATTCGGGCGTCGAAGGCGGCTTGCAGGGTCTGGTCTTCGGCGCCGGTAGAAGCATCCTGCGGGCCGACGCTCATGGCTTGGGTGTACATGCAAATAACTCCTTACTTGCCTACTTGCTACGAAGGTCGATCACGCGCCGGGCCTTGCCGGTCAGCGTGCGTTCAATGGATTCCGGCGCACCCACCACCACACGGGCGGAGACGCCAATCAGGGTCTTGATGCGGCGCTGCAGTTCGTCAGCCAGCGCCGCAGCATCACCGTTTTCGCGCAGCTCACAGCGCACCTCCAGCGCATCGAGCGCGCCTTCGCGGCTCACCACCAGCTGGTACTGGCCCGACAGCGCCGGCATCTGCAGCACCAGTTCCTCCACTTGCGTGGGGAAGAGATTGACGCCGCGGATGATCAGCATGTCGTCACTGCGGCCGACGATCTTGCCCATGCGGCGCATGCTGCGCGAGGTGGGCGGCAAGAGCCGCGTGAGGTCGCGCGTGCGGTAGCGGATCACGGGCATGGCTTCCTTGGTCAGCGAGGTGAAGACGAGCTCGCCCTCTTCACCATCGGGCAGCACCTCGCCCGTTTCGGGGTCCACGATCTCCGGGTAGAAATGGTCTTCCCAGATCACCGGACCGTCCTTGCTTTCCACGCACTCGCTGGCCACGCCGGGGCCCATCACTTCGGAGAGGCCGTAGATGTCCACCGCGTCGATGCCCGCGCGGCTCTCAATCTCGCGGCGCATCGCCTCGGTCCAGGGCTCGGCGCCGAAGACGCCAATGCGCAGCGAACTTTCACGCGGGTCCAGGCCCTGGCGCTCCATCGCTTCGAGCAGCACCTGCATGTAGCTGGGCGTGACCATGATGATCTTGGGCTTGAAGTCGGCGATCAGCTGGAGCTGCTTCTCCGTCTGTCCACCGGACATGGGCACCACCGTGCAGCCCAGCGCCTCCGCGCCGTAGTGCGCGCCCAGGCCGCCGGTGAAGAGGCCGTAGCCGTAGGCGATGTGCACGATGTCGCCCGCCCGGCCGCCGGCCGCGAAGAGCGAGCGCGCCACCAACTGCGCCCAGCGTTCGATGTCGCCAGCCGTGTAGCCCACCACCGTCGGCTTGCCCGTCGTGCCCGAGCTGGCGTGCACGCGGCTGACGCGCTCGCGCGGCACGGCGAACATGCCGAAGGGATAGTTGGCGCGCAGATCGGCCTTGGCGGTGAGGGGGAATAGGCGCAGATCGTCGAGCGTCTTCAGGTCGCCGGGCTGCACGCCGCGGGCGTCGAAGGCGGCGCGGTAGTGCGGCACGTTCGCATACGCATTGCTGAGCGTGGCGCGCAGGCGCTCCAGCTGCAGCGCGGCGATCTCGTCGCGGCTGGCGCGCTCGATGGGGTGAAGAAAACAAACGCCACTCATACAACTTGACGGTCGTTCATGCGGTGGGAGTTGCCTCGGAACAGCGCGATCAGTTCGTCGCGCTGGTTACGGATGCTGACGTCGTAGACGCCGCTGCGACCGGCCTGTGCCATCTCATTTGCGACTGCGATCAGACGATCACCGACCTTCGCTGGCGCGATGAAATCGACCGTAAAACCCGCCGCCACCGTCAGCTGGTTGCGCGCATTGCAGGCGAAAGCGAACGCCGAATCGGCCAGCGTGGCGATCAGGCCACCGTGGCAGATGCCAAAGCCGTTGGCCATGTCCTCGCGCACCGTCATCCCCATCGTGGCGCTGCCGGGCGCGATGGCGAGCAGCTCCATGCCGAGCGACTGGCTGGCGCGGTCTTGCGCGAACATCGCCGCGCCGACTTCGTTCGCGTCGTTATCCATCATCGGTCGGTGAAGCGCGCGGCGCGCTTGGCTTTGAAGGCGGTCACACCTTCGCTGTAATCGGCCGCGTAGCCCAGGCGGCTTTGCAGTGCGGCCTCTGCGGCCAGCGCCTGTTCGAAGCTCAGGTCCAGGCTCATGTCCATCGCCTGGCGCGTCGCGACCAGCGCGCGGGACGGCATCTGCGCCAAACGCTGCGCCATCGCCATCGCCTGCGAGCCCAGCTCGGCATCCGGCACGCAGCGCGCGATCAGGCCCATGGCCGCGGCTTCCGCCGCTGGCAGCTTGTCGCCCAGCAGCGCCAGCTGCATGGCACGCGCACGGCCCACCATGCGCGGCAGCAACCAGGTGCCGCCGCTGTCGGGCGCCAAGCCGATGCGTGTGAAAGCCTGGATGAAGCTCGCGCTCTCGGCGGCCAGCACCATGTCGCAGGCCAGCGCCAGATTGGCACCCGAACCCGCCGCCACGCCGTTCACCGCCGCAATCACCGGCACCGGCATCGCGCGCAGGGCCAGCAGCATGGGGTTGTAGAAGTGCTCCAGCATGTGGCCCAGATTCTTGGGCGGCGCACTCTCGTCGGGCGCCACCAGCGGGTCGCTCAGGTCCTGCCCCGCGCAGAACGCCCGGCCCGCGCCGGTGATCAGCACGCAGCGCGTGGGCTCGTCTGCCGCCGCAGCGGCCAGCGCTTCTCGCAGCTCGACCAGCATCGTGCTCGTGCAGGCATTGAGCGCCGCCGGCCGCTTCAGGGTCAGCGTGCGTACCGCGCCTTCCTGGCCGATCTGGATCTCTGGCATGGGGTGTCTCCTCCGCCGCTGGCTTTGTTTGTTTACCGAACGGTCGGATAACTGTAATCAAAGGCGATGGGAAAGGCAAGAGTGCCCATCCGAGGCGATGGCCTTGAGGTAAGAATGCGCCCCGGGAGGGTCCATCACATGGCTGACTACTTGCAGGAACGCACGACAGTTCCCCTGTTCATCCATATCGCCGCCAGCGCGTTCATCGGCTCCGTGGCGTCGGCATTCGTGTGCTGGCAGTTCGTTCAGTGGCGAGCCAACGCCGCCATGGAAGAAGCGCAAATGCAGATGAAGCGCGTGGTGCAAGAACAGCAGGCTCAACGGCAGGCTCGTGACCGGCAACAAGCGGATGCTCAGCTGCGAGTGCAGGCGGCTCAGCGGGCCGCCTTGGCTGCCGTTCAAGCAGCGACCGAAGGTGAGAAGCGCCAGCAGTTGGAAGCTCAGAATCGGCGCGAGGAGACTTGGGCACGCTTCTATACGAAGCGCGCGCAGCGCGATGAATCGAAGGGCGGCTCCTGGACCGTGGAGTGCGCGAATGAATTCATTCGGGCCAAGCGGCGATTCGAGGAGTTGTATGCCGCGGGGAATATCTAGGTTACCCGAGCTCAAGCAATAAACCCATCACCTCCCAGAAATAGAAGGCCAGAAACACCCCCCTTTTCCCCCGATCCCCACCCTCAAGCTCTCCCTAGAGTGGCCGACTAAGTAGCAACCCGGGATCTGCGCATGTCCGGCCCCTCGCCTTTGTTGAATCAGCCCGTCTCGCAATGGACTCCGTCGGGTATCAGTGCCATGAGCACGGCCGACTGGAAAGCCGTCAGCGACGAGCAGATGGCGCAGCTCGTCAGCTCGCAGCTGGCAGCGGTCTCGCTGGCGGGCTGGGGGGTGATCTCGCCGGAGCAGTTGAGCTACGTCGCTCCGGCCGCCATTCCGGGCTTCCAGCCCAAGGCGATGCCGGTGCTGTCGAGCGACCAGTTCGGCGCGCTGAGCCCGGACCAGCTCGCGGCCTTGAGCACGCCGGCCCTGCACGCGATGACGAGCCAGCAGGCGCCGGCGATTGACCACGCGACGCTGGATGCGCTGAGCAGCGCGCAGCAGCAGGCGATCTCCAACAACGCGATTGGGGCCATCCCCACGAGCACGATTGCCGACCTCGGGCCCGACCATTTCCAGAACCTCAGCAGCGGCCAGTGGGCGGCCATCACCCCCGCGCAGATCGGCGCGATGACTGCGGACGACCTGGCAGGCCTGAGCACCAGCATCGCGCATGCCTTCACCACGGCGCAGATTGCTTCGCTGCAGCCCGCGCAGGAGCAGGCCTTGAGCAGCGATCAAATCGCCAGCTGGAGCGCCGCGCAACTCTCCGCCCTCAACAGCCAGCAGTTCGCCAACCTCAGCAATGACCAGCTCGCCGGCCTGAGCACGCAGGCCCTTCACACCCTGGGCAGCAGCGGCATCTCGGGTCTGAGCGCTGCGCAGATCGACGCGCTCACCGACGCGCAAGTGGCGGCGCTCTCGCTCAAGGCCATCGCGGCGCTGACCTCCGACCAGATCGCCGCGCTCACGCCCGACCAGCTGGCCTCGCTCAGCAACCCGCAGTTCGCGGCCATCAGCACCCTGGGCCTGCAAGGCCTGAGCACCGACCAGCTGCAGGCGCTCTCGCCCGCAGACGTGGACGCCTTCACCACCGCCCAGCTGCGCGCCCTGCCCGATGCCTTGGTCCAGGCCCTGAGCCCCGACCAGCTGAACAGCCTGAACGGCCAGCAGCTCAACGCGCTGACAAGCCACCAGATCAACGAGCTCTCGCCCGAGCAGGTCAACGGCCTGGCCACCTCGGCCCTGCATGTGCTCGGCTCGGCTGGCGCCCTCGGGCTGACGGCCGACCAGCTCACAGCCCTCACGCCCGACCAGGCCGCGGCGCTGAGCACGGTGGCCATCCGCGCACTCGGCACGGACCTGCTCGCCCAGCTAGACAACAGCCTGCTGCCGCAACTGACCAGCCAGCAGATCGCCGCCTTGACCACCACGCAGATCGAGGCGCTGACGGCGACCGAGCTGTCCTCGCTGGGCGACGTGCAGCTGCATGGTCTCACCAGCATCCAGATGGCGCACCTGAGCGCCGACGACGTCGCCGCGCTGAGCGCCGACCAGTTCGGCAACTTAAGCTCCATGCAGCTGAACGGCCTGCGCAGCAGCCTGATCGGCAGCATCAGCGATGACCAGATCGCTGCGCTGAGCAGCCTTTCGCTGCGCGGCTTCAACTCGATCGAGCTGGCCAGCTTCAGCGCCGACCAGCTGGCCGCCATCGACCCTGGCCAGATCGCCGGCCTGAGCAGCGCGCAGCTGCGCGCGCTGCAAGGCACGCTGACCTCGCTGACGGCCGACCAGATCGCCGCGCTGACCGCCATCCAGGTCAACGGCCTGACGACCAAGCAGTTCCAGTTGCTGACGCCGGACCAGATCGCCAACCTCAGCACCGTCGCGCTGCACAGCCTCAGCTCCGCCGATGCCTCGGTGATGAGCCAGGACCAATGGAGCGCGCTGAGCGCCAACCAGATCCTGGCGCTGAGCTCGCAGGCCATCCGCGCCCTGCCCAGCGGTGTGCTCAACCTGCTAAGCGACGACCAGATCAGCTCGCTGACACAGGCGCAGATCACGGCGCTTTCCACCGCGCAGCTGGCGCAATGGAGCCCCGATCAACTCGACAAGCTCTCGACGCTGCAGCTCGGCTGGCTCACCAGCCTGCAGTTCAGCAAGCTCAGCGATTCAGCCCTCGTCGGCCTGACGCCCGACTTGATCGGCAGCGTGAGCAGCCGCCAGACCCTGGCGCTGACGAGCCGCCAGCTGTCTCTGTGGGCGCCCGAGCAGGTCGCCATGCTGCCCACCACCGTGCTGCATGCGCTGAACACGGTGCAGCTGCAGGGCTTCAGCAGCGACGACTTTGCGGTCCTGGGCAGCGACCAGATCCGCTCGCTCACCAGCGCGCAGATGAAGAGCCTGTCGGATGCGGTGATCACCGCCTTCAGCGAACCGCAGTTGGCGGTGATGCAGTCCAATCAGCTGTTCGGGCTCAACAGCCACCAGATCAGCCTGTTCGGCGCCGACCAGCTCGGCATGCTCAGCAGCGCCGCGCTGATGGGCCTGTCGAGCACGGCCAGCGGCGCGCTCAGCCCCCTGCAGTTCAGCGCGCTCTCGGCCGACCAAGTGCATGCCCTGGGCACGCAGGCCATCCGCGGGCTGACGTCCGATGTGATCGCATCGATGGGCGAAGCCCAGCTCGCCGCGCTGACGACGCTGCAGCTGTCGCTGCTCACCACGCTGCAGTTCTCCGGCCTCAATGCCGCCGACATGATCGCGTTCAGCACGAACCAGATCGCGGCGCTCACCAGTGCGCAGTTCTCGCGCCTCAGCGTCGATGAAATCGCCGCGCTGGACGACGACCAGATCGCCGCCCTGCGCCTGCGCCAGATCTACGGCGCGGGCACGCTGCAGCTGTCCCAGCTGTCGGCCGAGCAGGTCTCCTTTCTCGGCACCTCGGCCCTGGCCGCGATGAGCAATGCGCAGCTGGCCGTTCTGGCCACCGACGGCATCGCGATGATGGGCGCCACGCAGATCGGCGCGCTCAGCGGCGCGCAGCTGCACTCGCTGTCCAACGCCGTGCTGGGCGCGCTCAACATCGACCAGATGGCCGCGCTCACCAGCGCCCAGCTCGCCAGCCTCAGCACGCCGCAGATCGGCAGCTTCAGCGTTGACCAGATCGCCGCCTTGAGCACGGCAGCCCTACACGGCTTGGGCGCCAGCCTGGTGCCGGGCCTGAGCCTCACGCAGATCCAGGCCCTGCTGCCCGAGCAGCTGGGCGCACTCACCAACGCGGCCGTCGCCAACCTGAGCACGGCGCAGCTGGTGGCGCTGGATGCCGACCAGATCGGTGGCCTCGGCGCCGGCGTGGCCGCACTCACCGCCACGCAGCTCAGTGCCTTGGGCGGCAACGTGCTCTCGCTGTTCACCATGGACGAACTGGCGAGCCTGAGCGCCGGCCAGATCAGCAAGCTCTCGACCAACGCCATCGCGGGCCTGAGCCCCGACCAGATCGCCGCGCTGGGTTCGCGCCAGGTCAGCGGGCTCACGGTCGCGCAGTTGCAGGCGCTGTCGCCCGACCAGTTCGCGGCCATCAATTCCTCGGCCCTCGGTGCGCTGCAGGTGTCGCAGGTCGGCGCCATGACGAGCGACCAGATGGCCGCACTTTCGCCCACACAGGTGCAGGGCCTGAGCGTGGCCCAGCTGCATGCGCTCTCGCTGCCGGCGCTGCAGGGCCTGAGCGCCCTGCAGGTCGCGGCGCTGACCAGCAACCAGCTCGCCGCGCTGACGGCGGTGCAGTTCCAGGCCCTCTCGGCCGACCAGATCGCTGCGCTGGCCAGCAACACCCTGGCCGGCCTGAGCGCCGTCGAGGCCCAGCAGCTCGCAAGCAACCAGTTGCTTGCACTGACCGGCGCGCAGCTCGGCGTGCTCTCCACCCAGGCAGCGCATGCGCTTTCGCTGGCGCAGCTGCAGACCCTGCGCAGCGACCAGATCGCCGCCCTGGGCACCGCCGCCACGGCCGTGCTCAGCAGCACGCAGTTCAACGCCCTCTCCAACGACGACGTGCTGGCGCTGCAGACCCAGCAGCTCGCCAGCCTCACCAGCAGCGTGATTGCAGGCCTGGGCACGCAGGGCCTGGGCCGCCTGTCCGACGCGCAATGGAACGCGCTGGGCAGCAAGCAGACCCATGGCCTGACCACGGCCCAGATCGCGGCCATGGCCAGCGACGACGTGGCCAACCTCACCACGAGCGCGCTGCTCGGCCTGAGCACGGCGCAGTTCGCAGCCATGGGCGCCAACCAGTTGGCCGGCCTGAACAGCCTTGATCTGCAGGCGCTCAACGGTGCCGACATGGTGGCCCTGACGACGGTGCAGATCGGCCTGCTCGCAAGCCAACAGGTCGGCGCCCTGCGCGGCGACCAGTTGGCCCTGCTCAACACCTTACAGCTGAGTGCCCTGCATACTGACCAGATCGGAGCGCTCGGCACCTCGGCCCTGGCCGGCTTCAGCAGCCTGCAGCTGGCGGCCTTCTCGCCCGATCAGCTCAGCCACCTGGGCACAAGCCAGCTGGCCGCCCTGGGGGTGAATAGCCTCGTTTCGCTGACCAGCGCGCAGCTGCTGGGCTTCAACACCCTGCAGATGCAGGCCCTGCCGGCCAGCGCCTTGCACCAGCTGAGCAGCACGCAATGGCTGGCCCTGGCCGACGCGCAGATGCAGGCGCTCAACACGCTGCAGATCACGGCCATCGGCAGCAATGCCTGGCCCGCCCTGAGCGCCGACCTGATGCTGCTGAACAGCATGCAGATCGCCGCCATCGCGCCGGCTCAGCTGGCCGTCTTCACCAGCCAGGACTTCTCCGTCCTCAGCACCGACCAGATCAATGCGCTGAGCTCCAACGCCATCGCGGCCTTGCCCAGCGGCGACATCGCCTGGCTCAGCAACGCGCAGATTGCTTCGCTCAGCACGCTGGCCGTGCAGATGATCAACAGTGCGCAGCTGACGGCGATGAGCAGCAGCCAGCTCGACGCGCTCACGACCTACGAGATCGCCGCGCTGCAAGGCCGCGCCGTGGCCGCGCTGAGCACCGACCAGCTGCTTGCCCTGGGCACCGATGGCATGGCCGCCTTCAACACCACGGTGTTCGCCGCGCTCAGCAGCGATTCGCTGGCGCAGCTGACCAACCATGCACTGCCCTATCTCGGCACCGACCAGATCGCCGCGCTGACCGCGCTACAGGTGCCGGGCCTGGGCACGGCCGAGCTGGCAGTGTGGAACTCCGACCAGCTCGCCGCGCTGAACCCGAGCGCGCTGGCCGCGCTCAATACCCAGCAGTTCGCCCTGCTCGGCGACACCCAGCTCCCGGGCCTGACCAGTGCGCAGATCCTGGCCCTGCCCACGCAGGACATCGCCCTGCTCACCACGCACGGCATGCAGGGCATGAGCGCCGACCAGATGGCCGCCTTCAGCACTCTGCAGGCGCACACGCTGACCAGCGACCAGATCGTGGCCATTGCGCCGGACAGCCTCGCCGGCCTGAGCATCCCCGCGCTGCACGCGTTGGCGCCGGCGATGTTCAGCGCCATGTCATCGGTACAGATACAGGCGCTGACCGATGCGCAAGTGGCCTCGCTGGACCCGACCCAGCTCAAGGCCATCACGCCTGAGGCCCTGCATGCGATGGACATCGAGCAGCTCTCGCAGCTCAGCGTGGCGCAGCTGCAGTCGCTCACCAATGCGCAGCTGGCCATGCTGGCGCCGCAGCAGCTGAGCAGCTTCTCGCCCGATGTGATCGCGGCGCTCAGCGGCGCTCAGTTGCTGGCGCTCAAGCCGGAGCAGTACGCCAGCCTCAGCGCCGACCAGCTGGCCGCGATCTCGCCCTTCCATTTCAGCGGGCTCTCCACCGCGGTGATCGCCTCGCTGAGCGCCGAGCAGTTCTCCAACCTCACGGCGGCGCAGGTGCTGGCGCTGTCCAGCGTGCAGGTGGAGGCGCTGACCGCCGCGCAGTTGCCCGGCCTCAACGCCACCGTGCTGCACGCCATGTCGCCCAGCCAGTTCGCCGAGCTGAGCCCGCAGCAGGTGGCCGCACTGGACCCGAGCCAGATCAGCTACAACACCTACGACACCCGCCAGCTGGCCCAACTCGGCTACACCAGCCTGGCCGGCCTGGGCACGCAGGACCTGGCCCTGCTGGGCACGGTGCAGGTCCCCGTACTGACCGTGGCGCAACTGGCCACCCTGACCACCGCGCACATGGTGGCGCTGGAGCCCGACCAGCTCCATGCGCTGACGCCTTCGCAGATCGCGGGCCTGAGCTCCACGCAGGTGAGCGTGCTCTCGGCCAGCCATCTGGCGCTGTTCGACACCGCACAGTTCGCCGGCCTCAACCCCAACGCCGTGGCCAGCCTCTCGGGCGACCAGCTCAACGGCATCGGCACGCAGGACATCGCCGCGCTGACGCAGTCGCAGATCGGCGCGATGAGCGTGCAAGAGCTGAGCTCGCTGGACATGACGCATGCCGCGGCCTTCACCGGCACGCAGCGCGCCGCGATGACGCCGGCTCAGCTCGCCGCGCTGAGTGCCGTCTCGCCACTCATCGTCGATCTGACGGGCATCGGCGTGCAGACGGTGGACGCCGCGCACGGCGTGGCCTTCGACATCAACAACACCGGCCAGACCTCGCAGATCGGCTGGGTCGGCCAGGGCAGCGGCCTGCTGGCGCTGGACATCAACCACAACGGCAAGATCGACAACGGCAGCGAGCTCTTCGGCACCGCCACGCAGCTGGCCAACGGCCAGCTCGCCAACAACGGCTTCCAGGCCCTGGCCGCGCTCGATACCAACCACGACGGCAAGATCAACGCGGCCGACGCGCAGTTCTCGGCGCTCTCCGTCCTGACCGGCTCAGGTACGTCCGCCGAGCTGCACAGCCTGGCCTCGCTGGGCATCGTGGAGCTGGACCTCACCACGCAAGCCGTCCACACGATGCAGAGCGGCAACCTGATCGGGCTGGAAGCCACCGTCAAGATGGCCGACGGCACGACGCACGAGCTGGCCGACGTCTGGTTTGCGCAGGACAACAGCGCCGCGACAAGCCATGCGACGACGGCAGCGGCAACAACGCCACAGCTCAGCGATCTGTTGCAGCACTCGGCCGACCCCTTGCTGGGCGGGACGCACGGCAGCGTCAGCACCGCGGATGCCATCCTGCATCCCGCGCTGCACCCGCTGCTCAAGCATGAGACCGACGAGGCGCAGCAGCACTGGAACCACGTGCTGATCTGATCAGCTGTCGATCAGCTTGACCCCCGCCGCCAGCGTGGCCGCCAGCGCCTCGCTCGGCGGGCTGGCACCGGCAGCCGTGCAGGCGCCCGCACCCGCGCCCAGCGCCCAGGCCAGATGGCGCTCGGGTGGCGCCTCGGGCTCGCTCATCATGCTGTGCACGAGACCCGCCATCGAGGCATCGCCGGCACCCACCGTGTCCACGATCTGCACCCGGGGCGGCAGGGCCGACCAGGAGGCCATGCCCCGATACAGCGTGGCCGCGCCGCCGCCGCGCGTCATCAGCATCCAGGCCTTGGGGTTCCAGGCGCTGATCTGGGCCAGGCCCACATGCGGATCGCCCACGCGGAACAGGCCGCACAGGTCCTCTTCCGACACCTTGATCACGTCCGCCAGCTTGCACATGCGCTGCAGCGTGTCGTCGTAGGTCGAGTTCATCGCCACGCGGAAGTTCGGGTCGTAGCAGATCTTCTTGCCGGCCGACTTCACGCGCAGGGCCAGATCCAGCAGCTTTGTCGCCAGCGGCTGGCGCACCAGGCTGATGCCGCCAAAGTAGGCCCAACGCACGGCGGCCAGCCAGCCCTGGGGCAGACCGCCGGGCTGGAAATGCAGGTCGGCGCTGTTCTCGCCGATGAAGGCATAACGCGGAGGATCGATGGACTCCACCACCGCCAGCAGCGGCGCATGCGGAACCTGCTGCATGAAGCGCATGTCCAGCCCTCCGTCGGCGCTGGCCTGCCACAGTGCGCGGCCAAAACCGTCGGTGCTGATGGCGCCGCCAAAGGCCGTCAGGGTGCCCAGCGCCGACATGGCCATGGCCACGTTCCAGGGCGCACCGCCGCACAGGCTGCGCCAGCGGTCGGGGCCGTCCTGCGGCTGGATGATCAGATCGATCAGGGCCTCGCCGAAGGAGACGAAGCGCGGGAGATCGGAGTGGAGGATGTCTGACATATGGCCCCATTCTCAGTCTTCCAGCGGCCGACACGGCACAATTGGCCTATGTCTGCCCCAGTGCTTCTCGACACCCTTGGCCGGCCGCTGCGCGACCTGCGCATCTCGGTCACCGACCGCTGCAATTTCCGCTGCAGCTACTGCATGCCCAAGCAGGTGTTCGACAAGCACTACCAATTCCTGCCGCATGCCGATCTGCTGAGCTTCGAGGAAATCGCGCGCCTGGCCCGCGTCTTCGTGGCCCAGGGCGTGCGCAAGATCCGGCTGACCGGCGGTGAGCCGCTCTTGCGCCGCGGGCTGGAGGCTCTGGTGGAACAACTGGCCGCTATCCGCACACCGGAAGGCGAACTGCTCGACCTGACGCTGACCACCAATGCCTCGCTGCTGGCGCGCAAGGCCGCGGCGCTCAAGGCCGCGGGCCTGCAGAGGCTGACGGTCAGCCTCGACGGACTCGACGACGACGTCTTCCAGCGCATGAACGACGTGGGCTTCCCGGTGGCCGACGTGCTGGCCGGCATCGAGGCGGCGCAGGCCGTCGGCCTGGCGCCGATCAAGGTCAACATGGTGGTCAAGCACGGCGTCAACGAGGACCAGATCCTGCCGATGGCGCGGCATTTCCACGGCACGGGCATCACGCTGCGCTTCATCGAGTACATGGACGTGGGCGCCACCAACGGCTGGCGCATGGACGAGGTGCTGGCTTCAAGCGACGTGCTGGCCCTGTTGCGGCGCGAGTTCGACCTGCGCCCCGTGCCGGCCAGCGACCCCGGCGAGACCGCCGAGCGCTATGCCCATGCCGATGGCGGCGGCGAGATCGGCCTGATCTCCAGCGTCAGCCACGCCTTCTGCCGCGACTGCAACCGCGCACGGCTCAGCACCGAGGGCAAGGTCTACACCTGCTTGTTCGCGTCGCGGGGCAGCGATCTGCGCGGCCTGCTGCGGGGCGGCGCTGACGACATGGAGCTGACGGACGCCATCCGGGCAATCTGGCATCAACGCAGCGATCGCTACTCCGAACTGCGCGCCAGCGGCGCCGCTCCCATCCAGGAGCAGCGCATCGAGATGCACTACATCGGTGGATAGGACCGACGTCACCGGCCTCGTGCTCGCAGGCGGGCTCGGCAGCCGCATGGGTGGGCAGGACAAGGGCCTGCAACAGCTGCTGGGCCGCGCGCTGGCCCAGCATGTGATGGACAGGCTCAAGCCCCAGATCGGCCCGATGCTGATCAACGCCAACCGCAATATCGACAGCTACGCTGCGCTCGGCGCGCCGGTGGTGCAGGACAGCGAACCCGATTTCCCCGGCCCGCTGGCCGGCATGCTTGCGGGCCTGCGGGCCGCGTGCACGCCCTGGCTCTTGTGCGCGCCCTGCGATGCGCCGCTGCTGCCGCTGGATCTGCTGGATCGGCTGGCCGCGCAGATCGGCGATGCGGCGGTGGCCCTGCCCTGTTCGCCGGACGGCCAGTTGCAGCCGATGTTCGCGCTGCTGCGCTGCGATCTGCACGCCGGCCTCGCAGCGGCGCTGGCGCGCGGCGAGCGCAAGGTGCAGGGCTGGCTGTGCGCGCAGCCGCATGTGCGGGTGGCTTTCGACCGCTCCACGGACGAGCGCGCCTTTCTCAACATCAACAGCAGCGCCGAATTGCTGGCCTTGCAAGAAAACCATGGCTGAAGCCCTCCAACTGCGCCTGCTGTCCGAAGCCGACCTGGCGGCCTACAAACGGCTGCGCGATGAGATGCTGGCCTGCCATCCGGAGGCCTTCACCTCAGACGCCGAGGCCGAACGCAGCCGCGACGCGCTGAGCTACCGCTCGCGCCTGGCCGGCGGCAGCCACGGCAGCTGCCTCTTCACGCTGGTGGCCGCGGACGGCCCGGCCCTGGTCGGCGCCATCACCTGCGAGCGCGAGCTGCGAACCAAGGTGCGCCACACCGCGCACATCGCCGGCATGATGGTGCTGCCGGCTAGCCAGGGCCGCGGCATCGGCCGCCAGCTGATGGACGCAGCCTTGCATCTGCTGAAGCTGCAGGCCGGCATCGAGCTGGTCACGCTCAGCGTCACCAGCAGCAACGCAGCCGCGGTGAAGCTTTATGAATCCTGCGGCTTTGTCCGCTACGGCCGCCTGGAAGGCGCGATCAAGATGCCGAACGGCAACTTGCTCGACAAGGACTTGATGAGCCGCAGGCTCAAGTGAACTACGCCCGCCCAGAATCGGTGACATGGAACCCGATTCGCTTGCCGCCATCACCGCCAGCCTGAGGGACTAGCGGCCCGAATCGCTGCCCCTGCAACAAGCGGTGGATTTTGTCGAGCAATTGCTGATGCCGGTGCGCCAGCGCGACTCCGTTCCCTTGCTCTTCGCCCTGCCCGACGACCCGGCGGCCATGATCAGCACCTTCTACGCCCTAGTGCGCGAGGCCCTGATGCGCATGAGCGGCATGCGGCCCTGCCGCCTGCCCGGGCGTGCGCGCCCGTTTCACCCACACCTTGCGCAAGCTGCGCGGCCGCACCGAATACAAGAGCGGCGTAGTGCGCCGCGAGGACAACAGCTGGGTGGGGTGGACGCCACCTCGCCGCACGGCGGCGCTCGCTGGGCAGCATGAGCCGCGCCAATGGCGTGATCGTGCTGACCCATGAAGAGGGCGACGTGCCGGCCGGCGAGTTCGTCAGCGTGCTGCCTTATGAAGGCTTAGCCTGAAGTCGATCACCAGCTCGTCCTGCACCGCCAGCAGGCCGCCCAGGACCGAGTAAGGCCTGACGCCATAGTCCGACTGACGCAGCACCAGGCCGCCGCGCACCGTCCAGCCCTCGCCAGCGGGCCGAGCCTCCAGCGCCACCCATTGCGTCCGCTTCTGCCCGTGCAGCTCGATCTCCAGCTCGGCGGCCAGGTGCGGCGCCTCACCCGCGATCTGCAGCGAACGCAGGCGCACCCAGGGAAAGTTATCGGCCTGCAGGTTGTCGGGCCCCAGCATGTGCTCGCGCGTGGCGGCAATGGCCTCGGGCGAGAGGACGCTGGCCCAGCCTGCACCGGCTTCGGTGCGCACATCGGGCGGATCCAGCAGCATCTGGTCGAGCCGAAAACCCAGTGCGAATTCCGCACCCGCCAAGCCCTGCTCCGGCGTCCACAGCCGCCCTTCGAGCTGGGGCACCGTCAGCACATGGTTGTGGCCCAGGGCCGGGGCACGGCCGGCGCGGAAGACGAAGATGCGCACCTGCGATTGCCCGGCGTCCACGGCGTACAGCGCGCCGCCGGGTGCCGCCTCGACCGCGCGCAAAGCGTCTTCGGCCAGTGGCGTGCTAACGCCGTTGCTCAGCGGAGCCGGAGGCGCGGCACAACCCGCCAAAAAGGCTGCCAGCGACGCCACACGAATGAAGGCCCCAAGGGCCCTGAGTACGGGGAAATCAGGAGTCATAGCCCGCATCTTCTCCTTAATTAGCGCTAGCATTCCAGCATCGAAAAGCCGGAGACACCCATGTCCACCTCTGCCCTGCGTCCTGCCACGGAGCTGATGGTGCAGTACGCCAGCTACCACCGCGACCGCCGCAACATCGCCACCCATTTCGTCGGCATCCCGATGATCGTGTTTGCCATCGGCGTGCTGATGTCGCGCGGGCAAATGCACGTGGGCGAGATGGTGTTCACCGCGGCGCAGGTGCTGTGGGTGCTGACCACGGTCTGGTACCTGAGCCGCGGCAATTTCGCGCTCGGTGCCGCCACCGCACTCGTCAACGGCCTGCTCATCCTGGCTGGTGAAGCCGCGGCCGAAGGCTCGATGGCCGCATGGCTCGCCTGGGGTGTGGGCAGCTTCGCACTCGGCTGGGTGATCCAGTTCCTCGGCCATTACTACGAGGGCCGCAAGCCTGCCTTTGTGGACGACCTGGTCGGCCTGCTGGTCGGCCCGATGTTCGTCGTCGGCGAAGCCATGTTCGTGCTGGGCTGGGGTGCTGATCTGCTGGCCGAGATCGAGCGCCGCACCGGCCCGACCATTTTGCGAGACCTGACTCGACCCGCAGCATGACGACGGCGCTCGTGATGGGAGCCGGCTCGGTCGGCTGCTATCTGGGCGGGCTGTTGGCCGCTTCCGGGCACACGGTGCACTTCGTCGGCCGGCCGCGCGTGCTCGATGCGCTCGACCGGCATGGCCTGCAGATCACCGCTTGCGACGGGCGCAAGAAGCATGTGCCTGCCGAGCAGCTGCATCTGCACGAGACGCCGCCCGTCGGCCTGGCCGCCGACGTCACGCTGCTGTGTGTGAAGAGCGGCGCCACCTTCGAGGCCGCGCAGGCGCTGCAGCATTCGCTGCTGCCGGGCAGCCTGGTCCTGTCCATGCAGAACGGCGTCAGCAATGCCGAGCGCGCGCAAACCGCAGCGCCGGCGCTGGACGTGCGAGCCGGCATGGTGCCCTTCAACGTGGCCGAGCTCGCGCCTGGCCACTTCCACCGCGGCACCACCGGCAAGCTGGTGGTGCAAGGCAGCGCGTCCGACACGACGGTCACGCATCTGGCCCAAGCCTTTGCCGGCCAGGGCGTGGGCCTTGAATTGCGGGACGACCTGCGCGCCGTGCAATGGGGCAAGCTGGTGATCAATCTGAACAACCCGGTCAACGCGCTCTCGGGCCTGCCGCTGCGCGCGCAACTGCTGCAGCGCGGCTATCGGCGCTGCGTGGCGGCGCTGCAGTCCGAGGCGCTCGACGTGCTGGAGGCCGCTGGCTACAAGGTCGCACCGTTCACGCCCCTGCCGCCGCGCCGGCTGGCGCAGGCGCTGGGCCTGCCCACACCGCTGTTCCGCATGCTGGCAAGGCGCATGCTGAAGATCGACGACAAGGCCCGCTCCAGCATGGCCGACGATCTGCAACTGGGCCGCACGACCGAGATCGACGCGCTCTGCGGCGAGGTCGTGCGCCTGGCCCACCGCCAGGGCCGGCAAGCGCCGCTCAATGCGCGCATGCTGACGCTGGTGCAGGCCTGGCCGCACGCGCCGCAGCCGTATGGGCCGCGGGAGCTGGAAGAGGCGCTGGGCTTGGTTTGAAGGGCTCTGCAGGCGCTGGCTGTCGCTGGCTGTCGTGTGGGTCGGCACTGGTCAAGAAGCGGTGGGGCTTGGCGACATCAACTTCTGGCCATGATCTGCCGATCCGAAAGGCCGCTTGCGGGTAGTCTTGCGCGACATGAAATTCCGGTTGAACAGTTTGCTTCGCTTAGGCGCTGGCGTCGCGGTCGGATTCGCTGCATGTGTGGCCCTCCGAAGCATTCCTGGCGCATTGCTGTGCTGGCTGATCTTGCGTGTATTCTTGTGGCCTGTACTGGTGATGGTCGCCGCCGTTATCCTTGTTGTAGCGGTGCGAGCAGGCCGATGGAAGCGTCTTTGCGAGCTCGCAGTTGGCGCGGTGGTGGTTGTTGCGCTAGACCAGCTTCCGGGCCCTTCCGAATCCCCTGTGAGCCAAGCTTCGTGGCTGATCGTTCTTGCTGAGCATTCACAAGAGTTGCGTGCTGCGGCAGATGCACAGCGGCAGGCAGGCAATCCGCTGCCTGTCGTGGCAATACCCATCGACGGATTCGGCAGCATGACCTCGGGCATCGCATACGACCCGTCCGGCGAGATCATGCTCCCCGCAGATCGTCGCAGTGCTGGCTGGAAGGCGTCCGTCGGTCAAAGCGAATTGGGCGTGACCGACTTCCAGGCGCGTCCCATCGTCGGCGCCTACTATTCCTGGTTCCATTTCTAGACCGGGCAACGTCAAACGCCGCTCGCTCCTCCAGGCGAGGCAAACGAAGACCGAGCGCGCTGCCCGACGTCGTCAACGACATGTCCGAATGCGGCGAGACGAGCCGCAGGCGCTTCACGAAGATGCGTTCATCGCACTCGTTCAAGGACATCGCCATGGACTTCCGCATCCGCGGGCTCGACCCCAGCCCCTTTCTCCCTTTGTACGGCCGCCCCGACGCCGAATTGCGCGAGCAAGGCGTGTTGCGCATGCGCGTGGAAGAAGCCCACAGCGCGCCCGACCGCATCGAACTGCGCGACGCCGAACCGGGCGAGACCGTGCTCCTGCTCAACCACGAATACCTCGATGCCGACAGCCCCTACCGCGGCCGGCACGCGATCTTCGTGCGCGAGGGCGCCACACAGGCTTTCGACCAGATCAACACCATGCCCGACTGCATCCGGCGCCGGCTGATGTCGCTGCGGGCCTTCGACGCGTGGGGCATGATGGTGGATGCCGATGTGGTGGACGGCACCGGACTGGAAGCGCTGATCGAGCGCCTGCTGGCACAAGATGCCGTGCAGTTCATCCAGGCCCACCATGCGCGGCGCGGCTGCTACGCGGCGAGGATCGAGCGGGTTTGATGAGTTAGTGCGCCAAGGCCTGCAGCGAGCCGGCGCTTTGTGGACGTCGGCCCGGGCTGCCAAACGTCGCGTGATAGTCTCTCCGCGCCAACTGCACCTTGGCCTGGAAGTGGCGCTTCAGGACCTGCAAACTGGCCAAGCCCACGCACGACGCGCTCGACAGCCTGGCCAACGGGCTCGACTATGTGCTACTCGACGTTCGTTCACCCGCCTTGTTTGCGACTCCGCGCTACGGCGTGCAGGGCGGATTCGGCTTGTCTGCAGGTGGGCGAGGCTGTCTTGCCAACACGGCTTCCGCCGGTAAGAACAGCCATGCGCTGGCATCGTCCATTCGATGGGTGATCTTCCAATGCAGGGTGTCGCCGCGAACTTCAAGGGAAGCCTCGCCCGTGGCGCCGCGGCTCGTGCGAAACACGAGCGTCGCCTGGTGCTCCACCCATGTTCCGCGCAGCGACGGAGGCTCGCTTGCTTCCGCTTCATCGACACGATTGCCCAATTGCGCCGTGGCCAGGTGCCTGCCGCAGACGCGGTTGCCGTCGCTCCAGAAGTGGAGATAGAAGGAGTCGCGCTCACCGGCTTTGCAACGTTGGGCATAGGCGCCCGTTGCGCCGGCGCATGACTCGACAAAGTTCCAGTCGCCGTCCAAGGGAGCGGACCAGGCCGCGAAGCCGACGTGCAGTGCAAGAAGCGCGATCAGTGCATTGCGCAGGCGCATGTCTGAAGCCCTTCACCGAGCCGAGCTCAGCTGTTCTTCGAAATCGTGATCGTCGGGAACTTGGCTGAAAAATCCTTGGCCTGGCTCGCGATTTTGACGGCCACGGCGCGCGCCAGCGATTTGTAGAGCGCGGAATGCTCGCCGTCCGGCTCGGCAATCACGGTGGGCCGGCCGGCGTCGGCCTGCTCGCGGATGCTCATCGCCAGGGGCAGCGCGCCAAGATAGCTGACGCCGTATTGCTGCGCCATCTTCTGGCCGCCATCCGCACCGAAGATGTGCTCGGCATGGCCGCAGTTGCTGCACACGTGCACAGCCATGTTCTCGACGATGCCCAGGATGGGCACGCTGACTTTCTCGAACATCTTGAGGCCCTTCTTCGCGTCGATCAGCGCCAGGTCCTGCGGCGTGGTGACGATGACCGCGCCGGTCACGGGCACGCGCTGCGAGAGCGTGAGCGCGATGTCGCCGGTGCCAGGCGGCATGTCCACGATCAGATAGTCCAGGTCCTGCCAGCGGGTCTGGCGCAGCAGCTGCTCCAGCGCCTGCGTGGCCATCGGGCCGCGCCAGATCATGGCCTGGTCTTCATCGACGAGGAAGCCGATCGACATGACCTGCAGGCCATGGCCGATCTTGGGTTCCATGATCTTGCCGTCCAGGCTCTCGGGCGAACCGCCAACGCCCAGCAGCAGCGGCATGCTGGGGCCGTAGATGTCAGCATCGAGCACGCCAACACGCGCGCCCTCGGCGGCCAGCGCCAGGGCCAGATTGGCGGCCGTGGTGCTCTTGCCCACGCCGCCCTTGCCGGACGCCACGGCGATGATGTTCTTGACGCCGGGCAGCAGCTGCACGCCGCGCTGCACGGCGTGGGCGACGATCTTGCTGCTGATGTTGGCGGTGACGTAGCCGACGCCTTCAACCCGTGAAAGCGCCGCTTCCAGGCGCGCGCGCAAGCCGTCATGCAGGCTGGCGGCCGGGTAGCCTAACTCCACCTCAAAGCTGACCGCGGCGCCATTGATGCGCAGGTTCTTGAGCTGCTTGCCGGTGACGAAGTCCTCGCCGGTTTCTGGGTCGACAACGGTTTGCAGGGCTTGCAGGATTTGGGCTTCGGTCGGGGGATTCATCTTGGGTCATTCGAGAAAGCAATCCGCTAGGATACCGCTGGCTGTCCAAGCCCATGAACACACAGGGAACCTGATGAAACGTCGCACCATCCTCGAAGCCAGCCTTGCCCTCCCCTTCGTGAGCCCAGCCAAGGCCGCCGAGCCCTGGCGCCGCGTGCGCCCCTCCGACGCGGCCTGGCCCTCGGCCGACGAATGGGCTCGCCTGGGCGAAGCCGTCAACGGCCACCTGGTCAAGCTCGCCGCGCCGTTTGCGTCATGCACCGACAAAGGCTGCGAGGACCTGTTGGCGCAGATGAAGAACCCCTTCTTCGTCGGCGACCAGCCGGCGCTGACGCAGACCAGCGGTTGGCTCGACGCCTGGGCCTCGCAACCCAGCGCCTATGCGGTGGCTGCCGAATCGGCCGCCGAGGTGGCCGCGGCCGTGCGCTTCGCGCAGGAGAAGCGCCTGCGCCTCGTCGTTAGGGGCGGCGGGCACAGCTATCTGGGCACCTCGGACGCGCCGGATTCGCTGCTGATCTGGACGCGGCACATGAACAAGGTCGAGCTGCATGAGGGCTTCGTGCCGCAGGGCTGCAAGAGCGCGCCGCAAGCGGCGGTGAGCGTGCAGGCGGGCGCCATGTGGTCGGACGCGTACGACGCGGTCACCACCAAGGCAGGCCGTTATGTGCAGGGCGGCGGCTGCACCACGGTGGGCGTGGCGGGCCTCGTTCAGAGCGGCGGCTTCGGCAGCTTTAGCAAGCGCTACGGCACGGCCGCCGCGGGGCTGTTGGAAGCCGAGGTGGTCACGGCCGATGGCGAGATCCGCATCGCCAATGCCTGCCAGCATCCCGAGCTGTTCTGGGCGCTCAAGGGCGGTGGTGGCGGCAGCCTCGGCGTGGTCACGCGCCTCACCTTGCGCACGCACGAACTGCCCGAGAACTTTGGTGCCGTGTTCGGCGCCATCCAGGCCAGCACCGACGAGGACTATCGCGCCCTGATCGCGCAGATGATCAAGTTCTACGCCGAGGCGCTGTTCAACCCGCATTGGGGCGAGCAGATCAAGCTCGAAGGCGAGAAGGTGCTGGGCCTCTCCCTGGTCTTCCAGGGCTTGAACAAGGTCGAAGCCGAAAGCGTATGGGCGCCCTTTGTCGAATGGCTCAAGGCGCGACCTCAGTACAAGATCCTCAGCCCCATCCAGGCCCTCGCCCTGCCCGCGCGGCAGTTCTGGAACGCCGAGTTCATGCAGAAGTATCTGCCGCCCGGCGTGATGGTCAGTGACCCGCGGCCCGGCGCGCCCAAGCACCATGCGGCCTGGGGCGGCGATCTGGAGCAGGTCGGCTGGTTCATCCATGCCTACCACTCGGCCTGGATGCCGTCTTCGCTGCTGGAGCCCAAGCGGCAGCAGGAACTGGTAGACGCGCTGATTGAATGCAAACGCCAATGGGATGTGGCCTTGCACTTCAACAAGGGGTTAGCGGGAGCACCTGCCGAGGCGATCGAAGCGGCGCGCGACACGGCCACCCATCCGCAAGTGCTCGATGCCTTCGCGCTCGCCATCTGCGCGGGCGGCGGTGCGCCGGCCTATCCCGGCATGCCTGGCCAGGCGCCGGACATGGCCCGCGCCTACCGCCGCGCAGCGGCCGTGAAGCAAGGTTTTGAGGCGCTGATGAAGGCCGCTCCCGATGCGGGCGCCTATGTGTCGGAGAGCGACTACTTCCTGCGCGACTGGCAGCGCGCCTACTGGGGCAACAACTATCCGCGCCTGTTGGCGGCGAAGAAGAAGTACGACCCCGAGGGCCTCTTCTTCGTCCACCACGGCGTGGGCAGCGAAGGCTGGAGCGCCGACGGCTTCACCCGCAAGGCATGAACAAAGCAAAAAGGCTCAGCGCCTGCGCGCTGAGCCTTATGCTTTTTGGTGGGCCCTGAAGGATTCGAACCTTCGACCAACGGATTAAGAGTCCGCTGCTCTACCAACTGAGCTAAGGACCCGAATTCTTTGTTGCCTTGCGAATTCGGTTGCGGTATCGAGTGGTGGGCCCTGAAGGATTCGAACCTTCGACCAACGGATTAAGAGTCCGCTGCTCTACCAACTGAGCTAAGGACCCACTGCGATACTTCATCAAATACCAGATACAACTATGGTGGGTTGTACAGGATTCGAACCTGTGACCATCGGATTAAAAGTCCGGTGCTCTACCAACTGAGCTAACAACCCACTGATGACCCATGCTAAGGTGATTTTTGGTGCACCCACTCGCTCAGATCAAGTTGTTCTGCTCTTCAGCAGAGCCTCACATTATAGAAGAAATTATTTCTTCTTGGCAAGCTTCAGGAAGAGCCTCGTGAGTTCGGCCGCCGCCGCCATGCCAAAGGCCGCCGTGACCATCACGCTGGAGCCATAGCCGGCGCAATTGAGCGTGCCGTCCACCGCGACGACTTCGCACGCCTCGCCCTCCTCGGCCCGGGGCCGCTGCACGGCCTCGCGCGAGTAGACGCAGGCCACGCCGATCTTGCCCTGGCGCGGCGCGGCGTACTGCTTGCGCAGGCGCTGGCGCAGGCTGGCGAGCAGCGGGTCGTGCGTGGTCAGGGCCAGATCCTCCACTTCGAGCGCGTGCGGCAGACGCTTGCCGCCGGCCGCGCCGACGGTGCAGAAAACCGGCGCGCCCGCCGTCCGCGACCACGCGGCCATCGCGGCCTTGGCGCGCACCTGGTCGCAGGCGTCGATCAGGCCGTCCAGCGGCGCGCCGCCGTCGAGCAGGTCTGGCCAGTTTTCTTCGGACACGAACTCCTCGATGAAGCGGACCTCGCAGCCCGGGTGGATGTCGGCAATCCGCTGCTTCAAGGCCTCGCCCTTGCTCAGACCGACCGTGCTGCCTAACGCTTGAATCTGACGGTTGATGTTGGACTCGGCCACCTGGTCAAAATCGATCAGCGTGAGCCGCGCCACGCCCGTGCGCGCCAGCGCTTCCACCGCCCAGGAGCCCACACCGCCCAGGCCCGCCACGGCGAAATGCGCGCCGCGCAGGCGCTCGTAAGCCGCATCTCCGTAAAGGCGGCGCAGGCCGGAGAAGCGGCGTTCGAGATCAGCGCCGAGATCGGTATTCGGCATCACAGGTGCGAAAGCTGCCAGCGCAGGCTCGCCACGGCGCCGAGGATGATGGCGGCCAGCGTGATGAAGCTGCCGATGCTCAGCGTCGCCACGCCGGACAAGCCCTGGCCGATGGTGCAGCCCAGGGCCACCACGCCGCCCACGCCCATCAGCACGGCGCCGATCAGGTGCTGGGCCATGTCGTCCACGGTGCGGAAACCTTCCCAGCGGAAGGCCTTGCTCGCCACGGCATACACGCCCGAGCCCAGCACCACGCCGAGCACGGAGACGATGGGGATGGTCAGCACCTTGCTCTTGTCACTGAAGAACATCAGCCAGTCGAGTGCAAAGGCCATGGGCGCGACGAAACTGAGGCCATCCATGCGCTGCGGCGAGTTGGAGCCGACAAAGACTTCTTCGAGCGTGCTCGGGTCCTCGGCCACATGGCCCAGCACGCCGCTGACCCAGAAGATGCCGGCGATCACGAGGCCGGTGACGATGCCGCCCACCAGCACGTCCGCGCTGCGGCCCTCTGCACGCGCGAGCACCCAGGCGATCAGGCCCAGGCCCAGCGCGCCGCCGATCCACAGCGCCAGCTGCGCCTTTTGAACCGACAGCGCCGGCGCTAGCAGCGAAGGCAGATCCTGCCCCGTTGAGAGTTGCGCCGACACGGCGTCCACCGTGTTCACGCGCAGCACGGCCGTGATGCCCTTGAGCGTGGCGAAGGCTGCGATTCCCATCACGATGAAGACCAGCAGCGACTTGAGGTTGCCCGCGCCGATGCGCACCAGCGTCTTGCTGCCGCAGCCCGAGGCCATGACCATGCCGAAGCCGAACATGAAGCCGCCGACGATGTTGGAGAGCCAGAGCAGCTTGGGCGCGGCGTAGATGGTCTTGCCGGCGTCGAGCCAGCCCATGGCCACCATGGCGTTGAAGCCGATCATGGCCACGCCGATGGCCAGCACCCACATGCGCATGCGCGCCCAGGAACCCATGTTGACGATGTCGGCCACAGCACCCATGGTGCAGAAATGCGTGCGCTGTGCGATGGCGCCGAGGACGAAGGACAGGGCAAACGCGGCCCACAGCACTTGGTGGCCGAGGGCGGCCATGTCGATGTCTTGCATGCCGCAATTCTATTTGCGCAAAGAGGAAGGCCTCCCGAAGGAGGCCATTTACAGCGCAGCCAACGCCTTACTTCAGGGCAGCCAGGCGTTCCTTGGCCGCTTGCGCGGCCTCGGTGCCCGGATAGGTCTTGATCAGGTCCTGCAAGGTCTTGCGGGCGAACTTGACGTCCTTGAGCTCGATCTGGCAGTTGCCGATGGCCAACGCAGCCTCGGCCGCGCGCGGGTGATCAGGGCGGGCTGCGAGCAGGGCCTTGAAGGTCGAAATCGCATCCTTGTACTGGCGGTTGCCGTACTGCGCGTTGCCGAGCCAGAAGTTCGCCGAATCGGCGTAGCCACTGACCGGATAGCGGCGCAGGAAGGCTTGCAGCGCATCGGCTGCCTCGGCGAAATCACCACGGCGCACCATGCCGATGGCGGCATCGTAGTTGCGGGATTCGTCGGGGCTGGCCTGGAACTGCTTGCCGTCCAGCGAGACGGTCTGCGGTTCCAGCGGACGCAGGCGCGCGTTGACGGACTCGCTCTGGTCGGTCACCTTGCGTTGCGTGTCGGAGAGGTCTCGCGCGAGCTGCTCGTTCTGGCCGCGCAGCTTGGCGACGTCGCTGCGCAGGCCGTCGATCTGGTTGTTCAGATCGAGCGCGTTGCGGCGCAAGGGCTCGATCGCGTCCGACAAGGCCTTGTTCTGCGCCTGCAGCTGCGTCTTCGCGTCTTCGAGCGCCTGTATCTTGCCGCGCAGCTCAAGGATGGCGCGGCGGGCCTCGTCATCCTCCAGCAGTCCGGCACGGGCGGGCAGGCTCGTCAAACAGGCCAGCATCACGAAGACGCCGGCCGCTACGCGAAAGCGCGCTGCAGTCCGCATCACTTGTCCTTGATCTCGACGCGGCGGTTCTTGGCCCAGGCAGCTTCGTCGTGGCCGTCAGCAACCGGACGCTCCTTGCCGAAGCTCACCGGCTCCAGTTGGCCAGCGCTCGCGCCGGAAACTTCCAGCGCCTTGACGACGGCTTCGGCACGCTTCTGGCCCAGGGCCAGGTTGTATTCGCGACCACCGCGCTCGTCGGTATTGCCTTCCAGGCGCAGGGCGACCTTCTTGTCGTTGTTCAGGCGCTTGGCGTGCAGGTCGACCAGGTTCTGGTACTCGGGCTTGACGACGTAGCTGTCAAAGTCGAAGTAGACGACGCGCTTGTCGGACACGGCAGCGGTCATCTCGGCGCCAATGTCCACGGTGACGACGGGCGAAACGGCCGGCGGCGTGGGCTTCGGAGCTTCAGGCGCCACCGTCGGGGCGGGGCGGTCCACCACCGGAGCGGGCTTGTCCAGATCCACCTTGGAGGCGCAGCCCGCCATGGCGGCAACAGCGAGCAAGGAAAGGGCGTATCGGGTCATCTTCATAGGAGTCACTCCTTCAGTATTTTTGAGGGCAGCCCGAAACCATCTCCGGGGCACATGTCCAAGGCGCTTCGCCTGTAAAGAACGTGTCATTGTCCCGCATGACCCATCAGGGCTTGCTTAAGACTTGCTGAAACACAGCAACAAATCGCGGGGCTGAACGGTTTCAAGGGGTTACGGCGCAGCGGCCGCTGGAGTGATTCAGGGGTTCAACGCCCACCAAAAGGTCCCCAGGTCGGCTCGCGCACGTCGGCCGAGGTGGCGATCAGCTTGGCCTTGATCTTGCCGTCCAGCGTGGTCGTCATCAGCACGTCGCGGCCATCGGCACGCGAGGCATAGACGATCAGCCGGCCATTGGGCGCGAAGCTGGGCTTCTCGTCCTGGGTCGTTTCGGTGATCTTCTGCACCGTGCTGGAGGCCAGGTCCATCACGCAGAGGCGGAACACGTTGCCGCCCTCGCGGGTGATGAAGGCCATGCTGCGGCCGTCCGGGCTCAGGCTCGGGCTGATGTTGTAGTTGCCGCTGAAGGTGACGCGCTCGGCCGAGCCGCCGCCGGCCGGCATGCGGTAGACCTGCGGGCCGCCGCCGCGGTCGCTGACGAAGTAGATGGACTTGCCGTCGGGCGAGAAGACGGGCTCGGTGTCGATGGCGAACGTCTGCGTGAGGCGGCGCACATTGCTGCCGTCGCGGTTCATCAGGAAGAGCTGCGAGCCGCCCTCGCGCGATAGCGTGACCGCCAGTTGCGAGCCATCCGGAGAGAAGGCCGGCGCGCTGTTGGAGCCGCGGAAGTTGGCCACCTGGCGGCGCTTGCCCGTGGCCAGCTCCTGCACCCAGATCACGGCCTTGTTGGTCTCGAAGGACACATAGGCCAGCTCGCGGCCATCGGGCGACCAGGAGGGCGAGATGATGGGCATCGGGCTGGCCAGCGCGATCTGCCCGCCCTCGCCGTCGGCATCGGTGATGCGCAGGGTGTAGCGGCTGCCGGCCTTGGTCACGTAGGCCATGCGCGTGGAGAACACGCCGCGCTCGCCGGTGAGCTTCTGGTAGATCGCATCGGCAATGCGGTGGGCCGCCAGGCGAACGTCGTCGGGCGCCACGGCCTGGGCCTCGCCGCCCTGGTCGGCGCCCTTGACCACGTCGAAGAGCTTGTAGCGGATGTCGATGCGGCCATCGGCCAGCGGCGTGGCCGAGCCCGCGGCCAGCGCATCGGCGCCCTTGCTGCGCCAATCGTTGTAGTTGGGTACCGAGCCCTCGTACAGGCCCGTGCCCACGGCCGGCACGCTGCGAAACTGTCCGCTGCGTTCGAGGTCGGAACGGATGATGGTGGCGATGGGCTGGCGCGACTTGGCCTCGTCGCGGAAGTCGGCAATCGCGATCGGCACCTGCGTGCCCCCGACGCCGGAGATCTCCACGCGGAACTGCGCCAGTGCCGGGGCGGCTGCCAAGCTCACCGCTACACCAGCCAGCAGGGCGCGACGCTTCAGGAAGGGGATGCGAATTTCAGGCATTCGGTAATTTTGCACGAGTGAACTCAGACCCAGCGGAATCGCTTCACGGCAAATGTAAACAAGAGAACCGACCAGCCGCCGACGATGGCCAGCGAGTGGCCCTGGCTGGCGAGCGTAGCGCCGTCATTGAAGACGGCGCGCATCGCCGACAGCAGCGGCGCTAACGGCAAGTTCGCAGGGATGGCCTGCATCCAGGCCGGCGCGCTGTCGAGCGTGAAGTACACGCCCGAGAGCAGCATCAGCGGCATGAAGGCGAGGTTGGCCAGGCCGCCGTAGGCCTCGGCCGTGCGCGCGAGGCTCGAGAGCAGGTAGCCCAGCGAGATGAAGCAGACCGCGCCCAGCAGGATCAGCACCGCCAGCGCGCCATAGCTGCCCTCGCAATGGATGCCGAACACCGCCGCGCCGCAGATCAGCAAGGCGAGCGTTGAGATCGCCAGGATGGTCAGGCGCACGCCCATCTGCGCACCCAGGTAGACCGAACGCGGCAGCGGCGTCACGCCCAGGCGCTTGTAGCCGCCCTTCTCGCGCAGCATCACGTCCACCATGCCGGCCGAGAACAGACCCATGGTCATCACGGTCAGCCCGATCAGGCCCGGAAGCAGGAAGGCCGCGTAATTGCCCGCGTGGTGCCCGCCGGGGCTGGCCACTTCGATGGGCACCCGCGCGGGCGGCTGCCGGCCCTGGCGGCGCGCCTCGGCCACCAGCCAGGCCTGCTGCAGCGCGCCTTCGAGCTGGAAGCCCTGCCCCGCCAGATAGCTGTTGACGCGCAGCTTGTAGTGGCCCGCGCCGCCTTCCAGCAGCGCAGGCAGCTTGCCATCCAGCCAACGCGATTCGGCTTCCTGCGAGCTGAGCGGCTCCAGCTTGACATGACGTTCTTCAAGCGCCGTCACCAGCTGCGCGTCCATCTGATCGCCAGGCGTCTGTGCCCACACCAGTGTCTGGCCCGGCCCACCGCCGCCGCCGCCAAAGATCGTGCCCATGCCCAGCAGCATCAGCAGCGGAAAGGCCATGGTCCAGAACAGGGCCGCACGGGCGCGCAGGTAGATGCGCAGGCTGAAGGCGATCTGGCGGAAAAACATCGTGAGGTAGCTGCTGCTCATTTCAGTCCCTCAGGCTCTTGCCGGTCAGTTGCAGAAACACATCCTCCAAGCTCGCATGGCGCATGTGCAATTGGCGCAGCGGCAGCGCTTGGCGCTCGGCACAGGCGAGCAACGATTGCAACTCGGTCTTGGGATCGGTCATGCGCATCGTCCAGACGTCGCCTTTCACCTCCAGCGGCCGGCCCAGCGCCTGCGTGAAAGGTTCCACCGGCGGCGGCGCGCCTTCAAATTCGATCTCGGCCACGCTGGGCTGTTCCAGGCTGGCAATCAACTCGCGCGGCGTGCCCAGGCGCAGCACCTGGCCCTTGTCCATGATGGCGATGCGGTCGCACAGCATCTCGGCCTCTTCCATGTAGTGCGTGGTCAGCAGCACCGTGCGGCCCTCGCTCTTGAGGCGGCGCACGATCGCCCACAGGCTCTGGCGCGCCTGCGGGTCCAGGCCCGTGGTCGGTTCATCAAGGAACACGAGTTCGGGATCGCCCACCAGCGCCAGGCCGAGGGTCAGACGCTGCCGCTGGCCGCCGCTGAGCTTGCCCTGCAAGGCCTCGGCCTTGTCCTGCAACTGCAGTTGCGCCAGCAGCTCGGGCACCGCGCGCGGCTTGCGGTAGTAGCTGCCGTAGATGGCCAGCGCCTCGCGCACCTTGACCTTGTCGTCGAGCTGCGTGCTCTGGAACTGCACGCCGATGCGCTCGCGGATCTCACGGCCTTCAGCAGCGAAGTCCCGGCCGAGCACGCGCACCGCGCCTTCATCGGGCACGGTCAGGCCTTCGAGCATTTCCAGCGTGGTGGTCTTGCCCGCGCCGTTGGGGCCCAGCAGGCCGAAGACCTCGCCGCGGCGCACCTGCAGGTCGAGGCCGCGCACGGCGTGCACGTCCTTGAAGCGCTTGTGCAGGCCACGGGCGTCGATGACGAGTTCGGGGTTCGCGTCGGACCCTGCCAGCGCCGCCATCAGCGGGTGGCCTGCTTGCGCAGTTCTTCGGCCGTGATTCGAACCAGCTTCTGGTCACGCATCGTGATGATGGCGGTGCCAGTCTGCATCGCCATTTCGTACGCACTGCGGCCAGCGCGGCGGATCGCCACCAAGGACGAGACAAGATCTTTGTCCTTGGCCTGTGAAAGTTGCTGTTCGGTCATGGTCGTTCCCCCATTCGAGACGCAAAGGTTCATCGCCGCTATTGTCATACAGGGCCCAGGCGCCCACGGCGTCGCGGTACTGCTGATCAAAGTTCCTGCGACCGGCGTCAAAGCGACGGCGAATCATTTCCTGCGGAATGTCGTGACCGCCTTGCCAAACGCGCTCGGCCACGCGCGCAATGGCCACTTCAGCGCTGGGCAGGGCAAGAAAGAACCGGCTGACGTGATACCCCATGCCGCGCCAACCTTCGATGTGCCGCAGGTAAGCCAAACCCGACAGGGTCGTCTCAAAAGCAAAGCTCTCTCGCCGTTGAGCACAGGAAGCCAGCTCGTCGAGCATCACCCGTGCCGCGCGAATGGCCGCCGCGTCCGGCGCAAACGGCGACAGGCCGGCTGCAATCAGGTCCGCGTTGATGAAGCGAGGGCATTGCGCCTCTTCAGGCAGAAAGGCCCGAGCGAGCGTTGTCTTTCCCGCGCCGTTCGGGCCGGCAATGATGACGATCTTCGCTTGGGCAGGCGTCATGACCTCTACAGCAGGACGATGTCGTAATGTTCCGTCTGGTTGGCCGGCTCCGCTGTCAGCGAGATCGGCTTGCCGATGAAGTCCGAGAGGCCGGCCAGGTGCTGGCTTTCTTCATCCAGCAGCATCTCCACCACATTGGCCGCGGCCACCACGCGGAATTCCTTGGGCGAGAACTGGCGGGCCTCGCGCAGGATCTCTCGCATGATGTCGTAGCAAACGCTGCGTGCGGTCTTGATCTGGCCGCGACCCTCGCAGGTGGGGCAAGGCTCGCACAGCATGCGAGCCAGCGATTCGCGGGTGCGCTTGCGCGTCATCTCGACCAGGCCGAGCTGCGTGAAGCCGCCCACGGTGACCTTGGTGCGATCCTTGGCCAGCTGCTTCTTGAACTCGCTCAGCACGGCCGTGCGGTGCTCTTCGCGCGTCATGTCGATGAAGTCGACGATGATGATGCCGCCAAGGTTACGCAGGCGCAGCTGGCGCGCAATCGCGCCGGCCGCTTCGAGGTTGGTCTTGAAGATGGTGTCGTCGAAGTTGCGGGCGCCGACAAAGCCGCCGGTGTTCACGTCCACCGTCGTCATCGCCTCGGTCTGGTCCACCACCAGATAGCCGCCGCTCTTGAGCTCCACACGGCGCGAGAGCGCCTTGCTGACCTCGGCATCGACATTGCACAGATCGAAGATCGGCCGCTCGCCGCGGTAGTGTTCCAGCTTGGCCACGGCGGCGGGCATGAAGGACTCGCCAAAGCCCTGCAGCACCTCGTGCTGCATCTTGGAGTCGATGCGGATGGAACCCGTGCGCTCGGTCGTCAGGTCGCGCAGCACGCGCTCCACCAGGCTCAGGTCCTGGTGCAGGATGCTGCCTGCCTTGGCCTGGTGTGCGCGTTCGCGGATGGTGGCCCAGGTCTTGCGCAGGTACGCGATGTCGGCGGCCAGCTCTTCGTCGCTCGCGTCCTCTGCGTTCGTGCGCAGGATGAAGCCGCCACCGCCGCCCTCCTCCGCCTTGCCGACCAAGGTCTGCATGCGCAGGCGCAGCTGTTCACGAGCCTCGGGCGAGCCGATCTTCTGCGAGATGCCGATGTGCTCGTCCTGCGGCAGAAAGACCAGCATGCGGCCCGCAATCGAGATCTGCGAAGAAAGCCGCGCGCCCTTGGTGCCAATCGGGTCCTTGATGACCTGCACGGTCAACGCCTGGCCCTCGAACACCAGCTTCTCGATCGGCACGGGCACGTGGCCTTCGCCGTGATGGCCGCGCGGCGTGCTGCCATTGACGTGCAGGTCGGCCACGTGCAGAAAGGCCGCGCGCTCCAGGCCGATGTCGATGAAGGCCGACTGCATGCCGGGCAGCACGCGCGCCACCTTGCCCGAGTAGATATTGCCGACCAGCCCCCGTTCGAGCGTGCGCTCGATGTGGAGTTCCTGGACCGCGCCGTTCTCCACAATGGCCACCCGCGTCTCCTGCGGGGACCAGTTGATCAGGATGTCTTCCATCGCTGCCCAATCTTGAAAATTCTTTTGAGTGCTCTCGCATGGCTGCCGGGCCATGCGGCAAAACTCAGAACTTCACTTGCCATTCTTGAAGCAATTGCGCCGTTTCATACAGGGGCAAGCCCATGATGCCTGAATAACTGCCGCTGATGTGCCTGATCCACGCGGCGGCATGGCTCTGGATGGCGTAGCTGCCGGCCTTGCCGAAGGGCTCACCGCTGTCCACATAACGCTGCAATTCAGCGTCAGACACGGTATCGAAATCGACCTCGGAGACGTTGAGCGCGGCGCTGCGGCGCTCGCCCAGGCCGATGGCCACGGCGGTGATGACACGATGGCGCTGGCCGCTGAGCCGCTTGAGCGTGGCCAGCGCATCAGCGGCATCGGCCGGCTTGCCGAGAATGGTGGAGCCCAGCGCCACGGTCGTGTCGGAACACAGCACCGGCACGGGCGGAAGGCCGCGTGCTGTCAAACGAGCGAGCGCCGCATCGAGCTTGAGTTGCGTGACCCGCGCGCAGTACGCCTCGGGCGCCTCGCCTTCAATCACCGCCTCCAGGCCCTCTGCATCTTCCTCAGGCCCCGGCAGCAGCAGCTCGTGCTTGACGCCCATCTGCTCCAGCAATTGCCGGCGGCGCGGGCTTTGCGAGGCGAGGTAGATGAAATTGTAGGCGCTCATTCGCGGTGGTAAGGATGGCCGGTCATGACGGTCCAGGCCCGATAGAGGCCTTCGGCGAGAAGAACTCGCGCGAACGCATGGGGCAATGTCAGCTCGGAGAGCCGCAGCGTTTCGTCGGCTGTGCTCTTGAGCGCAGGCGAGAGGCCATCGGGGCCGCCGATGACCAGCGCCGCATCGCGGCCCTCGCCCATCCAGAACTTGAGCCGTTCGGCCAGTTGCATGCTCGTGCGGCGCTCGCCGCGTTCATCGAGGATGATGCGGCGCGCGCCCTTGGGAATGGCCGCTTCGATGCGCGCGGCCTCAGCCGCCATCATCTGCTCGGCCGTCTTGCCGCTGGTGCGCGGCTCGGCTTTGACGGCCTTGAGCTCCAGCTTCAACTCGGGCGGGAAGCGCTTGGCGAAGTCCTCGTAGGCCTCGTCGGCCCAGCCCGGCTGGCGCTGGCCGACGGCGACGAGCACGAGGCGCATCAGCCCTTCTTGGAGGTCTTGGCGGGCGCCTTCTTGGCAGGCGCAGGCGACTTGGTCGCGACCTTGCGGGCCGGTGCCGTCTTGGTAGCCGCCTTCTTGGCCGGAGCCGCCTTCTTGACGCCGACCGTCAGGGTCTTGGTCGCCGCGCCGGTCACGGTCTTCTTGACGCCGGTTGTCTTGCTGACGCCCTTCTTCGGCGCAGCCTTGGCCGGGGCTTTCTTGGCGGCAGGCGCCTTGCTCGGGGTCTTGGCCGCAGCCTTCTTCGCAGGTGCTGCCGCCTTCTTGGCCGCGGGCTTCTTTTCCGAAGCGTCTTCCGAGGCCTTCACCAGCTTGGTCCCGCCATCGCCTTCGCCCTTGGCCAGCTTGACCGGCTTGCCGCCCCAGATTTCCTCGAGGTGGTAGTACTCGCGAATGGCCGGCTGCATCACGTGCACGACGGCGGCGCCGCAGTCCACGATGATCCACTCGCCGTTGTCCTCGCCCTCGCAGCGCATCACCGACATGCCGCGGCCCTTGACGGTCTCGCGCACGCTGGAGGCCAGCGCCTTGGTCTGACGGTTGCTGGTGCCCGACGCGATGATGACGCGCTCGAAAAGCGGCGAAAGGTGCTCGGTGTTGAAGACCAGGATGTTCTGGGCCTTCACATCTTCCAGACCATCGACGATGGCGCGTTGCAGCTTACGAATGTCCATGCATTACTCGCAGTAAAGACGGTGCTGGGCAATATACCCGGCGACCGCCGCGCCCACCAAGGGGCGAATGTCCTCGCCGCGCGACGCACGCTCGCGGACTTGGGTGGATGAATGCATCAGGGCCAGCAATTGCAGCCGCACGATGCGATGAGGGTGATTGACCAGTTCGGCATTGGCTTGGATCGCCTCGCCGGCTCGCGCTGCAACGGCCAGCGTGACCAGGCCCAGCAAGGCCTGCCACTCGTGCCAGGTGTGGAGCCTCGCGTATTGATCCTGGCCGATGATCAGGGTGAGATTGTCGCCGAGATGCTGGCGGACCGTGTCGATCGTGTAGCTGGGCCCCTGACGGCGCAGTTCTGCGTCATCGAGCACGAAGCGCGGCTCGCCCGCAATCAGCAGCTCAACCATGGCTCGGCGGTGCTCGGGCGCAGCCAGTTCGCGGCGCTTCTGCCACGGGTTGCCGACGGGGATCCACAGCACCTTGTCGAGCTTGAGTTGATCGAGCGCCGCGTAGGCCAGCGCCAGATGGGCTTCGTGCGGCGGATCGAAGCTGCCGCCGAAGAGGCCAATGTTCAAAGCCATAAGTGAGTGGCCGTCTCATGCGCCCAGTCGCGTGGCCGCAAGAAGTCGCTGTACAGCCGCGCCTCGGGCGTGCCCTCTTCCGGATGCCAGTCATAGCGCCACTTCACCTGCGGCGGCATTGACATCAGGATGGACTCCGTGCGCCCGCCCGACTGCAGGCCGAACAGCGTGCCGCGGTCGAACACGAGGTTGAACTCGACATAGCGGCCACGTCGGTAGGCCTGGAAGTCGCGCTCGCGCTCGCCATAGGCATAGCCCTGGCGGCGTTCGACGATAGGGAGGTAGGCGTCGATAAAAGCATCGCCGACCGAACGGATCAGCGCAAAGCCGCCGTCGAAGCCACCGTCGGAATAGTCATCCAGGAAGATACCCCCGATGCCGCGCGGCTCGTTGCGGTGCTTCAGGAAGAAGTATTCGTCGCACCAGGTCTTGAAGCGCGGGTAGAGCTCCGCACCGTGCGGCTGCAAGGCGGCCTCGCAAGTGCGATGAAAATGCTGCGCGTCGCGCTCAAAGCCGTAATACGGCGTCAGGTCCATGCCGCCGCCGAACCAAGTCACCGGCGCCGCGTTGGCCGGCAGCGCGGCGAACATGCGCACGTTCATGTGCACGGTCGGCACGAAGGGGTTGTGCGGATGCAGGACCAGCGAAACGCCCATGGCCTCGAAAGGCGCGCCGGCCAGCTCCGGCCGGTGCTGCGTGGCCGAAGGCGGCAGCACGCGGCCGCGCACATGCGAGAAGTTGACGCCACCGCGCTCGAACACCGCGCCGCCTTCGATCAGGCGCACGCGGCCATCGCCTTCCAGCCGTCCGCCGGGCTCGCGCTCCCAGCCATCGGTGATGAAGGGCTGGCCGTCGGCCGCCTGCAGCGCCGCGACGATGCGCTCCTGCAACTCGAGCAAGTACGCGCGGACGGCGGAGGTGTCGTTCATGCTCTGAGCCTGATGGGGCCGGCATGCTCGGGGCGCTTGGCGAGGCAGTCGCTGAAGATCTTCGCCATCGCGGCAAAGTCGGCCTCGGCGTCACCGCTCATCGCCAGGAACTGTGCAAACCGCACCTCCTTGCGGCCATAGTCCAGGCCCGCCAGGCCCACGGGCACGCCGGCCTGCAGGGCCACGTGATAAGAGCCCGAGCGCCAGCCCTGCGTCAGCGAGCGCGTGCCTTCGGGCGCCACGGCCAGCCAGTAGAACTCGCCACGATCACGCGCCGTCATGAGCTCTTGCGCCGTGTCCGCCACCATGCCTTTGCGGCTGGCGCGGTCCACCGCAATGCCGCCGATCCAGCGCACCCAGCGGCCGAAGACGGGGGCCTTGAACAGGCTGTCCTTGGCCCAGAAACGCACCGGGATGCCGATCGCCCATTTGGCCAGGATGCCAACGACGAAGTCCCAGTTCGAGGTGTGCGGATAGACCATCACCACGCCTTGCGCGGTGGGCAGGCCTTCAAACACCACCTTCCAGCCGAACAGCCCCAGCAGCGCACGGGCCATGGCGCTGCCGCGCAATTGCACCGGGCGCGGGCCGGTGATCAGATGCGGTTCACTCATCGTTTGATGGCCCGATAGCCGATGTCATGGCGGTACTGCGCGCCCTTGAAGCTGATGCCCTTGAGCGCCTCGTAAGCATGCTGCTGCGCGTTGCGCGCCGATTCACCCAGGGCCGTCACGCAGAGCACGCGGCCGCCGCTGGTCAGCAGCTCGCCGTCCTTCTCGGTCGTGCCGGCGTGGAAGACCATCGCGTCTTCCGCATCCGCGGGCAGACCCGTGATCGCATCACCCTTGCGCGGCGATAGCGGATAGCCTTCGGCCGCCATCACCACACCGAGCGCGACGCGGCGGTCCCATTGCAGCTCGACCTGGTCCAGCGTGCCGTCGGTCGCGTGCATCAGCACCTCGAACAGATCGCTCTTGAGCCGCATCATGATGGGCTGCGTCTCGGGGTCGCCCATGCGGGTATTGAACTCGACCGTGCGCGGGTCACCGTGCTCGTCGATCATCAGGCCGGCGTAGAGGAAACCGGTGAACGGCGCGCCGTCCTTGGCCATGCCGGCAATCGTCGGCAGGACGATCTCGTGCATGGCCTTGGCGTGCACGTTGGGCGTAACGACCGGCGCGGGCGAGTAGGCACCCATGCCGCCGGTGTTGGGGCCGATATCGCCGTCCTGCAGGCGCTTGTGGTCCTGGCTGGTGGCCAGTGAGACCACGTTCTTGCCATCGCACAGGACGATGAAGCTGGCTTCCTCGCCCGAGAGGAACTGCTCGATCACCACGCAGGCGCCACCGGCGTTGTGGGTCACGCCGAGCTTGTTGTCTTCAAGGATCCAGTCGATGGCCTCGTGCGCCTCGGCCAGCGTCATCGCCACCACCACGCCCTTGCCCGCCGCCAGGCCGTCGGCCTTGATGACGATGGGCGCGCCCATGCGGTCCACGTAAGCGTGTGCAGACGGCGCATCGCCGAAAGTCTCGTAGGCCGCGGTGGGGATACCGTGGCGCTTCATGAAGTCCTTGGCGTAGGCCTTGCTCGACTCGAGCTGCGCCGCGGCCTTGGTCGGGCCGAAGATGCGCAGGCCGCGCGAGCGGAACTCGTCCACCACACCGGCGGCCAGGTAGGCCTCGGGGCCGACCACGGTCAGCGCGATCTTCTCGTTAGCAGCAAAGTCAGCCAGCGCCTTCACATCGGTGATCGGCACGTTCTTGAGCCGGTGGTCACGCGCCGTGCCGCCATTGCCGGGTGCCACGAACACCTGCGAAACGCGCTGGCCTTGCGCCAGCTTCCAGGCCAGCGCGTGTTCGCGCCCGCCGTTGCCAAGGACGAGCACCTTCATGGCAGCTCAATCTGTGCGTTGTGGAACACCTCTTGGACGTCGTCGAGGTCTTCGATCACGTCCAGCAGCTTCTGCATCTTGGCGGCGTCATCGCCCGTTAATGCCACGGTGTTCTCGGCGCGCATGGTCACCTCGGCCATGTCGGGCTTGAGGCCCGCGGCTTCGAGCGCCTTCTGCACGGCTTCGAAGTCAGCCGGCGCGCAGATCACTTCCACCGCGCCATCGTCATCGCTGACGACATCCTCGGCACCGGCTTCCAGCGCCACTTCCATGATCTTGTCTTCGCTCGCGCCGGGCGCAAACACGAACTGGCCACAACGCTTGAACTGGAAGGACACCGAGCCATCGGTGCCCAGGTTGCCGCCCCATTTGCTGAAGGCGTGGCGCACCTCGGCCACCGTGCGCACGCGGTTGTCGGTCATGGTGTCGACGATCACGGCGGCGCCGCCGATGCCGTAGCCTTCGTAGCGGATCTCCTCGTAGACGACGCCGTCCAGATTGCCGGTGGCCTTGTCGACATTGCGCTTGATGTTGTCGGCCGGCATGTTGGCGGCCTTGGCCTTTTCAATCGCCAGGCGCAGGCGCGGGTTCATCGCCACATCACCGCCGCCTTGGCGGGCCGAGACGATGATTTCACGCGTCAGGCGGGTCCAGATCTTGCCGCGCTTCTCGTCTTGCCGGCCCTTGCGGTGCTGGATATTGGCCCATTTGGAATGACCTGCCATCTCTTGTTCTCTTTCTGGAGACCTCGTTTGGATAGACTGGGATTTTAGTGTGTGCCGTCCCCAGGAGTTCCAATGCCCGATCCGATCCTTCTCGGCAAGAGCGCAAGCGCCGAATGCCTGCTTCTCCCCGAGCTCGCCAACCGCCACGGCCTGATCACCGGCGCGACAGGGACCGGCAAGACCATCAGCCTGCAGACCCTGGCCGAAGGTTTCTCCAAGCTGGGCGTGCCGGTCTTCATGGCCGACGTCAAGGGCGACCTGACCGGCATCAGCCAGCCGGGCCAGCCGCGTGAGAAGCTACTGGCCCTCCTCAAGGAGCGCGGCCTCGAAGTGCCCGTCTCCACCGCCTGCCCCACCACGCTGTGGGACGTCTTCGGCACCCAGGGCCACCCGGTGCGCGCCACCGTCAGCGACATGGGCCCGCTGCTGCTCTCGCGCATGCTGGCGCTGAACGATACGCAGCAAGGCGTGCTGCAGCTGGTCTTCAAGATCGCCGATGACAACGGCCTCTTGCTGCTCGACCTGAAGGACCTGCGCGCCATGCTGCAGTACGTGGGCGACAACAGCTCGCAGTTCACCACCCAGTACGGCAACGTCTCGGCCGCCAGTATCGGCGCCATCCAGCGCGGCTTGCTGCAGATCGAGGCCCAGGGCGGCAACCAGTTCTTCGGCGAGCCGATGTTGAACATCGCCGACTTCATGCAAACCGAAGGTGGCAAGGGCGTGATCAACATCCTCGCTGCCGACAAGCTGCTGCAATCGCCCCAGCTCTACGCAAGCTTCCTGCTGTGGATGCTGTCCGATCTCTACGAGAACCTGCCGGAGGTGGGCGACCTGCCCAAGCCCAAGCTCGTCTTCTTCTTTGACGAAGCGCACCTGCTCTTCAACGATGCGCCGCAGGCGCTGGTGGACCGTATCGAGCTGGTCGTGCGCCTGGTGCGCTCCAAGGGCGTGGGCGTGTACTTCGTGACGCAGAACCCGCTGGACATCCCGGACAAGGTGCTGGGCCAGCTCGGCAACCGCGTGCAGCATGCGCTGCGCGCCTTCACGCCGCGCGACCAGAAGGCCGTCAAGTCGGCGGCCGAGACCATGCGCGCCAAGCCGGGCCTGGACATCAACACCGCCATCACCGAGCTCGGCGTGGGCGAGGCCCTGGTCAGCCTGCTCGACGCCAAGGGCACGCCCAGCATGACCGAGCGCGTCTTCGTGCTGCCGCCGGGCAGCCAGATCGGGCCGATCACGGCCGAGCAGCGCACGGCCTTGATCCAGAACTCGCTGGTGGCAGGCGTGTATGAAAAGGTGGTGGATCGCGAGTCGGCCTTCGAGAAACTCAAGGGCGCTCCCGCATCGGCGCCGAGCCAGCCTGCGCCGGCGGGCACCGGCACAGCCCCGGCCGATCAGGGCGGCGGCGTTATGGACGGCCTTAAGGGCGTGCTCTTCGGCAGCACCGGCCCGCGCGGCGCCCACCACGAGGGCCTGGCCGAAGTGGCCGCCCGCTCGGCCCTGCGCGCCATCGGCTCCACGGCCGGCCGCGAGCTCATCCGTGGCGTGCTGGGCAGCCTGCTGGGCGGTTCGAGCGCAAAGCGCCGGTAAGGACGCCATAGAAAATCGTTGTTAGTTCAGCATTTCGACAGCTATTTGAGCGTTTTCCCTCGGTATTCGGTGACATCATCCGTCGGGCGGCGCAGTTAGCCCTCATTGATGAATGATGAGTCACACCGAACCCGGAGTCGCAGGAATGAACTTCCTCAAGAACCTCAAGATCGGGCCGCGTCTGGCCCTGGCCTTCGGCAGCGTGCTGTTGATGATGGTCATCGTGGCCGTGGTGGGCATCCGCGGCATCGCCACCGTCAACGACGGCACGAAGTCGCTCTACGAAGACCGCACGGTGCCGCTGGCCCAACTGGGCGAGATCCAGTACATCTTCGTACGCAATCGCGTGCTGGTTATGGACATGCTGGCCCGCCCCGATGCCGCCAACGTCGAGAAGCGCTCCACCGAATTGAAGACGAACGTGGCTCGGGCCGCCGAGCTGCTCAAGTCCTACCTGGCCACCGAGATGACGGAGGAGGAAGGCCGGCTCGCCAAGGAATACAGCGAGAAGCGCAGCGCCTACAACGCAGAAGGCCTGGCGCCGATTGCAGCCGCCGTGACCGCCGGCAATCTGGAAGAGGCTCAGAAGATCTACGTGGCCGTCATCTCCGCCCGCGCGCCGGATATGGAGAAGATCCTCAAACGCCTGGTGCAGATCCAGGTGGAAGCTGGTCAGGCCCAGTACGAGGCCTCCGACAAGACGCACACCACCGTCACCACGACCGCCGTCGTCATCACGCTGGTGGCCGTGATCCTCGGTGCCGCGCTGGCCTGGGCCATCACGGTCTCGATCACCCATCCGGTGCGCCAGGCCGTGGACCTGGCCGAGACCGTGGCAGCCGGAGACCTGACCCGCAACATCGAGGCCAGCGGCAAGGACGAGCTCGCCACCCTGCTGCGCGCACTCGGCGCCATGAACGAATCGCTGGTCAAGATCGTGGCCCAGGTGCGCCAGAGCTCCGACTCCATCGCCACCGGCTCGGCCGAGATCGCCACCGGCAACGCCGACCTCTCGCAGCGCACGGAAGAACAGGCTTCGAGCCTGGAGGAAACCGCCGCTTCGATGGAAGAGATGAATGCCACCGTCAAGCAGAACGCCGACACCGCGCAGATGGCCACCCAGCTCGCCACTTCGGCCAGCAGCGTGGCGGCCAAGGGCGGCGAGGTGGTGGCCCAGGTGATCACCACCATGGAAGACATCACCGCCAGCTCGCGCAAGATCAACGACATCATCGGCGTGATCGACGGCATCGCTTTCCAGACCAACATCCTGGCGCTGAACGCGGCCGTTGAAGCCGCCCGTGCCGGCGAGCAGGGCCGCGGCTTCGCCGTCGTGGCCGGCGAGGTGCGCACGCTGGCCCAGCGCAGCGCGCAGGCCGCCAAGGAGATCAAGGCCTTGATCGGCCAGAGCGTGGAGAAGGTCGATGCCGGCTCGCGCCTGGTGGGTGAGGCGGGCACGACCATGACCGAGATCGTCGCCCAGGTACGCCGCGTGGCCGACCTGATCGGCGAGATCAGCGCCGCCACGCGCGAGCAGACCACCGGCATCGGCCAGGTCAGCGAAGCCGTGATGCAGCTCGACAAGGTGACCCAGCAGAACGCCGCGCTGGTGGAAGAAAGCGCCGCCGCCGCCGAAAGCCTCAAGCAGCAGGCCGCGCGCATGACGGAAGTGGTGGGCGTGTTCAAGCTCGACGCCTCGGCCGCACGCGCCGTGGCAGCGCCGAGCCCGGCGCCGAAGTACGCGGCGTCCAAGCCAGCCTCCAGCCCGGCGCCCCGGCCTGCCACGAGCCTGGTGAACAAGGCGGCCTTGCGCCCAGCAGCCTCGGTCAAGCCCGTGGCCAAGCCGGCAGCAAGCAAGCCTGCTTCGGGTGTCAAGACTGCAGCACCCAAGGCCGCCTCTGCTGCGCCCAGGCTGTCGCCGCCACCCGCTCCGGCCACCGCTGAGGGCGACTGGGAAACCTTTTAAAGACGAAAGTCTTTGAAAGGTTCGGCAAACCTTTTGAATACGCAAGTCATTCGCCAGACGTTTTAGGCGACTCCATTCGCGCCGCGCGGCTGCCACTCGCGCCGCCGGGCGACGCTTCGTCGCTTCGGCCTCGCGCCATTTGCGGCGCATCTGCACCATGCAGGCATTCCTTCAACACACCGAAAGAAAGCCTGACATGCAACTCGCACTCGCCATCTTCCAGCACGTTCCCCTCTGGGTCTGGGCCATCCTGGGCTACATCATCCTCATGGGTCTCAGGCAGACCCGCGAGATGCGCATGAGCCGCAAGCGCCTGGTCGCCCTGCCCGGTTTCTGGTTCCTCTTCGGCGCCTGGGGCGTGATCGGCACCTACGGCCTGGTGGGGCTGCCCACCGCGGCCTGGGTCGCGGGGCTGGCACTCGGCTTCTTCGGCGTGCAGCGCGCCGGGTGGGCTGCGGGTGCGCGGCATGACGCCGAATCAAGCAGTTATGTCGTGCCCGGCAGCTGGGTGCCGCTGGGCCTGATGCTGAGCATCTTCTGCAGCAAGTTCGCCTTCGCCGTCACGCTCGGCATGCATCCCGAATGGGCGCAGCTGCTGGCCGTGCAACTGGGCAGCGGCCTGGTCTTCGGTACCATCAGCGGCGCCATGCTAGGGCGTTCCGCCAACATCCTGCGCTCTGCCAGCCTGCCCTCCACCCTGAGCTACGCCTGAACCCTGTCATGGCCCGTTTGCATCCCTTCCTCGCCTGGCTCACGCAGCAGTTGCTGATCGTGGCGGTCATCGCCCTGACCTTTACCATCGGCCTGAGTCTGGCGCTGGAGCAGAGCTTTGGCACCACCCTGGTCTATTGCGTGTGCATCAGCGCTGCTTGCTCCCTCTGCGCCCAGGGCCTGCACGAGCTGGTGTCGCGCTGGGTCGGCAAGCGGATGAAGGGGCTGCCCCTGGTCGTGGTGGTGACCGTGGGCGCCATACCGGGCTACGAGATCGGCACGCGGCTGGCGGACCTGCTGACCGGCGGCCAGTCGCCCAGCATGCTCGGAGCCAATCCTCGCCAGGCGCTGCTCCTGCTGTTCCTGATCCTTCTGCCATGCGCCGTCATCAGCTACTACTTCCGCACTCGCGAGGGCCTGGCCGCCGCGAAGGCCCAGGCCGCGGAGCATCAGCTGCAGCTGCTGCAGGCACAGCTGGAGCCGCACATGCTGTTCAACACCCTGGCCAACCTGCGCGTGCTGATAGGCATGGACCCGGCCCAGGCCACGGCCATGCTGGACCAGCTGATCGCCTTCCTGCGCGCCACGCTGCAGGCCTCGCGCAGCGGCAGCCACTCCCTGGCCGACGAGTTTGCGCGGCTGGGCGACTACCTGGCCCTGATGCAGGTGCGCATGCAGGATCGGCTGCAAGTCCGGCTGGATCTGCCGCCCGATCTGGCTGCGGTGCAAGTGCCGCCTCTGCTGCTGCAGCCGCTGGTGGAGAACGCCATCAAGCACGGGCTGGAACCCCAGCTCGATGGCGGCGAACTGCGCGTGAGCGCCCGCCGCGAAGGCTCACGCTTGCTGCTCGAAGTGCACGACACGGGCGCCGGCCTGTCGAACGCGCCTTCAAGCGGCACGCAGTTTGGCAAAACCCGAAGTACGGGTTTTGGCACGCACCAGGTGCGCGAGCGGCTCAAGACCCGCTACGGCACTGACGCCCAATTCACACCGATTGCGCCCACCGAAGGCGGCGCGCTGGCCACCATCACCTTGCCCCTCTCATGAACTTCACCGCCCTGATTGCCGAAGACGAAGCCCTGCTGGCCCAGGCGCTGCGCCAGGAACTGGCCACCCTCTGGCCCGAGCTGAACATCGTGGCCCACGCGCCGCATGGCCAGGCTGCCGTGGAGCAGGCGCTGGCGCACAAGCCCGACATCTGCTTCCTGGACATCCGCATGCCCGGCATGAGCGGCCTGGAAGCCGCCGCGGCCATGGCCGAGGAATGGCCGGATGATGCGCAGAGCTTCCCCTTGCTGGTCTTCGTGACCGCCTACGACCAGTACGCGTTGCAGGCCTTCGAGCACGCAGCCGTGGACTACGTGCTCAAGCCCGTGCAGCGTGAGCGCCTGGCGCAGACGGTGGAACGGCTGAAGGCGCGCCTGGGGAAACGCCAGGCGAGTGGTGGGATGGACGACACCATGGCCCAGCTGCGAGCCTTGCTCGCCCCGCAGGCCGCGCCCACCTTGAAGCTGCTGCAGGCCAGCACCGGCAACACCATCCACATGGTGCCGGTGGAGGACGTGCTGTACTTCGAGGCCGCCGACAAGTACGTGCGCGCCGTCACCGCCGACAAGGAGCATCTGCTGCGCATCTCGCTGCGCGAACTGCTGCCGCAGCTCGACGGCCAGCTCTACTGGCAGATCCACCGCAGCGTGATCGTGCGGGCCACCGGCATCGAGCGTGCGGTGCGCGACGAAGCGGGCAAGCTCACGCTGCATCTGCGGGGCCATGCCGACAAGCTGGCGGTGAGCCGCATGTACGGCCATCTCTTCAAAGGCCAGTAGCAAGGATAATTGCTGCAAACCATCAGATTCAGCAGCATGTCCCACCCGACCGAAGAAGCCCTCAAGCCCAGCAATTTCCTGCGCCATGTCATCGAGCAGGATCTTGAGACGAATGCCCTGACCGGCCGCCACTTTGCCGGCACGCCCGGCGATGCCGCACACCACGCGCAAGCGCCGGCCGACCCGGCCCGCATCCGCACCCGCTTCCCGCCCGAGCCGAACGGCTATCTGCATATCGGACACGCCAAGAGCATCTGCCTGAACTTCGGCCTGGCGCGCGATTACGGCGGTATCTGCCACCTGCGCTTTGACGACACCAATCCCGAGAAGGAAGAGCAGGAGTATGTGGACGCCATCAAGGAGATGGTGGCCTGGCTCGGCTGGGACTGGAACGTGAACGGCGTGAGCCACCTCTTCCAGGCCAGCGACTACTTCGACTTCATGTACGAAGCCGCCGAGTACCTCGTGACCGCAGGCCTGGCCTATGTGGACGAGCAGACGGCCGAAGAGATGCGCGTCAACCGCGGCGACTTCAACACGCCCGGCACGCCCAGCCCCTTCCGCGCCCGCTCGCCCGAGGAGAACCTGGCTCGGTTGCGCGAGATGCGCGATGGCCAGCACGCCGACGGCGCGATGGTCTTGCGCGCCAAGATCGACCTGGCCTCGCCCAACATCAACCTGCGCGACCCGACGCTGTACCGCATCCGCCGCGCCCACCACCACAACACCGGCGACAAGTGGTGCATCTACCCGATGTACACCTACGCCCACCCGATCGAGGACGCACTCGAATGCATCACGCATTCGGTCTGCACGCTGGAGTTCGAAGACCAGCGTCCGTTCTACGACTGGCTGCTCAATTCCCTGGCCGACGGCGGCCTGCTGGCGCGCCCGCTGCCGCACCAGTACGAGTTCGGCCGCCTGAACCTCAGCTACGTGGTCACCAGCAAGCGCAAGCTGCGCCAGTTGGTGGAAGACCAGCACGTGAACGGCTGGGACGACCCGCGCATGCCCACGCTCGTCGGCATGCGCCGGCGCGGCTACACGCCCGAGAGCATCCGCAACATGGTCGACTCCAGCGGCGTGACCAAGGCCAACGCCTGGATCGACTACTCGGTGCTGGACGGCTATCTGCGCGCCGACCTGGAAAGCAAGGCCGCACGCGCCTGCGCCGTGCTGGACCCGCTCAAGCTCAAGCTCGTCAACTACGCGGAGACCTTCGGCAGCATCGAGCATCGCGAGCCTTGCAGCGCGCCGGTGCACCCGCACCGGCCGGAGCTCGGCAACCGCGAATTCAGCCTCGGCCCCGAGCTTTGGGTGGAGCAGGACGACTTCATGGAAGTGCCCAGCAAGGGCTACCACCGCCTCTACCCGGGCAACAAGGCGCGGCTGAAGTACGGCTACGTGATCGAGTGCACGGGCTGCGAGAAGGATGCCTTCGGCCGTGTCACCGCCGTGCTGGCGAACCTGGTGCCCGACACCAAGAGCGGCACGCCGGGCGCCGATGCGGTCAAGGTCAAGGGCGTGATCACCTGGGTGGGCGCGCACGAGGCCGTGGCGGCCGAGGTGCGACTGTATGACCGCCTGTTCACCGAGGCCCAGCCCGATGCGGGCGGCAAGGATTTCCTCGAAGCGATCAATCCGAACAGCCTGAACGTGGTTCAGGCTTGGCTGGAGCCTTCACTGAAGGCGGTGCCGGCGGGGACGACGCATCTGCAGTTCGAACGCCACGGCTATTTCGTGACGGATCGCGTGGATCATTCGGCGGACAAGCCGGTCTTCAACAAGACAACGGGCCTGCGCGACGGCTGGAAGTAACGCGTTAGTTAATCGCAGGCCGCCATGACGACGGGATTGGCGTACTCGTGACCGACAACGGCGCGCGCGAACAGGTAGTTCTCGCGCGCCTTTTCACTCAGGTTGTCCATCAGGACGGAACCGGTGGCGTCACAGGGGAAAACCAGGGCGCGGCCGCTGTGGAACAGCGACTGAAAACGCAGCAGGAACTGCGGGGTGCCGGTACAGCCAGACTTGCTCATGATGGTGGCTCCTTTGCGTCTACAACGCTTGCGGTCCATAAATGGTTTATCGGCCGCTGCAAAGAAATTTAGACCTTGCTTGGCCACAGCATGCGTGCAAAGGTCGCGCGAAGCACCCCCATTTCCACGCACCACCCCCAAGCCGAGGGGGCCGCGCGAAATCTGCACCCATCACCCTTCGGCCAGGTCGGCCATGCGCCTTGCTTTGACCTTGCGGCCCTTCAACTTGCCGTTGTTCAGGCGCTTCACGGCCTCGCGCGCGATGGAACGTTCCACGGCGACATAACTGTGGAATTCCGTGACATTGATCTTGCCGATCTGGCTGCCGGCAAAACCGGCCTCGCCGGTCAGTGCGCCCAGGATGTCGCCGGGGCGGATCTTCTCCTTGCGGCCACCGAGAATCTGCAGCGTGTCCATGGCGGGCAGCAGCGGCTCCTTGCTCGCCTTGGTGAGTGAACTCAGCGGCTGCCAGCGCATCTCGAAGCCCAGCAGCTGTTCGATGCGCCCGATGCGGCCCATCTCGTCCACGCTGGCCAGGGTCAGCGCCAGGCCTGAGGCGCCTGCGCGGCCGGTGCGGCCGATGCGGTGGATGTGCACTTCGGCGTCGGGCGTGGTGTCCACATTGATCACGCATTCGAGCTGGGCGATGTCCAGGCCCCGCGCGGCCACGTCCGTGGCCACCAGCACGGAGCAGGAGCCGTTGGCGAACTGGATCAGCACCTGGTCACGGTCGCGCTGCTCGAGGTCGCCGTGCAGGGCCAGGGCGACGAAGCCCTGGGCCGTCAGCACATCGGCCAGATCGCGGCATTGCTGCTTGGTGTTGCAGAAGGCAATCGTGCTGGCCGGGCGGTAATGCTCCAGCAGCTGGGCCACCGCGTGCAGGCGATCGGCCTCGGCCACCTCGTAGGCGATCTGCTCGATGGCCTTGGGCGCGGCGCTGCTGGCGATCTTGACGGTCTGCGGGTCCTTGAGGAACTTGGCCGAGAGCTGGGCGATGCCTTCCGGGTAGGTGGCCGAGAACAGCAGCGTTTGGCGCGATTTGGGCGCCATCTTGGCCACGCGGGCGATGTCGTCGGCAAAGCCCATGTCGAGCATGCGATCGGCCTCGTCCAGCACCAAGGTGTTGAGATGGGCCAGCGAGAGGCTCTCGCGCTCCAGGTGGTCCAGCACCCGGCCCGGCGTGCCGACAGCGATGTGGGCGCCGAAGGATAGGCTCTCCATTTGCGGCTTCATCGGCGTGCCGCCGCACAGGGTGAGCACCTTAATGTTGTCAGCGGCGCGGGCCAGGCGGCGGATTTCTTGCGTGACCTGATCGGCCAGCTCGCGCGTGGGCACCAGCACGAGCGTTTGCACCTGCATGCGCGAGACATCCAGCCGGTGCAGCAGCGCCAGCGCAAAGGCCGCCGTCTTGCCGCTGCCGGTCTGGGCCTGGGCGATCAGATCCTGGCCGGCCAGGGCCAGCGGCAGGCTAACGGCCTGGATCGGCGTCATCTCCGCGTAGCCCAGCTGGACCAGATTGGCCAGCATGGGTGCCGAGAGCGGCAGGGAGGAGAAGGCGGTGGAATTGGAGGTACTCATACCCCCGATTGTCTCAGCCGCCCTCAATCGCCCAGCCAGGCACGCATCTGGGCACGCTCCACAGCCGGCATTTCATGCACCGAAGCCCAGGCCGATTGCTCGGGCCGGTACAGGTATTGCGGTCCCATGCCAGCCTTGACGCGCTCGCGCAGTAGCGCCACGGCCTTGGCGGATTCATCACCGCGTCCCAAGGCCTTGAGCGCCGCAGCCTTGACGATCACGGCAAGGTCGCACCAGGGGCCCTTGGCCAAGGCTGCGTCGGCTTGCGCGAGCGCACCCGCCGCGTCCTTTTCGGACAGCGCGAGCCACGCGGCCAGGGCCAGCAGCTGCGGGTCGGTCGGATCCAGCAGCAGCGCTTCCTTCAGCTGCACATGCGCCTGATCGAGCCTGCCCGCGCGCAAGGTGTCGAGCAGGCGGTCTGCACGCAGCGGTACGAGGCCGGTGCGCAGGCGCAGCACGTGCTCGTATTGCGCAAAGGCCGCGTCCCAGCGTTGCGCCAGCGCCAGTGAGGCCGCCTTGCCCCACAGCGCTTCGGGGCTGTCGGCCTGGTAAACCAGCGCAGCCTCGTAAGCCGCTTGCGCACGCTCGGCCAGGCCCTGGTTGCGCAAGGCGTCGGCCGTCGCCAGATCGACGAGGAAGCGGTCCTCGCCCTGGAGCTTGTTGCGCGCGCCTTCGAGCAGGGCCTGCACCTGCGGCAACGGCGTGCCGGTGTGCCACTGCGCGCCGGCCACGGCAGCGAGCACGCGGCCACTGTCGGGATGCGCGGCTAGCGCCTTGGCGGACAGCTCGTTCACACCGGCCGCGTCACCCGCCACCGACAGCGCGAACAACTGCCCTGTCTGCACAGTTTCGTCCTCAGGCGCCAGCTGCAGTGCGCGCTTGTATGCGGCCACGGCGCCCGCTGCATCGCCATGCTCCAGATGCTGGGCTGCGCCGCCGGCCAGCGCCACGGGCAGGCTGGCGCTGACGTCGGTCTGCGCGAACATCTCCTTCACCAAAGCCAGCAGATCCGGGTCGATCACTTGCAGCCGCTCGCGCAGCATCTCGCGCGAGTCGTAGATGTCTCGGCGCGGGCTGTCCAGCGCGTTGGCGCCTTCAGCGAAATACTCATAGACCGAGCCGCCGGCATAGCGCGAAAGGAAGGCCATCTGGCCCTTGGCTTGCGCCACCGCATCGCGCTCCTTGGCGCGCTGGTAGAGCGCACTGATCTTGCGGTCTTCGTCGGCCGGCAGCACGCTTTGCACCTGGTGGCTCAGCTCATGCAGCACGGTGTTGTAGCGGTCGAAGATCGTGCGTTCCACGTCCTCCACGCCGGTGACGGTGTTATAGCCACCGGCGCCGCGCACGTCGTCCCACAGGCGCGAGTCGTAAGAGATGCGCTGATCCTTGAGCGACTGCATGAAGGGCGCGTCCGACAGCTTCATGTACATGGGCTTGATGAACAGCGTGGCGCCGCCTTCGGCCAGCACGGGGATGTAGGCCTTCCAGGGCGCGAGCGAAAGCGCCACGCGCTTTTGATGCCGTGGCGAGAGCTCCTTCCAGTTCAGCACGTAGCGCTCGATGCCCTGGATCTTCGGCATCGGCGCTGAGGCGAAGCGGCGCTCGTAGTCGGTGCGGTGCACGTCCACGACGAAACGCTGCGCCTCCAGCGTGCGGGCGAGGATGGCGTGGGCGCGGCCGAGGTCGGGCACGGCCTTGAGTGCCTCGAAACAGAGAGCACGCGCCGCGTCGAACTCGCCGCGCTCGAAGGCATCCGAGGCACGCCGCACCAGGGTCAGAACGGCCGGCAGCTTGTCGCCTTCCTGCGCCGCCATCTGCGTGTAGTTGCGCCGCGAGTAGCCGTTGCCGAGCTGGTAATGCGCGAGCTCGTGATACGGGTTGAGCTTGACGGCTTCTTCCGCTGCGGCAATCGCTTCGTCCGTACGGCCGAGGCGGATCAGCGTCTCGTTGAGCGCCTCCAAGGCATCGGCCGTGCGCACGAGGGCGAGGCTTTCCTGCAGCTGCTTGTACGAGGCATCGAAGTCGCGCCGCTGATAGGACATCTGGCCCAGCGCCCGCAGCGCGCGCGCCTTCTGCAAGGGCGTGCCGGCGCGAGAAAGCGCCTCGCGGTCCAGCTTCTCGGCACGATCCAGATCGTGCTGGTCGAGCGCGAGCTTGCCCGCGGCCAAAGCATCGGCCGACGCCTTGCCGTTCCTGCAGCGGCGGTCCACCTCGGCGCTGTCGTCATGCGCGAACAGCCATTGGTAGATCTGGTCCAGCTCGCCCTCGCTCGGTGCCTTCTTGGCCAGCAGAGGCCTGGCCAGCGGCGCAGCGGCCTTGTAGTCCTGGCGATCGAGCGCGTCTTGCAGTGCGGGGCTTTGCGCCAACGCCGGCACAACGAGCGCGAGCGAACTCAGGCTCAGCAGCAACTTCTTCATCTCGTCATCCTCCGGCCCGTTTGGCCTTGTGTCCCGCAGCCAGCAGCGCGGCCATGATCTTGTCGGCGTGGTCGCCCTGCACTTCGATGGCGCCATCCTTCACCGTGCCACCACTGCCGCATTGGCTGCGGAGCTGCTTGCCGAAGGCGGCGAGTTCCGCATCATCCAGCGGCAGGCCCTTCACCACCGTCACCAGCTTGCCGTTGCGCTTCTCGCGCTGCACACGGGCGATGCCGTCGCCCCCGGGCCGCTGCGGCTTGCCGCAGATGCAATGGGCCACGTACTTGCGGCATTGCGGGCACATGCGCCCGCTGTCGGTCGAGTAAACCAGGCTCACTGCTTGAGCTTCCTCTCAAAGAAGCTGTCCAGCGTGCGCCACAGATGCAGCTTGACATTCGGGCCGCCATTGAGGCCATGCGCCAGGCCCGGGAAGATGTCCAGCTCGAACAGCTTGCCCTGATCCTGCAGCGCCTTGATCAGACGCAGCGAGTGCTCGAACAGCACGTTGTCGTCCGCCGTGCCATGCACGATCAGCAGCGGCTTGCTCAGCAGATTGGCGCGGCCCAGCAGATTGGCGCGTGTGTAGGCCGCATTGGGAGGCATGCCGAGATAACGCTCCGTGTAAGCGGTGTCGTAGAGCGTCCAGTCGGTGGGCGGCGCCACGCCCACCGCGGCGGCCAGCGGCGTGTTGGCGTCGAGCATGGAGCGCACCGCCAGGAAGCCGCCGTAAGACCAGCCGAAGAAGCCGATGCGCGCCGGGTCCACGTCGCCGGCCAGCGCAGGCAGCTGGCGCACGGCGGCAAACAGATCGTCCACCTCCACCTGACCGAAGGCGTTGGCGTGGGCCCGCGTGTAAGCGCGGTCGCGCTCGGCCATGCCGCGGGTGTCGATCATGAAGACGCCGTAGCCCGCACGCTGCCAGTGGGCGATCAGCGGCACATCGCGGTTCCAGGCCCAGCGCACGGTGCTCGTCCCCGGGCCGCCGTAGGCCATGGTAATGACGGGGTGCGCACCGGGCTTGCCGTCGAGCGGTCGGAAGTAGAAGCCGTTGAGCACGGTCTTGCCATCGGCCGCGTTCACGTCGAGTGCTTGCGGCACCGGCACGATCTCGGCCAGCAGCGGATCGGGCTCGACACCGGGCAGCGGCGTGGCGACGCTGCCGTTGACCGCTTGCAGCGAGAGCCGCGGCGGCTGGCCCCAGGCCGAGCGCGTGATCAGCAGCTGATGGCAGGCCGGATCGGCCACGGCATCGCGCCACTCGCGCAAGTCACCACCGGCGACTGGATGCGACTGGCCTTTCAGATCGGTGACGAAGAGCCCGCGCGCGCGGGCGCGATCCTGCGCGGCCGCATAGACGATCTGCTGCCCGTCCGTGCAGACCAGATGCGACACCGGCTCGTCCGCGTGGGTCAGCGGCCGCCGCGCGCCGGTCTGGCGATCCACGATCACGAACTGCTTGCGGCCCGAGGTCTCGCTGCGCCACAACAGCGCGGGCTTGCCCGAAAGCGTGAGGCCTTTGAGCTCTGCCAGGTCGCTGTGCTCTTCCACCCAATCGGCATCGCGCTCGTCGAGCACTTCGCGGCCATCGGCCTGCGCAAACTCGGTCAACACGAGGCGCTTCTGGTCGCGCGTGAACCATTGCAGCCAGGGCGTGCCATCGGCAAACCAGCCGGCGCGGGCGATGTACTCGGCCACCAGCGGCAGGGTCAGCGGAGTGGCCTGCGCGTTGCTCACGTCAACGCGCCAGGCCGTGACTTTGGCATTGGCGCTGCCGGCCGCAGGATAGCGCTGCGTGACCATCTCGGTCCGATCCGCAAAGATCTGCGCACGGGTCTTGAGCGGCACGCCCGATTCATCCACACGCAGCGCGAGGATGCTCTTGCCATCGGGCGACCACCAGTAGCCGCGCTCACGCGCCAGCTCCTCCGCCGCGATGAACTCGGCCAGGCCCCAGCTCACGTCCTTCTCGCCACCGCCTTGCGTGATCTGCCGCGGCTTGGCCCCGTCCAGCGGCTGCACCCACAGGTTGCCGCCTTTCACGTAGGCCACTTGCTGGCCGTCGGGCGAGCAGACCGGGTCCTGCTCGGGCACGTCGGCGTCGAAGGTCAGGCGCTCGGGTTTCTGCCCGATCCGCACCAGATAGAGATCGCCCGAGAGCGGAAACAGCAGCTTGTCGTCGCCCTTGCCGCACCACTGATAGCTGGTGATGCCGCGCTGCTGGATGCGCTTGCGCTCCAGCGCCATGCGCTCGGCCTCGCTCAGTGATTCGGCATGGCCTTGCAGCAGCTCATCAGCCGACGCGAGACGCTTGGCCGCGCCACCGTTGACCGACCTCGCCCAGAGTTCGAGAACCCGGCTGTCCTGCGTTGAAGGCCGCAGCTCGCTGACCCATCCGCCGCCCTTGGATATCTCCACCTGGCGCGGCACCGCGCCTTGCAGGGGCGGATCGCTAACGAGGCGTTCCAGCGTCATGTCGGCCGCCGAAGCGGCACCGAGGCGGGCCGCAAGGAGGGCGGCCAGGAGCAGAGTCTTGTTCATCTGCCGATGTTACCGAGCAGCGCAGTAGCTAGAATCCCGGGGCAATGCGGGTGTAGTTCAATGGTAGAACTTCAGCTTCCCAAGCTGACTACGTGGGTTCGATTCCCATCACCCGCTCCAAGCCAAAGGCCTGAGCCCCCAAAGGGGCCCAGGCCTTTGGCTTGTAGTAGGCGCTTGGGTTTGAGAACCCACGATTCGCTCAAGGCATGCCTTGGACATTGCGCCGCTCTGCGGTGCAATGGGCCCCCAGGGCCGAGCAACAGGCTCTAGCCTGTTGCGAGCATTCCCATCTCGTCCCCAAGGACCGCCAGCCATGCCCCCCTCCACCCGCGTCATCGACAACATCCCCATCCACATCGACGGCTCGGCCCCCGAAACCATCGTCATGATCCACGGCTGGCCCGACACCCATCGCCTGTGGGACAGCCAGGTGGCGGCCCTGAGCCCGGACTATCGCTGCGTCCGCTTCACCCTGCCCGGTTTCGAAGCCGGCGCAGCCCGGCGAACGCACACGCTGGATGAGCTGTGCACCTTCTTCCTGCACGTCATCGATGCCGTCAGCCCCGACGCGCCCGTGACCCTGATGCTGCATGACTGGGGCTGCTTCTTCGGCTACCAGTTCTATCTGCGATTCCCGCAGCGGGTGAAGCGCATCGTCGGTGTCGATGTGGGCGACATCAAGTCGCTGCGAAATGAGGCCACGCCGCGCGTGCTGTTCATGATCGCGGCCTACCAGAACTGGCTGGCGCTGGCATGGCGCCTGGGTGGCTGGTTTGGCAGCAGCCTGGGCGACTGGATGGCACGCAGCATGGCGCGGTGGGCCCACTGCCCCACGGTTGAAACGCATCGCGGCGCGCAGCAGGCCTATCCGTACTACATGACCTGGTGGGAGCGCGAGAACTCCTATCGCCGCTATGGCCGGCCCTTCGAGCCCGAATGCCCGATGCTGTTCATCTACGGCACGCGCAAGCCCTTCATGTTCCACGCGCAGGCCTGGCTGGAGCGGCTGCTGGCGCGCCCGGGCAATCGCGTCGTGCCGTTCGACACCGGACATTGGGTGATGATCCAGCAGCCCGAGGCGTTCAACGCGGTGGTGAAGGACTGGCTCGTGTCCTCGCGCTGATGATTCTTCAGGCCAGGCCGGCCCCGCAAACCCGCGCCCGGCCCAGCGCCTTGGCCTTGTAGAGCTGCTCATCCGCCAAGCTTAGCAACGCCGAGATGTCGCCGCGCCCACCCAGCGTCACCGCCACGCCGAGGCTCAGCGTCACCAGCGGGGCCACATCGGACTTCGCATGCGGCATCTGCAGCACCCGCACCGCGGCCTCCAGGCCTTCGGCCACGCCCAGGGCGCCGGCCAGATCGGTGTCGGGCAGCACGCAGGCGAACTCTTCGCCACCGTAGCGCGCGAGCACGTCGCCGGGCCGGCGCAGGCCGGCCTTGAGGGTGCGCGCGACCTTGCGCAGGCAGTCGTCGCCGGCCAGATGGCCGTAGGCATCGTTGTAGCGCTTGAAGAAATCCACGTCGGCCAGCACCACGGCCAGATGCGCGCGGCTGCGCAGGGCGCGCTGCATCTCGACGTCGAGCCGCTCGTCGAAATGCCGGCGGTTGTGCACGCCGGTGAGGCCATCGATGAAGGCCATCTCGCGCAGCAGGTCGGCCTGCAGCTTGATGGTCAGTTGCGCCCGCACGCGGGCGCGCACCACGGCCGGATTGAAGGGCTTGGTGATGAAGTCGGCGGCGCCGGCTTCGAGCGCGCGGGTCTCGTCCTCGGGCCGGTTGTTGGAGGTAACGAAGATGACGGCGATGGTGCTGAGCAGCGTGTCGGCCTTGAGCTGGGCGCAGAGTTCGTAGCCGTCCATGCCGGGCATCTGCACGTCAAGCAGCACGAGGTCGGGCTGCTTGTCGCGGCACAGCGCCAGAGCCTGCGCGCCGCTGGTGGCCATCAGCACCTGGCAGTCGGCGGCGAAGACCTGGTGCAGGGCCTGGATGTTGACGGGCTGGTCGTCAACCACCAGCAGCCGCGGGCGGCGGCCCAGCAGTTGCAGCAGGCCTTGCGGCGTGGCGGTCCAGGTGCCGGGCATCATGCGGTGATTTCCTGGCCCAGGCTTGGAGCAACGGGGACTTCACGCAACAAGGCGCGGCAATGGCCCGCGGCGCCGCCGAAATCCAGGCCCGCCAGCGCCGCTTCGAGAGCTTCAGCAGCAGAGGGCCATTGCATGCGCAGGTTGGGACGCAGGCGCGCGTGCAGATCGAGCGCGGCCATGTCCGAGCCTTCGAGCAGCTCGATCAGTTCGCCCAGGTGCGGCGCGAGTTCGACGTCGGCATTGCCGAGCGGATCGGCGGGTGGCTCGGCCACCAGCGAGTGGAGTTCAGCCACCACGGCATCAAGCGCTGCCTGCTGGCTCACCAGCAACGCAGCCCAGCGCCGCATCCAGTCGTCGCCCAGCTCCAACCCACCGAGCAGCGCGTGCTCGCCCTCCTGCGCCAGCGCAGCCAGCCTGCGCGCGCCCAGTTGGGCGGCCACGCCGCGCAGGCCGTGCAGGCCGTTGCGGTCTGGCGGATCGGACAGCGCCTGCGTGGCCTCGCGCAGTGCCGAAGCCGTGCGTAGGAAGAGATCGACATTGCCCGAAAGGCGGCCCAGCGCCTCGCCCAGCTCGATGCCCGAATCGCGCGCCCGGGCCAGCAGATTGGCTGGCAGCGCCTGCATGGGGCGGGGGGCGACCGCCTGGGCCTGCGGCGCGGACACACCACAATGGCGCAGCAGCACAGCCACCACATGGTCGATGTCAAAGGGTTTGCCCACATGCTCGCTCATGCCCACGTCCAGGCAGGCCTGGCGGTCGCTCGGCATGGCGTTGGCCGTCATGGCGATGATGGGCAGGGTCATGGCGAGCTGGCGGCGGATCAGCCGCGTGGCGGTGTAGCCGTCCATCACGGGCATCTGCACATCCATCAGCACGGCGTCGATATGCGGCGGGCCACGCTTGGCCTGGGCGAGCAGGGTGAGGCCCTGCTGGCCATCGCCGGCCAGCAACACGGCGGCGCCCTCGGCTTCGAGCAGCTCGCGCGCCACCTGCTGGTTGTTGGGATTGTCCTCGACCACCAGCAGGCGCAGGCCGGCCAGCCGCTGCGTAGCGGGCGCGCGTGCCACGGCCTGCGGCGGGGCCATGATCTCGCGCATGCCGGCACGTGCATCGGCCACGGCATCGTGCAGCATGGAGGCGGTGACGGGCTTGACCAGGAAGCCATCGAGCATGCCCTGCTCGCTCTCGCTGCGCTGGGCCAGCATCTCGCGGCCATGGGCCGTCACCATCACGACGAGCGGGAGCCCGAGGCCGGCCGATTGCGTCAGCGCGCGCAGTTCGCGGCTGGTCTGCCAGCCATCCATGCCGGGCATGACCCAGTCGACCAGCACGACGTCAAAAGGCCGGCCGGCTTGCGCCGCATCGCGCACCTGCTGCAGCGCGGTCACGCCCGAGTCGGCCGTCTGCACCTGCCAGCCGAGCGAGCGCGCCATGGCGCCGAGCATCTCGCGGGCGGCGGCGTTGTCGTCCACCAGCAGCGCGCGCAGGCCTTGCGTGGGCGCGCCGGTACGCGGCTCGGCCGCCACCGCGTGCAAGGCCAGGTTCAAGGTGAAGGAGAAGCAGCTGCCCCGGCCCACCGCGCTTTGCAGCGCGAGCTCGCCGCCCATCAGCTCCACCAGGCGCTGGCTGATGGCCAGGCCCAGCCCCGTACCGCCGAAGCGTCTCGTTGTCGAAGCCTCGGCCTGGGTGAAGCCGTCGAAGATGCGCTGCTGATGCTCGGGCGCGATGCCGATGCCGGTGTCTCGCACCGAGAAGCTCAAGCCCACCGAGTGCTCGTCGCGGTGCAGCACCTTCAGGCTCAGCACGACCTCGCCGGCCTCGGTGAACTTGATCGCGTTGCCCGCCAGGTTGATCAGCACCTGCTGCAATCGCATCGCATCGCCGATCACGCAGCGCGGCATGGCGGGGTCGATGTCGAACAGCACCTCCACGTTCTTGCGGCCCACGCTGGCGGCGAGGATGACGGAGAGTTCGCGCAGCAACTCGTCGATGCGCATGGGGTGCGGGTCCAGCGCCATCTTGCCGGCCTCGACCTTGGAGAAATCGAGGATGTCGTTGAGCAGGCCCAGCAGCGAGCGCGCCGCGCCTTCGGCCTTGCCGACATAGTCTTGCTGGCGGGCGCTCAAAGAGGTGTTGTGCAGCAGCTTGAGCATGCCCAGCACGGCGTTCATCGGTGTGCGGATCTCGTGGCTCATATTGGCCAGGAACTGGCCCTTGGCCTGCGAGGCTTTCTCGGCCGCCTCGGTGGCGCGCACCAGATCGCTGATGTCGAAGCGAAAGCCAGCGATGTGGCCGTCCGGCAGGCGGCGCTCGATGATGCGCAGCCAGCGCTGGTCGATGCCGTTCTCGGAGCGGCATTGCATTGTGGTCCGGCCCGCGCGGTGCTGGGCCAGGCGTTCGGCGATCCAGGCATCGGGCCCCTGCCCGTGCGTGCGGGCCACGTGGGCGGGCGTGCGCGCCACCCGCTCGCGCAGGATGCGCTCGTAGCTCACGCCGGGCTGCAGGATCTCGGCCACGTCGCCGTACTCGCGGCGGAACTTCTCATTGCAGAACACCAGCCGGTCGTCGGGATCGAAAAGGGCGAAGGAGTCGCTGATCGCATCCATCGCGCCGCGCAGCAGGCGCTCGCTGCGCATCACCTCGGCCTCGAAGCGGCGGCGGTCGGTGATGTCGACCACGGCGATGATGAAGCCGCCATCGGGCATCGGTGCGCCACGGACCTCCAGCGTCATGCCGTTGGGGCGCCGGCGCTCCACCACGGTCTCGGCAGGGTGGCGCAGAAAGCGCAGGTAGCTGTCACGCATGGCCCGCGCGGCATCGCCATGGCCGTATTCGCCTTTCTGGTAGTTGTGCTCGATCAGCGTCTCGAAGCGGACGCGCGGGTCCTTGAGCAGCGCATCCGGAAACTCCAGCAGACGGTTGTAGAGCGCATTGGCGGCGATCAGCTGATGCGAACGACTCCAGACCGCGAGGCCGCAGGGAATGCCCTCCAGCACATCCTGGGTGAGCGCTGCCCCCAGGGGCGCGGCGTCGGGGCGGCCAGCAGCACGCCAGGCGGCAGCGGCCGCACGCCAAGCGGAACTGAGTCTGCCTTTGCTCTGAGACAACGGCACGCCATCCCCTCCCTGCGCTTCTTACGCGCAGTTCCTGACGAGTCTAGCGCTGAACAGTAGCCCAGGTAACTGATTACTTCCCCAGAGTCGGCACGTAGTCCGTTTGCAGGATGCGCCCTGCCTGGATCTGCTCGACGGACTCGGGATGATCGGTCAGATAGTCGATCAGGGCGTCGAGATCGATGCCGATGACAGCACGATCACGCGCCCCGCCGAAGGGCGCCTCGGCGCCATCGGACAGGAACGCGTTGACGACAACGCGGTAGTCGCGCGCAGGGTCGAGCGGCTTGCCGTCAACGCTCACTTCACCCAACTGCGCGGTGCCATCGCTGGCGCGATGCCAGCTGTAGCGCAGGGTGTAGGACGGTTGCATCAGGCGGGGCTGCTGCACGTCGAGCTTGGGCAGCCCGCGCTGCAGCACCTCGCGCAACCGGGCTCCGCTCACGGTCAACACCACCAGCTCGTTATGGAAGGGCTGGATGCTGAACAGATCGCTGACCGTGACCGGGCGGCCGGCGTTGATCCTGAGATCCGTGCGAATGCCGCCGAGGTTGATAAAGGCCAGGTCCGCCGGCCCTTGCTTGCGGGCATAGGCCAGTTGCGCGTCGGAGATCAGATTGCCCAGGGGCGCATCGCCGAACTGGCCCGCGGGCGTGCGGTGCAGGTCTCGCTTGAGCTGGGCCACGGGGCGGTTGCGCGCCGCGGCGGTCAGCTCGGCGGCCTTGTCAGCGATCGCCGCGAAATGCGGGTCGGGTGCGTAGAGCGACTGCAGCACGGGTCGGTTGATGCCTTGCTCATCGAGCACCTTGCCGGAATCATCGACCTTGAGGTCCACCTCGGTCACCCAGCCGCCAAAGCTGCCTGCCTGGGTCAGCAGCCGGCCGCCGACCTTGCACACGTAGGCGCGATGGCTGTGGGCCCCGATGACCATGGCATAGGCCGGATCCAGGCGCTGGATGATGTCCACGCCCCGGCCGCGCATGTCCCCGCAGTTGTAGTCGGGCACATTAGCCTCGCCGCTGTAGTCCGTGCCTTCGTGCATCACCGCGATCAGCACCTTTGCGCCCTTGGCCTTGAGTTCGGGCACCAAGGCGTTGAGCGAATCGGCTTCGTCCACGAAACGCAGGCCCTGCATGTTCCTGGCCAGGGACATGGCCGGCGTCTGGAGGGTGGCGGCGCCGACGAAGGCGACCTGGATGCCGTCCATCTCCTTGATCACGTAGGCCGGCAGCAGGCGCTTGCCGGTCTGCGCGTCCAGCAGATTTGCAGCCAGGAAGGGAAAGGGCACGCCCTTGTAGTTCGGCCAGGGGCAGCCGCTGCCCGGGCAGATTCCGGCGGCCTTGCGCTTGAACTCCTCGAAGCCGGCATCCAGCTCGTGGTTGCCCAGCGCCGAGGCGGTGACGTCCAGCTCGGCGAAGGCGGCAAGGCTGGGTTCGTCAGCCAGCAAGGACGAAAGCTGCGGCGAGGCACCGATGAAGTCGCCACCGGCCACCAGCACCGAGCCCGGCCTGGCCGCCCGCATCGTCTTGAGCGCCGTGGCCAGATAGGCAATGCCGCCAGCAGGCTGCGCGGTCTTCTGGCCGGTCTTGGGGTCGGTCAGGCGCAGCAGCTGGGGAACGGGCGAGTCGGCCTGGATATTGCCGTGAAAGTCGTTGATGGCAAAGATCGTCAGCTCGTGGGGCCTGGGCGGCTCCGCCGGTTTTTGCACCGCACAAGCAGTGAGCACCAGGGCGGCACAAATGATCGAAAATGCAGGAAGGGGCAGGAAACGGTAGGACAAGGGTGACTCCTGTGTCAGCAAGGCAACAGCAAGGCTAGAGCTCGGGCGGCGCATCTTAGCGGTGTGCGCTTTGTCACGCAGCCACAACAATTTCCCGCCAGACTCCGAGACCTGACCTGATGGCCCGGTACCGCAATCCGGCTTCACAGGCCCTAATTTCCCTTGACAAGGGAACCCCAGCCACAAAGCGCAAGCTTTTTCAATAGATGTTGACTGTATGTTGGAAAGAGCACAAGAAAACGTTTGCGACCCCGTGGGTGGGTACATTTATGACGATCCGCGACAGGAAAACCTGTATTCGGTGGCCTGCCCTTGGAGACAGGCAACCGGCGATGCACGAACCCCTGCCGGGAAGCCTCCAAGACCATGAAGTTGCTGCTCGGCCTGCTTTTTTGAACTTTGAAACGTTTGCGCGCCCTGGCGTGCTCAACAGGAGTGATTGGGATGACTGAACAGAAATTTGCCCGCTTTGCGCGGACGGCGCTCAGCCTGGCCGTGGCCGCGATGGCTGCCTCGGCTGCGCATGCGCAAACCGCTGCCACGCCGCCCGCCAGCGCAGCCAGCGCCGCTGAAGGTGATGCTTCGCAAAGCAAGACCCCGCAACGCGCCAATGCGTCCAGCACCTCGAACACCACGAACGCAAACTCCTCGAAGGCCACCATCGAATCACTCGAGAAGGTGTCCGTCGAAGGTCGCCAGCAGCTCGGCGGCGGCCTGATGTCCGTGCAGGTCGCGCCCAAGGCCGTCTCCACTATCACCCGCGCAGCCATCGAAGAATCCGCGCCCAGCGCGACCTACGCGCAGTTGATCGACACCATCCCTGGCGTCGTCGCGATCACCGATGACGTGTCCGGCCTGTTCGACTCCAACTACCAAATCCGCGGCTTCACCAACGACCAGATCGGCGTCACCGTGAACGGCGCACCGGTCAACGACAGCGGCAACTACCGCGTCTACCCGACCGAGTACGGCGACACGGAGAACATGAACGACATCACCGTGCTGCACGGTTACCCGGACGTGGATCAGGCCGTGGCCGGCGCCGCCGGCGGCTCGATCGCATGGTCCACCATCGACCCCTCCCACAAGTTCAGCGTTGACACCACGGTCTCCGGCGGCAGCAGCAGCTACCAACGCCAATTCATGCGCGTGCAGACGGGCGACCTCGGCCCGGTGCGCTCCTGGCTTTCCTATTCCCACAACAGCACGAACGTGTGGCGCGGCCTGGGCGGCGCCGAGGTCTGGAAGGTGGACGGCAAGTCCGTCTTGACCATCGACAGCGGCAACTCGATCTCGGCATCGTTGCAGTACAACCACCTGATCCGCACCGGCGGCTACCAGTTCGAAACGCAAGCGCAGGCGGCCACGAACTACTACGCCAACTACGACACCGCTTACACCGGGGCCAACACCAACTTCTTCAAGCTGCATGTCAATCCGTTCAAGGACTACATGCTGAGCCTGGATGGTGAGTTCACCCTGAGCAACTCCCTGCACATGACCGTGATCCCGTACTTCCAGTACGGCACTGGCGGCGCCGGCTCCGGCTACACGTTCACCGAAAACACCACGCCCGGCAACGTCGGCCGCTTCAGCTACGTCAATTTCGACCTGGATGGAGACGGTGTCGTCACCAACGGCAAGAAGGTGATGACCTATGCCTACAGCGGCTCCAACACCTGGCGTCCGGGTGTGCTTGCCAAGCTGATCCAGGACTTCGGCGATACCGACACCCTGACCTATGGCGTCTGGTACGAGCGGCCGCGTCAGGAGCAGTTCCAGACCTACTCCAAGGTGGATGCCGGCGGCAATCCGCTCGACATCTGGGGCCAATCCAATCTCATCAGCTACGTCCCTGACGGCGGGCCGCAGCTCAACTACCTCGACTACACCGTGACCACGCTCAAGCGTGCCTTCATCAGCAATGAGTGGGCGCCGAACGACAAGTGGACAGTGACGGTGGCGGGGGCTTACACCAACATCGAGCGCGCGGGCTACGGCTACCAGCACTATGGCGCGCACGCCGCATCGGCGAGCTCGGCCTACACCAACCAGTTCGGCGGCTATAACGACCACACCTGGAACAAGTTCACCCCGTCTGCGGGCGTGAAGTTCCAGCTCGACCGCGCCAATCAGTTCTTCCTGGGCTATGGCCGCAGCTTCCGCGCTCCCGTCAACGGCGTGATCACCCAGAGCGATTCGGTGCGGGCGTTCTACGACCAAAACCCGAATGAAGTGGCCTTCAGCGGCTACACGCCGGCGCAGCTGCAGGCGGCGCTGGACAAGCTCGCCGTCAACCAGCCGGAAACCGCCGACACGTTGGACATGGGCTGGCGCTATTACCAGGGCGCTTTCTCGGCCAGCGTCGATGCGTACGCCTCCAACCTGAAGAACAAGCAGGTGAATGGCTTCGACAGCGCCAGCGGCCAGACCGTATTCCTGGCAGTGCCGAAGCTGCATCAGCGCGGCTTCAACGCCGAGGGCAGCTACAAGGTGTATCGCGACCTGAGCCTGTACGCGTCCTACGCCTACACCAAGTCCACCATCATGGACGACACCTTCGCTCTGGGCGACGGCACCTATCCGACCGCTGGCAAGTCCTTCGTGGACATCCCGAAGAACACCGTGGCGCTCGGCGCGAGCTACCACCACGGCCCCTTCTGGCTGAGCCTGAACGCGAAATACCGCAGCGACTTCTGGGCGGACTGGGTCAATACCGAAAAGGCACCTGGCTTCAGCACGGTGAACCTGAACACCGGCTGGAACTTCGGCGATCTGGACTCCTGGGTCCACAAGGTCAAGCTGAAGCTCAACGTGACCAACCTGACCGACAAGAAGGCGGTGACCTTTGCCAGCGCCACCAACTTCATGTCCGTCAACCCTGCTGGTCTGACCGACGCGACAACCGGCAAGGCCCTGTATGCCAGCCCTTCGACCTACAACCTGCTGCAACCGCGCGCCTTCATGGTCACGCTGAGCGCTTCGTTCAACTGATCCCGCTAGTCAAGCAGCGCGCCTGGCGCTTGCCAGCCGGCCCATGCCGGATCAAGAGTCAGGCGCAGATTCAAGTTTTTCACCGGTGAATTTGCCGGTTTGGTGAGGAATCCCTTCATGAAGACGATCAATTTCTGGATGGCTGGCGCGGCGGTGACGTTGCTGGCTGCGTTGTCCGGTTGCGGTGGTGGCGGCGACGGCGGCAATCACGCGTCACCGACGCTGTCCGCGACGCTGCCTGCCGTGGCTACCGCAAGCGTACCGGTGAGCATCACCGGTATCACGGCGGCCAACGCCACGACCGTGACGGTGGACTGGGGCGACGGCACGCAGGACGCGCCGGCGACCGTTCCGACGACCCTGACGCACACCTATGCCTCGACCGCGACCTGCGTGAAAGCAGGCCTTTGCAACATCGACCTGGCCGCTCTCGGTTGGGGCCCCGCCGCTGAGCTGAAGGGCGCCGTCGTGGTCAGCCCAGCTCCGACGCTGGCAGCCACGCTGCCGACCACCGGCACGGCAGCCACGCCGGTGAGCATCACGGGCATCGCGGCTGCCAATGGCACGGCGCTGTCGGTGGACTGGGGCGACGGCGTGAAGGAAACGCCGGCGATGAGCTCGACGAGCCTGACGCATACCTACGTTGGCGCAGGCAGCTACACCATCGACATGGTGTTGACCGGCGCGAACAGCTCCTCGGTCGAGAAGAAGGGCAGCGTCACGATCAACGCCATCGCCCAGCCCGCACTGACGGCCACGCTGCCCACCACCGGTGTTGCGGGAACGGCGGTCAGCGTCACCGGCATCACGACCACCAACGCCACGGCGCTGACCGTGGTCTGGGGCGACGGCGTGACGGAGACTCCGGCCATCAGCTCGACGAGCCTGTCGCATACCTATGCAGCAGCAGGCACCTACAGCATCAGCATGACCTTGACAGGCTCGGCGGCCAGCACGCCGGACCACAAGAGCGGCAGCATCACGATCGCCGCCTCGGGCCCCACGCCTGAGCTGTTCTTCAGTGAGTACGTCGAAGGCTCCAGCAACAACAAGGCTCTGGAAATCTACAACCCGACCTCGGGCACGGTGGACCTGAGCGCCTACTCGGTGCAAATGTGGTCGCGAAGCGCCACGGGTGTGCCTGTGGCGTCGACAGCGACGCAGACGCTGGCGCTGACCGGCATGTTGCCCGCCGGCAAGACACTGGTGATCTACAACGCTTCGTCGGCGACGACGCTGACATCGGCGGTGAGCGCCAGCGGCACCATGACCCAGGCGGACGGCACCTTCGCTTCCCTCAATGGCCACCAGGTGACTTCCTTCAACGGCAATGACACGGTGTTCCTGCTGAAGTCGGGCACGGTGATCGACGCCATCGGCGCGACAACCGACCTCAGCAGTGGCGCCACCGGCCCCACCGCAGGTTGGGGTGCCGCCGACTCCTCCGGCACCATGCTGACGGTCGACCATTCGCTGCGCCGCAAGGCAGGCATCGTGCGCGGTACACCGAGCCTGGATGAGACCTGGGATCCGACCGTGCAGTGGGACGTCTACCCGAAGGACACCTTCAGCGGCCTGGGCCAGCGCTAAGCATCCATCGCATCGGGCCGGCGCCGTCCGGCTGGCCCCTCGCGACGCCCTCGCATCGAACACACAGCCCTGCCCCTTCGGCAGGGCTTTTTCATTTGGCGCGCCTGCGCCACGCAGTCTCAAAGGACAGCACATGAACACGAAAACATCCCGCAAGCGGCTGCGCCGCACCCTGATCACCCTCGTCGCGCTGACCGCACTCGCAGGCCCCAGCGTCTTGGCCTGGAGCCGCCTCGGCCATTGGCTGGTCGGCGACCTGGCACAACCCCTGCTGACGCCCGCCGCGCAACAGCAGGTCGCACTCCTGCTCAAGGGCGAGTCAGACCCGACGCTTGCCGGCGTCGCCTCCTGGGCCGATGAATTGCGCAGCTCCGATTCGGACCTCGGCAAGAAGTCCGCCAAGTGGCACTACGTCGATCTCGACCCCAACCGCTGCGAATACGAGCCGAAGGTCATGTGCCCTGGCGATGACTGCGTGATCGCGGCGATCGACGCTCAGCGCAAGATCCTCGCCGATACCACGCAAGCGCCCGAGGCGCGCCGCGACGCGTTGAAGTTCCTTGTCCACTTCATCGGCGATGTGCATCAACCGCTGCACGCCGGATCACGCAAGGACGCCGAGGGCAACACCGACGCTGGCGGCAACAAGTACCAGATCAGCCTGCGCACTGCCGTCGCGCCGGAGTCTCGTGGAGGCAAGCGCCGCGCCGTGGGCGAGCCCGCCGGCACCAACCTGCATGCGGTTTGGGATTTCTATGAGCTCGAATCGGCGGTCCTGCCGCCGGAGGCCTACGCGGCGAAGCTTCGCAAGGACGGCATTCCCCAGATCACGCCAGAGGCTCTGGGCAGCCCCGCCGACTGGGCTGTTGAATCCTGCAAGGGCATCAACGCGCAAGGCCTGTATCCGCAGGACGGCGACGGCCAATGGCAGCACAAGCTCGGTGGCGTGTATCTCGACGCAAAGCGTCCCTATGCCGAAGAGCGGATCCGCACCGCCGCCGCCCGTTTGGCCGCGGTGCTCAATGAAGCACTGAAGTGATTCGCGCAGGCGCCGTCGTCGGTCTGGCTCGGCGCCTGCAGCGCACCCTGCTCGCGCCTACCTTTGAATGTCCCCCAGGCAGAGGTACTTGCATTCAACGTAGTCGTCGATGCCCTGGTGCCCGCCCTCGCGGCCGAAACCGGACTGCTTGATGCCGCCGAAGGGCACTTCGGCCGTGGAGATCAGGCCCGTGTTGATGCCGACCATGCCATATTCCAGCGCCTCGCCCACGCGGAAGACGCGGCCGATGTCGCGGCTGTAGAAATATGAGGCGAGGCCGAACTCGGTGTTGTTCGCCAGGGCGATCACCTCGGCCTCGGTCTGGAACTTGAAGACCGGCGCCACCGGCCCGAAGGTCTCCTCGCGCGAGCACAGCATGGCCGGCGTGGCATCGACCAGCAAGGTCGGCTCGAAGAATTGCGGCCCCAACGCTGTCGCACGCTGACCGCCCACCAGCAGACGAGCGCCCAGTGCAAGGGCATCCTGCACATGGGCTTGCGCCTTGTCCACGGCAGACGGCTCGATCATCGGGCCGACCACCACGCCGGGCTCGAAGCCGTTACCCGTCTTGAGCGCGCCGACCTTGGCCGCGAACTTCTCGACAAAGGTGTCATAGATGCCGGCTTGCACATAGATGCGGTTGGCGCAGACGCAGGTCTGGCCGGCATTGCGGTACTTGCTGACGATGGCGCCTTCGACGGCGGAATCCAGATCGGCGTCATCGAACACGATGAAGGGTGCGTTGCCGCCCAGTTCCAGAGAGAGCTTCTTGACCGTCGGCGCGCATTGGCGCATCAGGATGCGGCCCACTTCGGTGGAGCCGGTGAAGGACAGGTGGCGCACCACGTCGCTGTCGCACAGCACCTTGCCGATCTCGATGGAGTTGTCGGCGTCGGCAGTCAGCACATTGAGCACGCCGGCCGGCATACCTGCACGCTGCGCCAACTCGGCCAGGGCCAGCGCTGACAGCGGCGTGGCCTCGGCCGGCTTGATCACGACCGGGCAGCCGGCGGCCAGGGCCGGCGCCACCTTGCGCGTGATCATGGCGTTAGGGAAGTTCCAGGGCGTGATGGCTGCGCACACGCCGATGGGCTGCTTGACGACGATGTAGCGCTTGCCCGGATCGGTGGTCGGGATGGTCTCGCCGTAGACGCGCTTGCCCTCTTCGGCAAACCAGTCGATGAAGCTGGCGCCATAGACGATCTCCCCCTTGGCCTCGGCCAGCGGCTTGCCTTGCTCGGCCGTGAGGATGCGCGCCAGGTCGTCGGCATGCTTGATCATCAGCTGATGCCAGCGCATGAGGATGGCGGCGCGCTCCTTGGCCGTCTTGGCGCGCCAGGCCGGCCAGGCCTTGGCGGCGGCGGCGATGGCAGCCTCGGCCTCGACGGCGCCCAGGCAGGCCACATCGGCGAGATGGGCGCCGGTGGCAGGGTCGTTCACGGCGAACTGGGTCTTGCCGGACACCCATTCGCCATTGATCAGGGACTGGGTCTTGAGCAGGCTGGCGTCCAACAGATCCGCCAGGGGTGAATTCAGGTTCATGAGAGCTCTCCTTGACCTGCACTCTACCAAGTGAGAGATAGCCCCACCCCTATAATGCAAAGCCCCAAAAATCAAGCAGTTACCGCTCGTTGAAAGCGCCGAATGAAAGCAGCTGAAATCCGCCAGACCTTCCTGAAGTTCTTTGAATCCAAGGGGCACCAGATCGTGGCATCGAGCCCTGTGGTGCCTGGCGATGACCCCACGCTGCTGTTCACCAACGCCGGCATGAACCAGTTCAAGGACGTGTTCCTGGGCTTCGACAAGCGCTCGTACACGCGTGCCACCACCAGCCAGAAGTGCATCCGCGCCGGCGGCAAGCACAACGACCTGGACAACGTCGGCTACACCGCGCGGCACCACACTTTCTTCGAGATGCTGGGCAACTTCAGCTTCGGGGACTATTTCAAGCACGACGCGATTTCCTTCGCGTGGGAACTGCTGACAAAGCACTTCAAGCTTCCGGCGGACAAGCTCTGGGTCACGGTCTACGCCGAGGACGACGAGGCTTACGAGATCTGGAACAAGGTGGTGGGTGTACCTGTCGAGCGCATCGTGCGCATCGGCGACAACAAGGGCGCGCGCTACATGTCTGACAACTTCTGGATGATGGGCGACACGGGCCCTTGCGGCCCCTGCACCGAGATCTTCTACGACCACGGCCCCGAGATCCCCGGCGGCCCCCCGGGCTCACCCGAGGAAGACGGCGACCGCTACATCGAGATCTGGAACAACGTCTTCATGCAGTTCAACCGAACCGAAGACGGCGTGATGCACAAGCTGCCCAAGCCCAGCGTGGACACGGGCATGGGGCTGGAGCGCCTGGCCGCGGTGCTGCAGCATGTGCACTCGAACTATGAGATCGATATCTTCGTGGCGCTGATCGACGCGGCCAAGAAGGCCGTGGATGGCGCTTCGCCTGTCGGCAACGACTGTGACCGCGAGAGCCCCTCGCTGAAGGTGCTGGCGGACCACATCCGCGCCTGTTCCTTCACCATCGTCGATGGCGTGATTCCTGGCAATGAAGGTCGCGGTTATGTGCTGCGCCGCATTGCCCGCCGCGCCATCCGCCACGGCTACAAGCTCGGCGCGCGCAAGCCCTTCTTCCACCAGATCGTTGGCGAGTTGGTGACCCAGATGGGCGAGGCCTATCCCGAGCTGCGCCAGGCCCAGGCCCGCGTCACTGAAGTGCTGAAGCAGGAGGAGGAGCGCTTCTTCCAGACCATCGCCAACGGCATGGAAATCCTGGAAGCCGCGCTGGCCACCGGCACGCAGCAGATCGACGGCGAGACTGCGTTCAAGCTGCACGACACCTACGGCTTCCCGGTCGACCTGACCGCCGACGTCTGCCGAGAGCGCGGCGTGACGGTGGATCAGGCCGGCTTTGACGCCGCCATGACGCGCCAGCGCGAGCAGGCCCGTGCGGCGGGCAAGTTCAAGATGGCGCAGGGCCTTGAATACAAGGGCACGCCCACGGCCTTCCATGGCTACGAACATCTGGTGCATGAAGGCGCCAAGGTCACGGCCGTTTATGTGGACGGTATGCAAGTGGCTGAAGCCCAGGCCGGCGATGACGCGGTGGTCGTGCTCGACCACACGCCCTTCTACGCGGAGAGCGGCGGCCAGGTGGGCGACAGCGGCGAGCTGCGCAACAACACCAGCCGCTTCGAGGTGATCGACACGCTGAAGATCCAGGCCGATGTGTTCGGCCACCACGGCCGCGTGCTCGAAGGCTCGATCAAAGCAGGCGATGTCTTCACCGCCAAGGTCAACGCCGAAGCGCGCGCCAAAACCGTGCGCAACCACAGTGCCACGCATCTGATGCACAAGGCACTGCGCGAAGTGCTGGGCAGCCATGTGCAGCAGAAGGGCTCGCTGGTCAACGCGGAGCGCACGCGTTTCGACTTCGCGCACAACGCGCCGATGACTCCGCAGCAGATCGCCCAGGTTGAAGCCCTTGTCAACACCGAGATCCTCGCCAACGCGGGAGCGAAGGCCGAGGTGATGGCGCTGGACGACGCGCAGAAGAGCGGCGCGATGATGCTGTTCGGCGAAAAGTATGGCGATACCGTGCGCGTGCTGTCGATCGGTTCTTCCAAGGAGCTCTGTGGCGGCACGCACGTGCAGCGGACTGGCGATATCGGCCTCTTCAAGATCGTGGCCGAAAGCGGTGTGGCCGCAGGCATCCGCCGCGTGGAAGCCGTGACCGGTGGCAACGCCCTCGCCTATCTGCAATCGCTGGAAACCACCGTGCACGCTGTGGCGGGCACGCTCAAGGCCGCACCGAGCGAGCTGGAGTCGCGCGTGCACGCCGTGCTCGATCAGGTCAAGGTGCTGGAGAAGGAGCTGGCAGCGGCCAAGAGCCGCCTGGCTTCGGCGCAGGGCGACGAACTGCTGGCCCAAGCCGTGGACGTCAAGGGCATCAAGGTGCTGGCCGCCACGCTGCCCGGCGCCGACGCCAAGACCTTGCGCGAGACCATGGACAAGCTCAAGGACAAGCTCAAGACGGCAGCCATCGTGCTGGCTGCCGTTGACGGCGACAAGGTCCAGCTGGCAGCGGGTGTGACCGCCGACAGCATGGGCCGGGTCAAGGCCGGGGACCTGGTCAATTTCGTCGCCCAGCAGGTCGGCGGCAAGGGCGGCGGCAAGCCTGACATGGCCATGGCCGGCGGCAGCAACCCCGGCGCCCTGGCCGGCGCATTGGCCAGCGTGCAGGCCTGGGTGGGCGAGCGGGCCTGATGGCGTATCCGATCGACCACGACAACGCCGAAGCCCTGGCTTCGATGCTGAAGATCCTCGCTCAAGCTACCGAGTCGGACGAGGACGTGGTCATGATCGACACGCTGGACGGTTATCTGACCGCGCTGGCCTGCGGCCCCATCTCCGCCTATCCGCTGCAAGCCATGGACGCCCTGTTCGGCGACTACTGGGCGGCTGCGCTGGACGCCCAGGACGCGACCGAGGCCTTGATGGAAGCGCTGCAAACGCGCTGGGCCGAGATCGGTGAAGCGCTGAACCCCGCGCTGCTCACCGGCGATGCTGAACAGATGCAGCTGATGCCGCTCATCACCGAGTTTGACGAGGTGGCCAAGGCCGAGCTCATCACCCAGGGCATCATGCGCCTGGACGAAATGGACGCCCTGCCTGCCACCGGCGTACTGTGGGTGCAGGGTTTCCTGCGTGCCGTGCAGGATCATGGCCAGGACTGGCGTCGGTTCGACCATACCAGCCCGCTGGGCCATGAGCTCGATGCCATGCTCATGGCGATTGCCGTCGTGGCCATGGATGCCGGTGAGCAGCTCGACGCTTATATTTCCGAGGCCTACGAACCTGACGATGAAGTCGATCAGGAGGCGCTGCTCGACGACGCACTGTTCTGCGTCCAGGACTTGAAGTTGTTCTGGCAACGGCCCGAGACACGACAGGTCCTTTCCTGAACGCCTTGCCTTGCAACGCTTGTCGCGTCCACAAGGCTTGGGCATACTGGATCGCATGATGACGACGATGATGTTCCAGTTGCTTGCGGCCTCTCTGATGTGCGCGCTTCTCGTGTCGCTGCTGATGCGCCAGCGTGCGCGCGACCTCTCAAGAAGGCTCTAGCGGGCTACCAAACTCCCGATTCCATCCCTCAAGGCCCGCTGATTCCAGCGGGCCTTTTGCTTTGATCCGCTCCTTGAAGGAAAACTGTGATGCAAGAGCTCGAGATTCGCCGCGCCCTGCCCTCGGATGCTGCCGGCTTCGTGCAGATGATGTCGGACCCCGAAGTGTTCGGCGGGCTGTTGCAACTGCCCTACCCGACAGAGGAATTCTGGCGCCAGCGGCTGGCGGAGCAGTGCAGCCCGGGCAAGACCGATCTGCACTTGGTAGCGACACGCGATGGCGCCCTGTTGGGGAGCGCTGGCCTACATCCTTCGGGTGCGTCGCTGCGCCGCAGGCATTCCATGATGCTGGGAATTTCTGTGGTCAAGAGCGCCCAAGGCCAAGGCATCGGCTCTGCCTTGATGGCCGCCCTGCTCGACTATGCAGACAACTGGGGGCAAGTATTGCGACTTGAGCTGACCGTCTACACGGACAACGAAGTAGCCATCCGCCTCTACCAGCGATTCGGCTTCGAGACCGAAGGCGTCATGCGCGCCTATGCCTTGCGTGCCGGCCGCTACGCGGATGTCTTGAGCATGGCCCGCCTGCATCCAAAGCCTCCCGTCTTGCGAGAGTGAAACGCGAGTGACCGCCCACTTAGAACGGGCGCAGGAAGGTCTGATTTTGAGAACTGCCGGCAGAAGCCCCGGCGGCGAGGTTGCTCGTCGGCGCTTCGACCGTCGATACGCTGCCAGGCTCGGCGGCGGGCGCGGTGGTCGGTTGCTTGTCCGTCGGCGCCGGCGCTGGTTCGCGATGGGGCTCCGGGCTGGCCCGCTTGCCGGTCAGCACCAGGCGGGCCAGCTTCACGACCTCACTGGCCTCAGCGACCGTCGGAACGTTCAATGTGGCCAGCACAGTGATCAGGGCAATCAGGAATCGCGGCTGCATGGTTAGGCGCCGGGGCGTACCGGCGGCAGTCTTGTCAATGTGTGCAGTATCGGCGGGCGCACGAACGAGAACCATCCCAATGTGACGAACTGCAGATTGCGGCGACCAGATGGCGAAATGCAGGCTTCAGACGCCAGACTCTCATCGCACGAAGACTTTCTCGCCAGAGATTCAGCAAGGGCCTGAACATGCGCGACCAAGCGTGATATTCGGACCTGCCAAAATGCAAAACCCCCACCTCTTACGAGATGGGGGTTCTGGGAATAAATAGCCTGACGATGACCTACTTTCACACGGGAATCCGCACTATCATCGGCGCTGAGTCGTTTCACTGTCCTGTTCGGG
>Ga0265327_10000121_pt1 | contig 170192 bp, 143 predicted proteins | sample 41621metaG_FD_202089 | JGI IMG/M metagenome (GOLD analysis project Ga0265327, IMG submission 202089) | Rhizosphere microbial communities from Carex aquatilis grown in University of Washington, Seatle, WA, United States - 4-16-21 metaG | ecosystem: Host-associated > Plants > Roots >...
TACCAACTACCAACTACCAACTACCAACTACCAACTACCAACTACCAACTACCAACTACCAACTACCAACTACCAACTACCAACTACCAACTACCAACTACCAACTACCAACTACCAACTACCAACTGATGCTGCGCCCGCCAACCGATACTCTTTTCAAAACTTCTTGATACCGGCTGATATCGGCGGCGCTTTCACGTTAGCTTCTTTCGGTGTCATCGCTCTCTGATAACTCGCGAGATAAACCAGAATGCTTCCAGTGTTTTGAAAAGAGCATTCGGTCGTCGAGCTGTCACGCTCGCTGCCATCGAATATTCTGAAACTAACAACTAACAACTAACAACTAACAACTAACAACTAACAACTCACCTCTGCGCCAAGAACGTCAAAATCATCGGGTTCACCACTTCCGGTTTTTCCGCAAAAGTGGCGTGACCGGTATCCGGCAGTATCGATAACTTCGCCTCGGGCAATGCGCGATAAATCGCCAGAGTATGGTCGAGCTTGATCGCATCGCGATCGCCAGCCAACACTAATACCGGTTTATGGATGTGATTCAGCAGCGTTGGGTTGAGTTCGTTGGTAGTCGGCGAATACAGCCAAAGCCGCCGCAATTTATCCGCCATAGTGACCGCCGCGATAGTTGAAGCATTTTGTTCGGCGGCGCGCATTTGCATCAGATCCGTATCGAGCAAACCGGTGGGATCGATATTGGCGCCGCTGATCACAGCGCGGCCGATTAATTCGGGGTGATGAGCGGCGAGCATCAGCGCAAGAATACCGCCGTCGCTCCAACCGACCACATCGACTTTGGTGAGGTGCAATTGCTGCAGCAGGGCAACGGTATCCTCCATCATCGCCCGATATGATAGTGGGCCAGCGATATCCGGCGAATGACCCTGGCCAACTTGTTCCGGCGCAATCACTCTGTACGTATTGGCGAAATTGCCCAGTTGCTTGGCAAACGATTCGTCGATGGAGGCGCCGCCGCCATGTAATAGCAACAAGGGTCGACCGCTGCCGCTGCTTTCGTAATACAAGCGATGGCCGTGCACCGTAGTCCAATTCGTAGTCATCTGGGGGGCGACGGGCGCATGCGTGGCTTGCAAGGTGTCGCTTGCGAATATCTGCAATAGAGAGAATAAAGCAACGATCAATGCTGTTTTCATCGCTATTTTCATCCAGGTATCTGCTGAGTGCTGATGGAGGAAACCGCGTGCGTGCAGCTATCTATCATGTTTACTTAGTGAGCAGAGATCGTGCCAGTAGCGACGATTTAATTGGCTGTATTAAAATCGCGGCAAAAGCGCTCGAAAATCCCCGTTGTTGGCAGCGACGCTGCTGCAATGCTGTGCATCGAACGCTGAAAGTGCACCGCCGTGGGTGCAGGGATGGTCGTTTGCGACCCTGTCGCAAACCGGTTACAGTAGCCGCCGGCCGAGAGGTGTCGGCCGCATCTCAGTCACGTTTTTAGGATATTTCAATGAGTTTTCTGATTCCCGAAGCTTACGCTCAAATCTCAGGACAAGCCGCAGGACAAGCCACATCGCCGACCAGCGCGATCTTTCAAATGGTGTTTTTGGGCGGATTATTTGTCGTTTTTTATTTTCTAGCGATTCGTCCCCAGCGCAAGCGCCAAAAAGAGCATGCGGATATGGTGGCAGCTTTGGCGAAGGGCGACGAAGTGGTTACCACCAGTGGCATCCTCGGCAAGGTCTTGAAGGTCGAAGAAGATTTTTTAGTGCTGCAAGTTGCCGACAATGTCGAGCTCAAATTTCAAAAAGTATCGGTGCACGCCGTTCTGCCGAAAGGTACGTTGAAGTCGATTTAAATCGTCGTTGAATATCGCGCGGTCGCCGTATGAGGCGACCATGCAGCTTGTTTGTTTGTGTATAACATCGCTCGAATACAAACCCATATCGCCGGAGAGGAGAGTCGCATGCCCGCGTACACTTTGCCGCCGCGTTTGTCGCTCGCCCTCACTCCGACTCCTTTACAATTGCTAACGCGCTTGTCCAACGAGTTGGGCGGTCCGCGTATTTGGGTAAAGCGCGACGATTTAACCGGCTCGGTACTCGGCGGCAATAAGGTGCGCAAGCTGGAGTTTTCGCTGGCACAGGCGCTCGCCGACGGCTGCGATACCATTATTACCTGCGGCGGTTTGCAATCGAACCACTGCCGCGCTACCGCGTTGTTATGCGCGCAATTGGGTTTGCATTGCCAACTGATTTTACGCGGCAGCGCGCAGCTACCCTACGACGGCAATCTGTTGCTCGATTATTTGGCCGGCGCCGATCTCACAGTACATCCCGAAGCGATTTATAACCCCAACTTATCCGATTTACTTGCCGACGCAGCGCAACAACAGCGCGCGCGTGGTCGCCGGCCGTTTATTATCCCCACCGGCGCCAGCGATGGCATCGGTCTGTGGGGTTATATCGCGGCCTGCAGTGAATTGCGCGCGGACTTCGCGCAATATGGCATCGCGCCGCGCCATATCGTTTGCGCCACCGGTTCCGGTGGTACGCAAGGCGGACTCAATGCCGGTGTTGCGCTGGAGGCGATCGATGCGGCGGTGTGGGGTGTCGCGGTATGCGACGGCGAAGCGTATTTCCAGCAGAAAGTGCGCAGCGATTTACGCGAATGGCAACAGCGTTACGGCGTTGCGCTCGATGTCGAGCAATTGCCGATTCGCGTTATCGACGGTTATGTCGGGCCTGGTTATGCGCAGGCCGATAACGCGGTGTTCGCGACGATTAAACGCTTGGCGAGCAGCGAAGGCCTGGTGCTCGATCCGGTCTACACCGGCAAGGCTTTTCACGCTTTGCTATGCGAATTACAACGCGGTCGCTTTGGCAGCGATGGCGATGTGGTGTTCGTGCATACGGGCGGGATGTTTGGGCTATTCCCGCATAGGGACAAATTCAGCTTTTAGATTTTGGTAGTTAGTAGTTAGTAGTTAGTAGTTAGTAGTTAGTAGTTAGATTTTAGTCGCGCCAAGCGCGTCAGTACCTAAAACCTAAAACCTAAAACCTAAAACCTAAAACCTAAAACCTAAAACCTAAAACCTAACTACTAGTCCCCGACATACTGGCGGGGCACGCGGCTGCCGATCGAGGTGAATAATTCGTAGCTGATCGTGTCGGCAAATGCCGCGACCGTCGAAGCGGATAACTGCGGTCCCCACAACTGCGCTTTATCGCCGACCGCGACCGCGTTGCAGTCCGTCACGTCGATCGAGATCGAGTCCATCGAGACGCGCCCCACCAGCGGCGCACAGCGGCCATCGATCCATACCGGCGTGCCGTTTTTAGCGTGGCGGGGATAACCGTCGCCGTAACCGATACCGAGCGTAGCAACGATGCTATCGCGCGCGCTGGTCCAAATGCCGTTGTAGCCTACCGCGGCCCCGGCCGGTAACCGGCGCAATGCAATCACGTGGGTGCTCAAGGTCATCACCGGACGCAGCGGCAGCGCATGCGTCGTCGCCAGCGGATTTTCTCCGTATAGCATAATGCCGGGGCGCACCCATTCGCTGCGCGCGGCGGCGCGCGCAATCAGTGCCGCCGAGTTCGCGACGCTGGCGGCGGTGGCTGTTCGAGCGATATCGGCAGTGTCGCGCGCGGCAGCGAATGTCGCCAGTTGCTGCTCGGTAGTATCGGCGGTTAAATCGTCGGCGCTGCTTAAGTGCGTGAGATGCAGTAACTCGGTAATGCCGGGCGCGTCTCGCAGCAGGCGATCCGCGCCCGCGAATTCGGCGGGAGAGAGGCCAAGGCGATGCATGCCGGAGTCAAGCTTAAGCCATACGCGCAATGCCCCGCGGCGCGTATTGGCGGCGATTCGTTGCACTGTCGCGATATCGTGCGCGGTGACATCGATATTTTGCAGCGCGCACAACGCTAAATCGTCGGTATCGAGCAGGCTACCCAGCAGCAGAATGCGCGTGGTCACTCCGGCGCGCCGCAATTGCAACGCTTCGTCCAGGCGCGCCACGGCGAGACCGTCGGCATCGCGCAGCGCAGTGGCGACGGGAATCAAACCGTGTCCGTAGGCATCGGCCTTAACCATCGCCATCACTTTACTGGTCGGGCATAAAGAGCGAACCAGCGTTAAATTATGGCGGAGAGCCGCGAGATCGATGCGCGCATGTGCGGTATTGTGCATGAGGGCGGAGATATCAAATAGGGATGGATGATTGTACCGAAAGGATTGTACAGAAATGATTGTACCGAGTGCGCAATACGGAATACAGCGCTGCGCAATTGGCGGTGCGGTCTCGATTGGTTATAGTCGGTGCCGACACGCTATGGCAATTGAGCGTCAAGCAATCCACTATCGAGCATCCATCTGTGAGCGATCCACTCGTGAACGATAAATTAGTCATCGCAATTTCGTCGCGCGCCTTATTCGACTTGGCGGATAGTCATCGCGTTTTCGAGGAGCAGGGGCTGGAGGCTTTTCAGCAGTATCAGATCGCGCACGAGGAGCAACCCTTGGCGCCGGGCGAGGCGTATCCGCTGGTGCAGAAACTGTTGCGTCTCAACGAGCAGCTCGGCGCGCCGTGCGTCGATGTGATTTTGTTGTCGCGCAATAGCGCCGATACCGGCCTGCGCGTATTCAATTCGATTCAGCATTATGGTTTGCCGATCAGCCGCGCGGCGTTTTGCGGCGGTCAGAGTCCCTATCGCTACGTGTCCGCATTCGGCTGCCAGTTATTTTTATCGACCGATCCCGAGGACGTGCGCTCCGCGCTCGAGCAAGGCGTGGCGGCGGCGACGCTGTTACCTTCGCCGCGCCACGACGGCGCGCCTTCCGCGCAACTGCGCATTGCCTTCGACGGCGATGCGGTGGTGTTTTCCGACGAAGCCGAACGCGTCTATAAATCGCGAGGTCTGGAGGCTTTTGCCGCTAGCGAGCGCGCCGCCGCGAAGCAACCATTGAGCGGCGGTCCTTTTAAGCCATTTTTGCAGGCGCTGCATAACCTGCAGGCTCGCTTTCCTTCCGAGGAATGGCCGTCCGGCGCGGCGCCGATCCGCACCGCCCTGGTCACCGCGCGCTCGGCGCCGGCGCACGAGCGCGTGATCCGTACTTTGCGCGCCTGGAATATTCGGATCGATGAATCGTTGTTCCTCGGCGGTATGTCGAAAGGCGAGTTTTTACGGGCTTTCGAGGCCGATGTGTTCTTCGACGATCAGTTGGGACACTGCGATTCGGCCAGCCAACATGTCGCCACCGGACATGTGCCGCATGGGGTTGCTAACGCTCGTTAGATGCTCTGAGTTATCTAACGTATGTTTCTTTGTGCATAAAATTCGTGTTTTTAGGATAAATGCGCTATGTTTGGTAATAAGGGACGGCGATTTGGAAACCAATCATAGGAAATGGTGGTCGTCCAGAATAGGTTGGTAAGAACTTAAGAACATAATTATCTACCGATTATTCGGAGGGCAGCATGAAGTTACAGCAGCTTCGTTACATTTGGGAAGTCGCCCACCACGAGCTCAACGTGTCGGCCACCGCGCAAAGCCTCTACACTTCCCAGCCTGGCATCAGTAAGCAGATTCGCCTGTTGGAAGACGAGCTGGGCGTCGAGATTTTTTCCCGCTCCGGCAAGCATTTGACGCGCGTGACGCCGGCCGGCGAGGCAATTTTGAAAACTGCTGGCGAAATTCTGCGCAAGGTCGAGAGCATCAAGCAGGTCGCGCAGGAATTCAGCAACGAAAAGAAAGGCAGCCTGTCGATCGCTACCACGCACACTCAGGCGCGCTATGCGCTGCCGACAGTTATCAAATCGTTCATCAAAAAATATCCGGATGTGTCTCTGCATATGCATCAGGGCACGCCGATGCAGATCTCGGAGTTGGCCGCCGACGGCACCGTGGATTTCGCCATCGCGACCGAAGCGCTCGAGTTATTCAGCGATCTAGTGATGATGCCGTGCTATAAGTGGAACCGCTGTGTCATCGTGCCGAAAGGGCACCCGCTGGCGCAGGTGAGCAAACTGGCGCTCGAAGATGTCGCCAAGTATCCTATAGTCACCTACGTATTTGGCTTTACCGGTCGCTCCAAGCTCGACGAGGCATTTTTGGAGAAAGGCCTGGCGCCGAAAGTAGTATTTACGGCCGCCGACGCCGACGTCATCAAGACCTATGTCAGGCTCGGTCTGGGAATCGGTATCGTGGCGCATATGGCGGTCGATCCCGAGCTGGATCAAGACTTGGTTGCGTTGGATGCGGCGCATCTGTTCCAATCCAGCGTCACTAAAATAGGTTTTCGCCGCGGCACATTCCTACGCGGCTTTATGTACGACTTCATTCAAATGTTCGCGCCGCATCTCAAGCGCGATGTGGTCGAAGAGGCCTATCAGCGCCATAGCAAGGCGGATCTCGACGAGTTATTTGAAAATATAAGATTGCCAGTGTACTAATTCATCCCTCGGGGTTGGACCCATAGGGTCTGATCCCGGTCTCCTCTATTTGCCCTTCGTCAGATTGCCTTCGCGTACCGTTAACGGTAGTCTTGCGGCCTGATTTTATTAGAACCTATCTCAAAATTGCTGTGCTTGATGATGCTGCGTTGATAATGGCTTCGAAATGCTCATTTACTGCCGTGTAAACTCCGCTTCCGAAGCCATTATCGCCTCGTTTCAGACGCCTACTGTTGGCGCCTGATCTGCGCTCGCTAATTTTGAAATAGGTTCTAGGCCGTTTATTGCTTAACTTAGGAGCGCTCCGTGGAAATCGCTTGTCTCGACCTCGAAGGGGTTTTGGTCCCCGAAATTTGGATCGCTTTTGCCGAACGCACCGGCATCAAAGAGTTGCGGGCCACCACGCGCGATATTCCCGATTACGATGTGTTGATGAAGCAGCGTCTACGCATTCTCGAAGAACATAATTTAGGTCTGCCGGATATTCAGGCGGTGATTGCCGAAATTAAACCGCTGGATGGCGCGCGCGAGTTTATCGATTGGCTGCGCGAGCGTTTTCAGGTGGTGATTCTGTCGGATACTTTTTACGAGTTTGCACAGCCGTTGATGCGTCAGCTTGGTTTTCCCGCGCTGCTATGCCATAAGTTGGAAACCGATGAAAAGGGCAGAGTGGTGAATTATCGACTGCGTCAGGTGAATCCTAAGCGCCAGTCGGTGTTGGCGTTCAAGAGCCTATATTATCGGGTCATCGCCGCCGGCGACTCGTACAACGATACGACGATGTTGGCGGAGGCCGATGCCGGTATTCTGTTTCATGCTCCGGACAATGTGATTCGCGAATTTCCGCAATTTCCCGCCGTGCAAACCTTCGACGATTTAAAGCGCGAGTTTATTAAAGCCAGCGTGCGCGAATTGACGCTGTAAAAATTTATCAATTGTATAAATAATAATGGGGCCTAAGGCCCCATTATTATTTTCGCGGAATAATTTCAGAACAATATCGGCACCGTTAATTATGCTGCCTTATCTGCTTTCTTCCGCGCCTTGCCGTTGCGCAGCAGCTCGCCCGAATGCACATGGGTCGGTTTATCGTCCTCGATGGTTATTGCGCCGTTGACCAATACATAGCGGTAACCCAGCCCCTGATTGGTGACGCGATATTCGCCGCCGGGCAGATCGGTGACGAACTCGGGGAAGGTATACGTCAGTTTGTCATAGTCGTAGATAATAATGTCGGCGGCGGCGCCTTCGCGCAGCGTGCCCCGGTCTCGAAAGCCGGCGCAGAATGCCGGTAGTGCACTGAGCCGCCAATGCGCCTCTTCCAGCGTCGTGAACTTATGCTCGCGCACGAACTTGGAAATGTATTCGGTACCGTAGCTGCCGGCGGTCAAATATTTCAAATGCGCGCCGCCGTCGGAGAGGCCCGGAATAATATAAGGGTTGTCGATCAGTTCTTTAACGCCTTCCAGCGTAGTATCGAATTGGCGCGTTTGGAATACCGTTCTCAATTCGTCGGCCGCTACGATATCGCAAACTATATCGACCACATGTTTACCTAACTTGCCTGCGATATCGCCGAGCCGCGAACGCTCGAACTCTTTATATTGCGCGCTGAAAGTTTTATGCAGAATGGTATCGTCGATGGCGTCGATAAACATATATTTCAGCGGTGCCGCGCGCAGTTTTTCGCGTTGTAGCGGATCGTTCAAATTGGCCAACTTCTGCTCTCTGGAAACGTCGGGGCCGACCAGCGCATTCCACACGGCGCCCCACAAATCGAAGTAGTCGAAGGTGAATACCAACGGCGGATCCTGCGTGATGCCCTGCGCATAAATTTTCAAGCCGCGTTGATGGCAGCTATCCAGCCAATTGAACAGATATTGGCGTACGCCTTTGCCCATATCGTCGCCGCTCGGCGGTAGTGCCTGCCATAACATCGGCGCGCCGCTGGCGTCTGCCAATGCTTCCCACTCCTCCGGGCCTGCGAGCCCCATCGACAACGCGATAAAACCTTCGCCGCGCTCGCCCAATACCTTGGCCATCGCCATACGCGTTTCCGGCCACATCACATCGGTCGGCATCGGCGTACCATCGAAGTCGTTCTGCGCCGCGCCGCCCTGTGTTTCCGTGCCGGGTTCGCCCGGTTGCCCCAACGATTGCGCCGACCAGCCGCAGGCGCCGGCATCCATCGCTTCGTTGAGCAGTTTGGCCATCTGCGCGTGTTCGGCGTCGGTTGGTTTGCGTCCGGCCTTGGCATCTTCGAGGCCCATGGTCCAAATCAGCAGAGGGTTAAGTGGCACGTACGGGAGAATATTCAGAGCTTTCGGCGCGCGATCCATGCTGTCCAGATATTCGGGGTAGGAAACCCAGTCCCACGGCAGTGCCGCTTCCATGGTGACTAGCGGGATCGCTTCAACTTTAGTCATCGACAGCATCGCGCGCTCGCGCATCTCCGGCGCCATCGGCGCGAAACCGAAACCGCAGTTGCCGAGCACCACTGAGGTGACGCCGTGAAAACCGGAGGTGGAAAGGTAGGGGTCCCAGAACACCTGAGCATCGTAGTGGGTGTGCAGATCGATAAAGCCCGGCGCGACCATCAAACCGCTGGCATCGATCACGCGCTTGCCGCGCTCGGCGGCGATCTTGCCGATGCGCGCGATAACCCCGTCCTTGATGCCGATATCGCCGCGATAGCGCGGGTTGCGGGCGCCGTCGACGATCATGCCGTCTTTGATGATGGTGTCGAATTCGATCATAGCTGTTCTCCGGGAGTTGTTATTGTGAGCGGCGCTGTGCTGCATGCTGAGCAACAATTATTTAACGTTATTATATAATTTGTGCGTACCCCGTCGTCAAGGTGCTTTCATCGCGGTACTTGCGGGCGTTATCGACTTGATCGAAGGGTCTATCTGAGTGTGGCGCAGTTGTCGCTTCTGCGCCAAGAAGACTATCGACAAAGGGCCGTCGCCGGCGCGCCGATTCCGTTATTAGGAGCAGCCAAGCATCTGTCTAGAGTTGTAGTAATGCCTGTAGCAACGGCTCGATTTTGCTGTGGGTTTCGGCCAGTTCTTCGCTGCAATTCGAGTCGGCGACAATACCGCCGCCGGCCCAGGCGTAAATTCGCTGCGCGCTGGCGAGCAGCGTGCGAATGGTAAGGTTGGTATCCATGCGGCCATCGGCGCCGATATAGCCGATCGCGCCGCAAAATACCGAGCGCGGCTGCGGCTCCAGTTCATCGATAATTTGCATGGCGCGAATTTTGGGAGCGCCGCTGATCGAACCGCCCGGAAAGCAATTGCGCAGTGCGTCGAGGGGATGCAGTTCCGGCTTGAGCTCGCCGTGGATGCTGCTGACCAAATGGTGCACGGTGGCAAAGCTTTGCAACTCGAACAATTGCTCCACCGCAATGCTGCCCGGCATACAGCTGCGCCCCAAATCGTTGCGCAGTAAATCGACGATCATCAGATTTTCGGCGCGATTTTTTTCGCTATCGAGCAGACTCGTCGCAAGCTGCCGATCGCGTTCCGGATCGCTGTCGCGCGCGGCGGTGCCTTTGATCGGTTGAGTGAACAGACGGCCGCGCTCAGCGGCTAAAAAGCGCTCCGGGGAAAAACATAGCACTGCGCCAGCGGCGCTTTCCATATAGGCGGAGAACGGCGCGGCAGCTATAGCGCGCAGGCATGTATAGGCGTGCCATGGGTCGCCGTGGTAGCGATTGGAAAAACGGCGCGCCAAATTTACTTGATAACAATCGCCGGCCTGAATGTAGGCTTGCAAGCGCAGAAACGCCGCTCGATATTGCGGCGGTGGAAAGCCGTCGTCCCACGCCGCAGCGAGCGTAAAATTCGCTGCTGGCTCGACGAAGCTGGCGCGCGCGCGCCGCTGTAGCTCGGCGATCAACCGCGGCGGCGTTTCGGGACGGATCAGCAGCGCCGTGCGACAGCGCTCATGATCGCTGACAATCGCCCAGCTATAGAGACCGACCATGAGATCGGGAAACAATGGAGTCGTCGATGCGCGCGCCGGCAATTGCTGCAGTTGGCGCCCCAGCTCATAGCCGAACAAGCCGATGGCGCCGCCGCTGAAGGGCCAGTCGCAGGGTGCTAGTGCTAGCGAGAATTGCTGTCGCAAGGCTTCTTTAACCGCTTCGAACGGATCGTCGATCGCATGGCTCTGCGCTTGCAAGACTTGCAGCGGCGCGGCGCTGATAATGTCGTAGCGCCCGCGTTGATTAAACGGCCGTGCACTATCCAGCCACACCGGGTGGCCGAGATCGCGCACGCGCGCCAACCAATGGCTGCAATCGACGGTGTAGGGTAATGTTTCCTGGAGCAACAGCGGTTGGATCGACAACGATAGTCTTCCCGGCAGGGGTTGTTTGCGGTGCGTGCAACATTGTACCGGCGAGCGCTCCGCCACGGCCACAAATAAGCGCGCCGAGCGTCGTGGCCGGGCGGGTTTTTCCATTGACATTAACGGGTTATCGAATTAATGTTACGGGCTTTTTTAAACCCCGGGACAAATGCTTCAGCCATCGATGCGGCGCCTTTTACTGCCTATCGAGTGACGCCTTATCGAGGTGCCGTCGCAGCGCGGGGTTTACTTGTCGGTATCAGCCGTGGCGAGGCGGCCCAAAACTTGCCCGTTGAATTCCACCACTCTTAAAAATGCGTCGAGAAGACTTCAGGTATGACTACAACACAACCCGCTAAAGCAGCGCTCGCCCCCTCCCTGGATAACCCATTCGCCGAAGCTAAAGACGTTGAGTTCACCGTCCCCGGTCAGATCGGTTATCAACCCGGCCTGTATGAAACGGCGCTGAAGGCGGGTTACGAATTAAGCCAGCGTCCGCGCAAGGCGGCTGGCGTCATCAATATCGAAAAGCAGCATCAGAAAAAACGCATGACGGTGTGGGAGCGCATCGACGTGCTGAAAGATCCCGGCACCGAGCCGACGATTTTATTTCAGAACTGGGGGCCCAACCTCGACGGTGCGTCGCTGGTCACCGCGATCGTTTGTATCAATGGCCGCGATGTGGCGCTGTACGGTCACGATTTCAGCGTGCGCGCCGGCTCGATGGATGCGACTAACGGCGGCAAGCTCGCACGCTTATTCGAACTGGCGGGCAAGCGGAAAATCCCGCTGGTCGGTATGAACGATTCGGCGGGCGCGTATGTGCCGGCCGGGGTCGGTGGCCTCGATGGTTACGCCGAAGCATTCACTGCATTGCGCAAAATCAGCGGCGTGGTGCCGTCGATCATGTGCATGTTCGGTTTTAACGCCGGCGGTGGTTCGTATCTGCCGCGCCAGGGTAGTTTTGTCATTCAGCCGAACGATACGTTCTTCGGTCTCACCGGTCCCGGCGTCGTTAAGTCGGTGCTCGGCGAAGATGTCACGGCGGACGAGCTCGGCGGTCCGAACGTGCACTCGCAATCCGGCGTCACCGATTTTGTCGTGCCCGACGAAGTCAGCGCGCTGCAAAAGGTCAAACAATTATTGCGTTACCTGCCGTCCGGCAATCACGAACTGGCATCGTTTCAACCGACCTCCGATCCGGTCGACCGCAAGACCTGGGATATCGACATCCTGTTGAAGAAAGCGTTTAACTCGCCGACCGGCTTCAATACACCCTTCGATATCAGCATCATCATTCAGCAGATTTGCGATCACGGCGATTTCTTCGAAATTCAACCCGAGCGCGCGCGCAATACGATTTGTGCGCTGGGCCGCATGGGCGGTAACGTCGTGGGTTTTGTCGCGAATAACTCCGCGGTGGCGTCCGGCCAGATCGATATCGGCGCGGCGTACAAGAATGCGCGCTTCATTCGCTTCTGCAATCTGTACAACATTCCAATGGTGTTTATGGAAGATACCACCGGCTTCAAGCCGGGCCGCGAGCAGGAAGCCGGTGGCATCGTGCAGGCCGGTCGCGCCATGCTCGATGCGATTATCGATCTACGCACGCCGCGCTTCCTGGTAATTATCCGCAATGCGTTCGGCGGCGCCTACGCGTCGTACAACAATTATCCGACCGGCGCCGATTTAGTCATCGCCTTGCCGACCACGCGCGCCGCGGTCATGGGTCCGGCGGGCGTCGAGTTTATTTATAAAGACGAATTGCGCGAGATTCGCGCCGCGCTGCAAAAACGTATCGCCGCCGGTCTCGCGGATAATCTGAAATCCGGCATGCCGGAAGCCGAAGCGCGCAGCGCCGCGGAAAAAGCCGCGCGGCAGTGGGCGAAAGAGCAGGAAGCTTTATTGGCGCAGCGCTACGAAAGAGAGCTGATGAATCCCAACGAGGCGCTCAGCCTCGGCTCGATCTCGCAGATTGTGATGCCGTCCGATTTGCGCAAAGTCGTCGCCGAAAATATGCGCTTTCACTTGGAGCATTACGTGCCCGAACCGTTGAATGCGGTGCAGCGCGAGTTTCATTAATTCTTCCGTCGAAACGATGGAAGCGGTCAGCGTGCTATCAGGGCGCGCGATCACCAATTAACTGGGGCCTTTTACCGTGCAACCAAGCAACAATTATTATTTGAAAAACCCATTGATTCATAAAGCGCGCCGCTTGCGCGCCGCCGACTCCGAATGGGTACGCAGTTTCGACTGCGAAGATATGCGACCATTGATTATCTGCCGCGGTCCGATTCGCAAAGAAGCGATGGATGTGTTCGACGAGATGGGTATTCACGGCTACGGCATTTTGCTGTCGGAAAAAGATTCGATTACCTACACCAGCGCATTGGCGCCCGAATTGCGCAAACTAACCGATCCCCAGCGCGTGCACCGCGTACCGGATTACACCGGCGCCAGCAAGGAAGAGCGCGTGCAACGCATTCGTCAGATTATCCAGATCGCCAAGGATAATAACTACAACAGTATCTTCGCCGGCTACGGTTTTATGGCCGAGGACGAGGAAATGGTTCGCTCGATGGAGGAAGCGGGGCTGAAGTTCATTGGACCATGCTCGCACACGGTGCGCGCCGCAGGTTTGAAAGACGAGGCGAAACGCACCGCGTTGAATGTCGGCGTATCGACCACGCCGGGTATCGACAACTTGACCGCACTGGCGTTACTGCACAAGTATCCGGCCGAGGCCGACTTGGTGAAACTGTGCGGCGCGCAGGGACTCGAGGTCGATCTCGCCGCAGTTGCCAATCTCGAAGACAAGGCTGACGCGGTACTGCTGGCTTCTTATCGCAAAGGTATTGATCTGCTCTCGATCGATGAAATCGGCGAGGTGCTGCAGGCGCAATTGGTAAAAGTGTTTACCGATAAGCCGAACAACCGGTTTCGCTTGAAAGCCATTTCGGGCGGCGGCGGCAAGGGGCAGCGTATTCTCAATGCACCGGCCAGTCTCGATGGCGGGTCGCTCGATGAGAAAATAGCCTCGGTGGCGGCGCAGGGTCCTGCATTGCTTCGCGAAATTCTAGCTGAGGTGAAATGCAACGGCGTTGGCGACAATAAAAACGTACTGATCGAGATGAACATCGAGACCACTCGCCATCAGGAGATCCAGGTGGTTGGCAATGGCGATTGGTGCATAACCATGGGCGGTCGCGATTGCTCGCTGCAAATGCACGAACAAAAATTATTGGAAGTGTCGGTCACGGTCGAGGAATTAACCGAAGCGGTCGCCAAGGCGCAGCAGCAACAGCGCGCCGAAGAAGCGCAAACGTTGCAATACGATCTCGATATTCTCAATAAGATGGAAGACGAAGCGGCGCGCTTCGGCAAGGCGGTAAAACTCGATTCGGTGTCGACCTTCGAATGTATTGTCGATGGTCAGTCGCACTATTTCATGGAAATGAATACGCGGATTCAGGTCGAACATCGCGTTACCGAATTATGTTACAAACTGAAGTTTGCCAATCCGCAAAATCCCAACGACTTTTTCATCGTCGAATCGCTGGTCGAGACCATGGTGCTACTGGCGCGTCACGGCAAGCGATTGCCGAAGCCCGAACGCCTGCCGCGCGAACACGCCTCGGTAGAAGCGCGTATGAACGCCACCAACCAGGCGTTGCAACCGCACGCCGGCGGCGTCATCGAATACTGGTCGAATGCTATCGAGGGCGAGATTCGCGACGACCAGGGCATCAGCATGCACAATCCGGATACGGATGTGTTCATGAAATATCATCTGGCCGGCGCGTACGATTCCAACATCGCGCTGCTACTGACCACCGGCGCCAACCGGCTGGAAAGTTATCAACGGCTCGCGGAGATTTTGCGCCGCACCGAATTGCGCGGCAAGGATCTGGCGACCAATCTGGAATTCCATTACGGTCTGGTGAATTGGTTTATCGGCCAGAATATCAATGCGCGACCGACCACGCGTTTCATCGTGCCGTATTTGACCGCGGTCGGTAAGTTGAAAGAAGTTGCCGCGCAGATCGATCTCGGTTTTGCGTTCGCGCAAATTCGCGCCGGCTACCTTAAAAATGCCGTGGATAATTTCAAGACCGCCTATGTGTCGGTGCTCGATCGCAAGCAGGCGTTACTGTTGCGGCCGATCGAAACCTTGTTCGCGCAGCCGCATATGCTGGCGGGCTGGCTGAGTATCAACCGGCACAATTTCAAGGTCGAGGGCGGCCGTATCGATTGGCTGAGCAATCCGATCGAGCTGCTCGCCGAGCTTTACCATTTCCTGCATATGGATTTCGAAGCCGGCAAGCCTGCCGCGCATATGATATGGGATCACGACAACGAACTGCTGCAGCGCGGCCTGGCGTTTTACGCGGCGCTGAAGCAGCGTCTGGGCGTGTTCAGCTATGCGGATTTGCAACACGCGCTGGCCGGGCCGCGTCCGTCCGACCTCGATGAGGCCCAGTGGCAGGCCGCGCTGGCCGCGCACAATGGCTATCAAGCCGGCGCGGAAATTTTATCGGTGCTGCCGATGGTGGCGCTGGATACCGGCTTCTTCGATTTAAAGGTCAACTCCGATTTAACCATCACCATTCCCGATGTTTTGATGGACAAAGATTTACAGACGCGCATGGCGAAAGTGCTGGTGCCGCCGCCGACCGCGAAATCCGACGAGGTGCTGGCGGCTTCCGGCGGCATGTTCTACGCCCGCGAAGCGCCCGGTATGGAGCCGTTTGTGGTCGAGGGCGCGCATTTCAAGCAGGGCGCGCCGCTCTACATTGTCGAAGTCATGAAGATGTTCAACAAAGTGTATGCACCGTTTGCCGGCACGATCGAGAAGGTTCTGGTCGATGCCGATGGTGTTATCATCAAAAAGGGCCAGCCGCTGTTCAAGATCACGCCGGACGAGAAAATCGTCGTGGAAACGCCCGAGGAAATCAGTGCTCGGATGCGCAAGAAAACATCGGCGTTTTTAGCGAATTTATTGTAACGGACCATCGCGTTGCTTCCCCCTTTTTCAAAGGGGGACCGAGGGGGATTTAAAATCCCCCGCTAACCCCCCTTTGAAAAAGGGGGGAATGTGATTGTGCCTTCATTGAGAAATGGAGGATAAGCTGAGGGTTATTACATGATAGTTGCGCTCGATCATATCGCCATCGCGGTCCCCGATTTCGAAAAAGCGATCAAGCGTTTTCTCGAGGATTTCGGTCTGACTTTCGAGGGCACCGAGGATGTGGAATCGGCAAAAACCTCGACGGCATTTTTCCCATTGCCGCCGACCAGTATCGAGCTGGTGCATCCGCTACGCGGCGAGGGACCGATCGCCAAGTTTTTAGAAAAAAAAGGCGGCGGCATTCATCATCTGTGTTTCCGCAGCGACAATATCGAAGAAGATGTTGCCCGTTTGCGCGCCAAGGGCTACGAGTTCTTGAGCGAAGCGCCGACTCCCGGGGCACATAATTGCAAAGTTATTTTTATTCATCCGAAATCCTGCGACGGCGTGCTGATCGAAATCAATCAGCCGGCGGACGAACATTGAGTGGTTGGGTTTTAGGTCTTGGTAGTTAGGTAAAAAGTGCGGGATTACAGCAGCTACTGGTTTTCCTAACTACTAAAAACCAACTACTAACTATTTTCACACACAGGTTTAAAGACATGTCCAGCGAATACAAGCCCGAACAGCACAGCGCCGAAGAGTGGCAGAAATTAGCGACCAAATCGCTGAAAAGCGGTTCGCTCGATGAGCTCACCTGGCATACGCCGGAGGGCATCGACGTTAAGCCGCTATATACCGCCGAAGATTTGCAGGGTCTGCCGTTCGCGAATACCTTGCCGGGCTTGGAGCCATTCGTGCGCGGTCCGCAGGCCACCATGTACGCAGTGAAGCCGTGGACGATTCGTCAATACGCGGGCTTCTCGACCGCCGAAGCGTCGAATGCGTTTTATCGCAAAGCGTTGGCGGCCGGTGGTCAAGGTGTGTCGGTGGCGTTCGATTTGGCGACGCACCGCGGCTACGACTCCGATCATCCGCGCGTCACCGGCGATGTCGGCAAGGCGGGCGTCGCGATCGACTCCGTCGAAGATATGAAAATTTTGTTCGACAGTATTCCGCTCGATAAAGTCTCGGTATCGATGACCATGAATGGCGCGGTGTTGCCGATTCTGGCCGGCTACATCGTCGCGGCGGAAGAGCAGGGCGTTAACCAGGATCAATTATCCGGCACTATTCAGAACGATATTCTGAAAGAGTTCATGGTGCGCAACACCTACATTTATCCGCCGGCACCATCGATGCGCATCATCGGCGACATCATTGCGTACTGCTCCGATCACCTGCCGCAATTCAACACCATTTCGATTTCCGGCTATCACATTCAGGAAGCCGGCGCCGATGCGGCGTTGGAGTTGGCGTACACGCTCGCCGACGGTAAAGAATATATTCGCACGGCGATCAACGCCGGTTTGGATATCGATAAATTCGCCGGTCGCCTGTCGTTTTTCTGGGGCATCGGCATGAACTTTTATATGGAAGTGGCGAAGCTGCGCGCCGGCCGACAACTGTGGGCACGCATCGTCAGCGAGTTCAATCCGAAGAATCAACGCTCGAAAATGTTGCGCACGCACTGCCAAACCTCCGGCTGGTCGTTGACCGAGCAAGACCCTTACAACAATGTGGTGCGCACTACCATCGAAGCGATGGCAGCGGTATTCGGCGGCACGCAATCGCTGCACACCAACGCGTTCGATGAAGCGATCGCATTGCCCACCGAATTTTCGTCGCGCATCGCGCGCAATACGCAGTTGGTGATTCAAGAAGAAACCGGTATCACCAAAGTGATCGATCCGTGGGGCGGTTCGTACTTCATGGAATCGTTGACGCAGGAACTGGCCGATAAAGCCTGGGCGATGATCGAAGAGATCGAAGCGGCCGGCGGCATGGCGAAAGCGATCGAAACCGGTTTGCCGAAATTGAAAATCGAAGAATCGGCGGCACGCAAACAGGCGCGCATCGATCGCGGCGACGACGTTATTGTCGGAGTGAATAAATACCGGTTAAAAACCGAAGACGATATCGATATTTTGGATATCGACAACAACGCAGTCCGCGAATCGCAAATTAAGCGGCTCGCCGACATTCGGGGCAAACGCGATGAGAAAGCGGTCGAGGATGCGCTCGAAGCGATCTACCAATGTGCAAACGGTGGAGCAGGCAATTTATTGGATTTAGCGGTGCAGGCAACGCGCGCGCGCGCCACGGTCGGCGAAATCTCGTTTGCGATGGAGCGCGTATTCGGCCGCTTCAACGCACAGGCGCAAACCGTTTCCGGCGTGTATGGTTCGGCGTTCCAAGACGATGAGAATTGGCAGCGTATCGCCAAGGATATCGAAGCGTTCGTGGAAAGACACGGACGCCGTCCGCGCATGCTGGTATGCAAGATGGGACAGGACGGCCACGATCGTGGCGCGAAAGTTATTGCTACCGCGTTCGCCGATGTCGGTTTCGATATCGATTTATCGCCGATGTTTTCGACTCCTGCGGAAGTCGCGCGGCAGGCCGTCGAAAACGATGTGCATGTGGTCGGCGTGTCCTCGCAGGCGGCCGGTCACAAAACGCTGGTGCCGGAATTAATCGCCGAGTTAAAGAAGCAGGGCGCCGACGATATCATCGTGGTGGCCGGCGGTGTGATTCCGAAGCAGGACTATGATTATTTATACCAGGCCGGTGTAAAGGGAATTTTCGGTCCCGGTACGCAGATTCCGATCGCCGCGCGCGATGTGTTGGATTCGATAAACGCAGCCAGCAATAAATAACCGCGGCGATTGATAGCTGTGCGCCACGGTCCGCGCCGACCGAGTCAGCTCTTGTCAGCGCCTGTCGTGGCCGTGAGCTCCTTCGCGCGACGACAGGGTCGCGCAGATTCTCGCTGAGGTTTCCGCAGCGTAATTCGAGTCCGCCACCAGTCCAGGCGCTGACAAGAGCTGACCCGATCGACGCCAGCTCGCGGCGATCCATGGCAAAGGCAAAGAGATGAGTAATGTAGGTCGGACTTCAGTCCGACAGGGGATAACATTTTTCATCCACACTTCATTGTTGCTGCAAGTGTATTGTCGGACTGAAGTCCGACCTACGAACTTTGAGACAATCGCAGTGCTTCATGGAATGTGGCAGAGGACGATCAAGCATCACCTGCCTCGCTGTTTCAAAGGCCCGACTAATGCCGCGCGTGAATCTACCTGAGAAATTTCAGCGAGAATCTGCGCGACCCTGTCGTCGCGCAGAGGAGCTCAAGGGCATGAGGGCCTTTGAAACAGCGAGGCAGGTGATGCACGGCACGAGTTCATTTGCCAGAATGTAGCAAGCTTTTAAAAGTATCGAGCAAAATGCGCATGGCACGGCGCCAGCCTTTGCACTAACTTATTTGCTAAATGCTTTGCGTAATGGAAAAGAGTTTCAAAAAACTACCGCATGGGATTACTGGAAATGGGCGAATTTCAAAAACCTGACACCATCGACACCAATGTCGTAACGAATCTCGGCCCGCTCGCGGCGCTGGTAGGGAAGTGGGAAGGCGACGGCGGTATCGACGTTGCGCCGTCGCCGCGCGGCCCCATCACCACCCCATATCGCGAAGTGCGCAGCTACGAACCGTTCGGCCCGGTGGTGAATGGCTCGCAAGTGCTGTACGGGCTGCGCTATGCATCGGTCATGTGGCCGGAGCAATCGGTCGATCCGTTTCACGAAGAGTGCGGCTACTGGCTGTGGGACCCGAAGGCCCAGCAAGTGTATTGTTGCTTCGTGGTGCCGCGCGGCGTGACCGTCAATGCCGGCGCGGATGTCGCGTATAACGCCAGCAATTTCACACTGATCGCCGAAGTCGGCGCCAGCGTTTACGGCATTACCTCGAATCCATTTCTCGATCAAGTGTATCGCACCGAGCGCTTCGAGCTGACAGTGACCATCAACGCCGACGGCTCGCTCAGCTACATGCAGGATACCGTGTTGAAAATGAAAAATATCGCCGAGCTGTTTCATCACACCGACGGCAACACGATGCGCAAGGTTGGCTAACGCTCGATGTCCGAGATCGATCTGGAACAACTTCGGCAGGGCAATCGCCGCGCATTGGCGAAGGCGATCACGCTGGTCGAGAGTAAATTGGATAGCGATCGCCAGCGCGCGCAGCCGCTGCTGGAGGCGCTGTTACCGTTCACCGGCAATAGTTTGCGCATTGGTATCACCGGCGTGCCGGGCGTCGGCAAGTCGACCTTCATCGAAACATTCGGTTTGTATTTGATCGGCCTCGGCAAAAAAGTCGCGGTGCTGGCGGTCGATCCGAGTTCGCCGATCGCCGGCGGCTCGATCCTTGGCGATAAAACCCGCATGGAAGAGCTGTCGCGGCAAGAGCATGCGTTTATTCGCCCGTCGCCCTCCGAAGGCACGCTTGGCGGCGTCGCGCAGCACACGCGCGAAACCATGCTGCTGTGCGAGGCGGCGGGTTACGATGTGATTTTGGTGGAGACGGTGGGCGTCGGCCAGAGCGAATATCAAGTGGCGGGCATGGTCGATTTCTTTATGGTATTGATGCTGCCCAATGCCGGCGACGAGTTGCAGGGCATCAAGCGCGGCATCATGGAGCTGGCCGATGCGCTGGTGATCAACAAAGCCGACGGCGAAAGCTTAAATCTGGCGACGCGCACGCGTTCGCATTATCAAAGCGCGCTGAATCTGCTGCGCCACACCAGCTTCTGGACACCGCAGGTGATGACCTGCTCGGCGCTGCAGAAGCAGAATATCGAAGCGGTGTGGGGCATGCTCAGCGACTATCAGGTGGCGGCGCGCAACAACGGTTGGCTGGCGGAAAAACGCGCGCGCCAGGCCAAGGCCTGGATGCACCAGTTGATTCATGAAATGTTATTGTTGCGGCTGCGCCAGAATCCGCGAGTGCGTAGCGCTATGCCGGATCTGGAGCGGCGCGTGATCGACGGCGCGACCACCCCGTACCTGGCCGCGAAAACATTGATCGATATGCTTTAGATACAGTAGTTAGTAGTTAGGTTTTAGTAGTTAGTAGTCGGTGGTTGCAGTTGTGTTTAGCTAACTACCAAAACCTAACTACTAACGACTCTCACACAGGGGTTAGAGTGATGCAAGCACCATACGAATTACTGGGCGGCGAGCAAGGCGTGCGCAACCTCGCCAGCGTGTTCTACGACGTGATGGACGAGCTGACCGAGGCCGAATCGATTCGCAAAATGCACGCGGAAAATCTCGTCGAAATTAAAGAAAAATTATACGAATATCTGTCGGGTTGGCTCGGTGGTCCGCCGCTATACGCCGATAAGCACGGTGTGTGTTTGACCAAGCCGCATAAGCCGTATGCGATCGGTCCGGCCGAGCGCGATCAATGGCTGCTGTGCATGGACGAAGCATTGCGCCGCGTCGATGCCAGCACCGAAGTGCGAGCCATGTTGAAAGGGCCGATGTATGCCATCGCCGATGCGATTCGCAATACCGACGGCAGTTCCTGCCCCAGCGGGCACGATACCGATAGCTGCGAAGAGTAACGCAACCATTCCACAACATAACGGCTGCCGCGGAGCATAAGGTTATTCCTTCGCGCTGCTCGGCAGCAGCCGCGATTTTGCGTTAGCATCTGCACTACATTTATTGGCAGCTTAATTGGAACCTCGCTCAAAATTAGCGAACGCAGCAATTTGAGCTGGGTTCGCGCGGGTGTAATAAGGAAAATATCGACGCAAATGGCGCCGCAAAACCGATTCAAAGTCATTCTTCCCTACTTTATTTTATTATTGCTGGGTGCGCTCGTATGCGCGCCGATGCTTTGGTATGGCGCTTCGAACGGTCATAGCATCGAATACAATCTGGTGTGGCTGCAAAATTTCTCCGCGCAACTGGCGCAGGGCGATCTCTATCCGCGTTGGCTGGTGGGCATGAATCACGGTGCCGGCAGCCCGGTATTTTATTTTTACGCGCCGCTGCCGTTTTATATTTTGTCGCTGCCGGTATGGTTGTTCGGCGGCAGCAAATTAATCGTGCAGCTGGGTATCGGCGAATGGCTGTTGATCGCTTTGTCGGGAATGACGTTTTATCGTTTTGCGCGCGCTAATTTCGCAACCGGGCCGGCCTTGTTGGCGGCATTTTTGTACATGGTGCTGCCGTATCATTTCGAGATCGATTTATGGCGGCGCCAGGACATCGGCGAGCTGACCAATTACATCTGGATGCCGCTGGTGCTGCACTACACCGATCGCCTGTTTAACGGCGAGCGTGTTATCGCCGGCCTGGCATTGAGCTATGCGGCGATGGTGTTGACGCACCTGCCATCGACGCTACTGTTTTCCATTGGCCTCGGCGCCTATGTATTAGTGGTGACATGGCGGCGCCATCGCGCCGCGCGGCTGCTGCCGTTCGCTATCGCTATCGCTATCGGTTTACTGATAACCGCGCTGTACTGGGTGCCGGCCTTATTCAGCGAACAGTATGTGCGCGCGGACAAATTATGGACGCCATACTTCGATTTTCATTACTGGTTTTTCGAGCTCGACGATCTGCCGAAGGCGATCGGTCACGACAACAAATTCGCGCAGCGCTTGTTCGAGATGATCGGCCTGACTTCGGCAGTATTCGCGATCGCCTGGCTGAACGCCTATCGCTGGCGCCATGTGGTCGGCAGAACGGCGCTATTCTCGGTGTTGACTCTGATCGGCGTGGCGTGGTTTTTAATGTCGTCGTGGTCGGAGACGGTGTGGGAAACGCTGCCCGAATTATGGAAGGTGCAATTTCCGTGGCGCATCACCATGGTGGTGGATCTGGCGACCGCGATCGTCCTGCTGCACAGCCTGCATTGTCTACAGCAATATCGCGATCGCATCTCGGGCTTGGTGTTGGCGATCGTCGTCTGTCTACTCGCCTACAGTTTCGCCAGCGCGGATGTGCTGCGCAAATTGGATCCATTCGACAATGCCTGGTGGGTGACCGGCCGCGACCAGGCAGTGCGCAACGGTCTCGATGCGCCGGAGTACACCACCAAATGGAATCCCTCCAATGTCGCCGATACCGGCACCGCGATCAACGGCATGCAGGAGCTTGGCTACGATAAAGCGCAGGGCAGCATAGCGGTGACGAGTTGGCTGCCGCGCCATATCGAATTGGCCGTCGATCTGCAACAGGCAACGCACTTACGCATTCGCCAGTTCTACTTTCCCAATTGGCGCCTGTCGTCGAGCAACGGCGAGACGCTGCCGCTACAGCCGGAGCCCGCGACCGGCCTGTTGTCACTGCAATTACCCGCAGGAAACTACACGCTCGATTTACGCTTAGCGCCATTGCGGCAGGAAATTATCGGGGCGCTGCTCAGCGCGGTCGGATTGCTGCTGTGGTGCGCCTGCTCCTGGTGGGGTAGAGAGCGACGATCGGTTGTTCGGCCAATTCAGTGAGCGCCACTGCATGAAAAATAATTCGCAGCAGACATCGATAACCGACCGGCAAATACCCGTGCCCGCTTCGGTTAGCTTCGCGGAGGCTTTTCGCTTTTGGTTAAAGCTCGGCTTTATCAGCTTCGGCGGCCCGGCCGGGCAAATCGCCATCATGCATCAGGAATTGGTGGAGAATCGCCGCTGGATCAGCGAAGCGCGTTTTCTGCACGCACTGAATTACTGCATGGTGTTGCCGGGGCCGGAAGCGCAGCAACTCGCCACCTATATCGGCTGGCTGCTGCATAAAACCCGGGGCGGCATCGTCGCCGGCGCGCTATTCGTATTGCCGTCGCTGTTTATTTTGATCGCGTTATCGTGGTTGTACATCGCGTACGGCGAAATCGCCTGGGTAGCGGGATTGTTTTACGGCATCAAGCCGGCCGTTACCGCCATCGTATTGCACGCCGCGCATCGCATCGGCACGCGCGCGCTAAAAAATACCTGGTTATGGGCAATCGCGGCAGCGGCGTTTGTCGCCATTTTTGCATTGCAGGCGCCATTTCCGCTTATTGTGGCGGTCGCGGCGCTAGTCGGCTATATCGGCAGCCGCATCGCTCCAGATAAATTCAGCGCTGGTACAAGTCACGGTGCGAAGCACTCATCGTTTGGTCCCGCAGTGATCGACGACCATACGCCGACACCCGCGCATGCGCTGTTTAGCTGGCCGCGATTCTATCGCGTGTTAGCGGTGGGGCTATTGTTATGGGCCGGGCCGATGGCGCTATTGTTTATCGGTTATGGCTGGCAGCACACATTGACGCAGATGGGCTGGTTTTTCAGCAAGGCCGCATTGCTGACCTTCGGCGGCGCCTACGCGGTGTTGCCCTATGTATTTCAAGGCGCGGTCGAGCATTACGGCTGGCTCGGTCCGACACAGATGATCGATGGCCTCGCGCTCGGCGAAACCACGCCGGGACCATTGATCATGGTGGTGGCTTTCGTCGGTTTTGTCGGCGGTTATCTCAAAGCTTTGTTCGGACCGGAGCATTTGGTGCTGGCCGGTGCGGTTGCCGCGACGCTGGTCACCTGGTTCACCTTTCTGCCGTCGTTTATTTTTATTCTGCTCGGCGGTCCGCTGATCGAAACCACGCACAACGATTTGAAATTCACCGGTCCATTGACCGCCATCACCGCCGCGGTGGTCGGCGTGATCGTGAATCTGGCGCTATTTTTCGGCTATCACGTATTGTGGCCGCACGGCTTTGCCGGCGCCTTCGATACTATTTCAGCGCTATTGGCAGTCGGCGCCGCGCTGGCGCTGTTTCGTTATAAACAAAATGTCCTGGTGGTGATCGGCGTCAACGCCATCGCAGGGCTGATTTTTAAAATATTGGTACAGTAGGTTTTAAAACATTGATACCGTAGGGCGGGATAGGGTACAAATAGCTCACGACTCATCGAGTTTTATTCAACAGGAAGATGCGACCATGAGCAAAAAAGCTAAAGCGAACTCTCCCAGTATTAATATCGGCATCAATGAAAAAGATCGCGCCGCGATTGCCGCCGGTCTCAGTAAATTACTGGCCGACACCTATACGTTGTATCTGACCACGCATAATTTTCATTGGAATGTCACCGGTCCGATGTTCAACACGCTGCATTTGATGTTTATGACGCAGTACACGTTGCTGTGGAATGCCGTCGATCCGATCGCCGAGCGCATTCGCGCATTGGGCCACGCGGCGCCGGGCTCGTATGGTCAATTCGGTAAACTGAGCTCGATCAAAGACGCGCCGGCAACGCCGCCGAAGGCGATGGAGATGGTTGCTATTCTGGTCGAAGGCCACGAAGCGGTGGCGCGCACCGCGCGCGAACTATTTCCGATTTCGGACAAAGCCGGCGACGAACCGACCTGCGATCTGCTGACGCAACGCCTGGCGATTCACGAACAAACCGCGTGGATGTTGCGTTCGTTGTTGGAAGAATAAATGTTGGAAGAGTAAGCGGTTATCTGGCAAGTGCTTATCGATGACCGCGTAGCGCGAGTGGTTTTGCGCGGTTATCGATCTGCAGAAAAAACCTTTTGTGCTATACCTGTTTTTGCACCGTTGTGCTGGTTCCTTTAGCCAAACGTTGCTATCTGGCTCCATTCAGCTTGAGAGGGAAATCATGAAATACATCATTCTATTTACTGCCTTGATCGCCTGTGTTGGACAAGTACACGCCGCAAAACCCTGCGAAGAGCTCAAGACTGAAATTACCGCCAAGCTCGACGAGAAAGGCGTCAAGGGCTACGAACTTGCGATCGTTGCGAGCGAGGAAGTTGGCGATGCAAAGGTTGTCGGCAGTTGTGAAGCTGGTGCAAAAAAGATTACCTACGTAAGAAAGTAGGTAGGGAAGTGCATCTAGGGGCTGGCTTAGGTCGCCCCTAAGTTGTTGAGTTTATCCACAGAAATCGCATGTTGTTCATGACTCAATTTGATCGAGTGTAGCGAAACACTCGGCGATGACGGATAGCGCGATAATAATGACAGGCTTAAGGAGAAGAGGCATGCAGCAAAGATTTCATTCGGTATTGGTTGCGTCGTCGCAACGAACAAATTATGGCAGCCGCATTTTAAGCATGGCGCTCATTGCCATGACCCTCAGTGCGTGTGGCGGCAGTTCGAGCTCCAGCGACCTACCGCAGCAATCGACGGCTATTTTAGGCGGCACCATCAGCGGTTTGACGGTAGATGGCCTGGTGTTATCGGATGGCGACAGCGCGATACAGCCCGCTGCCAACGCAACCGCGTTTAGCTTTTCTCATCCAATCGATGTGGGTACCCAATACCAACTCGCGATACAACGGCAGCCGCTTGGTTTTGTTGTGCATTGCAGTTTCGCAGCGGGCGCATCGAGCATTACCGGTACATTGGCTGCGACTACCAGTGTGCCGATCACTTGTACGCCGGCGCAGGTGGCAGTGACGACATTGGCGGGCAGCATTGCACCTGGCAGCGCCGATGGTATTGGTGCTGCTGCCAGCTTTACTTACCCTCGTCGTATCGCAGTGGATAGCAACGGCAATTTATATGTCGTCGAGGACCACAAAGTTCGCAAAATCACACCCGATGGGGCGGTTATCACATTGGCGGGCAGTGCTAATCCAGGCAGCAGCGATGATACCGGTGTTTTGGCGAGCTTCAATTATCCGAATGGCATCGCAGTCGATGGCAACGGCAATGTGTACGTTGCCGACTCGGGCAACAATGAAATCCGCAAAGTCACCGCCGCAGGTGTAGTTAGTACGCTTGCCGGCAGCACCACGGCGGGCAGTGCGAATGGCGTGGCTGTGGCCGCGAGCTTTTTTAATCCGCTTGCTCTCGCGGTCGCTAGCGATGGCAGCGTCTATGTCGCAGACACGCAGAATAATCTAATCCGCAAGATCACAACGGCAGGATTAGTGACTACATTGGCGGGTACCACCACCGCAGGTTATGCCGATGGCAGCGGTGCGTCCGCGGCATTCAATTCACCGAATGGTATTGCAGTGGATAGCGATGGCAATGTGTATGTTTCCGATGGCCAGAACCATGCAATTCGCAAGATTACCGCGGCCGGTGTGGTGAGCACCTTGGCAGGCAGTACCACGCCGGGTAGCGCCGATGGTATGGGTTCGGCGGCTGGCTTTAATCAACCGTCCGGCCTCGCTTTGGATAGCGACAACAATGTGTACGTTGCCGATTATTTTAATTATGAAATTCGCAAGATTACGCCGGCCGGCGTAGTTAGCACATTGGCCGGTAGCACCAGTGCGGGTCATGCGGATGGTGTCGGTAGTGCGGCGAGTTTCCTCGATCCGCTGGGGGTTGCAGTGGACAGTACCGGCAATGTTTATGTCTCCGACTCAGGCAACAACCAAATTCGTAAGCTGAAGTCTTTCTAAATAGCAAGGTTCGGATGTCGACTGATGACATCAGGCAAATTGACTTTGAGAGGTTGGCGATTAGCTGCCTCGATGGTTGGGGGAGGGCTTAAGCGTGATCCGTGACTAAATTTTAAAGCCATCCGAGCCCATCGTGCTTGGTTGATGGGCTTATGTCCTTTAAGAACTAAACGATAGTGTCTACAGCTCCCTCGCCAGTCGATTTTCTACCGACAATGATCTAAAGCAAGAGCTACCGCGAATATATCCTGTATTTTAGTCGGATCGAGGCATAGCATGGAGTTTGAGTGCGAGCTATGCGAGCGTGCTCATTGATACCAGGGCTGGACGTCGATTTTCTTAATTTAGGAGTAGCCGAAATGACCACAATCACAGGGCAATCGCGTAGAGCAATTCTGAAAAAAATGGCGTTGAGCGCAGCGTTGATCCCGTTGTTGGATGCAAGCATTCTCAATGTACTGGCTGCGGACGCGCCGCTGGTCAGCGCGGACGATCCAACGGCAAAGGCGCTTAAATATGTCGACAACGCCGCCAAGGCCGTCGGCGCCAAGCCCGGCAGTAAATGTGGCAGTTGCGCGCTGTATCAGGGCGCGGCCGGGTCGGCACAGGGGCCTTGCGCAATTTTTCCCGGCAAACAGGTTAAGTCCGCCGGCTGGTGTGCATCGTGGGCAGCGAAAAGCGCCTGATTCGTTACATGCGAAAATATCTTGGTGCGCGAGTGCGCCTGCAAACAAGCGCTGCACTCGCAACAAAATTTTTTATTGCGCCTGGCGTGGAATATATTTTCGCGTTTCGGATATCGGAAGCTAATCATGTCAGCATTACCTATCAGGCCCGACAGTGCTTTTGATGCGGAGCAAATGACATATTATCTCAGCGCTGCAAAATTTCCGCTGCGGCTCGCCTGCAATGGTAGCAACGGCTTTCCGCTGGTGGCTTCCCATTGGTTCGAGCTGCGCGGCGGTAGTTTATTTCTCGCCATCCACGAAAGCTCGAAAGTCGCTGCATTGCTGCAAAAAAATCCGCGCTGCGGTTTCGAGATCGCGGCGGACAGCATTCCTTATCGCGGCGTGCGCGGCCAGGGCACGGCGACATTGACGCGCGGCGGCGCGACCGAACAGCTTGAAAGTTTGATTGCACGTTATCTGGGGCACGCCGAAAGTACATTGGCTCAATGGCTGCTGAGCCGCGCCGCTGCCGAATTTGTGGTGCGTATCGATCCGGTCTGGCTCACCGGCTGGGACTTCAGCAAACGCATGGCCGCTGCGCAATATGTACTCTAACTGCCGCTAAACTTTCATCTCATTAAAAAGCGCCAATCGATACACTGCGCCCGAGCAAAGGAAACTGGCCTATGGATTCAGTGCTGCCGCTACTTAAAGCCGTGGGACTCGGCTTAACCGTATTGTTGCCGCTGGCTAATCCGCTGAGCACCGCTGCATTGATGCTGGGATTGACGCGCAATATGTCCTCGGCTGAAATCAGACGGCAATCGATCAAGACCGCCATTTACGTTTTCTGGATCATGGTGATCGCTTTTTACGGCGGCCAGGCCATCATGAATATTTTTGGCATTTCGCTACCTGGCTTGCGTATCGGTGGTGGCCTGATCGTAACTTACATTGGCTTCAGGATGCTTTTTCCGATATCGCCACCTATCGAAACAGTAGCGGCCAATGCAAAGCATGCCGAAATGTACAGCCAGCCGGCGGAGGATATTGCTTTCGTGCCGCTGGCCATGCCAACCACCGCGGGCCCAGGCACGATCGCGATGCTCATCAGCGTTGCATCGTCCACGCATGAAGGCCGGTTTCCGCCCTGGGTTATTCTGGTGGCGCCCACACTGGTGTTCCTGCTGATCAGTCTGATTGTGTGGCTGTGCTTGCGCAGCGCACAGCGCATCATGCAAATTTGCGGCAAAAGTGGCGTTGAAGCAGTGTCGCGCATCATGGGATTTTTGCTGGCGTGTATGGGCGTGCAATTCGTGATTAATGGCGTCCTCGAAATTATCCATACCGAAATGGCTGCCTAGCCGATTGATAGAAGAATCGCCCCACATCGCTAAACTCGAAATAGATTTATTTGTTGGCGCGAGTTGGCGAGCTAAATAAATCTGAGGTAACCCGGTTTTTGCGCGCCGATTGAGTAAGAATTGTGGAAGCTGCCTGGCAGTATCCCCATACCTTATCGCATGGCGCTATGCTTATCGACAGCGGTCTACTTAAAGCCATCGGTTTCGACGACGCTGGAATAATTTTTCCGAAAATTTCTGTGGAGATATAGGTTTCCATTTTTTATGGGTCGAAATCCGCACTAGTCGATTTACAGTGCTCGCGATAATCAGATTGCTGCTGCATTGAAACTTTAAAAAATTCTAGCCATTTATTAAAAACTATCCGCAACGTTCTCCGCGAGAGATTGCAACAATGAAATTTGCCATTGCTACCAGTGACGGATATCAGGGAGTATTGGCAGCGTTTCTGGCTGCCGGCTGGCAATTGGATAAGTTATTTGTCTCTCCGCCTAGCTGGATGCATGGCAATAAACAAGTTATCGCAAAAGCCTTAGACCTCGGCGCCGATGTTCAAGAGTCGCCCATTGCGGAGCGGGATTTAATCGATCTCGGCCGTCGCGATTGTACGGCACTTATTGTCGCTAGCTATCAATGGCGAGTTCCTGAATGGCAGCAATACCTTCAATACGCGGTAAACTTTCATCCCTCTCCGCTACCCGAAGCGCGCGGCCCGTATCCTTTCGTTAAAGCCATTCTCGAGGAGCGGTCGAGCTGGGCGGTCACCTGTCATAAAATAAGCGAGCTTTACGATCGTGGCGATATTCTCGATGCCGAGACATTCGCGCTAAGTATCGACGAGTGTCATGAATCTCTGCGTATCAAATCGCAAATGGCCGCCGAGCGTCTCGCACAGCGTATTGCGAACAGTTTGCCCGCGCTGTGGGACGCCGCGCTTGCGCAAGGTACCGGAAGTTATTGGACGCATGCATCGGACCAGGACAGAGCGCTCGATTTTACGCAGCCCATAAACCACACCATGCGTCAGATTCGCGCCTTTGGCGATATGAATACGATTGCGACCATTAATCATGTAACGATATTCGTGCATCGAGCGCAGGGGTGGAACGAAGTTCACGGTTGGCAGCCGGGGGTTGTTGTGCATTCGAGCGATCTGACTATCGTGGTCGCGGTGCCCGATGGCTTTCTTGCGATTACCGAATGGAGTTTGCAGCCGCCAGGGTCGGTGTGGGCAAAATTGCGTGGCTGACAACGAAAAATACTCGGCATCGCCAAGTCCTATGCTTCACGATCCCATCGATTAATCCCCAATGCTATCGATCAAGCCCCACTGCAACGCCGTAGTCGCATTTATTTTTTTCATCGTTAATGCCATATAGGCGGTGCGCTGACGGCCGATACGACGCGGCAGGCTGATGCAGCCGCCGGCGCCGGGTATTAGACCAAAGCGCAATTCCGGCAGTTGAAAAAAAGCATTGCCCGTCGCCGTGATACGATGGCCGAAGGCTGGGATTTCGATGCCGGCGCCGATGCAAGCGCTATGCACATGGAAAGCAATTCGATCGGCGCACAACGCCAACAAATTGGCCGGTAAGCGCAGCGTGCGAATGGTGTGTGCAGTCGCGCCGTCGCTGGCGCTGCCGAATTCTTCCAACGCACCGCCGATACTGAAGCAGGCGCCGTTGCCGCTGATTTCGACAGCGCCGATCGATTCGTCGGCGACAATTAGTTGCAGCGCTTCGTACAACGCATCGCGCATTTCGACCGAAATGGCGTTGCGCCGCTCGGGTCTATTCAAACGCACGCGCAAAATATTCGCGTCTCGCTGCAATAATAATGACGGCTCGTTTTCATTGGTTGTCGTCGACATTGTCGCTGGCTGTGTACTTAACCAGCGTTTAAATTCCGGTCCGGTTTGCAACGTTGCATAGCCTAGCGATTCGACCAGTAAAGCGGCGGCGGTTGGCATGCTCTCGGTGTTGCGTAATACCTGTACCAATACCAGCGCGGCGATGGGGTTTTGCGCAATATTTTTTACGATCAAACCGAGTTCGCGATCATCGGGCAGCAATACATCGAAGGCGCGCGCCAGCGGATGTAACTCCGGACCGATGGCAATGGTCGGGCAGGGCTGTCGCTGCAGCCAGTCGAATAGACCGGCCCGACGATCGATAGCGGGCAGCGGCGACGCGCTGTTTAAATCGACCGCCAGATAGGGCTGTTGTTCCAGCGGCGAAAACGCGCCGACCGCGTGCGGTGTCGCCATCGACAGTAGTTCGGCGAGCGAATAAATGGGCGATTCCATAATGCGCGTTGAATGTATCTTATACGACTGGAGGAGCGCGCAGGATAGCGCAATCGACTGTGCCCCGCGATCATTCTCTCCCGCCGCAGCGGCGGGTACCGATATGCAAAGTACGGCAATGTATCTGAATTAATATCTTGTCATGTTGGGTCTATTTATTGGCATTTTGATACCTTGGCGATAGGCATCGGCGGGCTTAAGTTGTATGTTGTGAGCGGTGTAAAGCGGTGCGTAACGCGCCGCGCCGGACGGGAGGTGCGAATGTCGATTGCGGTAACCGTGCAGCGCTTGGTGGAGGTCGGCGAATTGATCGCCGGCGAAGGTGTATTACGTGTTGCGGTGAATATTTTTTTGCCGGCGAGCGAGCGGCTGGGCGCGGCGCCGATGGTATTTTTCTGCATGCCGGGCGGCGGCCTGAATAGCCGATATTTTAATCTCGATCTGGCCGCTGGCGACGACGCGGCGGATAGCGACGAACTCGGCAAATATAATTTTGCGCTGCAGATGGCGGTGCGCGGTTGTATCACGGTGACCGTCGATCATCTCGGCATCGGCGCCAGCAGTCGGCCGAGCGATGGTTTTGCGTTGACGCCGGAGGTTATGGTGGCGGCCAATGCGCAGGCCGTTTTATACGTACAGCAGGCACTGCGGCACGGCGCCTTACTCGACGATTTACCGGCGCTGCCAGGCTTGCGCAGTATCGGCGTCGGCCATTCGATGGGCGGTATGTTGACCGCGATGTTGCAGGCCGGCTGCCGCTGCTACGACGCCATTGCCGTGCTCGGCTTCAGCACCGCCGGACTACCGGAATATTTAACGCCGGCCGACGCCGAGTTCGTCGACGATCCGCGCGGCGCGCGCGCGAATATTGTGCGGTTGGCCAAGTTGCGCAGCGACGATCCCTATCCCGATCTACAGACGCGCGGGCAGGCCCGCGAAATCTATGGCGGTCACGCGGATCGCCGCGCGCTCGAAGCCTTGCGCGGCGCGCGCGATAAAGTGCTGGCGGTGATGGGTTTCTTCGCGATGCTGCCGGGCAGTACCAGCGATGTCTGCGCGCAGATCGAAGCGCCGGTGTTTCTCGGCGTCGGCGATAAGGACATGACCGGGCCTGCGCATCTATTACCGGCGAGTTTTTGCGGCAGCAGCGATGTAACCTTGCTGGTATTGCCGGATACCGGCCACACGCATTTTATTTTTCCCAGTTGTACGCAATTGTTTAAGCGGCTGGCGGATTGGGCCGACAGCGCAACGAGCCCAGTATGATCTTGCAAATCGACCACACGGCTATTTCGGTGCCCGATCTCGAACAGGCGTTGGCGTTTTATTGTGGGCTGTTGGGTTTTGAAATCGAAGTGCGCAGCGATTGGCAGGCCGGTAATGAGGTAAACGATACGGTAATCGGCGCGCGCGATACCGCGGCGAAATCGGCGTTGATAAAAGCGGGCGGTACGCGCATCGAGCTATTCGAATACCAAAATCCGCCCGGTAAGCCGGCGGAAGCGCACCCAGTATGGGATCACGGCATTACCCATATCTGTTTTAACGTTGCCGATATCTATGCCGAATATCGACGACTGTGCGCTGCAGGCATCGCATTTAATAGTGCGCCGGTAGCGATGGGCCGTTGGTTTTTCGTCTATGGCCGAGATCCTTTCGGTAATTTTTTTGAGTTGAAGCAGAGAGGCTGAGCTTAGGTTTTAGGGCTTAGGTTTTAGTAGTTAGAAAAATGCTTGAGGTGGAAGGTCCCGGTGAGTCTTTTTCTAATAGCTAAACGCCAACTACTAACTACTGGGGTAAAAATATGAAGGCGATACGCTGCAAAGATCACAAAGCTTGTTTAACGCATGTCGATGCGCCGAGCGGCGAGGGTGTGCGGGTGAAAGTGGCCGCTGCCGGTATTTGCGGCTCCGATTTGCATATGCTGGCGATGGGTTTTCCGATTCCGTTTACGCTCGGCCATGAAATCGCCGGCACTACGCCGAACGGTACGCCGGTAGCGATCGAGCCGTTGGCTTATTGCGGCCATTGCGAATACTGCGCGCGCGGCGATTACAATTTGTGCACGCGTGGGTCGCAGATGATTATCGGTGTCGGCAGCGACGGCGGTATGGCCGAAGAGTTGATCGTGCCCGAGCATTGTCTGGTGCCGCTGCCGGCCAGCGTGTCGGTGAAAGATGCGTGCCTGGTCGAGCCTTTGTCGGTGGCGGTGCATGGTATCGCCATGGTGCACTTGTCGCATCGCGATCGCGTCGCGGTAATCGGCGGCGGCACGATCGGCTTGTGCGCGGTGGCGATCGCTAAGTTGGCGACGCCGGAGGTGTATTTGGTGGCGCGCCACGCCGCGCAGAAAACCGCCGGCGAGCAACTCGGCGCGAAATTAAATTTCGGCGGCGACTACGATGTGGTGATCGATTGCGCTGGCACTACCGAATCGATCGCGCAGGCGGTGAGTCTGTGCAAACCCGGCGCTACGTTGTTGTTGCTTGCTACCTACTGGGGCGGTTTAACATTGCCGGCGTTCGAGGTGACGATGAAACAATTGCGTATCGTTACGTCCAGCAGTCAGGCGCGCAGCGGGTTGACGCGCGATGTCGATATTGCCGCCAGCGCGTTGGCAAAAAATCCGGCGATCGCGCGCACGTTGATTACGCATCGCTTTCCGCTCGATGCGGTCGAGGAGGCGTTTGCGATGGCCAACAATCGCGCCGCCGGGGCGATCAAGGTGACGTTTAATCCCTGACGGGATGTGAGCAGTTAGTGATTGGTAGTTGGGTTTTAGTTAAAACAACGCGGATGCCAATAGCCGATAACCTAGCCAACATCTAACTACTAAAACCCAACTACTAAAACCTGCATTATCCACGGGGTAAGCCATGAAAATCGCCATCGTTAATATCACGCCGGTGCCGAGCGAATATCTGAGCGGCAGCGAGAAAACGGTCGCCGCCTGTTGCGATCGCGTGTTGAATGCCGATACCACGCTGCATTTCCGCGCACCGCAGAAAGGACCGGTGTCGTCGCCGCAATATATCGAGGATTATCGCAATCCGTATTTTCAAAATTTGATGGTGCGCGAAGTAATCGACACCCTTATCGAAGTCGATCGCGAAGGCTTCGATGCGATTGTCGTGAATTGTTTCGACGATCCCGGCGTGAAAGAAGCGCGCGCGTTGCTTAAAACGCCGGTGTTCGGTTTGTCCGAGCCGACATTTTATTATGCCTGCCAGCTCGGCGAAAAAATCGGCATGCTGGTGCCCGATATGCCGGGGCAGGTGGCATTTGTGCGCAATCAATTCGAGGCGCTCGGCTTGGGCAGTCGCCTGATCGCCAACGGCGTGCGCGCCGAATGCAAACCGTTTCGCGAAACGCTGGCGGAAGCGTTGCAAAACCCACAGGCGATGATCGATCGCTTGACGCAACAGGCGCGCGAGCTGGTCGACGACGGCGCCAATGTTATCGTGATCGCCTGCGGCGGTCTCGGCCAGTTCTGCGGTCTGCTGGGTTTTCACGGTTTTGAATATCGCGGCGCTATCGTGCCGGTTGTGAATCCGTTGACCACCGCGGTAAAAACCGCCGAGACGATGGTAACGGTGCAGCGCGCACTTGGCACCACGATTCCGAGCTATGTGCACGCGAAGCGTTTGTCGAGCGCGGATATCGATCGCATTCAAACGGCGTTTGGCATTCTCTAATTCGTAGGGTGGATCATTCGATCCACCTTTCGCGGGATGCGGCATAGCAGTGTGGGCGGGTCAAATGACCCGCCCTACAGTTTTTCCTTCGACTGGACAGCGCAAGGCTATCAGGTTATGTTATTCGCCAACTAGGGAGAGTTGCCCAATGCTATATCGGCGCGTCTCCAGACTAATAACAATGGCCGCGAGAATGGACTGCATTCGATCTACGCATCCGCTTTATCTTCCGATAGCCCAAGAAAAACTGGTGTATCTGGTTCGTTTTGCTAAAGCAGGCGTTGCTGTTTACTAAATAATTAGGCTCGACTCATCGAGGATCGAATATACAACCGCATTGATATTGAGGGAGTCAATTTCATGTTAAGGGATTTTTTAAATCGTTTTTTTTCTAAACGCCGCGTCGATTGTATTTGTCTCATATCTGCAATTTCTATCGCTTTACTCGGATGCACATCGGTACCGCCACCGGATAGTCCGCAGGATTTGTTTAATACAACACTTGTTCAGATTCCAGCGCCCACACAATTCAATCGCGAGGATGCTCTGGCTTTCATAGAGTTTTGTATAAATCTCGACAGTCAAGATGATCTTCATCCAGTTAAGCCGCCAAAGAATATCTCTTCAAAACCCGACATTTATAGGATGAGAGAAGATCGAATTAAAGGGTGGGAGATAACACCCGCTACGATGGACAGCCGTGTGCGAATCGCTAGCGAGGACCCTCTTGTTGATAAATACGATCCAACCCAAAACGGGTTTGGTCCCTTCAATACCGCGTGGACCCTTTGGCATAAATCGGGTACCACTACATGGGCTTTGGTGTTCAGAGGAACGGTCTTTTCAAACGTCCCGACAGTGAAGGAGGACGTGCTTTTAACAACAGTCGCTGCAAGAAATGGGCTCGCCATCGGTAAAACCAAACTGCCGGCAACATTTGCCGTACTTCCTCGGGCCGAGGTTCACGAAGGGTTTGCTTATGGAGCGGTCAGTGCGTTGTTCTATAAGAAAAATGGTGCGCTATCGGTCGTGCGCGAGATGCTGCCTCCCGGAAGCACCTTAATCCTCGTTGGGCACAGCCAGGGGGCGGCGGTTGCTGTGTTGGCTCACGCATTACTTTATTACGCACAAAATCCGCCCGATGGGGGCGATCCATTTTCGATGAAGGATCGGCACTATGTCCTGCAGTCCTATACGTTTGCGCAGCCACGACCGGGCAATGTGCAGTTTGCCTTGGACTTCGCGCGCATAACCAATGGCGGCGCAACTTCATTTGCACTCAACAACACCATCGATCCGGTCACGATGGTTCCTACGACGCACTCATTTACCGTTGGTGCATTTGAAGATTCACCTAACAACAAAAACTGGGGATTCATGCGCACGCTCAATGATGGATTGAATGCGCTCAGCAGAGCATGGAATCGCGGCCTGCAAACAGAATTGCACCACATGAAAGATAGCGATAAAGATATTGGAAAGTATGATTTTCAGCTCGAGCAATGGGGGGTAATTAATCCTGGTCCCACACCCAAGAGCCAAAATTATGCGACTGCCGGCAATATAATCCCTCTTATTGGCCATACCAACAAGGCTGTTTTGGGCTATTACAACGATCGCGATGATCAGTACGACGAGTTTATCCAACACCACGCAACAACCTACCGCAGATTGTTGGAGGAGCTTTTTCATGTCGATCAGACCACACAAGACTATATGGCGGCGCAACAACCTAAGCGAGAGCAATGATTCGCTTTTTGCAGTGAGAGATTGACTGAGAGCAGTCAATCCGATCGCATTCGTAGTTAATTACAGACCTAGCGGCAACGATTATTTTGGATCCTTTAACTGACTAGTAAAAATTAACAACTAACAACTGCGCTTCAGCGAATGCTGAAGCGCCCAGCCATCAACGGCAAATCCAAGAACGTTTTAACCACCGGTGTCGCGGCGCACACGTACGAAATCGCGTTCACTGCACGCATCGCCGTGCAGATCATCGCCGGTTCAGTGTGGTCGCTGCTGGTGCTTTTGTTTTTAAATGACGACGCTTGCTCGAATACGCAGCGCAGCGATGGTTCGCCTTCGATGGTGACGCTCCAGGTCCGTAGGGTGAATCATTCGATCCACCTTTCGCGCGATGCGGCATAGCCGCATGGCGGGTCTACGGATTAACGAATTGTAAAGCGCCCAGCCATCAACGGCAAATCCAAAAACGTTTTAATCCCTGGCGTCGCGGCGCATACGTACGAAATCGCGTTGACCGCATGCATGGCCGTGCAGATCATTGCCGGTTCGGTGTGGTCGCTGCTAGTGTTTTTGTTTTTGAACGATGACGCTTGTTCGAATACGCAGCGCAGTGACGGTTCGCCTTCGATGGTGACGCTCCAGTGCGTGTGATCGCCTTTCTCAGTGAGCGTCGGCCAGCCGGGGCCGTTGTCGTAGGTCGCAAGCCAGGTCAGTAAAATAACGATGCGCGGTTCGTTATTCACGATACCGGCAAAACGGATTTTGATGCCGCCGATAGTGCCGGGCGGAATCGGTCCCGATGCGATTTGCGTGCCGCGTTCGGTGATGCCGTATTCGTTGTCCTGCTCGATGCGATCGAGTTTTACCTTCAGGCCATCCGCCACCATCGCAATCGATTGATGGAAGAACTGCATCATCACATCGAGGTTCGGATGTTTATTCGCTAGCACATCGTCGAGCTTACGGCCGAAGCCCAGCATCGCATGATTTAATTCCGGCGAATTGTAGGTTGCATAGTCGGCAAATTCGCGAATCGTAATCTGATCGATGCGGCGATTTAATACCGACATCGTCAGCGGCAATACTTCGCCGCTAAAACCCGGATTGATACCGGTGCCGTGCACCGAGGTACCGCCTTTTTTGCAGGCGGCCTCAAGTTTGTCGACCAGTTCGGCGCCGAAAAATTTCGGATACAACAGGCCTGATGTGGTGACGACATTTTTACCCGATTCGAGAAAACGGCAGATCAAGTCGACATCGGGCCACAGTGCGACGAACAATACGCAGTCGGCCGGCATCTTCACGATGGCCTCGATATCGTCGGTGGCTTTGATGCCGAGCGGCGCGATACCGGCCAGCTCGCCGGCATCCTTACCGACTTTATCCTTGCTGTGCACCAGCAGCGCAGCCAGTTCCAGCTCCGCGTGATCGGCGAGCGCTTTGATCGATTGTTTACCGACGCCGCCGGTGGCGTATTGAATAATGCGCAGTTTTTTCACTATGCCTTTACTCCTGTATTTATTCGGTACGCCGCTTTAAATCCCCTCGCCCTGCGGGAGAGCGGTAGGGGTGAGGGCCTGAAATATTTAATGTACTCCGCCGCTAAATTTTTTCTCCGCTTGCCCTCACCCTAACCCTCTCCCGCAGGGAGAGGGAACTGTATCGCACATTTAATTATTTTCTGGTTGGTTTTTACCACCATAATACAATCTAAAAATAAAGAGCAGCGGAACGATGCCCCACGGTATGTTGTAGGCGATGACTGGAATCAATGCCGTTTGATACTTGGCCGCGCTCATGACTTCCCAGGTGATGTATAAAATCATCGCGTAGATCAAACCGCCGCAGACGCTGTAGGCGATGGCGCGATACAGCGGCGTATCGATTCTGCCGCTCCACAGCGCATACGCCGAATAAACGTAGAACGGGCTCAGTAAGACCGAATCGAAACCGATCATCAGCGCCATCCACAGCGGCATATCGAAATACACCGGATCGAATTTCGCATAACCGATCCAAATTGCCGCGACGATTGGGTTGGTGCAACTGTTGTTATGTAAGCCATCCCAGCCGCAGTACAGATAAAACAGCGGCTCGTGCACGAATGCCACCAGGATAAAAATAACGAAGCACACCAGAAAGAAGATATCGGCTTTCGGATACGGTGACCGCATGAGTTTATTCATCGCTTGGCACCCTTACTATTGATGACAGCGGTTGACGACAGCGCGGCAGCGGCAAATCGACACTGGTCAACAGACCGGCGCGCGCTTCGGTTACCGGCAATAAACTGTTGACGGCGACCATCGCCGTCGCGAGTCCCGATGGGTTGTAGTCGGGCGCCGTCGTCAGCGCGGCATCGAGAAAGCTGTAGCGCGGTTCAAACGTGCAGCGCAGCGACGGTTCGCCTTCGATGGTCACGCACCACTGCGTGTCGTTCTGCGTCTCGCCGGTTTTGGGCCAGCCGGGGCCGAGATCGAACGCGGTGATCCAGAAGGTTTCCTGCACGATGCGTTCGCTGCCGTTGGCCACGCCGACCCAGCGCCAGCGCTGGCCCGCGATCGTACCTTGCGGAATATGGCCGGCCTTGATGTCGTAGGCGCGCTCGGAAAAAATAAAATCGCGCGATTCTTTGATTTCATCGAGCTGCAGTTCCAGTCCGTGCGCCAGCGCGGCGACCGATTGCTGAAAAAATTCGCGCATGATCGCCAGGTCGGGCAATTTGCCGTTTTGAATATCCTCGAGTGGCCGTCCGAAGCCCATCACATTGAGAATATGCGGTGCCGGATATTTCGAGCAATCGGCGTACTCGCGAATATGAATTTGTTCGATGCGGCGGCACAGCACCGACATGGTCAGCGGCAATATCTCGTCGACCCAGCCCGGATTGATGCCCGATACGTAGAACGAACTGTTGCCTTTGCGGCAGGCTGCATCGAGGCGCTGCTGGTTTTCCGTGGAGTGTTGCGCGGGGAAAATTAAGCCGGCGGTGGTGACGACATTTTTACCGGAGGCGAGCAGGGCGCAGATCTGGCCGAGGTCCGGCATTAACATCATGTAACAGACCGCATCGGCATCGAGCTGTACTATTTGTTCGAAGCGGTCGGTGGCGAGCACGCTATCGGATTCATCCGCGACTGTGGTATCCGCAGTTGTGGCGTCCGTAGATATAGATAGCCCGGCTAAATCCGCGGCGCTGCGACCGACACTGGCGGCGCTGTGCACCAGCAGGCCGACCAGTTGATGCGCGGGGTTAGTCAGGATTGCCTGCAGGGCTTGTTTGCCGGCGACGCCGGTGCCGCATTGGATGATTCGAAGTCTAGACATTTTGCTTTTATGATCCGTGACTGTCGGTGTTGGCGGATGGTATACCAAAAACATTGCGATGGAAATGTAAATAAAGTAGGCTTAACGGCGATTTATGGAGTGGTTTCTGCTGATGAAATTTACTCCTTTGCTGTAATTCGTGTTACGGAGTGCGGAGTCCTGTGCCGAAGCGCGGTGTGGGGTAGCTCTTTTGCAGGGCATGAAGTGGTACTTGTCGAAGCTGCGAGTGAGATTCGTCCGTGCAGCCGACAAGTTCTTCTAGGCCGATAGCACCGAGGCTACTTGAATGCTTGCCTCCGAGCCCTGCAAAAGAGCTACCCCACACCACGCCACCAAGCCCGAGCGAAACTGCGATATTAGTGGCTCGAAGTATTTTAAATCACGTAATCGATGAGAATAATAGTGACGAAAGTAATTGGCACAGCACTGCTGGTTTTATTATCGCTAACTGCAAATGTATTTGCCGATGCGACAACTGCAACGGCTACACCGCAGGTGGCAGCACCAACCCCGGTGCAATTGGGCACCGCAAACGATTGGCCCTATGTCGGTGGTAACATCGGCGGGCAGCGCTTCTCGACATTGACTGGTATCGATAAAAATAATGTCGACAAGTTAAAAGTTGCCTGGACTTATAACAGCGGAGACTTCTCGACCGGAGGCGATTCCAAGAATCCAAATGCGCATGGTGCCACTGCATTGCAGGTAACGCCGATCGAACTCGATGGCACGTTGTATATGTGCACGCCGTACAATCGAGTCATCGCGCTGGATGCGGAAACCGGTAAGCAGAAGTGGGCTTTCGATCCAAAGGTGAATTTGAGCGGCGTATATACGCCGACCTGTCGCGGCGTCACTTATTATCGCGATGCGCAAGCGCCGGTTGGGCAGGCGTGTCGCGATCGTATTTTTGCCAATACGCTCGATGCGCGTCTGTTCGCGGTCGACGCGCATAGCGGTGCGTTGTGTACCGGCTTTGGTAACAGCGGCTTTGTTAATCTGTTAGATGGCATCGGCGAGACGACACTTGCCGAATATTATCCGACCTCGCCGCCGCTGGTGGTCAACGATGTGGTATTGACCGGCGCATTTGTGAAAGACGGTCAACGTTTGCATGCGCCGGGCGGCGCGGTGCGTGCGTTCGATGCGCGCAGCGGCGAGTTGCGCTGGGTATTCGATCCGGTGCCGCCGGGCATGGCGCCGGTGACCGCCGAGCAGGTCAAGCACGGCGCGACGGTGACGCGCGGCACGCCGAATGTGTGGGCGTTGATGTCGGCTGACCCCACGCGCAATTTGGTATTTTTACCGACCGGCAATCCGTCGCCCGATCATTATCGCGGCACCGAGCGCGGCAATATGGATTACTACGGCACTTCGACCGTGGCGGTCGATGCCTCTACCGGCGCGGTGCGCTGGCATTTTCAAACCGTGCATCACGATGTCTGGGATTACGATGTCGCGGCGCAGCCGGTTGTCTTTCAGCAGCGCATCAAGGATGGCGCGGCAACGCTAAAAGAAGTACCGGCCGTGGTACAGGCCACCAAGGTCGGCAATATTTTTGTGTTGAATCGCGAAACCGGCGCGCCGTTGTTTCCGGTCGAAGAGCGGCCGGTGCCGCAATCGAATGTACCGGGCGAACAGACCTCGCCGACCCAACCGTTCCCGACCAAACCGCTGCCGGTGCATCCGCAAACGCTGACGCGCGATCAAATTTGGGGGCTGACGCCGTGGGATAAAAATAAGTGTCGCGAGCAGTTCGATGCGCTTGAATATCGCGGTTTATATACGCCGCCATCGCTGAAGGGCACGCTCGAATATCCGGGACTCGGCGGCGGTGTGAACTGGGGTTCGGTGTCGATCGATCCGAGCAAAAATCGCCTGATTGTCAGTATGCAGGTCGCGCCGTTTATTATTAAGCTGGCGCCGCGCCCGAAAGAGGGCGAAGCCGGCAGCGGCGGCGATCTGGTCGGTATTAATCCGCAATTGGGCACGCCGTATATCGCGCAGCGCGGCGTGTATATTTCGCCGCTGAAAACACCGTGCGTGCCGCCGCCGTGGGGCAAGTTGGTCGCGATTGATTTGAACAGTGGCGAACATTTGTGGGAGCGCCCGCTCGGCAATTTAAATGGTCTGGCGCCGCCGGTGATCGGCAAAATGCTGGAGTGGGGCACGCCGAATTCCGGCGGTTCGATTCAAACCGCCGGCGGTTTGATTTTTATCGCCGCGACCATGGATAAATATTTCCGCGCCTTCGATGCCGATACCGGCAATGAACTCTGGCATTACGAGTTGCCGTACGCCGGCAATGCCACGCCGATGACATACAAAAGTAAAAGCAGCGGCAAACAATTTGTGGTGATCGCGGCCGGCGGCCATGGTCCGCTGGGCACTGCGCCCGGTGATGCGATTGTGGCATTTACGTTATCCGACGCCGATAAATAGCAACCGTGTAATCTGTAGGTCGGACTTTAGTCCGACGCGTTCGGCAACCTCGTGTCGGACTGAAGTCCGACCTACAGTTTGTTTCTCTTGGTTGTTAGTAAAAGACTTCGAGCCAACCGCAACCGCTGTATTTTTGACTAGCGATTTTAACTAACTACTAAAATCCAACAACTAACAACTGGTCTTTGCATGTCCGATTCGATAACAAGCAATCTTCCCGAACGCTGGGACCACGAAGTCGACATCCTGGTAGTCGGTTCCGGCGCCGGCGCGATGACTGCCGCACTGCGCGCCGCGCAGACCGATGCAGCGGTATTGATCGTCGAAAAAAGTCCGTATTACGGCGGCACTTCCGCGACTTCGGGCGGCGGTTTGTGGATTCCCTGCAACGATTTAATGGCGGGAGTCGGTATCGAGGATAACGAAGCCGATGCGTTGCAATATATGCAGGCATTGACCGGCGACGATGTGCCGACCGGTAATGTCGAAGCCTTCGTGCGCCACGGCAAGCGCATGCTGCGCTGGATCACGCAGACCAGTCGCGTCGAATACATGGCAATGCAGCACTACGCCGATTATTACCAGCAGTTGCCCGGCGCGCGCCCCGGCGGTCGCTCGATCGATCCGCTGCCGTTCGATGCGCGCGAACTCGGCGACGATTTCAAGTTGATGCAGGAATCGCATCGCCAGACGCGCGTATTGGGTTTGATGGGTTACACCAATATCGAGGGCGCGGTGTTGCTCAGCAAGGCGCCGGGCTGGTTTAAATTGGTGGTGCGGTTGACGTTGCAATACCTCAGCGATTTTCGCTGGCGTTTGACATCGCTGCGCTCGCGCCGGCTGGTGATGGGCAATGCGCTGATCGGCCGGTTGCGCAAATCGTTGCAGGCGCTCGATGTGCCGATTTGGTTGCAATGTCCGGCACAGGAAATCATCAAGGACGATGCGCGCGTGCTGGGCATCAAGGTATTGCGCAACGGTCAACCGTTTTATATCAGGGCCAGGCGCGCGGTAATTCTGGCGAGCGGCGGTTTCGAGCACAGTCAGACTTTGCGCGACCGTTATTTGCCGACGCCGAGCAAGACGCAATGGTCGGCGGCGAGCCCCTACAACACCGGCGATATGCTGGTGGCGGGGCAAGCGATCGGCGCCGCCACCGCCTTGCTCGACGAAGCGTGGTGGGGACCGAGCATGACGATCGCCGGCGAGGATCGCGCGCGGGCCTTGTTCACCGAGCGCTCGATGCCCGGCGCCATTCTGGTCAATAAAGCGGGCAAACGCTTCGTCAACGAATCGGTGGCGTACACCACCGCCGTGCAGGCGATGTACGATCCGGGCAATCTGCCGACCTATCTGTTGTTCGATAGCCGCTACAAGCGCGAATATCCGTTTGGGCCGCTGTTGCCCGGCGGCATGCATTTGAATTGGTTGCAGCCGGCGCATATCAAAAACAATTTATTGAAACGCGCCGACAGCATTCCCGCGCTGGCCGATGCGATCGGCGTGCCGCCGCAGGCGCTGAACGAGACGGTGCAGCAATTCAATGAATTTGCCACCGTCGGCAAGGATCGCCATTTCCAGCGCGGCGAAAACGCCTACGATTTGTTGTACGGCGACGTGCGCATCCAGCCCAATCCCTGTTTAGCACCGCTGCGCGAGGCGCCATTTTACGCGATCGAAATTTATCCAGGCGATATCGGTACCAAGGGTGGCTTGGCAACCGATATTAATGCTCGCGTTGTCGATCGACAGGGCGCGCCGATCGTCGGTCTCTATGCGATCGGTAATTGTTCGGCCTCGGTGACCGGCCGTTATTATCCGGGCGCGGGCGCAACCCTGGGGCCGGCGATGACCTTCGGCTTTCTTGCCGCCGAGCACGCCTGCGGCGTCGCTGAGGCCTGACGGCCAACAGCTTAGTAGTTAGGTTTTAGGGGTTAGTAGTTAGGCGGCGAAGCGCGGTGCCGATTTGCTGGCTCGGAGTCTTTACCTAAATCCTAACTACTAAAACCCAACTACTATTTCAACTACTAAACTCTAACTACGCACAGGCGTCTCGGGCGCCTGTGCTAATATTCCGTCCTTGTCAGGAGGCCGAAATGTCGGAAGAACCCGTGTTGGGGCGCCAAGCCCAAAAAACCAAAATCGCGCGCGAAAAAATTATCGGCGCGGCAATTTCATTGATCAGAAATGGCGGGTTCGCCGCTGCCAGCTCCAGTAAAATCGCGCAGCAGGCGGGTTTCACCTGGGGCGCCGCGCAGCATCATTTCGGCTCGAAAGAAGAAATTCTCGATGCCGTGCTAGATCTATCGCACGCCGAGTTCACTAAGCTGATGGACGATAAACGCTTGCGCAACGGCACTCGCACCGAGCGCGTTACGCTGTTTGTCGATCTCATGTGGCAGCACTACCAAAGCGATGTGTATCTGGCGGCGCTGGAGATTTTACTGGCGGCACGTGGCGTGCAAGATGGCGTCGAGTCAATCGGTACCGAGCGCCAATCGCGCGGTCATATCAAAACGCTGCGCGAAATTTTTCAAGATAATAAACTCACCGATAAGCAATTGCTCGAAGCGCTCGAATTCGTGCATTGCTTCCTGACCGGTTTGACGATCGAAAGTGTATTCGAGACAAAAACCACCAGCGCCAAACAATTTTTGGGCCGCGTTAAAATTATGTTCGAGACCATGTTGAGCGGAAAATAGGCAGCTCAATTACATGCCAGGAACAGCCGTTGAAACGCTATTCAACTCATAAATAATTGCGCTTGCTGTCTACCCTCATGGTCGGTTAGCTCACCCGCATATTGCATACGCGGCAAAAAACTAAACCTGTTTATTCATCGCGCCGGCTGCAGAAAAATCGCAGCCGCGGGCGCTATTTTCTCGTTTTTATAGCTACTCCGTACTCCATGAAATATCGCTTGACTAACTAGTCAACCATAATTAGCATTGCGTAAAATAACCCGATAATAGCTACCGAGGAGATACGTTCATGGCAAAAGTACGCTTTGTTAAATCGATGGAAGAGCTGATGAAAGAGGGCCAGGAGCGGGCCGCTGCCGGGCCGTTGCAAACCGAATCGCAAAGCATTTTGATCGAATACCTCACCGACCCCGAAGTGGCGAAGGCGGTCGTGCCGCAGCCGTTGGTACCGAATGAAGAGGGCAGAGTACAGGCATCGTTCGGCTATGCGGTTATGCGGCTCGGCCCGAATGTCGAAATTCCGATCGGCACCTGGAATTTTGCGGTACATGTGACGTACGAAGGTAAACCCGGCACCTATGTACTGGGCATGGCGTTCGACGACGAAGTGACCGTGGTCAGCGGCCGCGAAATTTATGGCGAACCGAAAAAAATCGCCTCGATCGATTTCGATGTGATCGGCGATTCCGCGGCAGCCAGCGTCACGCGCCACGGTATTAAATTCGCGGCATTCAACGGCAAGCTCGGCGCGGCGCTGCCGGCGCAGGAGTTTATCGATAACGCCTACACGTTTAAATTTACCTTGAACCCGGACGGCAGCGGCTTCGATCACGATCCGCAAATGCTGCGTTTGGTATGGAAACATAAAGAGTTGGAAGCGCGCGATATCAGCGGCGAGTTTGTGTTAGCCGAATCCGCCTTCGATCCCTTCATCGATTTGCCGGTGAAAAAGCTGGTATCCGCGCGCTGGTCGCGCCGCTTGACCAGTTCGACCGGCGAGAATGTCTGCACCGTGCCGCCGATCAATATGTTTCCATTTATCGGCCAGCGTTACGACGATATGGCCGCCTACGCGACGAAAAAGAAATAGACGATTGAATTTGCATCCGCTCCGAACGGAAAGTCGAGGTGGATGCAAAGCCGATACGATAAATCACTTTACGATAAGGAACCTCTGATTAAGTCCCCTCTCCCGCAGGGAGCGGGGGCTATCACTTAATCAGAGGTTCCATAACTTATTTAATCCAATACGCTCGCATCCAGGCGAAGTTCCCGGCGTGCCATCGCTTCCCATAAAAATGGAAAGCCGTTGCCGTCGGTCATCTGTCCCATGGCGGTAGCCATCGGTGGCGCCAATGGTGTACCGCCGCCCAATTGTTCGACGCGCCATGCCAGGCGGCAGCGCCACTCCAGCGTAATCGCGCGCAAATGCGCCTGGCGAATATCTTTCGCGACCAGAAATACGCCGTGATTGGCGAGCAGTGCCCACTTATGTTCGCCGAGCGCTTCGACCGCGGCGCGGCCGGCCTTTTCATCGTTGACGGTGCCGGCGTATTCGTCGTACACCACGGGATCGCTATCGACTAAAGCCGACGTTTGATCGTAAATCGGCGGCACTTTTTTCGCCGCCGACCACACCGAACCCCATTCGGAATGATTGTGGATAACGACGCGCGCATCGTGGCGAAGAGCGTGCATGTCGCGATGTAAATTAATCGCCGGTGTAATGTTCCATTGGCCTTCGAGAATTTTTCCGTCCGGACTCAACGTCAGAATATCCGACGCGGTGACCTCATCCCACGCGAGTTCCCACGGATTTGCCAGCAATGTGCCGTCGTCCTGCCGATAAGTGATATGACCGGCGATATGATCGTTGTAGCCCTCTTTGAATAATACGCGGCACAACAGCGCCACTTGTTGCTTAGGCGTTAAAGTCGGCAGAATTGTATAGCGCCCGGGATTCGGCACCAGCGGCTTGAGTTTTTCCCAATTAATACTGGGATCGTTCGGATTGGCGGACATATGAAATCCTCCTTATTAAGATTATCGGCAGCGTAATTAAATGGCCAGGCCATACAGATTGGCGACGTTGTCGTGCAGAATCATGCCGATATGTGTCTGGGACATACCCTGCGTGATTTCGCCGATCACTTTTTGCGAGTTCGGCCATACGCCATCGCTATGTGGAAAATCGTTGGCCCACAAGACGCGGTGCATCGGCAACAGTTCGGTCATTTTTCCGACTGGATAATCGTCCTGCATGGTGAAATAAATATTATCGAATAGATAAGCGCTCGGCAGTTTCGAGAGTTTTACCTTTTCCCAATAGCGATGAAAGTTGTAGGCGTGGTCCATGCGCATGCCGTAGTGCGGCACCCAACTGGCGTCGCTTTCCACCGCGACGATGCGCAGCAGCGGATGGCGCTCGAACACGCCGCTGAAAATAAACATCGAAATAATATCTTGGTTGCCGCGCACGAAACGTTGGTGGTTGCAAATTTTCGGACCGCGACTGCGGCCGAGATTGATATCGCCCTTGCTGGTCAGAATATGAAAGTTGATAGGCAGCTTTAACGCGACCGCCGCTTCCCAAAACGCATCGTAGTCCGGGTGATCGTAATCCTCATAGATCGGATCGCCCGACAGCATCACACCGCGAAAGCCCATCGCTTTCGCCTGCTCCAATTCTTTTAAGCCTTCGGCGATGGTGCGCACGGCGAGCAATGGCATGCCGATTAAACGCTCGGTATCGCGCGCGCAATAGTTTTGCAGCGCGCGATTGTAGGCATCGAAGCAGGCCTTTTTATAATCGGCATCGGTGTGATTGCATAACAGCATGCCGACCGAGGGGAAAATCACCTCGCCGTGAATGCCATCGATATCCTGCATCTCCAGGCGCGTCGCCGAATCGTAGCCGGCGGGGTTGACTTCGGCCCACGGCATCGGCGTGCCGATTTTTTCCGGTGGTCGGCCAGCGGTGCAGATCATGCCGAGCGGCACCGGATAGGGCATGTTTTCGACGATAATGCCGGCGCCGATTTCGGGGATTTCAACATTATACGGCGCCCGGTCGCGATATTTCGGATCGATATCCTTGTACCAATCCTCGGTTTCGGCGACGTGCGAATCGGCTGAGATGATCTTCGTTTGCGGCATTGATATGTCCTCGCTGTAACGATAATTATTCGATGGAGTTGATACCGAGATAACGCAGTAACAATTGCGTTAAATGGCTACGGAATTCCGCGCTGCCGAGCAACTGCGGATTATTGTCGACCGCTTCGGCGGTTAGATTGACGATCGAGGTGGCAACGATAAACGCGGCGATATCCAGCGAGTCCACCGCGATAGCGTTGCGGTGCCGTTGTAATAAATCGTGCACCCAATCCAACCAACTGGTGACCTCAATATATTTGCGCACGCTGGCATTGATCAGATTTTGAAAATCGATTTCGCGGTGATAGCGCCGATAAATATCGCCATGTACAGCTAGCATGCGCAGGTGGCGATCGCAGGTGAGATTGACCAACTCCTGCAGGGTGCGCGGCAGCGAGGTTTCGCTGAGTGTATGCACATAACGCGTTTCGGCGGCGATGCGATCCGCTTCGCCGGGCGCTTGCTCCAATAATACATCGAGCAGCACCGCCTCTTTGTTTGGATAATATTGATAGAACGAGCCGATAGTGACGCCGGCGACTTCAGCGATGCGTTTAGTGGTTAATTGATCCGGCGCTTCGCTTTCCAGAATCCGCAGGCAGGCTTGGCGAATCGAGGCCACCAGCGTGCGCGAACGACGCTGTTTAGGTTGGCGACGCACGCCTGGCGGGACGATCGATAGTGGGCTCATGGGTCTTAAGTTATGCCACTGCGCAACGCCGCGCAACTCGCATTTTATGCTTATTGATGGCTATCTATAGTTTTGTTATTTAAGGGTTTATTTGATTACTCCGAGTCGACTCAGGTTTTCTCTCGCGGGCGCGACGATTGCGCCATGCACAGAGCCGTCGCAGCGCTGTTGCGGATGGGAGCTACGCAATACTCGAGGCTTAATCAGAAACCATCTAATTTGCTGACATATATGTCAGTGTTGTGTAATCTGCAGCGATTGTCGGCACGCCAGCAAGGATTTTCCCAATGAACTCTCAAACATCGCCTTCCGAGCAGCAGCAGCAGCGGCTTGCGCAGCGCCATTCTGCCGAGCACATCGCAGCGCTGGTCGAGCAGCAGCGCGCCGCATTTAATGCAGCGGGGCAGGTGTCTTACGCGCAGCGCATAGATCGACTGGAGCGCTGCATACAATTATTGCTCGAATATAAAGATCGCTTTTGCGAAAGTATCGACCAGGATTTTAATGGACGGCACCGCGCCGTCAGCTTGATGGGCGATATTATCGGGCCGATTACATCGTTAAAAACGGTAAAAAAGCACTTGAAGAAATGGATGAAGCCATCGCGCCGCAGCGCGATGTTTCCGTTTCAACTGTTCGGGTCGAAGGCTTGGGTCGAGTACCAGCCGAAGGGCGTAGTAGGTATTATCGGTACCTGGAACGCGCCGCTGTTTACCGTGTTGTCGCCGCTCGCTTACGTATTGGCGGCGGGCAATCGCGCGATTATCAAGCCGTCGGAATTGACGCCGCGCACGTCGCAACTGTTGCAGCAGGCAATCGAAAAATATTTCGATTACTCGGAGGTCGCAGTGGTGATCGGCGATGCCGAAGTGGCGGCCGCGTTCAGCGCCCAGCCGTTCGATCATTTGGTATTGACCGGCGGTACTCATGTCGGTCGGGCGGTGATGCAGGCCGCCGCGCAAAATCTGGTGCCGTTGACGTTGGAGCTCGGCGGTAAATCGCCGGCGATCGTCGGCCGCAGCGCCGATTTGAAAATGGCGGCGCAGCGCATTGCGGCGGGCAAGCTGATCAACAACGGGCAAATCTGCGTGTCGCCCGATTACGTGTACGTGCCGAAAGAACACATAGAGCGATTTATCGAGCATTGCCGAGCGCATTATCAGGCATTGGTGCCCGAGCCTGCGGCGCCTGATCTCACCGCGATTATCAATCAGCGCCATGCGCAGCGCGTGCAGAGCTATGTGACGGACGCGCGGCAGCGGGGCCTGCGCGTGGAAAATTGCGCGGCGCGCGAAAATACCAATGCGCAATTCAAACCGACCTTAAATCTAGTGATCGATCCGCCGGCCGATAGCGCCATCATGCAGCACGAAATCTTCGGGCCAGCGATGGTGATATTGGCCTACGACGACATCGATCGCGTTATCGATGAAATCAATCGGAGGCCGCGGCCGTTGGCGCTGTATTATTTCGGGCGCGATGCGGCCGAGGAGCGCAAGGTTTTGAATAATACGATTTCCGGCGGCGTGACGATCAACGAGGTGGCGTTGCATCCGGGTTTGGAGAGCGCACCATTTGGCGGCATCGGCCCGTCCGGGATGGGCAGCTATCACGGCTTCGAGGGCTTTATCGAATTCAGCCACGCCAAAACCATTTTTAAAATGGGCTGGGGCGATCCGCGTCAATTGTTCGGTATGTCGATGCCGTATTCGGAAAAATTGCTGGCGATGCTGGAGCGTTCGCTGCGCTGATAGGCGCGACGCACGCTCCAATGCATTAGATTTTTTCCGCAGCGCTATCCGCCGCTAGATCGCGCTGCATCGACCAGGCAATGAGCGCCGCAATCTTTTCGTAACACCAGGTTTCGATATCGAGCAACCACGCCGGCGTTTCGCGCACCGCTTTATCCTGCCATGCCAGTTCGATCAACCACGCATGCATATTTTTTATTTCAGCGGCGGATAACACATCGCCGAACGGCGGCATGCCGGCCTCGCTCATCATGCCGTCATGCACGATTTTTTCGAAACTCTGGTGCCATGCCGGATCGAGGCGGCGCAAATCCGGCACCTGACCATTGCTGACCGCATTCAAACCGTGGCAGCGCATGCAATGATCCATATACGCTTTTTTTGCCTGTGCAATCCCGTTCACATCGATCGGCAGACGCGCGGGTGGTTCGGGTATTGCGATGGGCGGCGAGGGCGGCGGTAAAGTTGCAGTGCCGCCGAGCTTATAGACCAGCAGCTTGCCGTTTTCGTTATTTTTGTTGAGCTGAATGCCCCACGTCAGCAGCGTCGCGCCGCCGGAACCACTCAGTATCGCCACGTATTGCTCGCCGGCGACGCGATAACTAATCGGCGCGGCGACGATGCTATTCGGAACATTGGCGCGCCATAGTTCTTTACCGGTATCGGCCGCGTACGCGTGAAAAATTCCCTGCACCTCACCTTGAAATACCAGGTCGCCAGCGGTAGCGAGTGCGCCGCCGTTGTCCATATAAGGGTATTCAACGCGCCAGATTTCTTTTTGCGTGCGCGGATCCCACGCTTTTAAATAACCCTTCTGCAGCGACTTCAGCAGTGCCTGCGTAAATAAATAATTATCCGGCGGCGCGGCGCCGCCGTAGCCGAGATTGTAGCTGCGCGGGAAAAATTGCATGCGATCGTCGCCGCTGACGCGCATGCCGAAATGTTGCGCAGGTATATACATCAAACCAGTTTGAGGACTATAAGCCATCGACTGCCAGTTATGGCCGCCGAGACCGGAAGGGTAAAACGCTACTTCGCTGCGATAATCCTGGCCGGCGTTTTCGTGCGGCTGACCGGTCGCCAAGTCGTAGCCGCTGGCCCAGGTCACCGGTACGTATTTTTCGGCCGACAATAATTTGCCATCATGCGCATCGATAACAAAAAAGAAACCATTTTTCGGCGCGTGCAACAAGACGTGGCGCGATTTGCCCTGCCATTCGATATCGGCGACGGTGATTTGCTGGGTCGCGGTGTAATCCCAGGCCTCGGCCGGTGTCTCCTGAAAATGCCAGACGTATTTACCGGTGTCGGGGTTCAGCGCGACGATCGACGACAGGAATAAATTATCGCCGCCCTGCGGGCTGCGCACGCGGCGGTTGTGCGGGGAACCGTTGCCGACGCCGATGTACAACAAATTCGATTGCGCATCGTAGGTCATCGAGTCCCATACAGTGCCGCCACCGCCGTGCCTCCACCATTCGCCGGTCCAGGTTTTCGCCGCCATGGATTGTGCGTCGTCCTCGAAGCCGTCGGCGGGATTGCCCGGCACCGTATAGAAGCGCCATAACTGATTGCCGTTTTCGGCGTCGTACGCGGTGACATAACCGCGCACGCCGAATTCAGCGCCGCCGTTGCCGATGATGACTTTGCCGTTGATAACGCGCGGCGCGCCGGTGATGCTTTGCGGCTTGGCGATATCGGTGGTTTGTACGTCCCATAATTTATTGCCGGTCGCGGCATCGAGCGCGATCAAGCGGCCATCGATGGTGCCGACATAAATTTTATTGCCCCAGACGGCGACACCGCGATTGACGACATCGCAGCACGATTTCCAACCGACGCTGCGCGGTACTTGCGGATCGAATTGCCACAGTAAATGACCGTCGCGCGCATCGAGCGCATACACTGTGCTCCACGCGCCGCTGACATACAGTGTGCCGTCGATAACCAGCGGCGTCGCTTCGAGGCCGCGCCGGGTTTGCATATCGAACGACCAGGCCAAACCGAGTTGCGCCACATTATTTTTATCGATCTGCCGCAGCGGGCTGAAGCGCGTTTCGTTGTAGTCGCGGCCGTGGCTTAACCAATTGTCCGCATCGGCGCCGGCATTATTCAGCCGCTCGCCGCTCACCGGTTCGGCACGCGCTGGCGCAATCCCGATAAGCAGCGATAGGCAGAGCAAAAGCTCGCCGCATTTTTCCATTGTGCTGGGCATAGGGCGCTACTTTTTAGCGGATATCAATTTTAGCGGATCAATTCGAAATTACTTTTGCTGCGATCCCAGGTTGCCGGAGTGACACCGCGCGCGCGCAATTTATATTTTTCGATTTTATTGGTGGGCGTATACGGCAATTGTTCGACGAATTCGATATAGCGCGGCACCAGAAAGTAGGGCGCGTTATCGTTGATAAAGCGCGCCAACTCGTCGGCCGTCAGTGTTTGACCCGCCTTTAATACCACGTCGAGTTTAATTTCGTGCTCGGAGGCCAACTCTTCGGAGGCGATGCCGAAGGCCGCCGCTGCCGCCACGGCGGGATGGCGCTGCGCGATACCCTCGACCTGCAGCGACGAGATACTGCGGCCCTTGTAGCGAATCACATCCTTTTTTCGATCGACAAAAAATAAATCGCCGTCCGCATCTTTGATACCCAGATCGCCGGTGCGGTACCAATCGCCGAAATAGGCATGGGCGGTGATATCGGGCTGATCGAAGTAGCCGTTAAAAATCACATGCGGCTTTAACGGTTTGACGCAAAATTCGCCCGGCTCGCCGGGGCCGACTTCTACGCCGTCGTCGTTCAGCAGTTTTAATTCCAGATCGTCCAGCACGGTGCCGAGTGCATTCGGCTTCCATTTCGTATCGGCTTTATTGGCGCGCACGACAAACGCCATCATTTCGCTTTGACCGTAACCCTGTAGAATTTTTTCGATGCCGAAGCGTTTACAAAACGGCTCCATAATCGCATCGGGCATAGGAATCATATAGGCGACGCGCAGTTTGTTGTCGGCGTCGTTCGGCTGCGGCGGCGCATTCCATAAAAACATGTGCATCGCGCCTAGCGTCAGGGTCTGCGTGGCGCCGTAGAAGCGAATGCGATCCCAGAAATTGCTGACGGAAAACTGCGGATCGATGGCGCAGGGAATCCCGGCCAATAGCGCGCGAAAAATATTGCTGACCCAGGCGGCGGAGTTGTAAAACGGCAGGCAGTTATAGGCGATATCGCCGGGGCGAGTTTCGGACATGCGGTTGCCCGATTCGCAGGAGCGCACCCAGGCGTTGTGGCTTTGCATCACGCCTTTCGGTTTGCCGGTGGTGCCGGAGGTCCAGAGAATCGCGGCGGTGTCGCCGTAGTGAATTGCGCTGAGATCGTGATTGGCATCGCTCAATGCTAAAAAACTGTCGAGCGCGACGATACCGCTATCGATATTTTTACTGTCGCCGTCGCAGATCAGTCGATAACTGCGCTCAGCACCTTGCTCGGCCGCGAGCACCTTATCGAGCGATACGCTATCGGTGATTACGACTTTCGGTTTGCTGTCGGCGATCGCATCGCGTAGCCATTCGCCTTTGTAATCGGTATTGAGCGGTGTCCAGATCGCGCCCAGCTTATTGACGGCCAGCGCCAGCGCCACGAAATTAATCGCCGGCTGCATATAGATCGCGACGCGATCGCCGCGCGCCACACCCAACTCTTTTAAACCGGCGGCAAAGCGGTTGACCAGACTATTGGTATCGCTAAACGATAAGCGCCGTTCATCCGCCATTAAATAAATGTTATCGGGAGTATGCGCCGCATAAGCCTGCAGAATGCGTCCGAGATTGCGCAGTTCGGGCTGCGCGAAGTTCAAGCTCATGATGTAACGATCTCCACAGCGATTTTTATCGACATTTTATCGGGCCGACGAGTGTTCGCCAGCGCGGAGCTGTTCGCTAACATAAAACTGGGACGCCCACTTGCGGAACTGCGCGATCGGACCGTCGCCATTGCAGAGTTGCGGTTTGTCGCGATAAATTTTGTTTTCCCAGATCGGAATATCCTGACGTACCTGCCGATTGACCTCTTGGTAGAAGGCCTGGCCGATGCGATCGATTTTTGGATCGTTATTCGGGTTTTTATAATACACCTGAAAAATCTGAAACGATTTATCCTTCTCGACCGGCGCGGTACTGGCCAGCATGCAAATTTCGATCAGCGTTTTATAGCGCACCACGCTGTGACCAAAGCCCGAGGTCTCGGTGCAAAGCGTGCCTTCGACCGGCCCGCGCGAGCTCGGGAACAGTTGCTTGCTGCTCATACTCATTAAGTGGTCCTTGAACGTCACATCCTCGTACTCGGCCGCGCCGGGGTGTTGATGAATACTTTGAAAATGCGCGCCATCGACGGTGTTCTCGGCCATTTCCTGCAGGCAGCAGGCGATCATATGCGTCTCGCTGAGCGGGCCGCGGAAATCGCCGCTGTCGATTTCGGGTATCTTCGGCAGTTCGTAAATGGGCGCGCGGTTATCGGGGTGGTACCAGGCCATGATGTTGCCGTAATGCTCGCGCACCGGCAGCGTTTTTAGACAGGCTTTTTCGTTGATGCGCGTTGCATAGGGTATCGCCGCGACCGAGCCATCGCCGTTAAACGCCCACTTGTGAAACGGGCACTCGATGGTATTGCCGATCACCGTGCCGCCGACGCCGATATGCGCACCTAAGTGCGGGCAGTACGCTTCCTGCAAGTGCGCATTGCCATCGGCATCGCGCCACAGTACCCAGTCCTGGCCGAAATAGCGCACCGTTTGAATCTCGCCGCTGGCGAGCGCGGCCGCGTCGCCAACGTAAAACCAGCCATAGGGAATCGGGAAATCGTATCGGCTCATAGTCGTTCTCGCTGCAAATGGTTAACTGACCAGCCTGGCGAGCGGCGCGATCACGCCGCTGCTGGTATGGGGGTAAGTGAGATCGGCGAATAGCAATTCGATTGGTGCGCCGATATTCAGTGTCGAGCTCAAGGCTGAAGACTCAGCATCGACCAATCGCGTTACCAAGCGCACGCCCGGCGCTGCATTCAATTCGACGATCGCCGGAATATACGGCGCAATGACGACGTACGGCGCGAATAAGGGACGCTGCACTACCGACCACGAAAACAGCGTGCCGCGCGGTTCGACTTCAATCCAATCGAATTGTGTATGGTGGCAATGTCGGCACTGGTCGCCGGGATACCAGTTAAATTGCCGACAGGCACTACAGCGCGGTAATTCGAGCCGCTGCCGCGCAGCCGCCAGCCAGAAGGGCCGCAGCGCCGGCAGATCGAGATCGGGAGTGGGGAAGTCAGCGCTGCTCATCTCAACCTCTGCCTAAAACTAATGTCGAGGCCAAGCCGCCGGTATAACCTCCGTATACGGCGATTTGCGGCGCTTCGACTTGATTGTGCGCGGTGCCGCGCAGTTGTCGCACCAACTCCACGACGTGCGAAATTCCCAGTACGTACGCGTGCGATAGCAGCCCGCCGTGGGTATTGAACGGCAGGCCGCCGGCGCTGCGCGAATTTTTAAAATACAGGCGATCGCCTTCGACGAAAGCGCCGCCTTCGCCTTTTTTACAAAATCCCATATCCTCGATTTGCATCAGCGCGACGATGGTGAAGGGATCGTATACCGCGAGCACATCGACCGCGCTGTTATCGATGCCGGCCATTTGATAGGCGGCCGGTGCGCTGAATACCTGCGGCGTGCTGGTGAATGCGGATTGTTGGCTCCAGTAATAGCCGGTGTTCGAAAACGCTTCCGCGACGCCCAATACCGTCACCGGCGGCTGCGGGAAATCTTTTGCGCGCTCGGCCGATGTCATGATGTAGGCTGCCGCGCCATCGGAAATTAAACAGCAGTCGTTGAGCCGCAGCGGATCGATAAACGGTTTTTGCGCAAGATAGTTTTCCAGCGTCAGCAATTTCTCGTGCATGACCGCGCCGGGATGGCCGTTGGCGTGGCGGCGCAAGGTCACGGCGATATTGCCCAACTGCGCGGCGGTGGTGCCGAACTCATGCATGTGCCGGCGCGCGATAGTGGCAAAATAAACCGGTTGCGGATACCAGCCGAACGGCACTTCCAAATTGGCCTTCATCGTTTCCTGGCGATGCGAATCGCCGGGCGTGGCGCCATCGGCTTTGCTGGTGGTGGCCCAGTCGATCGAAAACACGTTGACGATGGTGGTGGCTTTCTTCGCGCGAATCGCCTGCGCGGCGGTATAGGTGCAAGTAGCGGCCCAGCTCATCGCGCCGCCTTCATTCGATACCCAGAGCTCGTGATGCGTACCGAAATGTTTATGGAACGCCGCCGCGTCGAGTTGGCCTTGCATGTAACCGTTGAACATCAGTCCATCGACTTGATCGGGGCGCAGGCCTGCATCGTCGAGCGCCCGCGTCACCGCTTCAATGGCCATTTGCACGGGGTCGCGGCCGGAGTTGGCGCTATGCGGGCACTCGCCGATACCGACAATCGCCACTTCGCCATTGATATTGGAGTAGGGCGTTACACCGCCCCACGCGGGTTTGGACATATCGATTCCCGGCCCTGGTCGCCTGCTGCATCACAGAAAAACTACAATGCTTTTCTTGTGTGCTGTAACGACATTTCGCTTTACTGACAGATGTGTCAGTATTGTTGAAAGCCGCGACGCTTGTCAATGCTTTAGACAAGGTGCCGCCGATGTTACGATTGCGCTTGCCGATCGCGAGGGAGTTCCGGTTCGAGTGGAAAAGAAAAAACAACAATCGAAAGAGTTGATCCTGACCGCAGCGATGCAACTATTTTCCAGCCTCGGCTACGACGGCACCAATTTTCGGCAAATCACCGAGCGCTGTGGCGCGGCGCGCTCGCTGGTGCTTTATCACTTCAAAAGCAAGGAAGAGTTGTGGCGCCGTGCGGTCGAAGAAATATCGCGCCGCTTCAATGAAGATATCGACCGGCGCTTGCATATTCCCGCGGAAATTTCCGATAAGGAGCGCTCGCGGCGCGCCATGCGGGCCTTTATCGAAACGCTGATCGCGGTGCCGGAATACGGCCAGGTGATGTTGCGCGAAGGTTGCACGCCGAGCCCGCGCCTCGATTGGATCGTCGCCAATTTCGCGCCGCCGATCGCGCTGAATGTGCGCTTTCAGGATAAGGGCATCGATCGCAAAGTGAGGCGCACGCTGGTGCGCGATGTGTTGACGTCGACGCTGCTGGCTATCACGACCTTGGGGCCGCTGCTCGATGCGTCGCTGGCCGCCGCGCTGCATAAAAAGAATGCCGGTATTTATCCGCTCACCGAAGGCAAGATGGAAGAGTTGATCGAGCTGATGTTGAAATTGATATTTACCGAGGATGTCGACGCTTAAGGTATCTCCTCCGCATTCCATTTGGCGGGTTGCGGTCACTCTACAGGTACCGTTATCAAGCGACTCTAAGAAACTCTGACAAAATGAACGCCGGATTGGCTGGGGCGCAGTGGGCATACCACTTTCCCTGACACGCAAAGGCGTGCATTCATGCACAGGCTCGCCGGTCGCCTTCCTGGCGACCCACGGTCCGGGAAAGTGGTATGCCCACTGCGCAGTCACGCTTTGTGCCGATACAATTTGTTATAGGCTTTACATTTTAAGCACGCTTTTGCCCTGCGTTGCGTGGCCGGAAAAAGGGTTGCAGAAGAAATGTTTTGTTGACGCGCGGCTGTCTATTGGTCTACGATAAAAACATTCCTATAACAATGTATTTACCGTCGATAGCGCTAACTCCGAAAACTAAATAAACATAGCGGGGATACCCGTGGGAGATAGGTATGCAGCATTCCGTTTCAAAACGTTCATCTCTGTGGTTGGCGATCGCTGCGGGCAGCGCGGCGTTGATTACACAACATGCGTTCGCCGCCAGCGTGTTGGAAGAAGTGGTCGTCGAGGCGCAGAAAAAAGTAGAAACCATTTCGCAGACGCCGATTGCGATTCAAGCCTTGACCGGCGACCAGTTCCAAAAAAATGCCAGCTTTAATTTGCAGGATATCGCCCGCACGACCCCGGGCCTTAAGTTCGATACCGGCGTGCTGCCGGATATTCATTTGCGCGGCGTCAGCACCGTCACGCAGGCGGCGGTGTCGCTACGCACCAACATTTATCAGGATGGCGCCTTGATCGCGCAGCCGCGCGCAATTTTCGATGCGCAGTTCGATATCGAGCGCTTCGAAGTCTTGAAAGGTGCGCAGGGTACTTTGTACGGCAAGTCGTCGCCGACTGGCACTATCAACATCCGCACAAAAAATCCCAGCCTCAGCGAAGTAGATGGTTACGTGTCGGGAACAGTGGGCGAGTACGACATGCATAATGCGCAGTTCGGCGTCAGCCTGCCGATCATCGAGGGCAAATTAGGCGTGCGTTTGGCGGCGGTTTACGACGAGAACCAGGCCACCGATCAATACGACGTCACTACCGGTCACCATGCGCAAAGCCGTGCATCGGCGGCGCGCATGACTGTGTTGTGGGAGCCGACCGACGATTTCAGCGCGCGCGCGTCTTATCACTACCGCGAGAAAAAGAACAATCCCTGGTACAGCGTCAGCGGCGACGGTTATCGCGCGCATGAAGATAAGCTGATCGCCAACGTCGAGGATCTCGATAAGGTGCGCGATCAGTTAGCCATTCTGGAGTTGACCAAAACATTGTCCGATCATTTAACGCTTACATCGGTGACGGCGTATGAGGATCAGGAGTATTTGAATTATCAGGATATCGACGCTTCCGCGACTTCGTTATCGCCGAATATATTGCCGCTGGGGAATACTCGCTATACGCGTATTCCGCTGCGGCCGCAGATTCAGGAGGACTTGCGCTTAGCCTCCGAGGACAACGATTTTTGGGATTGGCAGATCGGCGGTTATTACTCGCGTAACTCCACCGCGACCGCGGTCAACGACATCGGCGTACAGCAAGGTACACCGACCAATGTTTTCACCACGGCGATTTTGAGTGGCGAAGAGTTCGCGGTTTATACGCACAACACTTTTAAACTCACCGATGAATTGAGTCTGATCGCCGGTTTGCGCTACCAGGAGGCGCGGCAGAACTCGCGCGAGCCCACCACCGGCGCCATCGTCGGTCCCGGTGGTTCGCTGACGCCAATCTCGACTGATCTTATCGCAGCTAACGGCATCCCCGAGCAATACGGAAATCTCACCTACCACCCGGTAACCGGTACGTTGAAATTACAATACTTCTTTAATCCCGATTGGATGGGGTATGTCAGTATCGATCGAGCGTATCGCACCGGCGGCGCGAACCTGAATATCCAAGGCAATACCCCCAGCGATTTCGCGTTGATTCCTGCCGAGAGCGCCAACAGTATCGAGTTCGGCCTGAAGGCCAACTTCTGGGAGCAGCGCGGGCGCTTTGCGGTGGCCGTGTACGATCAAGTGTATAAAGACTTCCAGCAGGATATTCAAAATATTACGGTGTACGATCCTGCCTTGAGCAAACTATTCCAAACTCCCACTTCTTCGAACTTGTCCAGCATGGTTGCCAACGCGAAAGAGGCTGAGGTGCGTGGTTTAGAGGCGGATGTTAGTTTGCTGCTGCTCGATAACTGGGATATTAATCTCGGCCTGGCATTTGCTGACTCGAAATTCAACGACTATAAAAATAATCCGTGCACGCCGACCGACACCAGGGTGTTAACGGCCGCGAACCCGTATGCAAAATGCGATTTGAGCGGCGAGCGTATGCCATTGTCGTCGCTATGGTCGGGAACGGTCGCCAGCAATTATTCGCTGCCGGCCTTCGACGGTTCCGATTGGTATTTCAATACGCTGGTGAGCTTTCAAAGCAATCAGATCGACAAAGTCACGCGCGAAACATTGGGCGGCTACTCGACGGTCGATTTCTTTACCGGCTTGCGCGCCAGCAGCGATAAAAGCTGGGATGTTAGCCTATGGTTGAAAAATGCGTTCAATCGCCGCGCCGTCCTACGCATCTTTAAACCGAATTTAACTGACCCGGCAACGCACCAAGAATTCGATCAGGTGAGCACCAACCTGCCGCGTCAACTCGGGGTGACCGGTACTTATCGCTTCTGATCGGTGCGGTTCTGAGGGGCTTGGTAGCTTGAGCATGGCACGACCGACCATGCTCTTTTTTTTGCTCTTTATTTTTACAAATAAAAAGGCGGCCAGCTAACCACCGGCCGCGGAATTATCAAACATCGAGATGTTGTTATTAGTAGTCGTTAAACACCACGGGTCAACGTTTAAACAGCGTTACCAATTTTTGCCAGCGCCCGGCTGTCGAGGCTGGTCGGTAGCGGTCCGCCGGTTGAGTCACTTTGGCGCCCTGTGAACGGCCTCGGTAGACACAGGTTTCGCGCGCCAGTTGCGCCAGATCGTCGATATTGATCGATGTGTAATTTGTATTCATAGCCACCACCACGTTTGTGTCGTTGTTATTGTCGCAATAGAGTTATTGTCACAATAGAGTGGCAGCAAATAATGTTCCAGAGACGAAAATAAATAGCCAATCAAAGAGTTGTGAATTTTCGATAGCGGTGGGGCGCAATAGTTTGCAAAGGATTTCGACAGGGTGACAGGCCACGGCTTGCTCGCGTAATCGCTTGGAAAGCTACGTATGGGGCAGTGCGTTCCCGCTTTCTAATAAAACTGCTGATACCAGCGGCGGAATTGGGCGATCGGGCCATCGCCGTTATTCAGCGTGGGTTTTTCTCGGTAGACCTTGCCTTCCCAGATTTTTATATCCTTGCACCATTCGCCATCGACCGCCTCGATCAATGCTCTGACCTGGTGTTTAGGCAGCGAGCGGTGCGCATAATAAATTTGATGCAGATAGAGTTGGCCGGCGCGCGCCGGGGTAAAGCAGCTCATCATCAACCAGTCGTTGACGCCGGTGTAGTGGGTGTAGGTGTAGCCAGGACCGACCGTTAGCGAATCGACCTCGACGGCGCCGGCCTCGCCGTAACCGGTATCGACATTATCGGTATCGTAGCCGACCACATAGCTATGGCCATTGGGTGTGAATTTAAGTTTCACGCCATCCCAGCCGTGAATGGCGACGAAGTGCGAAAAATCCGCGCCGTTTTCCGAGAGATCCTGCGGATGACCGCGAAACAGATGCTCGCGCGTTTCGACGAAGTAATAATCCGGGTCGTCGACCACCGGATGCGTAGGGATATCCCAGCTCGGCGCGGCGTTTTGCGCGTGGTACCAGACAAAAATAAAACCGTTAATCTCCTTGCACGGGTAGGACTTTAATACGGCGCCGGCCGGGATATTGCTGCCGTAGGGAATGCTCGCGCAGTGGCCCGCGCCGTTGAATTGCCAGTGATGATAGGGGCAGCGGATATTGTTATCGACTACGCTGCCGGTGCCGAGATGCGCGCCGAGGTGCGGGCAGTACGCATCGACCACCGACAGCACGCCGTTCTCGCCGCGAAATAACACCAGATCGCGCGCCAGGATATGTCGCGACACCACCTGGCCGACAGTAACGTCCTCGGAAAAACCGATACCCTGCCAACCGTTTGGAACGGCGGGGCGCGGGTCGATCAGATCGGAACCTAGGCGCTCTGGCAGCAGCGACATCGATTGTTCTCCTGGCGATGAAGATTGATCGCAGACCGGTCTAGCGGTTAATTTAATTCGGCGAAAACCTTATTCATCATCATGTACATTTTGGAGCCGCGCGGATAACCGATGTACTGCGTTAAAAACATCACGGCCGCTTCGAGCTGCTCCTTGGTGATTTCACCGCGCTTAAGGGCGGAGCGCGCCTGGATACCAAAGGTGTTTTCCTCGCCCTGCGCGGCGATGGCGCCCAACAGCATTAACCTGCGGTCGCGGATCGATAAGGTTTCATCGGCCCACAACGTGCCGAATAAAGTCTCCAGCATAAAATCGGAAAACTTGTTGATGCCGGGCTCCGGTTGCTGCGGCAGATCGCCGCAGTACACCGTGTTAAACATTTCTACGCCTTTCTGATGATCGTATTTGCTCATTCGATACTCCTAAAATAGTGTTGAGCGCAGCGCTATATTATCCGGCCAGCGGCGTGAAGGTGATCGGCACACTGGTGTAGCCGCGCACATTGGGCGAATGCATGCGGGTGAGGCCTTCTTTTATCACTTTAAAGTCATGCGTGATTTTAAATAATTCTTCGAAAGCGATTTTAACTTCGAGGCGCGCCAGCGCCGCGCCAAGGCAAGCATGCACGCCCGCGCCGAAGCCGATATGGTCGCGCGGATTTCTGCGCACGTCAAAGGTATCCGCCTGCGGGAAATGGCGTTCGTCGCGATTGGCGGCAATAAATAAAATACCGACTTTGTCGCCTTTGCGAATGGTCTTGCCGTGCATTTCGACATCCACGGTAGCGGTGCGCGCCTGCAATTGCGTGGGACCGTCGAAGCGCATCACTTCTTCGATAGCGGAGCCGATTAAAGAGGGATCTTCAGTCAATAGCTTCAGTTGCGCGGGATGTTCGCTGAGTTGATAGGCCATATTGCCGATCAGCTTAGTGGTGGTTTCGTTGCCGGCCAGCGCCAGCAGATATAAAAAACCGACAACCTCTTCGTGCGTCACATCGCCGGCGTCTTCGGCCTGCAGGATCAGGCTGACCAAATCGTTACTATAGGGATGTTTGCGGCGCTCAGCCGTGAGGTTGTCCAGATATTGATACATCGCCAGTGTCGCTTTCAAACCGCTCTCCGGCATCGCGTAGACGCCGTCGTCGCGGTGTACTGTGGCATCGGACCAGCCGCGCATCAAATCCTCGTCGCACTGCGGAATTTTCAGCATGCGCGAGATAATCGCCATCGGCAGCAGCGCGGAAAAATCCTTAACGATATCCATGCTGTTTTTGTGGGCGAAGGGCGCCAGCAGTTCGCGCGCCAGCGTGCGAATTTCCGCATCCAGATGGCTGACCAGCTCCGGCGTCAATACGCGCGCCACCACTTTGCGCAGGCGCGTGTGGTGTGGCGGATCCATCAACAACAAAATGGGTGGCACGGTTTCGCCGACCGGCTCCAGCGTCTGGCCCTGACGATTGCAGAATGTTTTGAAATCGCGCAAAACCTGCACACAATCGTCGTAGCGGGAAACCACCCAGAAACCGAATTTTTCGTTGCGGTAGAGCGGCTCGTTGTCGCGCAATTCTTGATAGAGCGGGTAGGGGTTGTCGTGCGTCTTATGATCGAACGGATCGAACTGTATCATGCTGTTGCCTCGAATCGATTGCTGGGCCGCCTGCGATTCGCGTTAAGCAATCAACTTGGTAGCGGCGCAGTCTGTTGCGAATATGTGAGTTGCATGTTCGGCGACCGATGTCGTCGACACTGAAAATATTTTTATTTATTTAGATATACAGGGCTGAGCAAATCAAAATGCTCGAAGGGCAGCGGCGACACAACGATTCGCCCTTCGAGCATGCGTTACATCAAGCGACCGATTTAGTCTGCGCCGCGAGCACATCGTCGGTGCGATCGCGAATGTCTTCCACGGTCCAATGCTCGTTGCCATTGTTGAAGCTGGCGTTGTTGACCAGCGCGCGATCGGTGTAAAACTGCGTGTACCAGCGGCGCAACTGCGCCAGCGGACCGTCGCCCGCACACAGTACCGGCTCCGGCCGATACAGTTTGCGCTCCCAAATGAACACGTCCTCGGCAAATGCATCGTACGAGTCCTTGCAGTAGGCCGCCGCCGCGTGCTCGATAAACTCGGGGGTAAATTGATCGCCGTTGGCGCGCACAATTACGCCGAACCAATAATCCAGGGTGTTTTCGTCGATCGGACACCAGGCGGTCAGGATCATGCTGTCGAACTGCTTGCTATCCTGGGTTTGCCAGGTGTATTGATAAGCGGGACCATGGCTGATATTGCGCACGTACAATTTGTCGTCCTGCACATCCTTCGCGAGACGGGTGTGTTTGCCCCAGGTCAACTCGCCGCAGATATGACCGTTCCACACCGGCAGCCAATGGTCGACATCGAAGCCGTGGATCGGCAGCAGATGGCCTTTGTCGACCACGTTCTCCATCACTTCGCGCGCATGGGTTTTGATCGTGATCTTGAAGCGGTGCCAACCCTTGGTCCAGCCGTTATTATCCGGCGAGCTTTTCGGTAAGAACTCTTCGCAGGCCGGCACCTCGTATTCCGGCTCGCCGTGCTCGGGGTCGTACCACACCATGACCGTGTCGTTGATTTCGTGGGTGGGAAAAGCACGCGTCTTGGCGCGTGGGGGAATTTTTTCGCAGTAGGGGATTTCGACGCACTGGCCTTCGCCATCGAAGCGCCAGTGGTGAAACGCGCAGCGCAGCGTATTGCCCATGACGGTCCCGGCGGACAGATCGGCGCCGAGATGCGGACAGAAGGCTTCCATACAGCGCACCTTGCCATCTTCGCCGCGGTATAGCGCCAGGCGCTGGCCGAAATAATCGCGCGCCACCGGCTTGCCGATTTCGAACTCATCGCTCCAGCCCACCATGTGCCAGCCGCGCGCAAAGCGCGGCGAGCCATCGGGAAGGCGGGGTATGGTCAATAGATTGCGTTGAATAGTGGCGGCGCTGCTTTTATTAAGGTTGTCACTCATGATGCTGCTCCTGCGCGAAGGTCGATATGCCTATGCTCCTAGTCTAGCGCCAAAACATTTCTTGTGCAATGTTATTTGCCGGGCAGGGCGGCTTAGGGCCTGTTAACACTACCGCGAACCTTGTCGTTGCTGCCGCAAAAGCACGGAGGCAAGGCGCGAAACGCCGGCCATAGCGACCTGTTGCAGCGCAGCCTCCGCGCTTTTGCGGCGCAACCCGAAGGGCCGGGATGGCCGTTAGCCAACAGATATCAACAGGCGCCCGCTCTTCGTTACTCGCCACTTGCATAGACCCCTATGTCGCGCAGCTCGCGCCTCGATCGGACGAAAATCCATCTCCGGCGCCAAGGCTCGCGGCAGTGTTAACAGGCCCTAATATAAATCGCGTGTTGTCGACCGCCGCTAAAACGATTAACATCACAGCATTATTAAGTTGTACTGTAATCAAAGGGTAAGAGTAGGCGCGCGCGTTTTGGGCTACGCTTTATCATCCGGGCAAATTTTGCGTTTTACATATGCAATCTTGAAGGTCGCGATCGAGCGGCCATTGAGCGGCTCGGAGTTATGGCGCTGCGCTTTGGCGACGGTTGAGCCGCATAAAAAAACCTACAACTTTGGTTGCAAGAGGAGTTCAAGTTATGAGCAATAGCACTTCGTTGCCTATCCCATTCGGTTGGTATCCGATCGCCTACACCAAGGAACTGGCCGTTGGCGAAGTGAAGCCCATGCATTTCTTTGCGCGGGATTTAGTGGCATTTCGCACCGAGTCGGGCGAGGCGAAAGTCCTCGATGCATTCTGCCCGCACCTCGGCGCGCACCTCGGCCATGGCGGTAAGGTTGTCGGCGAAAGCATCGCCTGTCCATTCCACGGCTGGCAATTCAACGGCGGCGGCGAGTGCACCAGCGTGCCCTACGCGAAGAATATGCCCCCGAAAGTAGCCGGCGGCAAGCAAGCGCTATATGCGTACCCGACCGTAGAGCGCAATCAAGTTATCTGGACCTGGTACCACCCGCACCGCATTGCTCCGACCTTCGACGTTCTCGATGTGCCCGAATTCTCTTCCGCCGATTGGACCGAAATGGATTGCTACGAGTGGGAAATCGATGTACCCATTCAAGAGGCCGGCGAAAACGCGGTCGACGCGGCGCATTTCATCTATGTACATAACGCCCTGGAAATGCCGGTTGGCACCACCGTGATCAAAGATCACACGCGCGTTTCGAACTATGAAATGAAAGTGCCGTTAATGACCGACGAAGGCGTGTTCGATATGACCAAAACGCGCGCCAGTTACCTGGAAACAAAAGGCAACGGCCCCGGTCAATCGGTGCAGCGCTTTACCGGTGCGGTAGAGACCGTACAGCAGGGTCTGGTAACGCCGATCAGCGCCAATAAAATGCGCCTGCGCTTCGCCTTCATTCAGCCGAAGGCGTTGAGCGAAGGCAAGAAAATGCTGGCCTTTGGCGTGCGCACGGAAATCTCCAATCAGGTCGTCAACGATATCCCGATCTGGAACCACAAGATTTATAAAGAAAGCCCGATTCTCTGCGATGGCGATGGACCGATCCACCAATATCGCAAATGGTTCAGCCAGTTTTATGCAGAGTTACAACCCGAGCCGATTCGCGCCGTCAGTTAATTTTCGATTGCTTAATAAGCCTCCCGTTGACCGGGAGGCCGCATAAACAATTAGGTATTGCGCAGTAGGTTGGGTATTTGTAGTAAGTAGGTATTCGTAGTTTGTAGTTATCTATAGTTTGTTGAGCGTGAACTTCTTAGAGTTCCCTGATGACTAATCGATTGTTGGGCGCCAACCCGCTATTCCGGCGGAGCGGTTGTCCTGCAAGCTTCTCGGCTAGCCATCATCGGGGTTGTCAAAGGGGTTTGTATTTTTAATAAAGGAGAACCGTATGTCCATTCAAGATCTGACCGCAACCATCACCTCCAAAGTTGCTGCCGCCAAACCATTCGGCAAGAAAATCAAATTTTCGCTCGATGGCCAAATCATCCACCTCGACGGCACCACTACGCCGCCGACCGTGACCAACGATGATCTGCCCGCCGACGTAACGATCAGTGCAAGCCTGGCCGATTTCGCAAAAATCGTCGACAAGTCGATGAACGCGCAAATGGCTTTCATGTCCGGCAAGCTCAAACTGCAAGGCGATATGATGGCGGCAATGGCACTGAACAGCATTTTCTAAGCGCGGTTTCCATCGCCTTAGCATTCGCTGTTTATCGGCATCGCAAAAGGCTCGTCGTTTCGCGGCGAGCCTTTTGTTTTTAAACCGGGTTTTTCGTTTTCCTGTAATATATTTCCTGCCGCAGTACGCTACGCGTCGGACAGTACGTCGCGCGCCATCGCAGCCTTTCCGAAACGTCATTGGCCGTCATCTCAGCCGGCTATTGCCCCTGGCATCTACCTCTATTGCCGCAAACCTGTCGTCGTCGTACTTGCCTTGTGCGGGAAAAGCGATTAGCATGAAAAACATTTCTGTATAAATGTTAATTATGCGGGGGTATCTTAATCTTTCAAGTCATCGTAAGTTGTGCGGCGGTGCTTGCACCTCGAGCGAGAATGAAACAGCAATTAATAATCAGGCATCGAAATACCTCTTCCCGATGTATTTCGATTATGCGGCTCGCGCCGCCTGAAACGCTTGCTGCGTTCGCTATTAACCCGCCACCTTTCGATGCCGGGGCAATATCGGAATAATGACCGATGAATCACCAGGGCGAATAATCCTCGCTCGAATAAAATGAGTCTCGAATAATCAGGAGATATCCGCATGGCGTCGCGCCTACTCAGCAAGTTCATGATTTTTTTATTCTTGTTTGCATGCTTCATTGCGCTGTATTACGAGCCGGCATTTTTATATTTTTCCAATTGCGGTTGGAGCGGCATGGCTCTTGGCGTCGACGGTCCCTGCGGTCAAAACTGGATCGGCCGCGCGTGGCTCGGTTATCTGCAGGTTGAGCCAATCTACGCCAATGCGCCGCGCTGGATTCAATTGGTCAACGAATTCGATGTATTTTTGTTCGGCTGGTTTTATCTGCTTTCGGTCTTTGTCTTTCTGATGAAAAAAGAAGATCGGACCTGGTATCGCAATCTTGCGACGTTTATCGCCGGCATGATGACGTATTCGATGATTCTATATCTGACCTGGCAGATCCTCAGCGTCGAAGAAACGAAGGCCAATCTGCAATCGGTTATCGTCGCCAACGGTCTGTGGCTGTTTATCTTCACGATGCTGATGACGCGGCTCTATCTGTTTCCCGGCGCGAACGCTCGTACAGCTTCGCGCTCTCAATAAAAATCGACGCGCGAACTTTTTTTGCGCGAATGGTATTTTCTTGCACAATTTATCAGGAGAGTAACTCATGAAGTTTTCCGGCAAAGTAGCATTGGTAACGGGCAGCGGGCAAGGCATCGGCGAAGGTTATGCCAAGGGGCTCGCTGCGCAGGGCTGTAAGGTGGCGGTTGCGGATGTGAATGAAACGCAGGGTGCGCGCGTCGTGCAGGAGATACAACAGGCCGGCGGCGAAGCGTTGTTCGTCAAAGTCGATGTCGGTAGCGAAGAATCCGCCAACGCGGCGGCGAAGAAAATTAACGACACCTGGGGCCGCATCGATTATCTGGTCAACAACGCGGCGATTTTCGGCAACCTCGAATTCACGCCGCTGCTGACCGTCGAGATGGAGTATTTGCACAAAGTCATCAATGTAAATATGTTGGGTACGGTAGTGATGACGCGCGCGGTGGTTCCCTACATGAAATCGAGCGGTGCGATCGTTAACCAATCGTCGACCGCGTCGTGGATGCACACCGATTATTATTCGTTTACCAAGCTCGCCACCAACGGAATCACCTGCGTGCTGGCGCGCGAGCTGGGGCCGAAGGGCATTCGCGTGAACGCGATCGCACCCGGACCGACCGATACTAAAGCGCTGCGCGACAAAGTGCCCGATGCCTATATCGAGCAAATGGTTGCGGCGCTGCCGATTTCGCGATTGGGCACCCCGGCCGATCTGTGCAAGGCGCTGGTGTTTTTATTATCCGATGACGCGGAGTGGGTCACCGGTTTAATCATGAATGTCGATGGCGGTCATTGGATGCGCGCTTAACCGACGAGTGATATTTGAATGTCGGATAACAAAATCACAGATACGCCGGACGATTCATCGACGCTGAGTGATCGCCGCAGTTTTATCAAAAAACTGGGCTTCGCCGCCGCCGGTGTCGGCGGTGCGGCTGCGCTGGGCTGCACGCCAACGCAACCGCTGGCGCGCCGCGATGTTCCGCAATGGGATGCGACCGCGGATTTGATCGTGGTCGGCACCGGTGCGGCGGGCACTGCTGCAGCAATTGAAGCGCGCCGCGCTGGCGCCGATGTTATGTTGCTGGAAAAATTTCATGTGCCGGGCGGCTCGTCGAGTTTATCCGGCGGTGTCTGCTACATGGGTGGCGGCACGCCATTGCAAAAACTGCTGGGCTTCAGCGATACCACCGAAGCCATGTACGATTACATGATGGCGGCCAGCGGCCTGCACGCGCAGCAAGAAAAAATTCAGCACTACTGCGAAGGCAGTCTCGAGCAGTTTCAGTGGATGGTGGATAACGGCATCGTCTACTCGCACGAATTCTCCGAAGAAAAAGAACTGACGCGCGGCAGCGCGTCGCTGTATTTCTCCGGCAACGAAAAAGCTTATCCGTATCGCGAGCTGGCGCGTCCCGCACCGCGCGGCCATCTACCGTCGGCGGAAAATCAAACCGGCGGGCGCCGCATGATGCAGGCTTTGCTCGCCTCGGCGCAGCAGCTCGGCGTGCAAATTAAATTGCGCGTGTCGTGCGAGCGGCTGATCGTCGAAAGCGATGGCAGCGTATCCGGCGTGCAAGTATTGGATAACGGCGTGGCGCGCAACCTGCGCGCGCGCAAGGGTGTCGTATTGGCGGCGGGCGGTTTTATTCACAACCGCGAAATGGCGAAGCTATACGCACCCGAATTGTACGAGTGCTCGGCCCCATGGGGTCGAGCCGGCGATCTCGGCCAGGGCATTCTGATGGGCATGGGCATCGGTGCGCGCGCCTTGCGCATGGATCAGGGCTTCGCGATTCTGCCGCTGTATCCATCCGAGAATGTTCTGAAAGGTATTATCGTCAACGATCGCGCGCAGCGTTTTATCACCGAGGATGCCTATTACGCCTTTGTCGGCAACGATATTGCCTTTCATCAAAATGGCCACGCCTGGTTAATCGTCGATAAAGATAGCGACTATCCGTGGCCGCACGATTTTCGCGTTTCGGTCAAAGCCCAGAGCAATACGATTGCCGAATTGGAGCAGTCGTTAAAAATGCCAATCGGCGTATTGCAGCAAACGGTCGATTACTACAATCGTTACGCCAAGCTCGGCCAGGATCCGCTGTTGAACAAAAATGCGCATTATCTGGCGCCGCTGCTGAAGCCACCGTTTAAAGCCTATGAATTAAGCCGCAATCATTCCTTCTTCGTCGCGGCGACCTTTGGCGGATTGCACACCAGTCTCGATTCGGAAGTATTCAACGTCAGGGATCAAGCGATTCCAGGCTTGTATGCGGCGGGCCGCACGGCGGCAAGCATTCCGGTGTCGCCGTATATCGGCAGCGGCGTATCGGTGGGCGATGGCGTATTCACCGGCCGCCGCGCCGCCAAACACGCCTTGCAGCGCAAAGTTTAAGGAGACGGCGATGAAGCGTTGTGCTGTCGCAATTTATTTATTATTCGTTGCCGCGCTGTGTGCAGCCGAGGCGCCAGATGCAGCGAGGGTATCTGGAAATACTGCATCGGCCGTTACCGCAGCCAACAATACCTTAATCGGCGATGCCGATCGCGGGCGCTTGGTGTTCGGCTCGTGTCGCACCTGCCATTTGCCGGATAAGGGCGCCGGCAATCACAACGGTCCGAATTTATATGCGGTGTTTGGCCGCAAGGCCGGCACGCGCGAAGGTTTTTTGTATTATTCGGATACGTTAAAGAAGGCTGATTTTGTGTGGACGCCGGAGTTGCTGGATTTATGGCTGGCAAATCCCGGAACATTCCTGCCGGATTCGGCAATGATTTTTGTCGGCATCAAAGATCCGCAGCGACGCGCCGATCTGATCGAGTATTTAAAAACTTTTCACGATTGATCGAAGGTGCTAACAAATGAACGCCGGGCTTGGTGAGGGGCGCAGTGGCTGTGGCGCTTTTCCGGCCACGCAACGACGTCCATCCATGGACAGGCTCGGGTGTCGCCGTCCATGGCGCCACACGGTCCGGCAAAGCGCCACAGCCACCGCGCCGTCACGTCCTCTGCTAATTTTTTGTTAAACACCGTTTAAAAAATGGATTGAACCATGAACCTGCCATTACTCAATCTTAAGAATACCGACTTCTGGCAAAATCCTTTTCCGATTCTCGATGAATTGCGCGAACAAACTCGCGTGGCGATAACGGAGGATGGCGTCAAAGTTATTCTACGCCACGCCGATGTACAAGAATTATTATTGTCCGGAAAATTTATCAACGAGGGTATCTCGCTGCTGGAGCGGCGCGGTTTCAAGCCGGGCGATGCCTTATACGAGTATCGGAAATTAGCGCTCGGCGCATTGAGCGGCGATAACCATCGACGCTTCCGCGCCTTGGTCGGCCGCGCGTTGACCGAAGAGCATATCGAACTGATCCGGCCGATCGTCGATAAGCATCTCGATGCAATTCTTCCTGCCTTGCTAAATCGCGAAGTCGACGTGATTCAGGCGTTGACGCAACCGTTGCTGTTGGAAATTATCGGCGAGTTTCTCGGTATCGATGTCGCCGATCGCCGTCAGGTCGATGCGCTGGTGCGCGAAGGGCAGGCGAAGGCATTCGGTCGCGAAGTAACGCAGAGTATTCGCGATACGGTCAACGCAATTTTTGTCGAATTGCAACGTTTCATCACGCAGCAAATAGAAGGCCGCAAGCTGGCACCGAAAAACGATGTGCTGACGCGCCTGCTCGATGCGGAGGTCGAAAATCAAACGCTGACGCAGCAGGAAATTATCGTATTTTTCCTGAATCTCTTTATCGGCGCCGGCGAATCGACCGGCAGTGCAATGACCACGGGCCTGTGGCTCTTGGCAAAAGACCGCGATTTATTTCGGCGCCTTAAAGCCGAGCCGGCGCTGATAGCCCGATTTGTCGAAGAGGATTTGCGGTTGTATCCGCCGAATACCTTGCTGGCGAATAAAGTAGCGATAGAGGCGATCGAGTTTTGTGGCGTCGAGTTTGCCAAGGGCGAAATTGTCATGGTGCCGCTACCGGCGCCGAATCGCGATCCGCGTGTGTTTCCACATCCCGATCGCATCGATCTGGATAGTAAACAGCAGCGGCATTTTAGCTTTAGTCTGGGCTCGCATTTTTGTTTGGGACAAGCGTTGGCGCGCGTCCAGCTGCAACAATTTTTTGCGCAACTATGCACTGCTGTCGATAGCGTTGAGTTACGTCAGGATCGGATCGAGTGGGAACCGTATGCGGCAGTGAGTAGTATTAAAACGCTGCGCTTGAGTATGCTTAAGTAGTAGCAATTGCTCTGCAACGCGTGCGAATATTTTAAACTTCGCATGCCACGACAGGCATTGCTGCACCCGTCGTAGAAGAAGCTAGCATTGGTACGCCGGTGGTGGCCCGCTCCGGTCTCTCCTTTATGTTTGACTTGCCGGCATAATTGTAATGGTTACGGGGTAACCGTTGGCAGGGGTAGTGCCGCTATATGAAATAGATATGCGCTCCTCTACAGAATGGCCGGTATTTACGTCCCGCCACGTGCTCAATGATTCGGTGTGAGTGGTGCCATTGGCGTCGGTCCATACAATGGTGCTTTGTACCTTGAGCGCTGTAAAAGTGCCGGTAGGTACAGTAACCGACTCGACATCCACGACAGAGCCGGTCTGAGTGTAAGCGATCGGCGAGTTATTGGCGCAAGTTATTGTCCAACTGGACGACCATGTGTCGCCGATAACGATCGGATAGGTTGGACCTGCGCCGTGCGGTGAAAAAACGCACGTTTTTTGGCTGCCGTCGGTCGCAGCGTAAGAGTATGAAACCTCTTGCCCCGCGCTGTTGTAATTAATTGTTTCCGTCTCTATAGAGTAATTCCGACCCTCGACCTCGATGGAGTTATGAGTAGGATCTTCCTTGTGGACGACATAGGAACCGTCAGGGTTCACAGCCGTTACTTGGTCGCTGATGGTTTCGTTAATGGTGTTATTGAAGTTATCGATGATGGTCTGTGCGGAGAGATGGGGGGAGTCTACTGTCGGCGTGGTAAAGGCGTACGTTGTAGCGGCGGGATCGCTAGCGGATGATGCGTTTGATGAACCGCCGCCACCACAGGCAGTCACCAAAGCAGCTAGGACTGCGATACTGAAAACAATTCCGTATTTCATCAGATTCTCCATAAGTTTACGGCGAGTTATTTTTTAGCGCGGTAAGCTTACAAAGAAAATCTAATGGATACGTCGGTATTGCGATGCCGTCGACAACTTTAATATTTTTTGCACAATTCGTTTGGGAAATATTTTCTATCGTCGCTGGCGCACGGCCGGCAGTAACATTGAAAAGCTAGCGTTTGCCGGCGAGCCTCGAACGCAATAGACCGATCGAAGCTTATTAAACCGGCAACAAGGAGGTGCTTAATCGCGGGCAACCTTCGTCAAACAATCCGGGCTCGAGTCGCCCAATTGGAAACCGCCCTCGCAGTCGAGAATTGTGCCGGTGATATAGGCGGCCAGCGGCGAGCTTAAGAAGATTGCGGCGTTGGCGATTTCTTCGCGTTGACCGAAGCGGCGCAGTGGCAATTGTTCGGTCCATTTTTGTCTTATCGCTTCGGTCGACACTAAACGTGCGACGCCTTCAGTGCCTTCGATCGGTCCCGGTGAAATGCCGTTGACACGGATGCCGGCCGGGCCCCATTCCATCGCGAGACATTTAATCAGCATATTGACGCCAGCTTTTGCCGCACAGACATGCGCCTGAAACGGCATGGGGTTAACTGCTTGACCGGCGGTGATAGCGATCAACGAAGCGCCGCGTTGATTGATGTAATCGAAGGCGGCGCGAAACACGTTGTAGGTGCCGAGCAGATCGATATCGATAACGGTTTTGAATCCTTTCGCCGTTAAATTCACCGCAGAGGCGGGGAAATTACCGGCGGCGCCAGCAACGACGATGTCGATATTGCCGAATTTATCGCGCGTGGTTTTCAAGCTGGCTTCGATCGCATCGAAATCGCGCACATCCGCCGATAAACCGATTGCTTCGCCGCCGCTGGCCGCGACGATTTCCTTGGCGGCATTTTCGGCTTTAACTGGATCGCGGCCAACCACAACCACTTTGGCGCCTTGCTGGGCGAAACCGATAGCGATACCGAGGTTGATACCGCTGGTACCGCCTGCGATATAGGCAACTTTGCCTTTTAAAGTATCTTTAGCGAACATTCGTTACTCCTGCGCGAAGCGCTGCGATGACTAAGTGGTAGCCGGCTATTAATCGATTGGTCCGGCGTTGGATGATTTTAATGGGGTGACATTGTGCCGCAACGGCTTGCCGAAGCAAAGAAAGTCGGTATCGATTTGGCGCTGGCACTAAATCAAAATAAAGCAAAGGTAGAGCAAAGAGCGGATCGTCGCTTGGCGGCGATCCGTCGGCGGTGAAATTTTCTGTCCGAATATTCAGCGCCATCGATTGAATGCCCACGACGGGCAGGCTAATCTAGTCGCTACTTGCGATCGCTGGGTCGCACGCTATTTTTATCGACGGAGAACACGTTCATGCCCGATCAAACTGCAATCGACGAGCGCACCATTTTGAATACCTTGGGCGATTTTTCGCGCATTATCGATCGTAAACAGTGGGCGCGAATCAACGAAGTATTTGCCGCCGATGTTACCTTCAATTACGGCGACGGCCTGGAGCAGGAGGGTACGGACGCACTGTATCAGCAGTTTACAAAATATCACAACCGCTGCAACGCTACTCAGCATTTGCTTGGCAGCATTCAATTGGAGTTGAGCGGCGATACCGCCGTGACGCGAGCCTATGTGCAGGCCCGCCACCAGGGCAAGGACGACAAGGTTACGCTGTTTTTCGATACCAATGGCGAATACACCGATCGTTGGCAGCGGCGCCCGGAAGGCTGGCGCATCGTGCGACGCGATGCGCGCTGGGATTTATTCTCGGGCGACAGCTCGGTATTGTTTAATTAACCATCCTGCAAGCAAACACTGTTGATCTACCGTGCGGCTGACCTACTTGCCGCGCGGCTCCTTCGGCAAGCCGAGCGCGCGCTCGGCGATAATATTGCGTTGAATCTGATTGGTGCCGGCATAAATGGTGTCTGCGCGCGAATTGAGAAATAAACTTTTCAAGCCGCGAAAACGATAGTCGGGCGCATCGACCAGTTCGCCTTGCGCGCCCAACACATCCATCGCCAATTCGCCGAGCCGCTTGTGCCACGAAGCCCAATAAATCTTCGAGGTAAATACTTCCGGACTCATGCGGCCATGCTGCGCGTTGCTGAGCATGCGCAGCGCGCTATAGCGCATTATTTTCAAACCGATATAGGCATCGGCGATGCGCTGGCGAATATCGCCGTCGCGGTATTTGCCGTTGGCCTCGGCGGCAGCGATCAACTGACTGAGCTCGTGCCAGAACGACATTTGCTGACCCAGCGTGGCTGCACCGCGTTCGAAGGCGAGCGTACCCATCGTCACGGCCCAACCGCCACCCACTTCGCCGATAACATTTTCCTTAGCGGTGCGCGCACCATCGAAAAACACTTCGCAGAAATGTTCGTCGTTAACCATCGTTTTGATCGGCCGCACGGTGACGCCAGGTTGATGCATCGGCACCAGTAAATAACTGAGTCCCTGCGGCCCGCGGCTGCCTTCCTCGGTGCGGCAGACGACAAATCCCCAATCGGCGAACTGCGCGAACGAGGTCCAGATTTTTTGCCCTTCGATCACCCATTCGTCGCCGTTCGGACCCGCTTCGAGTCGAGCCTTGGTGCGCACGTTGGAAAGATCGGAGCCGGCATTGGGCTCGGAAAAACCCTGGCACCACATTTCTTCGCCGCGCGCGATCGGCGGTAGAAAACGCTGTTTCTGCGCGGCGCTGCCGAACGCCAAAATAGTCGGGCCGCATAATTCGGTGCCGATATGATTGACTCGACCCGGCGCGCCGAGCCGCACATACTCCTCGGCAAAAATAACTTGCTCGGGCAGCGTGGCGGCGCGGCCGCCGAATTCCTTGGGCCAGCTGATACAGCTCCAGCCGCCGGCGTGCAGCGCCTTTTCCCACTGCAGGCGCTCGGGAATTTTACCGGTGATCTCTTCGTGGAAGCGCAGATGCGCAAAGGGCCCGCTCAGTTGCTGCTCCAACCAGGCGGCGACTTCGCTGCGAAAAGCTTCTTGCTCGGGACTGAAACCTAGCTGCATTATCGGCTCCCGTTGCTGTGCTGTTGCAGTTGGCTGCGCGCAGGACCCAGCAGCGCAATTTCACCACTGAATAATTGCTCAGCGATACATTCGCGCTGATAACGACTATCGCCCAACAGATTCATCGAGGCGCGCGCGCGTTTAAAATACAGCTGGGCATCGTGCTCCCACGAATAACCGATGCCGCCGTGAATCTGAATCGCCTCGCCGGCGCATTTAAAAAATGCATCGGCACAGTATGCCTTGGCGACCGCCGCGGCCTCGCCGAGCTGCGCGGGATTTTCCGTCGCGGTGCAGGCTGCGTAATAGACGGCGGATTTCGCCGCCTCGACCAGCACCATCATATCGGCGAGTTTATGTTTGATCGCCTGAAAGCTGCCGATGGCGCGGCCGAATTGTTCGCGTTGTTTCGCGTATTCGGTGGCAAAGGTCAAACACTTTTCCGCGCCGCCGGCCTGCTCGGCCGCGAGTGCGATATTGCCGAGCGCCACCGCGGATTGGAGTGCAGCGTAAGCTTGGCCGGGCGTTCCTAAAATCTGCTCGCCGTCCACGACCACATTATCGAATGTTATCGACGCATACGGCCGCGTTAAATCCATCACCGCTAATTTTTCGATGCGTATGCCCGGCATATCGGGCGTTAACGCCAATAGGCTGATGCCGTCGGCGCCGCTGCTAGCGAGCGCGCGCGCGGCGACGATCAGCAAATCGGCGCTCTGGCCAAATACGACAAAACTGGCAGCGCCGGATAACGTGAAACCATCGGCATGCGGCGTTAAAAATACTTCGATACCATCGCTCCCGGGAATACCTTGCGGCCCGGTACATACAAACGCGGCAATACAATCGCCGGCAGCCAGCTTCGGCAGTAATTGTTGGCGCTGCTGTTCGCTGCCGGCCGCTAAAATCGCCGGCACGGCCAGCGCGTTATTGGCGAAGAATGGCGACGCGTGCAAGGTGCGGCCCATCTCCTGCTGCACGATGGCGATTTCGATAAAACTCAGGCCAATGCCGGCATAGCTTTCCGGCACGCCGATGCCGGTCCAGCCCATATCGTGGGCGACGCGCCGCCAAATATCGGCATCGTAGCCAAGCTCGCTGCCCATCGTGCGGCGCACATTGGCGGAATCCGCATGCGCGCTGAAAAAGCTCTGCGCGCTTTCCTGCAGCTGGCGCTGTTCGTCGTTAAATGTGAAATCCATCGCGAGTTTCCTGCTGGAATATTTTTTCGATTACTGTTTTGCGACAGCTATTTCTGCAACAAGTATTGTTCAGTATTCAGTTTTTTAGCAGCCGGTTTTTCAGCGGCCAAGTTTTCAACGACCAATGGCGCTGCAAAAAATTGTGCAGCAACCAATTAGGCGTGCGCGGTTATTGCCTCGGCAAGACAGCGCGCGCCGTCACCTGCCGAGCAGATCGATCACCTGCTGCAATAATAACGCGCGATTTACTTTGCCGAGCGCGTTGTAGGGCAGCGCATCGACACGAACTATCTGGCGCGGAGTTTTGTAAATCGCGAGGCGCGTGCCGATATATTTCTTCAACTCATCGTCATCGATGGCGCGCTGCGCAACGATAACCAATACCAGGCGCTCGCCGAGGCGTTCGTCCGCCAAACCCAGCGCCGCCGCGTGCGCCACGCCGTCGAATTCGAGCGCCGCGGCTTCCACTTCGGTGCAGGAAATATTTTCGCCGCCGGAGATGACGATATGTTTTTTGCGATCGACGATATGCAGATAACCCTCGCTGTCGATGCGCGCCAGATCGCCGGTTTGCAGCCAGCCGTCGGGGCGCAATGCCTGCGCGGTGGCGCTGGGATTGTTACAGTAACCCTGCATCACCATCGCGCCGCGCACCCAGACTTCGCCGCTTTCATTTTCAGCGGCGGGCGTGCCGTCGTCGCGCATAATCTTTACTTCGGCGGTGGGCAGGATGCGGCCGGAAGCGGACGGGCGCTCGAGCAATGCCGGGCCAACCAATTGGCAGATGGTGCCGTTGGTTTCCGTCATGCCGTAACCGACGCCGACCATCGCTTGCGGAAAAGCGGCGGCAACTTCCTGCAGCAGCTTTTTATGCAGCGCCTGGCCGCCGACGCCAATCGAAAAAATGGAATTGGTATCGCGTTGGCTGCGATCGATCTGCAGCATGTCCCACCACATGGTGGGCGAGCCGGCAAAACCGGCGATGCGCTCGCGCTCGATTAAATCCAGGGCGTGCTCGGCGTTCCATTTCGGCAGTATCACTATTTTGCCGCCGCTCAATACATTGGCGAGCAATACCGAGTAGCAGCCGCTCGAGTGAAACAGCGGGAACACCAATAATGCGGCCGGCGGCCGCAGCGTGCTCAACGTCGCCAGATCGATGCCGTACTGCGCTGCCACCTGGGTGCCGACTACAGCCATCGAATATTGAATATTCATCAAGCCGGCCAGCACATTGCGATGACTCAGCAGCGCCGCTTTCGCGCCGCCGGTGGTGCCGGAAGTGAACATCACTATGGCTTCGTCGTCGGGGTCTACTTCGGCGAGTTGTAGGGGCGCGGTTTGCCAGTCCGCAATCGCCCTGGAGAAGGGTAACCACGCAGCATTAAAAGGACTGTCTTGCTGACTGGTTTGCTGATGACTGGGCACCACGATCATTGGCCGGCGTTGAGCGGGCGCATCTAGCAAATGCGCGCGGCCTTCGTCGGCGATAATCAACTCGCTGGCGCTGGTGTCTAGCGCGGCCTTAAGTTCATTGGCCGTGCCGCGACTGTTGACCAGAACCGCGGTAGCGCCGAGCGAGGCGATGGCGATAAAACCGATAATCCACTCCGGCCGGTTATGCATGACCAACGCTATGCGCGTACCTTTTTTTACCTTGATCTGCCGCGCGATCGTAGCGGCCAGAGCGGCGGCTTTGGCAAAGGCTTCGCCGTAACTCATGCGCACATCGTTGTAGATAATAAACTCGCGCTCGGAGAATTGTTGCGCGCCGGCGAAAACCGCCTTCAACGTCGTGGGCGCGCGCCGAAATACCCGGCAACCGATACCGTTCACTTGGATTTCTTCGATTTCAAAGGCGGCGCCGGGTGCCTGCAGCTGTGCGCCGATCGGGTCGGAATAACTGGGGGAGTGGGCCATGGTCCGCCTATCGCAAAGGTGAGTAATTAACTGGCTCTGGCTATCTGGAGCAGGGTTTAGAGTATCCAGCTTGTTCTGGCAATCGTCGACCGGGTCGCGAGCTTTATGGCAAAGAATATCGGTATGCGTAGTAATGTTCAATTAAAAATACGCATGTATCTATTTTTTGCTGGAATTGGCTGTAATTAATTAACTCTTGCCAGTATTATTAATAGTTGACTATAAAGACAAGCATAAGTAGTATGCCGTCATCCACGCGTACGTCGCAGCGGCGAACATAATCTTAAAAATGGCGAATCGGTTCGAGCCGATGGAGCAACCAATATGAATACAACGGTTGGAGAAGGGCGGCTATATATCGGTGGCGAATTAACCGAGGCCCGCTCGGGTCGACGCTATGCCAACATTAATCCTGCAACCGAAGAGGTGGCGGGGCAGGTGGCGGACGCCGGCCCCGAGGATATGGAGGCGGCGATCGCCGCGGCGCGCAATGCATTCGATGATAGCGATTGGTCGACCAATGTTGCGCTGCGTTTAAAGTGTCTCGAACAATTGCGCGACGGTTTACGCGCAGTGATGCCGGAGTTGCGCGAGCAGATCGTGCAGGAAGTCGGTGCGCCGATGGCGATTACCGCCAATGGCCCGCAGGGCGATGGTCCGCTCGGCATTCTGGATTACTACCTCGACCTACTGAAAGATTACCGCTGGCAACGCGAGTTGCCGGTCACGCGCAACATGGGCGTGCCGAGCAAACGCTTTGTGCTGCGCGAAGCCGCGGGTGTAGTGGCGGCGATCACGCCGTGGAATTTTCCTTTCCAGATCAATATGGCGAAATTGGCGCCGGCGCTGGCGGCGGGTTGTACTACGATTCTGAAGGCCGCGCCGGACACGCCCTGGGCGGCGACCATTCTCGGCAGAGTAGCGGCGCAATATACCGATATCCCGGCCGGCGTGTTAAACGTCATCACCGCCGCCAACCCGGCGGCAGTCGGCGAAATGCTGGTGACCGATCCGCGCGTCGATGTCGTATCGTTTACCGGCTCCACGCAAACCGGCCGCCATATCATGGCGCAGGCGGCCAATACGGTGAAAAAGGTTTTTCTCGAACTCGGCGGCAAGTCCGCCAATATCATCCTGGACGACGCCGATTTTCCGACCGCATTGCAGAGCGGTTTAGCGGTTTGTTTTCACGCCGGCCAGGGCTGCGCCTTGCCGACGCGCATGCTGCTGCCCAAATCGCGCTATGCGGAGGGCGTGGCGATTTTGCAGGCGATGTTTGCGCACATCGCCTATGGCGATCCGTATAGCGCCACGCAAATAATGGGACCGCTGGTCAATAAGCGCCAGCAGGAGCGCGTGCTGGAATATATCGAGATCGGTAAAAAGGAGGGCGCCAGAGTGGCATTCGGCGGCGCGAAGCCGGCGCAATTGACACGCGGCTATTACGTCGAGCCGACGCTGTTCGTCGATGTCAACAACGATATGCGTATCGCTCGCGAGGAGATTTTCGGCCCGGTGCTGGTAGTGATTCCGTACAATGACGACGACGATGCCGTGCGCATTGCCAACGACTCGATCTTCGGTTTGTCCGGTGCGGTGTTTTCCGCCGACGTCGAGCGCGCCTGGCGCATTGCGCGGCGCATTCGCACCGGCACGTTCAACATCAACGGCGCTAATTTCTTTGCGCCCGACTCGCCGTTCGGCGGCTACAAACAAAGCGGCATCGGCCGCGAGATGGGCGTCGAAGGATTCGAGGAATATCTGCAAATTAAAACCGTTGCGGTGCCGGCTTAAGACAGCCATTAGTATCGGTACATGTAGTTTTTATCAATCGTTTGAGTAGTGGAAAAATGGTCGCGATAACCTATGTAGAACACAACGGCACTCGCCATGAGATCGATGTCGAGGAGGATATGAATTTAATGGAGGGCGCCACGCTGAATATGGTGCCCGGCGTGGTCGGCATGTGCGGCGGAATCTGCTCGTGCGCGACCTGCCATTGTTACGTGCCGCCGGAATGGCAGGACAAAATTCCGGGGGCCAGTTTGGGCGAGCGCAATATGCTTGGCGGCGCCAAATATTTACAAGACAACAGCCGTCTCGGCTGTCAGATCACCGTCACTTCCGATCTGGATGGGCTGGTCGTTTATCTGCCTGAAGAGCAGGGCAGCGTCGAGGGTTAATCGCCGCGCCTTGCTTCCATCGTTAGTTACACGCTTCGATTGCTAGTCGCGCGCGGCGCTTCGCCGCATCTACTGCTACGCTATATCCTGCTGCTTTGGGGCCGTGGTCAACCGTCTTTCGTAGGCGGTACGCGATACCCCTCGGCAATTCGCAACCCTGTCGGCGACGCGCGCGATAGGCGTTCTTGGCATCAGGAGGTTAGCGTGGCTATCGCCAGTTTGAGTAAAAACATGACAGTGGGCGCCCGTCTATGGTCGCTGGTCGGTGTTATTTTGATTGCTATGACGGGGCTTGGCGCGTATGGGCTGATCCAGCTCAAGGCGACGGTCGGGGGTCTGCAGACCGTGTATAACGATCGCGTCGTGCCGCTACGCGATTTAAAGGAAATCGCCGATATGTATGCGGTCAATATCGTCGATACCACGCATAAAACGCGCAACGGCAATATCAGTTGGGAGCAGTCGCGCCAAAACGTCGATGCCGCCATGAAAACAATCGATGAAAAATGGCACGGCTATTTAGCGACCGTGCTGGTCGACGACGAGCAAAAGCTGGTCGCAGAAATACATCCATTGATGGAGCGATCGCAGACTGCATTGACTAAATTGCGGGCGATTTTACAAAAAGAAGATAAAGCTCAATTGACCGAGTTCACCATCAACGAGCTGTACCCGGTGATCGACCCATTGTCGGATCGCTTCTCGAAGCTGATCGATGTGCAGCTAATCGTCGCCAAACAAGAATACGACCGCGGTCAGGCCGGCTATGAAATGGCGCGGAAAGTTTTTGCCGGACTATTGCTGGCCAGCATCGTGTGCTCGGCGATCATCGCCTTTTTCATTATCCGCGCGCTGAATAAGCAATTGGGCGGCGAACCGCAATACGCGGCCGAGATTGCCCAGCGCGTTGCCGAAGGCGATTTGACCGTGCAAGTATTGACCAGGGACAACGATGCCGGCAGCGTACTATTCTCGATGCGCGCGATGGTCGAGAAGCTGGCGGAAATTATCGCCGAGGTGCGCCGCTCGGCGGACTCGCTGAGCAGCGCCTCCGAAGAGATTAGCGCGACCTCGCAGAGTTTGAGTCAAAGCGCCAGCGAGCAAGCCGCCAGCGTCGAAGAGTCGAGCGCATCGATGGAGCAAATGTCGGGCTCGATCCATCAGAATAACGAAAATGCCAATGTTACCGACGGCATGGCGGGCAAGGCCGCCAAGGATGCGGCCGAAGGTGGCAGTGCGGTCGGTCAAACGGTGGCGGCGATGAAGCAAATCGCCGATAAGATTCGCATCATCGACGATATCGCTTATCAAACGAATTTATTGGCGCTCAACGCGGCTATCGAAGCGGCGCGCGCGGGTAGTCACGGTAGCGGTTTCGCGGTGGTCGCCGCAGAGGTGCGCAAGCTGGCCGAGCGCAGCCAGGTAGCGTCGCAAGAGATCGGCGAAGTCGCGCGCGACAGCGTGTTGCTGGCCGAACGGGCCGGCGGTTTGTTGGACGAAATCGTGCCGGCAATTCGCAAAACCTCCGATTTGGTACAGGAAATCGCCGCCGCTTCCAATGAGCAATCCGGCGGCGCGGCGCAGATCAGCAGCGCGATCAGTCAATTGAGTCAGGCCACGCAACAAAATGCCGCGGCGTCCGAGGAATTGGCGGCTACCGCGGAAGAGATGAGTAGCCAGGCGCAAATGCTGCAGCAGGTAATGGATTATTTTAAAGTTAATGATCAACAGCGCGCTTAACGTTGGATTTCACGATCGGCTGGCGTTAATTCGCCAGCCGATGCAAATCTAAAGGTTACGCCGATCGTTATTGACGGTGCGCCAATTTATTTCGCGACTTTGATTTCCAGTTGCGCCAATATCTCGAGCGCGGTAGATGACCAGCGCGCGCGATTGCCGGAGCGCGAAAACAATAACTTCCGCTCCTCCGTAGCCAAGCCATCCCGATATAGCGTTGCCATCGAATGCTGCAGCGCACTTTCTATACGCAGGCGCAGCGATTCATCGAGTAGCCGCGCCGATGCCGAGGAAAAGTATTCATACGAAGTTTCGATCTGCGTCGAGAATTCCTGCAGCCTGCGCTCGCCGAGCACATCGATCAACTGGGTGCGCAGCACACTGATATTGGCGACCGAGTCGGCAATTAATTGCAGACCGTAATCGGTGAGAAATAGTTGGGTCGAGCGCGCATCGTGCGGATTTTGTTTGCGCTCGATGTAGCCGAGATCTTCGACTTCTTTCACGACCTGGCTGATAGCCTGCTTGGATACGCCGTTGATTTTGGCGAGATCGTTGATCAGCGAGCCGTGCGGCGAAATATGACTGATGACTTGGCTAAAGGACATCTTAAGCCGCGAGTGGCCCTTTAATTTATCGAGTTCCATGAGCTGCGTTTCGCAATAGGTCGCGATGCCGGCCAGCGCGAACGTTAAATCGCGCGGCTTTTCCGTCGCGCTGCCGCTATGCATCAGTCCTGCATAAAGCTCGCTGCAACTATCTTGCAGTTTCGCCAATGCCGCGTCGCCGATCGCGGCGGTCAACTCTTGCTCAATAGCGCCGGCAAAGCGCGCGCTATCGCCGAGCAAACGTTCGCCCTTGGCAGTCAGCACCAATTGCTTAGCGCGTTTATCGCTGTTATCGGGTTTGCGTTTTACGTAGCCGAGCTTCTCCAACTCGCCAACCAACTGCCCCGCAGCCTGCTGCGTAATATGGCAGCTATTCGCAATATCGACGATGCGAATACCCATGCTATTGAGCTGGGCCAACACTGGATTGAAGGAGACGCGCAATCCGGCGTGTCCGGCCGCGACACATTGCGCCACCAGGCGCTCGTTTAAGGCCTGCGCGACGCCGATGATATGGCGGGGAAGATTGCGGCTGAATTGCGCCAGCACGGTTTCGCGCGTGGCGGTTTTCGAGCGCGTCGCTGGTGGATTTTTTCGCGAAGTTTGCGTTGAGGTCATGGGTATCGCTTATAGAGCCCAGCGCTTATTGAGGCCGCGACCTCAGTCGACGGTATTCTCGATAGCGAAGTGCGTTGTAAGGGTTCAATATCTGAGTGCGCAAGCTCGCCAACCCAACACAATATGAATTGTAGTTGACCAATAAGACAAGATCAAATACTATATTTTTACAGTGCCTATTGGCGTGCGAATGTGCACACTGAATAAAACATGTAAGTTTAATAAAAATGGCGCTGCGAATATCGGCAGTGCCTGTCATCCAGTTTATCCAATATAGGTCTTTCTATGAATTGGCGCGTACAAGATCAAGTCATCATTATCACGGGAGCATCGAAGGGCATCGGCTTTGCCACCGCCGAGGTATTGCTGGCGCGCGGCGCTAAGGTTGCGTTATTTGCGCGCAATCCGCAACGGCTCGACGAGGCCGTGCAAAAATTGAATTCCGAGCGGGCTTTCGCGGTCGCGGTGGATGTCAGCAATAAAGCCGATTTGGAGCGCGCGTTTGCGCTGGTCGAAGCGAAGTGGGGCGCGATTAACGGCCTGATCAACAATGTCGGCTTTCAATTTGCGCGGCGCATCGAAATCATGCCCGAGGCCGAGGTTCGCCAACTGGTCGATATGAATTTTTTTAGCGCGGTATTCGGTTGCCAGTTGGCAATTCCGCGCATGCGTAAAGCCGGCGGCGGCCGCATCATCAATATCTCGTCCGCCACGGTGCGCCACAACAATGAGTTTGCGCACTTGGCGATCTATTCCGCGAGCAAGGCAGCGGTCGATCATTTCACGCACGAACTGCGCGAGGAAGTGGTTGGCGACAATATCATGGTGACCTTGTTCAGCCCCGGCGCGGTCGGCACCGGCAGTGTCGAAAACTTCGATCCGCAGGCGTTGGGCGAAGCGATGCAGGCATGGCTGGAGCGCGGACCGAATTGCGATGGCGCGATTCGCGAGGTCGGTCTGGTCGGCGAGGCGATCGCGCATTGCTTCGAATACCCGCCCGGTGTCACCGTTGAGTTTATGGAAGTGAAGCCGCGCATACCGACGCCGAAAATGCTGGAGTCGGATTGGGACGAATCGTATTCGGCTGCAAAAGATTAACCGCAGATTTAACGAGACTCTCAGCTTTAACGAAATTGTCAGCTTTAGCGAGACTGCCACGATGAGCAATATGCAAGTTCAGTTCGATCCGTTCGATCACGATACGCACGACGATCCGTATCCGATTTATCGCTCTCTGCGCGATGATGCGCCGGCGTATTACAATGAAAAATTCGGCTTCTGGGTATTGTCGCGCTACGACGATTGCTTTACCGCGCTGCGCGATTTTAAAACCTACTGCAATCGTTTCGGCCAGACGCTCGAGCCGACCGCGCCGGGCATTTTGCCGATTCTGCTGCTGATGGATCCGCCGGATCATACGCGCGTGCGCAAAGTCGTATCGCGGGTGTTGACTCCCGAGCGCGTCGCGCATCTGGAGGGTTCGATCCGCGATCTGGCAGTGCAATTATTGGCGCCATTCCGCGGCAAAGGCCGCATGGATATCATCGGCGATTTTTCCGCGAAGCTGCCGATGGCGATTATCGCGCGCATGTTGCAGGTGCCACAAAAAGATGAGGATCTGTTGCGCGGTTGGACCGACGATGCCGTACATCGCGACGACGGTGTATTCAAGATGCCGGAGCGCGGCGTCGAATCCTGCCAGAAATTATTCGCTTATTTCGCCGCGTTGATCGAGGAGCGTAAACATCACCTCGACGACAGCGGTCGCGATTTATTGTCATTGCTGATCATCGCCCAACAGGCCGAGGAAATCAGCTACGACGAAATGCTGGGATTCTGCTTTTTGTTGGCGATCGCCGGCAACGAAACGACGACCAAACTGATCGGCAATGTCATCTATCAATTGGATGCGCATCCCGATCAGCGTCGCAAGCTGCTCGACGACTTGACGTTGCTGCCCGCTGCGGTGGAAGAGGTCATGCGACTCGATGGTCCTACGCAGATGCAGGCGCGCACTCTGACGCGCGATGTTGAATTGCATGGGCAGACAATGAAAGAGGGCTCCAAGGTCGCCATCCTGTTCGTGTCGGCCAATCGCGACGAGCGCAAATATAAAAATGCCGAAATATTCGATATAACACGCAACCCACGCGATCATCTCGGCTTCGGCGGTGGCATTCATGCCTGCATCGGCGCCGCGCTGGCGCGCCTGGAAGTAAAGGTGGCTTGCGAGGAGCTCTTTAAGGTCATGCCGGATTTCGCTGTCGATAAAAGCGGCCTGCAACGCATGCACTCACCGAACGTACGCGGCTTTACGCACGTACCGGTGACATTTACTCCGCGCTGATGGAGGAGATGTTTTAGGTTTTAGGTTTTAGGTTTTAGGTTTTAGGTTTTAGGTTTTAGGTTTTAGTTGGAGTGAAGCAGCGGTAGCTACGCTGCCTGTGACTAACTACTACAGCCTAACTACCATCAACTAACCCTCGGAATATAAAAATGACGGTAGGCTTCATAGGTTTGGGTAATATCGGGCGGCCGATGGCCAAACAATTGCTGAAATTATCCGAGCCGGTGTCGGTGTTCGATGTAGTGCCGGCCGCCACTGCGGAGTTAGCCGCGCTCGGTGCGCAGGTTGCCGCCAGCCCCGCCGCCTTAGCAGCACAATGTCGGATTATCGGCATCTGCGTGCGCGATGATAAGGATGTCGACGCGTTGTTATACGGCGCTGATGGCATTTTTTCGAACGCTCAGGCCGATACTATTATCGCTATTCACAGCACCGTCACCCAGGATGCCATATTGCGCTGGCATCGCGATGGCGTGACGCTCGGCTTGCATGTTATCGACGCCCCGATTACCGGCGGTGCCGGTGGCGCGGAGGCCGGCACGCTGTGTTACATGGTCGGCGGCGACGCGGTTATCGTCGAGCGCTGTAGGCCGGTCTTTCAATGTTCGGCCGCAAAAATTGTTCACGGCGGCGTGATCGGTACCGGCATCGCATTGAAGTTATGTAACAATTTAATGGCCTATGCGGCTTTTACCGCCGCGCATGAAGGCTATAAATTGGCGATGGCCTGCGGCTTGGCGCCGGAAAAATTGACCGAGGTAGGGCAGGCCAATGGCGTCGTTACGCCGCAGATGACTGCATTTCTAAGCGGCCATCTCGGGTTGGCGAATAATCTGGAGATGTTGCACCAATTCTTTGCTCCGCACGCGGCGCTGGCGAGAAAGGATTTGGCCGCGGCATTGCAGACCGCAGAAAACCTGCAAGTAATGTTGCCGGCGACGCAGCGCAATAGTGAGCTTATCGAGGATGTGTTTTTGAATCGGTATTGAGTCAATATCAAATATTTATTCTTTTACGATGCTCAACATATTGGCATCGCGCACGATCACCCAGCGGCCGTTTTGTTTTTGCAGAATCGACAGCACGTTGCCGGCACGCTTAACCGGCGGCTTACCGTCGTGCGGAATCATCGTCACGCTGAGCTTGTTCCAGCAGTAAGCCCAGTCGCCGAGCAGTTTGATTTCCTGAATTTCGCTTTCTGCTTTCATGTCGAATGAACGCTGTGCCGTTTGCGCCGCAGCGAAGTCCGCCTTATACATCGGCGGCTGGCCGGGCAATAAAAAAACCACATCGTCCGCCATCAGCGTTAACACCCGCTCGGCGTTGCCGGCCGCGCTGGCATCGAGCCAGGTTGCCACCAATTGCCGGATTGCTGCCTCGTCGTAATGCATCGCTCATCCTCCACTGAATTGGTTGACTAAACATCACCACGTTACATCATGAGAACCAACAACCAACAACTGTTCCTACGCCTGCGGCACCGGATCTTTGTCGTGTCCGGCCAGTTGCATGGCTTTTTGATAAGTGGGACGCGCGCTGATGCGATCGAGCCACGCGCGAATATGCGGATAACCACCTATATCGAGCGGTGCGAATATCGACATGGTACCAAATGGGAAATGCGCCAATATATCGGCTGCGGTAAAGTCCGCACCGGCGAGATAGGGTACCTTTGATAGCCGATCGTCGATCATGCCGAGATGACGCGTTAAGCGGTCGCGCATCATTGTCGCCCGCATGCTGGAGTTGTCTCCCGCCATCGTATCGAATAAATGGTGCATCGCCTGCGGCATCAAGCCGGCGTTGGGATAGTTGAACCAATAAGTGAAGTCGGCATAACCGGGTTGCCCCGGCGCAATGCGCAATTCGCCATTGCCGTATAAATCGAGGATATAGGTGAAAATGGCGGACGACTCGGCCATCGTAACATCGCCGTCCTGAATGACGGGCGCATTGCCTAGCGTATGCAGTTGCAGAAAAACCGGATCGGCCAAACCTTGCGCCGTGCGCGGATAACTTTTCAGTTCATAGCGCAAACCCAATTCCTCCAACAACCAAATCACGCGCTCCGATTGTGAAACAAGCAAATGATGGACCGTGATCATAATCTTATCCTCGTTGTTGGCGGCGAATGCCGCGCGCAGCTTTTGGCGACAGTGATAGCATTCGCTCGGCAGCGAGCGTACAACTTATCGATCGTCGCAGACCTATAAAGTATCGGATGCGCGCGGAAAGCGCTGCTTCCGCCGATAGGGATAAACATCGTGTACGACGCCGGCGCGCAATTGATCCTGTAGATCGCGCCAAAACTTGGGATCGTAGATTTCGCCATGCAGTTGATCGAAGACCTGTTTGGCGCGCTGATTGCCGGAAAAGAAAAAGCGGAATTCATCCGGAAATACATCGTTCGGCGCCACGTCGTACCATGGATGACTGGCCATTTCCTCTTCTTCGTTGCGCGGTGCCGGTATCGTGCGAAAGTTGCAATCGGTCAATGGACATAATTCATCGTAATCGTAAAAAACCACGCGGCCGTGGCGTGTCACGCCGAAGTTTTTTAGCAGCATATCGCCCGGGAAAATATTGGCGGCGGCGAGTTGTTTAATCGCATTGCCGTATTCGTCCATGACATTGTAGAGCTGTTCGTCTTTCGCATCCTGCAAATACAAATTGAGCGGCGTCATACGGCGCTCGACATAGACGTGCTTTAAAATCAGCGCGCGGCCGCGCACTTCGATTTGCGATGGGCACTCCTTATATAGCTCAGCCATCAATTCGTCGGAGAAGCGCTCGCGGTCGAAGGCCAGGTTGGTGAACTCCTGCGTGTCCGCCATGCGACCGGCGCGCTCGGAGGTCTTCACGAATAAATATTTTGCCTTCACCTGATCGCGGGTCATATCTTTGGGCGGCGTGAAACGATCCTTGATGACTTTATAGACGTAATCGAAGGAGGGTAGTGTGAATACCAGCATCACCATGCCCTTGATGCCGGGTGCGATGATGTATTGATCGGTAGAGGCGTGGGTGTGCGCCACCGCGCTGCGATAAAACTCGCTCTTGCCGTGCTTGACGAAACCGAGCGCGGTATAGAGTTCGGAGGTTTCCTTGTGCGGAAGCAAACTATGTAGAAAATGCACGTACTGAGATGGCACGGGAATGTCGACCATGAAATACGAGCGCGTAAAACTAAACAAGATACTGAGATCGTCGGCGTCGAATAAGGCGGTATCCACATAAATACCGTCACGTTCGTTGTTCAGCAATGGCAGCACGATGGGCCTAATATCATCGCCGGAAATAATTTTACCGACGATGTAGCCGGCTTTATTGCGGTAAAAAATCGCATCCAGCACTTCGACGCGAGTAGCTCCGGCCGCTAAATCGAAATCTGTGCTGAATTGCTGCTGCGCGGCGCCGACGATAAAGCCGATGTCGCGCTCCAGGTCTTCGTAGGGTAAGTTCAGTGCGTAATCGTCGAGTATTGCGCGAATCAAATCGGGTAGTGAGCCGTTGTAGCGGTAGGTATTGACGACACTGGCTTCGCTGGCGAGTGTCGGTGTCTGCTGATCGAGCGCAAAAGCATTCAAGCCGCTGACTTTTTGATGGCCGAAGACGTAGCAGTAACAGGAGTTAAAGAAGGTTTGCGCAATTTCGGCATTGCTGTGCGTGGTGACGATCAGGGCATACTCATGCTTTGCTTCGCGCCATAACGAGCGATCGTGTAAGCGTTTGCCCGCGATGGTGGTGAGAATGCTGGCGGAGCCCAGCACTTTGCCGCGATAGATCGTCAGGCGATCGCGCATCGCCTGGTGAATCGCATGCCATTCGGCGCGCTCGAAGCGCGCCTGAGCGCCGAGCGTCATATTCTGCCAATCGGCGAACATGCCATCGAAACCATTTAAAATGGCGCGGGCGAAATAGCGGGCGATAGGCATAGTCATAGGGCAGATACAGGCATAGTCGGATCATCGTATTAGCGTTAAGCGCAGGGACTGGCGCAAATGGTAGGGAGCAAACATAATCACTGCAAGCAATTCCAGGCTCTCCACAAGAATGTTATGAATATTTCCCGTATCGACCTCAATCTGCTGGTTTATCTCGACGTATTGCTGCGCGAAAAAAGCGTTACGCGCGCTGCCGAGCAGCTCAGTATCACCCAGCCGGCGATGAGTAACGGCCTGCGCCGACTGCGGGATTTATTTAATGATCCGCTGCTGATTCGCACCAGCGAAGGCATGACGCCGACCGCGCGCGCCAATGAGTTACAACCGCTGGTACGGGAGTTACTGAGCAAGGTCGAGGTGGTGGTGCAGCGCGCCGAGTTCGACGCACTGCAGAGCGACCGCGTGTTTCGTATCATGGCCAGCGACTACGCGGAATCGACATTATTTCCCCGGTTGCTGGAGGCGATTCGGACGCAGGCGCCGAATATCTCGCTGGATATCCTTACGCCATCCGATGTCACATTCCAGGACGTCGAGAAAGGCAAGGTCGACATGGCTATCAATCGCTTCGATCAACTGCCGAAATCGTTTCACCACGCGACGATTTGGCGCGAAAACTTCTCCTGTCTGATGAGCAGCAAAAATGTTGCGCTCGACGACTTTAATCTGGAAAGCTATTTACAAGCCGCGCATATCTGGGTCAGTAAGACCGGCATGGGCGTCGGCACGGGTATGAGTCCGCGCGATATTCAGAAACTCGGTTGGGTCGATGAAGCGCTGGCCGATATCGGCCGTCAACGCCGCATCCGCATCTTTACCCGACATTATCAAGTGGCAGCGCTATTGGCGCAGCAGATCGATTTGATCGCCACGGTACCGACCCAGTGCGCGTTATTGCATAGCGAGGATCCGCGCCTAGTCATTCGCAAACCGCCGTTTCCGATAGTACCGATCGAATTGCGCATGGCCTGGAGCCCGCTGTTGCAACACAATCCGGCGCATATCTGGCTGCGCCGCCTGATTCTCGATATCGCCAAGCGTACGCTGGAAAACAGCTTGCCGGAAAAAGTGTGAGCGCGCCGATCGGTTTCATTGAGGGGTTGTGGCGCGGACTGCACAGCCCTGGTCTATTCTCATTAGGCCAATAACGGACGCACTCATTAAAACATTGTTAACTGATGGTAATTTGCACTCGCTTGTTAAATCGGGCAGCATCGCGGAAGCGGCGTCAGGTAGATTTTATATTAAGTGGTGAGGCGCATATCAGCACTTAAAGCAGCTTATTAAGAGGCTGTAAAAAATCATTCAAAATTAGTGATATAAAAAATATACTTAAACTAGATTATCCGAGGAGATTGACATGTCTGAACGTTACCCATACCCCATCCCATTCGGCTGGTACGCGATTGGCTTTGGCTCCGACCTAGCAGTTGGCGAAGTCAAGCCGGCTAAATTTTTCGGCAAAGAGCTGGTTATTTTCCGCACCGAATCCGGCGAAGCCAAAGTGCTCGATGCCTATTGCCCGCATCTCGGCGCCCACCTCGGGCACGGCGGTAAAGTACATGGCGAAAGCATTGCTTGCCCGTTCCACGGCTGGCAGTTCAATGGCGGCGGTCAATGTACCGCGGTGCCGTACGCGAAGAATATGCCGCCGAAAGTGGCTGGCGGCAAACAGGCGATATACGCGTATCCGACTGTCGAGCGCAATCAAATGATTTGGGCCTGGTATCACCCGCTGCAAATCGCGCCAACCTACGAAGTCGAAGAGCTGCCTGAGTACTCCGATCCCGATTGGGGTCCGGTACAGCGCTTTAGCTGGACCATTAACGTCTCGCTGCAGGAAACGGCGGAAAATGCAGTCGATGCCGCGCACTTTATCTATGTACATGGCTCGACCGAGATGCCGGCTGGCGTATCGAAATTTGAAGGCATTCACCGCACCTCCGAATATACGATGAAAGTGCCGAAGTTGACCGACGATGGCCAGTTCGATATGAGCGGCGCTACCGGCGAAGTACATCTGGTCTCGGTATCCACCGGTGCATCGATGGGCTTCAACCGCTTCCGCGGTCAGGTCGAGGCGACGCTGCTCGGCGTGCCGACTCCAATCGACGAAAGCACCATGCTGCTAACATTCTCGTTTATTCAGCCGAAAAATCTGATTCCGGCAAAGAAAATGATGGCCGATATGGCGGTCGCGGAAATCTGTCGTCAGGTCGAAGGCGATATCCCGATCTGGGAAAACAAAGTCTATTTGGATTCGCCGACCCTGTGCGACGGCGATGGGCCGATCCACCAGTATCGCAAGTGGTTCCGTCAGTTCTACGCCGATGACAAGGGCCCGGATCTACGCGCAGTGGGTTAATAGATAGTTGTTGGTTGTTTGTTCTTAGTGGTTAGCTAGAGATAGAAAAAAGGCCGCGAATTCCGCGGCCTTTTTTATTTTATATCAAATAGTTGAAACTAATAATTAATGGAATTGCTCTTCCTCGGTCGAGCCAGTTAAAGCGGTTACTGAAGATTGGCCACCTTGGATAACGGTGGTCATATCGTCGAAGTAGCCGGTTCCGACCTCTTGTTGGTGAGCGACGAAAGTGTAGCCGCGTTCCGCATCGGCAAACTCTTTTTCTTGTAGACGGACATACGCGCTCATATCTTCGCGGGCGTATTCGTACGCCAGATTGAACATGCCATTCCACATATTGTGAATACCGGCCAACGTGATGAACTGGAATTTGTAGCCCATCGCCGACAGTTCGCGCTGGAATTTCGCGATGGTTGTATCGTCCAGGTTCTTCTTCCAGTTAAACGACGGCGAGCAGTTATACGAGAGCAACTGATCCGGATATTCGCGGCGGATCGCTTCGGCAAACTTGCGCGCTTCGGCCAGATCGGGTTTGGCGGTTTCGCACCATAGTAAATCGGCGTACGGTGCATAGGCTAAGCCACGAGAGATAGCTTGATCGATACCGGCACGCACGCGGTAGAAGCCTTCCGCAGTGCGGTCGCCAACCACGAAGGGTTTATCGTACGGATCGCAATCCGAGGTGAGCAAATCGGCGGCGTTCGCATCGGTACGGGCAAGGACGATGGTCGACACGCCTTCGACGTCGGACGCAAGGCGCGCGGCGATCAGCTTCTGTACCGCTTCCTGGGTCGGAACCAGCACTTTGCCGCCCATGTGACCGCATTTTTTCACCGAGGCCAATTGATCCTCGAAATGCACGCCAGCCGCGCCGGCGCGAATCATATTTTTCATCAACTCATAAGCGTTGAGTACGCCGCCAAAACCGGCCTCAGCATCGGCCACTATCGGTGCGAAATAATCGATGTAACCTGCGTCGCCGGGGTTTTTGCCGGCCTTCCACTGGATTTGATCGGCCCGCTCAAAAGCGTTATTGATACGCCGCACAACTGTCGGAACCGAGTCGACGGCGTACAAGGATTGGTCTGGATACATGGTTTCGGAGGTATTTGCATCGGCGGCAACTTGCCAGCCCGAAAGATAGATGGCCTGCACGCCGGCTTTTACTTGTTGAACTGCTTGGCCGCCGGTTAGCGCGCCCATGGCATTGACGAAATCCTTATCGGGACGGAAGGCAGGACGACCGCCTTTGTTGATCAGATCCCAGAGTTTTTCCGCACCGCGCTTGGCAACAGTATTCTCGCGAATTAGGGAGCCGCGTAGACGCACCACGTCCTCGGCGCTATAAGTGCGCGTCACATTCTTCCAGCGCGCATTTTCCGCCCAATCGGCTTTGATGCGGGCAATTTCGGCATTGCGGTTATAGTCACCGGTAGACATGCTTGAATACTCCTGAGTTAGGTAACGAGACACGATGAAACTGTGCGCTCATGATAGAGGCCACTCCATAATTAATTACATTTATTATTCTTATTACTTGAATTCCTTTGGTGAATGGGGGCTTTCAGTATTTGGGTTTTGCCGCCTAACAGACATCAACTCAGTAAATGGTGATTATACAAAGCATAAATATAATGCATGGAACGATGGCGGCTAGAATAGCTGCGAGGTACGCTAATGTTGCTAAGCGTAGAACATCACCCGAGGAGTAGTGCAAATGGTCGAGCGAATTACGCGGAACGGCTTACAGGTAGCCACGGTATTACACAATTTCGTGGAGGCCGAAGTGCTACCCGGTACCGGGGTCGACGCAACTAAATTCTGGGTTGGCTTCGCCCAATTGGTCGAAGATCTGGCACCGCGCAATCGCGAACTACTAGCAGAGCGCGATCGCCTGCAGAGCCGGATTGATGCATGGCACCGTCAAAACATAGGCCCCACATTTGACCTTTCGGCCTATAAAAGCTTCCTGCAGGAGATCGGTTATTTGTTGCCGGAAGGACCGGAGTTTCAGGTTGCCACGACAAATGTGGATTCCGAGATTGCTCAATTGGCCGGCCCGCAACTGGTGGTGCCGGTGATGAACGCGCGTTACGCGCTGAACGCAGCCAATGCGCGCTGGGGTAGCTTATACGATGCATTGTATGGCACGGATGTCATCGCCGACAGCGAGGGTGCCGAGAAAGGCAGCGCATACAATCCAGTGCGGGGCGCCAAGGTTATCGCGTACGCCAAAGAGTTTTTAAATCAGAGTGCGCCGCTGATCGGCGCCGGTTACGAAGAGATCACCGAATATCGCATCGAAAACCAGCAGCTGGTTTTAACGGCCTGGGGCGACAAACATACCGCGCTGCAACAACCGCAGCAGCTTATCGGCTACCGTGGCGAACCAAACGCACCCACCGCAATTCTTCTGCAGCGCCACGGCCTACATATTGAAATTCAAATCGATCGCGAACATCCGATCGGCAAAACCGATCCTGCAGGTGTGAAGGATCTTTTGTTGGAATCGGCGTTAACGACTATTCAAGACTGTGAAGACTCGGTGGCGGCGGTGGACGCGGAAGATAAGTGCGTCGTTTATCGCAATTGGCTGGGGCTGATGAAAGGCGATTTGCAGGAAGCGTTTGCCAAGGGCGGCAAAACCATTACCCGCAAGCTGAATGCCGATCGTAACTATACCGCGCCGAATGGCCTCGCCACGGTCGCATTGCCCGGCCGCAGTTTGATGCTGGTGCGCAATGTCGGCCATCTGATGACGATCGATGCAGTGCTCGATGCGCATAATCGAGAAATTCCCGAAGGCATTCTCGATGCAGTTATCACTAGCTTGATCGCGTTGCATGATCTGCAAGGTCGCGGCGCGCTGCGCAATTCGCGCACGGGCTCCGTATATATCGTCAAACCGAAAATGCATGGCCCAGCCGAGGTGGCATTCGCCTGCGAACTATTCGACCGCGTCGAGGATTTGTTGGGGTTGACCCGCCATACGTTGAAAATCGGCATCATGGATGAAGAGCGCCGCACCACGGTCAACTTGAAAGCCTGTATTCATGCAGCGAAAGATCGCATCATTTTTATCAACACCGGCTTTCTCGATCGCACCGGCGATGAAATGCATACCAGCATGGAGGCGGGTGCCATGGTGCGCAAAGGCGCGATGAAACAACAGCGCTGGATCAATGCTTACGAAGACTGGAATGTAGATACCGGTCTGGCCTGCGGGTTGCCGGGACATGCACAAATCGGCAAAGGCATGTGGGCGATTCCCGACCATATGGCGGAGATGATGAAAGTTAAAATAGGTCATCCGCGCGCCGGCGCCAATACCGCCTGGGTGCCTTCGCCGACTGCAGCAACCCTGCACGCCATGCATTACCACTATGTCGATGTCGCCGCGCAACAGCGGCTGTTAGCCTTGCGACCGCGCGCCGCGCTCGACGATATTTTAACGCCGCCGTTGTTGGGGGCGGCAACGCTTACCCCAGAAGATATCCAACAGGAGTTGGATAATAATGCGCAAGGTATTCTTGGCTATGTGGTGCGTTGGATCGATCAGGGGGTCGGTTGTTCGAAGGTACCGGATATCGACGATGTCGGCTTGATGGAGGATCGCGCCACCTTGCGTATTTCCAGCCAGCACATCGCTAATTGGTTGCGCCACGATATTTGCACGCTGGATCAGGTGCGCGCCACCCTGCAGCGCATGGCTGCCGTGGTCGATCGACAAAATGCCGGCGATGCCGAGTATGTACCGATGACCGCGGATATTGCGCAGAGCATAGCCTTTCGGGCAGCGAGCGATTTGATTTTTAAAGGCGTCGATCAGCCGAATGGCTACACCGAGCCGATATTGCATGCGAGTCGTCGCGAACTGAAAGCAACTCGGCGATAACTGCAATACACTGGATATGGATGTAAAAAAATCCCAGCTTTGAGGCTGGGATTTTTATTTATGACGAGGCTTATTTAACAGCACCACCACCGTCCACCGACAATAACTGTCCGGTAATAAAGGATGCGCGGTCGGAACATAAAAATACCACGGCCTCGGCTATTTCTTCAGGCTCGCCCAAGCGCCCCATAACGGCCGCAGCTTTCAAATGATCCTCGACCTGCGGCTGTTCTTTAAAGTGTTTCTCCAGACCGGGGGTACGAATAACGCCAGGGGAAACAGCATTGACACGAATGCCGAGCGCACCATATTCCGCCGCCGCGCTCTTAGTAAGAATATTGACCGCACCTTTGGCCGATGCATACGGCGCGTTGTGCGCATGGCCGCGCAGCGATGAGTTGGATGAAATGTTAACGATGGCGCCGCGCTTGTGTTTTAACATAGCAATGACCTCGTGCTTCATACAAAGCCAGGTATTGGTCAGACAATATTCAAGCGTATGTTCGAAGACCTCTTTCTCGAACTGGTGTAATGGACCGAAACCTTTGCTCAACGCAGCATTATTGCAAGCAAAATCCAATGCGCCCCATTGCAGCACCGCAGCGTCAATTGCGGCGGCGACTTGCTCTTCCGCAGTGACATCGGTTTTAACGAACAGCGCTTCGCCACCGGCATCTACTATTAGCGCAACGGTTTCTTCGCCGCCGCTCTCGTTGAAATCCGCAACTAAAACTCTAGCGCCTTCGCGCGCGGCGGTTAGCGCGATCGCGCGTCCAATGCCTCCGCCGGCGCCGGTGATAATACCGACTTTATTTTCGAGAAATTTCACAGTTGTTACCTCGCAACGTGTTGGAAAGTTGAGCATTGCTCGATTCAATTACCCAATCTATTCAACGCCGATGCCAAACTTAACTCGCTGGTTTTGCCGCCATCGACCACCAACGAAGTACCGGTGATAAAAGATGCCTCATCGCTGGCCATAAATAAAATCGAGTTCGCCAATTCGATCGGCTTAGCGACGCGACCGAGCGGAATACCGGCGGCGGTCATATCGCGCGCCTGGCCTTCGGGCACCGATGCTTCAAATGACGGTGTATGTACGGCGCCGGGGACTACTACATTGACGCGGATATTATGGCGAGCGCCCTCGAGCGCGGCGACGCGGGTAAAATTGATGACCGCCGCCTTAGCCGAGCTGTAACCGGCGGTGTATAACGAGCCGAGCAATCCACATACCGAGGCGACGTTGACGATCGAGCCGGAATTCTGCCTCTGCATGATCGGCAGCGCAGCGCGCGTACCGTAGAAAGTGCCATCTAACGTAACGCGAAAACTGGCGTGCCAATCCTCGGTGCTCATATCTGCGATCAAGCCGCCGGTTGCCACCACGGCATTGTTGACCAAGATATCCAGTCGGCCATATTTTTTCGCTGTTTCTTGCACCACGCGCGTAAAAGCGACCTCGTCGGCGACATCGAGCGGGGCTGCTTCCGCGCGCCCGCCAGCCGCCTGTATGGTCGCAACGACTGCTTGCAGCGGTTCGGGGCGTCGACCACACAACACGACAATTGCACCTTCCTGCGCAAAACGTTCAGCGGTCGCCGCGCCGATGCCGGTGCCGGCACCGGTGATAATTGCCACTTTATCTTTTAATCTATCGCTCATATTTAGTGCCTCGGGTTGTCGAGCAATAAATGCTCGATGGCTGATACAATACGTTGCGTGCTAGCTTGATGTTGCGTGTTGGTCGATAGTGCGTTTGCTACGTGGACATAAATACCAAGCAAGCGCTTAAACTAATCTGTCTTTGCAGTAGGCGCCTCGCATAAAAAGACTAACTCGATAAATAGAGCCGATTGAAAAGGCCAGTCGACGCAAGAGCGGTAGTAGGGGCCTTCGAGTGTCGGAATATTTTTTCTAGGCCCAAGTGAAATTATCGTTAATTAAGCTCGTTCTTAAATTTTAAAACGCTCTATAATATGAACACTGTAACAAAATACGATATTTAAAAATACTAGGCGCTTAATTAGGAAACTGTCAATCCATGACTGTCGGAAGGCCTGCGTTAACCAGCCGCGCTAAAATTATTAAAGCCGCGCGCCGCATTTTGCAAAAAGAAGGTATTGCCGGTTTGTCGGTCCGCAATGTGGCTGCGGCGGTAGATACGGCACCCAGCACGATCTATAACTATTTCGGCACCAAGCAGGGCTTTATGGCGGCGCTCGCCAACGAACTGCTCAGCGGTGCGCGACCCAGTGTGGCAGCGGGGCAGGATCCGATCGAAAGCGTGCGTCAATGGATGCTGCAGTACCGGCATTTATTGCTGAAGACGCCCGAATTGATTGTATTGGCGCACGCTTCTGGACCGGTGGCCAGCGTCTTCGACATCGGTCGCGATTTATACGATCTATTGCTGAGTGCCGGGCTGGCGCCGGAGGATGCGGCACTGCATGGGCGTAGTTTGCATTACACGGTAAACGGTTTTGTTATGCAGGAGATCGGCCAGAAGTCGTCCGGCATCGATGTGCTGGCATCCGCGCCGGCAGAGCATCAAGACTTGGTAAGACTGGCTAACCAATTTAGTTTCGATCAAATGTTTGCAAGCACCGTAGAGCGAAACCTCGAGGGGTTGATCGCCTATATTCAGAGAAGGGCGCACAAAAGATAGAATTCTCACGAGTTTTATGCGCAACATTCGCGCATAGCGGTATTGGCTTGCCTAAAGCAATCCAAGTTTGTCAGGCGCCAACTCTTCGATAACCCTGTTTCTTCCCGTTTTATTATGGTTAATGGCTTCGAAAAAAAAGCCATTAACCGACTCACCAATTCCCAGACACTTTTTTAAATCATTACATTTATGTCACCTCGACTACGGTCGATTGACACTCCCTTTAAATGCGCATAAATTTGTATCATCGTTCATATATTGGCACCGCAACAGAGTGCATTTGGCATAACTGCCAAGCTGAGCCGAGACCAACGGCTCTTCATTATTGATTTTTCAGGGGTTACTCATGGATCGCTATATCGTTGTCTCCTCCGACTGTCATGCGGGCCTGCCACCCGAACAGTATCGCGCCTATCTCGATCCACAATACCGCGCAGCTTTCGATGCGGCACTGCCGTTGCAATTGGCCGGAGCCAAGAAAGCCTCGGAAAATTTTTTAATCGCCGAAGTAAACGAACAATGGCGACAGGGTCATGAGCAGGAGTTAACCGGCGCTTGGGACTCCAACGAACGCCTAAAAATGCTCGACGCCGAAGGCATAGCCGCCGAGGTTATTTTCCCCGATGGCATCACCGAGTTTAACGCGCCACCATTTGGCGTCGGGCTGGCGCCGCCGCTGAGCGGAGTGCCGGCGGAGCTAATTTGGGCTGGTTCGCGCGCGCATAACCGTTGGCTGGCGGAGTTCTGCCAAATGGTGCCGACACGGCGCGCGGGCGTTGCTGTCGTGCCCGTTGTATTTGGCGTCGAAGAAGCGCTTAAAGACGTGCACCTGGCCGCCAAGAACGGCATGCGCTCGGTGGAGATCTCCACCATGGTCGGAGATTTCGATCCCTACCATCATCGAAAATACGATCCGTTTTGGGCTGCCTGCGCCGATCATGGCTTGGTCGTTAATTTTCATACCGGCGCCGCGCCCTACGATTTCTATTTCGGCAAGCAGTGGCCGCAGGTCGATCCCGATTTAATCGGCGGCATGGGCGTCAACGTTAGCGAGGTTTATTTTTGGACTTATCGTCCGTTGACGCAAATGATCTGGGGCGGCGTCTTTGAACGGCATCCGAAATTAAAAGTAGCGATGACCGAGGTCGGCACCGGTTGGATGTTGCCACCGTATTTGAAGCTGATGGATCATATGTATTTCGATCAGCAATTCTCGGCCAAAATGGGCGATTTTTGCGGGCACTTAACCAAGCCGCCGAGCGAATATTTTCGCAACAACGTCGCCGTTGGCGCGTCCTGTATCGGCCGTGCCGACGTCGAAATTCGCCACCAGATCGGCCTCGAACAAATCATGTGGGGCAGCGACTACCCACATCCCGAAGGGACATGGCCCACTACACATAAACAAATGTTCGACTCCTTCCACGATTTACCCGAACAGGAAATTGCGGCAATGCTCGGCGAAAACGCCATTCGCTTTTTTGGTTTCGATAGAGAGAAGCTTGCGGTTATCGCTGCGGACATCGGCCCGAAGAAAAATACTTTTATTTCCGCGTAACAGCGCGCTAAATGCCCCACTATGCTTATCGTTAAGTATGGCGGGGCGTGGACTTCGGTCTTATCAGTTGGGGAAATCCACATGACCAACGCCATAGCTTAGCGCTGCGCAAATTAATTCGGATATTCGGCTTTGGGGAAAGGAGATTTAACTAGCTTTACACGTCTGCGCGATTAGCGCTAAGAAAAACATTCTAATGAATAACAATAACAGCAGCCCCGTTATCGAACGGTCGCATTATTCAACGGCGTATTTAATCTACGTTTTAACAATTCTATTTCTTGGCACAACGCTAAGTTTCGCCGATCGCCAATTGATTAATATTTTAGTCGAGCCTATAAAAAACGAATTCAATGCTTCCGATACCCAAATGGGTTTATTAACGGGTCTGGCATTTGTATTGTTTTACGCCACGTTAAGTGTGCCTATAGCGCGCCTCGCCGACCGCGGTTCGCGACGTAATATCTTAGTGATAGCGATGGCGCTTTGGAGTGTCATGACCGCATTTTGTGGGATCAGCACCAGTTTTTTGCAATTAGCGATCGCGCGTTTTGGTGTCGGCGTGGGGGAGGCGGGCGGTGGCCCGGCATCGTATTCGATGATCGCCGATTATTTTTCGCCGCAGCGCCGCAATACCGCGTTCGGTATTTTAGCGGCCGGCGCGCCGTTCGGTATTTTGCTCAGCATGTATGGCGGCGCGGTAGTCGCTACACATTACGGTTGGCGCACGACATTTTTGGGATTGGGAATTCCCGGCATATTGTTAGCTATTGCTATTCGACTTACCGTGCGCGAGCCACAGCGCGGGCGTTGGGATAACGCGCAACAAGATCTAAATCAACAACCATTGCCGCAACTGAGTATCCACCAGGTGCTATTGCTCTTGTGGCGCAATCCAGCCATGCGCACCGTGGCATTGGCGAGCGGCGTCACTGCGATTTCGGGCTTTGCCGCCGGTGCTTGGCTCCCCAGTTTTTTTATGCGCGTGCACGGTCTGTCGTTGATCGAAGCGGGGCTGAGTTTAGGTTTGGGCGGCACTCTCGGCGGTATGCTGGGAGGTATTGTCGGCGGTGTACTGGCGGATCGCTTGTCTAAACGGCATGCGAGTTGGCAATTGAAAATCGCCGCGCTTGGCACGCTGCTGTCGCTGCCTGCGCAAAGCTTGGTGTTGTTGTGGCCACAAGGCGATTATTTTGCTATCGGCAGTAGCAATTTGCCGATAGCCGTATTGTTGGTGCCGCTCGGCGCATTCTTCATGGCATTTATGCAGGGACCTGCGGTTGCCGCCATACAAAATCTCGCTGCACCGGAAATTCGCACGCAGGCAACGGCAGCATTTTTCTTTGTTACCAGCGCGCTTGGTATGGGTTTGGGACCGCTGAGCGTGGGGCTGCTCAACGACGCATTGACGCCGCTGTTGGCAACAAATTCGGTGCGCTACGGTTTGTTGGCAAGTTTATTATTCATGCTGCTGGGCGGCCTACTATTTTGGCGCGCCGGTCATTTTTACGCGCTTGTTTTAAGCTCGCGCGCCGCGTCACTTAATCCATCAGCGCCACGCTTTTAACTTGCGCATACAGAGGTTGCCCAGGCTGTAATGCCAACAAGGCTACGGAGCGCCGCGTGATGCGTGCCAATAGGGGCCAACCCGCTAGATCTAGACGCACCAGGGCCTGTGCGGGATCCCGATCGGCGCCGATATCGAGCACGCGCACCGGCAACACATTAGTGATACTCGATTGCTGCGGCGGCACCAGCGCCAGGCTGACATCGCGTGCCAGAATGCGAATACGCACGCGCTGCCCAAGCGCCAAATCGCGCAGTGAAACCGCAAATTGCACACCTGCAACCGCCACAAAAGTCAGATGGTATTCCGTATCGTGTTTTATCACTTCGGCCTCAGCTACAGCGCCGGCCTCATCGAGGTGCGCTAACGGCAGGTCCGCGCGCGTCAACATTTCGTTGAGTGGACCGGCAGCCGTTACGCGTCCTTGCTCGAGCAATACTAAATAGTCGGCAAAGCGCTGCACTTCGCTGGGCGAGTGACTGACATAGATCACTGGCACGTCGAGCTGCCGAGTTAGCTTTTCCAGCCATGGCAAAATTTCGATCTTACTCTGCGCATCGAGACCGGCCATCGGTTCATCCATCAGTAATAGCCGGGGTCCGGCAAGTAGCGCCCGGGCGATCGCCACACGCTGCCGTTGACCTCCCGAAAGCTTTTCGACGCTGCGCTTCAGCAGCGTCTCCAAGCCCAATAAATCAATCGCCTCGGCTAATGTCAGATGCCGCTCGCTAACCGGCGTGCGTCGCCAGCCAAACTCTAAATTTCCCTGCACGTCGAGATGTGAAAATAAACTGGTTTCCTGAAAGACGTAACCGATAGCACGGGTGTGCGGCGGAGCAAAATAATTGCCTTCCTGCCAAACCTCGCCATTGACCGACAAATAGCCGCCCGGTAATTTCTCCAGGCCGGCAATACAGCGCAGCGCGCTGCTTTTGCCGCAACCGGAGCTGCCGAATAGCGCAGTCACGCCGCTGCTGGGAATATTTAAATCGACGTCCAATAAAAAATTGCCGAACTGGCCCTTGAAGCGCGCGACGATTGTTTTCATTGGCGTACAGTTTTCCACAGACCGGGAACTTGCTCGAAGAAGTTGTTGCGCATCGCTGAAATCGTTATGGCCCGATGCGCAATGCTTTTGCACCGCGTGCGTACAGGAGCAACAACGCTGCAAAAGAAAATATCGCGGTGCCAGCCGCCAGCCAATGCGCCTGGGTGTATTCGAGCGCCTCGACATGATCGTAAATCGCCACCGACAATACCTTGGTGGCGCCGGGAATATTGCCACCGATCATCAGCACTACGCCGAATTCGCCGAGCGTATGCGCAAAAGCCAAAACCGCAGCGGTGATTAATGCAGGCCGAGCCAATGGCAACACGATATAAAAAAAACATTGCCAGGGACCCGCGCGCAACGTAGCAGCCACTTCCAGCGGCCGTTTACCGATCGTTTCGAAGGCATTCTGGATCGGCTGCAACGTGAATGGCAGAGAATACAGGCAGGAAGCCACCACCAGGCCTGCGAATGTAAACGGTAGCGTACCCAGCCCAAGCGCCTGCGTGAGATGACCAACGGCGCCGTGCGGTCCGAGTAGCAGCAATAAATAAAACCCCAGCACGGTCGGTGGCAACACCAACGGCAGCGCTAATAGTGCATTCAATGGCTGCTTGATCCACGACTGGGTGTTCGCCAGCCACCAAGCCAATGGCGTTGCGACTATTAATAACACCAGCGTAGTGAGGCCGGCGAGTTTTATGGTCAACCAAATCGGCTGTAGGTAGACGGCGCTGAGCGCAAAATTGGCCTGGTCCACGTGAGTATTACTCCGATTAAAAACGAAACCGAATCCATAGCGCGATGAACGCTATCTTAGCGGGATGATAACAGTGTGCAGACCCAGAGCGCTGCGGGCACGCAGCAGTTGGAATGAGGAGTTACGATTTATAACTGTGAGGCGAGGCTGGCGGGCGCGCATATCTGCGGGCAAAAAAAAGCGCTGCATAAGCAGCGCGAACAGTCCGAGAAGCTGGTGCGGTCCAGTCCGACTCGGATGGAGACCATAAGCCTGAATATTTAGCAGCAACTAAATATAAGGCGATTATATATGTGTGCACGGGAATTACCAGCTAATTTTAGTTAGGCTTATTTAAATTACAAGTTCGACCTTGTGTAACTATCCATTATTTTTGTTACGCCGTTCGTATAACTCGATTAACTCCGGTTAAAACGCAAATTTTGGCTTTTTTATTTTTGTATCTGCGTTATATAATCAAGCCGTCAGTGCGTTCCGCGGACAATGATTCCGCTTAATCGGCTCTCTGCAACCGCTGCTTACCGGACGGTCGAGAGCTCTTGGCCCGAGCGGGCGTTCCGCGTGGATGCCGCGTCGGGGCGGGCGAAAGTTATCGTCAAACAACTAAAACATACCAAAGCAGAGAGGAGTACAAACATGGGAAGTCGCTATTCATTGCCGATTCCATTCGGTTGGTACTGCGTGTCCTTCAGCGCCGATTTAAAGATTGGCGATGTGAAGCCATTGAAATATTTCGGCCGCGAATTAGTGGTATTCCGCACCGAATCCGGCGCGGCTAAAGTGCTCGACGCCTATTGCCCGCACCTCGGTGCGCATCTCGGCCACGGCGGTAAGGTCGCTGGCGAGAGCATCGCTTGTCCGTTCCACGGCTGGCAATTCAACGGCGAAGGCCAGTGCACCGCCGTCCCGTACGCGAAAAATATGCCGCCAAAAGTGGCCGGCGGCAAACAGGCCATCCATCACTATCCTGTCGTCGAGCGCAATCAGGTAGTGTGGGCTTGGTATCACCCCGAGAATATCGCACCGCTCTATGAGGTACAGGATCTGCCGGAGTTATCTTCGCCAGATTGGACACCGCTCGAACGTAAAACCTGGGTTATCAATACCACCATCCAGGAAATGGCGGAGAATGCCGCCGATGCCGCGCACTTTCTGTTTACCCACAATGCGACCGAAATGCCGAAGGGCGAGCCGGTGTTCGACGGCCACCGCCGTAAAGCGATTTATCATTCGACCGTGCGCGTGATGAAGGAGGACGGCACCTACGACGAGGAGGGTTCGCGCGAGCGCTCTTCGATGGTCGATACCAACAATTGCGGCCCCGGTCAAACCTGGCAATTATTCACCGGCCTGATCGAGACGATGCTGATGGGCTTGGTCACGCCGATCGATGCGCAAAGCTCCGAGCTGCATTTCGCGTTTACGCAGCCAAAGAGTCTCAGCGAAGAGAAGCAGATGATCGCGAAAATGACCATCGCCGAAATCATTCTGCAAGCCGGTCAGGATATTCCGATCTGGGAGCACAAGGTTTATCTGGAAACGCCGACACTGTGCGACGGCGATGGCCCCATCAATCAATTCCGCAAATGGTTCCGGCAGTTTTATGCAGAGCCCACACCCCAACCGCTTAATGTGCGCGCCGTGGGTTAATCGAAGCCCCACAGTGTCAGCCGCCGATTATTGGCGGCCGACACTGTATCAATGCCGTAAAAATCATTAGACTCCGCTCATTCGATAAACTCCGCCTGCGGTCGCTCGGTGTCCAGACTAAGCACTTCAGCGCTCTTTAGATTGGGAGGGCTATGTGACTCAAACGCAACGAAAGCAACAGGATCGCAGGGAAGCGACGCAGCGCCTGCTACTAATAAGCGCCAAGCGACTATTCGGCAAATACGGTTACGATGCCACCTCGCTGGAGGACATCGCGCGCGATTGCGATCTGACCACCGGCCCCGTTTATCATTACTTCGAGAATAAAAAGGGCTTATTTGCCGCGGTCCACGATGCCGAATTGGCGCGTACCGTCGAATTGTACAGCCGGGTCATGGGCGACGATTTAAAAAACCATTTGCAGTTGCAATTGCAGGCGACATTGGATGTATTTCGCGACCCAGAGGTGTTTCGCATCCTGATGATCGACGGGCCGCACGTGCTCGGTCAGGATCATTGGACCCAGGAGCGCTTCATGAAGCAAATGGAAATCAGTTTGCAGGGCGAAAAGAACTTCGATAATCCGACCATGACCTGGTTCCGCATTTTACACGCGGCGGTCAGGGAGGCGATCGTGATGGTCGCGAACTCGAGCAACGCAGCGCAGACGCGCCATCAGGTAGTGGAGATTTTAAATCCCATCCTGGCAGTGGTTGCCGAACAACTCGAAGCTGCGTCCGCGCAGAAGCATCGGGAGATGCACTAACTGCAGCCGGCCGCGATCGATAATCCTGCGCTGCAACCAGCGAGCTCGCGGTAAACTGTGCGGCGCCTCGCGGCATTTGTCCTTGAGCATTTTCGTCCTGTTTTTGAGCAGTTCGGCGCGGTGCCGCGCGGGGCGGTGCATGATATGGTGCAAAACTGCGCGATAGAGCACCAACACTAAATAATAGCGAGGCCCAATCATGAGTTTGTTATCCGACAAGATTGCCATAGTTACCGGCGCTAGCCGCGGTATTGGCGCCGCCATCGCACAGCGTTTGGCCGCGGAGGGTGCAACCGTGGTTTGCGCGGCGCGCACGCTCGAAGATAGCGGCGAACATCTGCCCGGTACATTGCGCGATACCGTCGCGCTGATCGAATCCAGAGGCGGCAAGGCAGTCGCGATTCGCTGCGATATCACCGATGCCGCATCGCGCGCCGCGTTGATCGATAAAACGCTGCAACAATTCGGTCGCGTCGACATTCTGATCAACAATGCCGCACTGGCGCAGTTCGCCAATATCGAAACCACCAGCAACGAACAATTGCATCATGAATTCGAAGCCGATGTATTTGCGCCGTTCGATTTTAGCCAGCGCGTTTTACCGGGCATGCGCGAGCGCAAGTGGGGACGTATCGTAAATATTTCGTCCGCGATGGCGGAGATTCCAGCGGGCCCCCCGTATCCGATTCATCATCGTTACTTCGGCCAGGTTTTATACGGCACTACCAAAATGGCATTGAACCGCCTCAGCACCGGCATGGCGGCCGAATTGGAGGAAACCGGTGTCGCCGTGAATACGCTGGCGCCGGTAGCCGCGGTATTTACGCCGGGCGTCGCCGCGCTGCTGGAAAAGGCACAACTCGATCGCTCGAATCCGATGTGGGTGGAAGAGCCGGTGGAGGCGATGGCGGAGGCGGCACTGGCGTTGTGCCTGGTCGATCCGATGATCACCAGCGGTCGAAATGTGTATAGCTTGCCCTATCTCGAAGAAGTGGGCCGAAAAATTCATACGCTGGACGGCAGTGCGCTCTTACCCTCAAGTTAATTGCCAGAGATCTAAAAATAATAGCGCGCTGGTTTTCATGATCGGCGCGCTGGGCAGATAACAAGTCCGATCGATAACAATAAATAATCAGGCGAGTTCTTATGTCGAATTCCGAACAATTTAAATTGCGTTACGGCCCTTGGGCGCTAGTAGCGGGAGGTGCCGCCGGCATCGGTGCGGCCTATGCGCGCTACGCCGCGACACGCGGCTTGAATGTCATCGTGATCGATAAGGATGCCGCGACCCTGGAGCGTTTTGTCGCGAGTCTGCGCAGCGAATTCAGCGGCGAATTCCTGCCGCTGGCACTGGATTTGGCGAGTCCGAATCTGGCCGCCGATGTAGCGCAGGCGGTCGGCGCGCGCGAAATCGGTTTGTTTATTTACAACGCGGCGCTGGCCGATGTCGGACCATTTTATAAAGACACCAGCGAATTCAATTGCGATGGACTGCAGCATGAGCTGAATAAAATCGCCATCAATATGTCGAGCCCGCTGCAGCTGCTATATCGCTTTGCGCGGCCGATGCTACAGCGGCGACGCGGTGGCATCATCCTGATGTCGTCCGGCACCGGTTTTCAAGGCGCGCCTTATTACGCGCACTACGGTGCAACCAAAGCTTATAACATCGTGCTCGGCGAAGGCCTCTGGTACGAGTTTCAGCCTTACGAGGTCGACGTCTTATGCTGCGTCGCGGGACTGACCAAATCGCCGGCGATGGAGCGCGCGGTGGCGCGCGGCGAGGCCAAGGGCGCATTTTTTCAAACGCCCGATCAGGTCGCAGCGGAGGGTATGTCGATGCTCGGCAAAGTACCGAGCTGGCAGTGCGGCGCACCGAATCGGCGCCTGATGTTAATGTTGAAATTACTGCCGCGCCGGCTGTCGGTGCGCGCCATCGGCCAACATGCGATCCAGCATTTTCTCGGCAAGCAGCAGCCAGAACAGAAGCTAGATTGAGTGAGGGGCGGCCTGCAGCTGCTCAGTAGTTAGTAGTTGGTTTTTAGTAGTTAGTTAAGAACACTTTGCTATCCGATTGCTACGGAGTTTTTAACTAACTACTAAACCCTAAATCCTAAGCGCTGATTTTAAACGAACGGCTTGTCACTGCAGCTGCGCTCGATATTCCGACGGCGTAACGCCGGTCCAGGTTTTAAACGCGCGGCGAAATGCACCCGCGTCGCTGAAACCTAGTTTATCGGCGATTTCTTCCAGCGTATTTTGCCGATTGTGCAAAAGCTCGCTGGCTAATTCGTAGCGGCATTTTTCTTTGATCGCGGTGATCGATGTCTGCTCTTCATCGAGACGGCGACGCAGCGTTGCCTGGCTGACATTAAATAGGCTCGCCAGTTGCGCAATGGTCGGCGTCGGCTCGTGTTTCAGCAGTGCGCCCTTGATTAAAGTGTGCAGTGCTTCATCGAGCCGCTGGAACTGCAGATCGGTGGTAAATAGATCGAACGGAAAGAAGCGCAGCAGTTCGAGCAACTCTTGATACGAGCGCACAATAGGCTTGTCCAGATAGCGCGCCGCGAATTCAAAATGATTACTCGCTGCGTTAAAACGAATCGAATAATGAAACAAATCGAATACGGTATCGGCGCCGATCAACTCTGGATACACGACGGCCATCGCGCCGCTGTCACTCATATCCCTAATGCCGACCTTGCCCACACTGCTAATATTGATAGTCTCCCCGATCAACCAACTGAATAAACGGTGGTAGGCGGTCAGGCCCAGCAGATCGGCGAGCAGCGCGCTAGTGGTCTGCTTGGCGCGAAAAGTTTTCATCGTGAAAGTTGCACCGGCTTCGCGTCTCTCAAGCGTCAATTCGCCGGCCCGGCCGTTTAACATGCGACAAAAACTGGCAGCGCGCTCGATCGCTGCGGCCAGCGTTTTACAATTTATCACGCAGTAACACAGCATCTCGAACTCGGCCTGATTCATCGGCGGATAAACGCCTTGCTGGCTGGCATGTTGCTCAAGAGCAGTGATGCATTCGCGACACAACGCGCTGAAATGATGGCGAGCCAGGCTGACCACCTTGCCGTCGCGGAGATCCGCGAGCGAGTAGGGAATGCGCGCGCGCCGCAGAATGCCGACGGCATCCAGCTTATGATTGCCTACCTCGTGCAGCAATGCCACCGCGGGTGCGGCGGCGATCTGACTGATGGCCGGTTTGGAAACGTGCTTCATGGGTTTAGGTCTTAGGGTTTAGGGTTTAGTAGTTAGGTAAGAACACAGAGGTACCAGTTTAACCAGCGCAGTCTTTAACTAACTACTAAAACCTAACTACTAACTACTGGAACGGCCCCAGGCCGTTCCGCCGCTGAGCATTTTAGCCCCATTATTGAGCAGTTCGGCAGTGCCGTGGCGACGACCGCTGCGCTATGCTGGTTGGGTAATTATTTCCTAGTTTGCCGCGTATGGCGTTAGGGCATTGTCTTGCATGATGCTGCGATAGTTTCCGCAATATGCTCTGCGCCGGCGGCGTAAATCGATAAGGTGACCCGAGATGAAATTGGCTAAACGTGAAATCAAATACGGCGGCGCGATGCTCGATCAGAAGGAGATCGACGCGGTCGTGAAAGTAATGCAGACCAGCATGGTGGTCGGCCAACAGACGCAGACATTCGAAACTCGCTGCGCCAAATTGCTGGGTCACAAGCACGGCATCATGGTCAACTCCGGCAGCTCCGCGCTGATGGTCGCAATGCGTCTGCTGAATCTGCCGAAAGGCTCCGAGGTCATCACGCCGACGCTGACCTTCGGCACCGATATCTCCAGCATCGTGCTCGCCGGTTACGTACCGGCCTTCGTCGACGTCGAACTCGATACCTATCAAATCGACATCGACAAGATCGAGCGCATGATCACGCCGAAGACGAAAGCGATGCTAGTGCCGAATCTGGTAGGCGGCATGCCGGACTGGGACCGCCTGCGCGCGCTGGCCGACAAACACAACCTGAAACTGGTCGAGGATAGCTGCGACACGCTCGGCGGTACCTATCGAGGGCGTCCTGCGGGCGAGCGCGCCGACATTTCCGTCACCAGTTTCTCGATTTTCCACATCATCACTTGCCTCGGCAACGGCGGACTCATCGCGATCGACGATGAAGAGCTTTGGGACCGCGCGGTGATGTTGCGCAGTTGGGGTCGCTCGTCGGAAAAATTCCTGCACGGCACCAAGAAAAACGAAAGCGATGGCCGCTTCCTTGAAAATCTCGACGGCGTCGAATACGACGGCATGTTTATTTTTGAAGACATCGCTTATGGCTTTATCGCTAACGAAGCCGGCGCTGCATTCGGCCACGAGCAGTTGAACAAGCTCGAGCTGTTTACGCAATTGCGCCAGGAGCGCTTTGAAAAGCACAACCAGTTCATGGAGAAACACCAGGACGTATTCATCATGCCGCGCGTCGATCCCGGCGTGTTCACGACGTGGATTTGCTATCCGGTGCAACTGCGCCCGGAATCCGGTCTCAATCGCCGCAAGCTGCAGGAACATTTGGAAGAGGCGGGCATCTTCACGCGCGTTATCTTCACCGGCAACGCGGTGCGTCAGCCGATGATGAAGGGCATCGAGTTCCGCGTCGATCCCGAAGGTTATCCGAACGGCGATCGCGTGATGGAATATGGCCTGATGCTGCCGTGCCATCCGACCATGACCACCGACGATTGCGACTACCTGTACCAGGTGTTGGAAGAGTTTATCGAGAAATATCGGCGCTAGGCGCCGGTATTTCGAGTAGTTAGTAGTTGGGTAAAGACTTCGAGGTAATCGGCTAGCGACGCGTCTTTAACTAACTACTAAAACCTAGCTACCATATGCCATACACATTACTAAACCGTCATCTTCTCCGGCACTTCTCCCATTCCCCCGCAAATTGGGCTTATAGTACGCTGCCCATCCACCCCATCTGCAGAGGAGTTTGATCATGCTGCGCGGCAAAAAAATTCTGGTCACCGGCCTTACCGGTCAAGTCGCTTATCCGGTCGCCGTGGCCTTCGCCAAAGATAACGAAGTATGGGGCATCGCGCGTTTCGGCGATGCCGCTAAGCGCGCTGAGCTGGAAAAGCAAGGTATTCGCTGCGTGGCGTTGGATTTGGAAAAGGGCGATTTCTCCAGCCTGCCGACCGATTTCGATTACGTATTGAACTTCGCTGTATTCAAAGGGGCAGACCAAAGCTTCGATCAGGATATTCGCGCCAATGCCGAGGGCGTCGGCTTGTTGATGAGCCATTGCCGCAAGGCTAAAGCCTTTCTGCATTGCTCGACCACCGGGGTCTATCAAAATGTCGGCCACGAAATGATTACCGAAGCCAGCGATCTCGGCGATAACCATCGCGTCTTTATGAAAACTTACAGCATCACCAAGATCTGCACCGAAGCGGTGGTGCGCTTCGCAGCGCGCGAATTCAAACTGCCAACCGTAATTTGCCGTTTGAATGTGCCGTATGGCGACGAGGGTGGCTGGCCATACATGCATTTACAATTGGTAAACAACGATTCGGCCATTCCGGTGCATCCGAACAAGCCGAATCTGTTCGCGCCCATTCATGAAGACGATATCATCGCCAGCATTCCCGCGCTGTTGAATGCGGCAACCACGCCGGCGCACATCGTTAACTGGGCCGGCAACGAAACCGTCAGCATCGAAGAGTGGTCGGAATACATCGGCGAACTGATCGGCAAGAAGGCTACGTTCAACTACACCGAGTCGACCATCGAAAGTGTATTGGTCAGCAATCAGGAACTGCAAAAAATAGCCGGCCCGACCAAAGTACATTGGAAGGATGGCATCCGCCGCATGATCGCCAAGCGGCATCCGGATTGGCTGGTGAAGTGATATAGGTTTGAGGGTTTAGATTTTAGTAGTTGGCAAAAAACATGGCCGCTTTACCACTCAGCCAACTACTAACTACTAAAACCTAACTACTACGCTACACCCACAACATACAGCCCGTCTCGAATGGATGAGCGAGCAAATTGTGATACGGATAGATGCGTATTTGGTAGTGCAGCAGCCCCGAGCCCTCCGGCGAAAACTCTAAACCGAATTGCATTTCATCGCGCATGTTCTGGTCGATGACGGGCTTGAGGGCGCGCCGTTCGGCGACCACCAATTTACCGTCGACACCGATTCTACCGCACAGACATTCGACCATGACGTCGTCGGCCGACAAACCGTTCAAATGCGCTCTCACTTGTAAACTGATCGTTTCGCGATGATAGGTCTGATGCGCGGGCTCGGTCAGCATACCGATGCGCACGCCGCCCCATGCCGCTTTCACGGCTTTCTTCCAACTCGCTAATTTGCGCGCATTGGCGGCGTTGTCCTCCGCCAATTTAGCCATTTGCTTGCCGGCCGGAAAATAAAATTTACGCACGTAGTCCATCACCATGCGCTGCGCGTTGAAGCTGGGAATAATCGACTTCATGGAAGCCTTGGATAGTTTCACCCATTGCTCCGAATAGCCTTTGCCCTCGTGCCGGTAATACACCGGCATCACTTCGTATTCGATAAGGTCGAGCAGATCGTCGGCCTCCTCGCGATTGCGCTCGTCGCTGTCGCTATGCGGATGGCGCGGCGTGATCGCCCAGCCGTTTTGATGATTGAAACCTTCGCCCCACCAGCCGTCGAGCACGCTGAGATTGATCGCGCCGTTGATCGCCGCCTTCTCGCCGGAAGTACCGCTGGCCTCCAGCGGGTATTCGGGGGTATTCAGCCATACGTCGACGCCGGCCACCAGGCTGCGCGCCAAGCTTAAATCGTAACCTTCGAGCAGAATTATTTTGCCGATAAATTCCGGCCGCAACGACAACTCGTGAATGACTTTAATCAGCTGCTGGCCCGGTTGATCGCTCGGATGCGCCTTGCCGGCAAAAATCAATACTGCGGGGCGCTCGGGATTATTGAGAATCGTCGTCAAGCGTTCTAAATCGGAAAACAATAATGTCGCGCGTTTGTAAGTGGCGAAGCGGCGCGCAAAGCCGAATACCAGTAAATCGCGATTTGGATCGCTGATCTCGCGCGTCACGCGCTTGATCAGCGAATCGCTGCTGCCGTTGCGTTGATATTGATGTTCGACGCGGCGCCGCACATCGTCGAGCAAGCGATGTTTCAGCGCCTGGTGAATGCTCCAGTAGTGGTAATCGGGAATATCGTCGATGCGCTTCCAAAATTCAGGATCGAGAAATTCGCTTTGCCACTCGCTGAAGCGCATATCGAATAGACTGACCCATTCGCGCGCTAAAAAAGTGGGAACGTGGATGCCGTTGGTAACGTAATCGATGGGATTTTCCGCGGGCGGAATTTGCGGCCAGATGCTGGCCTCCATTCGCGACGCCACCGTGCCGTGGATGCGGCTGACGCCGTTGTGAAAACGCGAGCCGCGCAACGCCAGCGTGGTCATATTAAAATCGTATTCGCCGCCGGTCGCCAAACCGAGGGCGAGCATTTCATTGAATTCGATTTTTAACTGCGGCACATAGCTCCCGAAATAGGTGCTCATCAATTCGCGGCTGAAAAAATCGTGACCGGCCGGCACCGGCGTATGCGTGGTGAACAGCGTGCCGCCGGCGATCAGTTCCAGGGCGCTGGCGAAATCCAAACCATCGAGCACCGCGAAGCGGCAGCGCTCCAGAATTTGAAATGCGGAGTGGCCTTCGTTGATATGCCAGGCGCTCGGTCGCAAACCCAGCATTTGCAGCGCGCGTACGCCGCCGATGCCGAGCACGATCTCCTGTTGCAGGCGCGTTTCTTTATCGCCGCCGTACAGGCGGTGCGTGATACCGCGATCGCGCTCCTGGTTTTCCGGTAGATCGGTATCGAGCAGATACAAACGAATGTGGCCGGCTTTCGCCTCCCATACACAGGCGTGCACGGTGCGACCGGGAAACTCGAGGCTGATGCGTAGCGGCTCGCCGTCGACCAGCGCCTGCTCGATCGGCAGATCCTCGCAATGATTGTCGGTGTACTGGGCGATTTGATGGCCTTGCGCATCGATGGTCTGAATAAAATAACCTTGCTTGTATAGCAGGCCCACGCCGACGAACGGGATGCCGAGATCGCTGGCCGCCTTGCAATGATCGCCGGCGAGAATGCCGAGGCCGCCGGAATAAATCGGAAAGCTTTCGTGGAAACCGAACTCGGCGCAGAAATAAGCGATTAAATCCTTGCCGGGCACCAACAGGTCGGCGCACTCCGGCTTGATATGCATTTCGCTATACGCATCGTAACCGTTCAGGACGCGGCGAAAGTCATCCATGAACGAGCGATCGTGCAGCGCCTCATCGAGCGTGCGCTGACGGACGCGGCGCAAAAAAACCTTGGGGTTGTGGCCGCTGCTCTCCCATAACTGCGGGTCGAGACGGGCGAAGATACGCCGCACATCGCGATCCCAACTGTACAGTAGATCGCCGGCCAAATCGTTCAGTCGGAGCAGGGGCTCCGGCAGGCGCGGTTGCACTTCGAGTTTAAAAAAGGTCCCAGACATAATTCTTACACCTATCGATTTTTTTATGACGCGCTAGCCACGACGCAGCAATGAAAAGCGTAGCCCCGTCGCACTTTCGGTCAAGTAGTATTCCCCACCGCAACATTCAGCCGTAGATCGGACTTTAGTCGGACATCGGTCGCCGCACTTCCGATTAAATAGCATTGTTACAATTCAGGCGCGCGTCACTCGTCGAGTAGTGGCGCGGTGCTGTCTATCAAGCTGAAAGTTGTGCGGCGCGCGCCTGCAGCGCAGCTTCATAGAGCTGTTGATACGCCAGCGCGCTGCTGCGCCAGGAAAAATCCTGACTCATGCCGCGCAATTGCAGCGACTGCCACACATCATCCTGGCGATAGATCTGCAGCGCCCGTGCCAAAGCTGTCTCGAGGGCGGCAGCCGAAGGTTCATTGAAACTAAACCCATTGCCGCCGCTTGCGGCAACGGTACCGTCGTCTGCATCGATTACGGTATCGGCGAGCCCGCCGACCCGATGTACCACCGGCAAGGTACCGTAGCGCAGGCTGTACATTTGATTGAGGCCGCAGGGTTCGAAGCGCGACGGCATTAAAAATATATCGGCACCGGCTTCAATACGGTGCGCCAGCGTTTCGCTGTAACCCAAATTGATCGAGACCGACAGCGGATATTGCAGCGCAAGCTGCTGCAGTGCCGCCTCATAGCGCGGCGCGCCGCTACCCAACAACGTCAGTTGTACACCCTGAGCCAGAATTGCGGGCAAGATATCCAACAGCCAATCTACACCCTTTTGTTCAACGAGGCGGCCGACGAATCCCAACAGCGGGGTAGCGGCGTCTTGCCGCAAGCCCAGTTGCTCTTGCAGAGCGAGCTTATTCTGCACCTTCATCTTCAGTGTGCGCCGATTGTAGCGCTGCGCGATATGCGGATCGGTGCCGGGGTTCCATGCATCGGTATCGATGCCGTTAAGGATCCCGCTCAGTGCGGCGCGGCGATGCAGCAGCAGATCTTCCAGACCTGCACCATACTGCGCGGTTTGAATTTCCGCCGCATAATTCGGGCTGACGGTGTTAATGCGATCGGCGAACACCAGACCGCCCTTGATAAAGGACCACTGATCGTAGAACTCCAGCGCCGCATAATGCCAAAGCGACGCAGGCAGGCCGCTGGCGGCGAAGCTCGCGTACGAAAATAATCCCTGGTAAGCAAGATTGTGGATAGTAAAAATGGTGGCCGGTCTGCTCGGCTCGAAACTCAGCAGAGTGGGCACCAGACCCGTTTGCCAATCGTTGCAGTGCACGATATCGGGCCGCCACGCCAGTGCGCATCGATCCAGCGCCAACTGTGCGACGGCGCGCGCAAACAATAAAAAGCGGGCATCGTTATCCGCCCACGGTTGATTTTGCGCATCGTGATACGGATCGCCGGGGCGATCGAAATAAGCGGCGCAGGCCACCAGCCAAACCTTTAAGCGCGCGCCCGGCAGGCGCGTTTCGATAATGGTGACGGTCTGCTCCATAATCGTTAATACCGCGATGGTTTTCGTCGATTGACTCGGTATCTTTTCGATGACACTGCGATAGGCTGGCACGATTAAACGCATGTCGTGCCCGAGCGCGAGCAGGGCGCGCGGCAAGCTGCCGCTGACGTCGGCCAAGCCGCCGGTTTTAATCAGCGGAAAAGCTTCGCTGGTCGCGAACAGGACGCGCATTATTTACTCTTCATGCCATTTCAATACCAGACCGCTCAGCGGCGGCAGGGTCAACGTCAGCGAGTGCGGCCGGCCCATCCAAGTCTGCGGCACCGTGCGCAGATACGGTGCATTGCCGAGGTTGCTGCCCGCGTAATATTCGGAATCCGAGTTCAATAATTCGCGATAGACACCGGCGCGCGGCAGCCCGATGCGATAATCGCGGCGTGGCAGCGGCGTGAAATTCAGTATCACCACGGTAAACTCGTGCTCGTCTTTACGTAAATAGCTTATTACCGATTGCGTTGCATCGTGGCAATCGATCCACTCGAAACCCTGCTCGGCAAAGCTTAGCCGATGCAAGCTCGGCTCCGCTCGATACAAATGATTTAAATCGCCGACCAATTTATGCAAACCGCGATGATTCGGATAGTCGAGCAGGGGCCAATCCAGTGCACGAGCATGCGACCATTCCTGCCACTGCGCCAATTCGGCGCCCATGAATAATAATTTCGCACCGGGATAAGTGTACATATAGGTGTAGAGCAGTCGCAGATTGGCAAACTTTTGCCAGAGATCGCCCGGCATTTTTTCGATCATTGAATATTTACCGTGCACGACTTCATCGTGCGAGAACGGCAACACGAAATTTTCGCTGAACGCGTACAGTAAGCCGAAGGTCAGGCGATCGTGGTGATAGTGGCGATGGATCGGATCCTTACTGAGATAATCGAGCGAGTCGTGCATCCAGCCCATATTCCATTTCATCGAAAAGCCGAGCCCGCCGAGCCAAGTCGGCCGCGTAACCTGCGGCCAGGCGGTCGACTCCTCGGCAATAATTAATGTGCCGGGGTGGCGGCCGTGAGTGAGTTCGTTCAGCTCGCGTAGAAATGCGATCGCCTCCAGGTTTTCGTTGCCGCCGTGAATATTCGGCTGCCACTCGCCGGCCTTGCGCGAGTAATCGAGATAGAGCATCGACGCTACCGCATCGACGCGCAGACCGTCGAGATGAAACTCCTCCAACCAGAAATTGGCGTTGGCCAGCAAAAAATTTCTAACTTCGTTGCGACCGAAATTGTAGATCAGAGTGCCCCAATCGCGGTGTTCGCCGCGCTGCGGGTCCGCGTGTTCATACAGCGGCGTGCCGTCGAAGCGGGCGAGGGCATGCGCATCTTTCGGAAAGTGCGCCGGCACCCAATCGAGCAGCACGCCGATGCCATGCCGATGGCAGTGATCGACGAAAAAGCGAAAATCGTCGGGGTCGCCGAAGCGGCTGGTCGGTGCATAATAGCCGGTGCTTTGATAGCCCCACGAGTCGTCGAGCGGATGCTCGGTGATCGGCAGCAGTTCGATATGCGTGAAACCGAGCGGTTTGACGTAATCGACCAGGCGCTGCGCCAACTCGCGATAGTTGATAAAGCCGCCGTCGGCATGGCGCTGCCACGACCCCAAATGCACTTCATAAATCGACAAGGGCGCATGCAACCAATCGCTGGAGCTGCGCCGGCTCAACCATTCGCTATCGGACCAGCGATGCGCGATCGGCGCGCTAATGATCGATGCAGTCTGCGGCCGCCGCTCGAATTGCGCGCCATACGGATCGGCTTTCTGCTGCACCTCGCCGCTACGGCTGCGCACCTCAAATTTATACAGCGCGCCGACAGCGATATTCGGCAAGAATAGTTCCCACACACCGCTGCCGCCGCGTACGCGCATAGGATGGCGGCGCCCATCCCAATCGTTGAAATCGCCGACTACGCTGACGCGCTCGGCGTTGGGTGCCCAAGTGGCAAATAAAATACCGTCGATGCCATCGACGCGATGCGGATGCGCACCCAATACACGATAAATATGCCAGTGTTTACCTTCGCCGAATAAATGCAGATCGAAATCCTGCAATTGCGGTGCGAAGGTATAGGGTTCGATGGCGCGCCGCTCGCTATCCGAGCGATCGCGCCAGCGCACTTCGAGATGTGGAGTCACCTCATCGGCCGCCTGCCAGTACTCGAAAAAATCGGTGGCGGCGATACGCTGCATCGGCAGCCAAGTCGCGGCTTCTTGATTAATTAACAGCGATACATTTTGCGCGCGCGGAATATACACGCGCGCGCAATAACGTTGACCTTCGCGATGGCGCCCCAACACTTCAAACGCATCGTGATGTCGGCCATCGACGACGCGGTGCAATGCCGGCGGCAATTTTGTCTGTTTAACTGACACTGGGTTGACGGACACTTCGTTGATGGACTCTTCGTTAACGGACAATGGATTCATCGCTGCTCGATAATATTTGCAAGCTACAATAGCCAAACGCAAGTTGCCGCGTCAGACCGTGCCGGATCATGCGCACGATTGTACGCAACTTTAATTGTAGGTAACTTTAGCGGCTTTCTTAACGCTTCTTTTAACCGCCTTCACGGCCGCGAAAAATAAGCTTAACATTCAAGGCGCGCTAAATGGGATCGCTTTGCATGCCGGCGAGCGCGCTCGCCGGAATTGGCCGCAATATTGCTTCCATGATCGGCAGTATGGGCGGTACTCTGCACAGCTCCGTGTCGACGCAATGCATTATGCAGCCCGACGCAATGCAGGGCTGTTATACACATAACATTGAGTTGCACGCACGCGACTCGCGCCGCAGCCTTCCTGGATAATACTGTGCCATCGCACATAATCGAGGGTTCGATCGATGGAAAATCCCGCCTCGGGACGTTTTGTTAGCCGCCTCACCCGCGAAACACTGGCGTTGATACTCGCCGGCGGTCGCGGCACTCGCCTCAAGCAACTGACCGATTGGCGGGCGAAACCGGCGGTACCGTTCGGCGGCAAATTTCGTATTATCGATTTTCCATTATCCAACTGCGTCAACTCGGGTATTCGGCAGGTCGGCGTATTGACGCAATACAAGGCGCATTCGCTAATTCGTCATATTCAACGCGGCTGGGGTTTTTTGCGCGGCGAAATGGGCGAATTCGTCGAGGTGCTGCCAGCGCAGCAACGCATCGCCACCTCCTGGTACGAAGGCACTGCCGATGCGGTGCTGCAAAATCTGGATATTATTCGCAGTCACCGCCCAACCTACGTGCTGATTTTGGCCGGCGATCATATTTACAAAATGGATTACGGTCCGATGCTGGCAGCGCACGTCGAACAGGGCGCCGATGTCACAGTGGGTTGCATCGAAGTACCGCTGGCCGAGGCGAGGGCGTTCGGCGTCATGAAAATCGATGATAGCAATCGCATTATCGAGTTCGCCGAAAAACCGGATCATCCCAATCCCATACCGGGGCGGCCCGAGGTCGCGCTCGCATCGATGGGTATTTATATTTTCAATACGGATGTGTTGTGCCGCGAGTTGATCGCCGATCAACAGCTGAGCCAATCTACCCACGATTTTGGTCGCGATATCATTCCATCGCTACTCGAGCACCGCCGCGTCTGCGCATTTCCCTTCCGCGACCCGCTCAGCCGCGCGCAAGCTTACTGGCGCGATGTCGGCACCGTCGATGCATTTTGGGAGGCCAATCTGGAACTGATCGGGATCAGTCCGGAACTCAATCTGTACGACAGCGATTGGCCGATCTGGACCTATCAGGAACAATTGCCGCCCGCCAAATTCGTGTTCGACGACGAGGATCGCCGCGGCATGGCGGTGGATTCGATGATTGCCGGCGGCTGCATCGTCTCCGGCTCGGTGGTCCGGCACTCGCTATTGTTTTCGCACGTACACGTGCATTCGTTTTGCAATATCGAAGACTCGGTGATTTTTCCCGACGTGACGATCGGCCGCCACTGCGACATTCGGCGCGCGATTCTCGATCGCGGCTGCATCGTGCCCGAGGGCGAACAAATCGGCGTCGACCTGGAGTCCGACCGTAAACGGTTTCATGTCACCGATAAGGGCGTGGTACTGGTCACGCCAGAAATGCTCGGGCAGGATTTCCATCACGCGATATAGTTATTGTTACACAATTTAATGTATTCGCTGGCGCTACGGCGAACAGATACAGTGAACAACAACAGGATCGCGGCAACTCGTATGAAAGTCGTTTTATGTTGGCACATGCATCAACCCGAATATCGCGATTTGCGCAGCGGCGAGTACGAATTGCCGTGGACCTATCTGCACGCGCTCAAGGATTATGTCGATATGGCCGCGCACCTGGAGGCGCATCCGAAGGCCTGCGCGGTGGTAAATTTCGCGCCGGTGCTACTCGATCAAATCGCCGATTACAGCCGACAGATCGACCATTATTTTTCGCGCGGCGCTGCGCTGCGCGATCCGATCCTGACCGCTTTAGTGCAAGTGGTGCATCCCAGCTCCAGCAGCGAGCGTCTGACGCTGTTAACGAAAATGCTGCGCGTCAACCGCAAGCGCGTGATCGAACGCTTTCCGACTTTCGCGCGTCTGGCAACCATGGTCGACTGGCTGGAGTTAAATCCCAGCGCCTCTATTTACATCTCGGATCAATTTATCACCGATGTAGTAGTGTGGTATCACCTGGGCTGGGTGGCGGAAACGGTGCGGCGCGAGGATGTGCGCATCAAACGTTTGCAGGATAAACAACAGAATTACAATTTGCAGGATCGCCTGGAGTTGTTGCGGATCGTGCAGCAGTTAATCGATTCGCTGGTTCCGCGCTACCGCAAACTCGCAGAGAGCGGCCGGGTGGAGTTGGCGATGAGCCCGTATGCGCATCCGATCGTACCGCTGCTGTTGGAGTTGGACTCGGCGCGCGCGGCGATGCCGGCGGTGGAATTGCCGCTGAACGCTGCTTATCCCGGCGGTCTCGAGCGCGCGCATTGGCATTTACAACAGGGCCTGCAAACTTTCGAACAGCATTTCGGCCTGCGTCCGATCGGCTGCTGGCCGTCGGAAGGCAGCGTCAGCCTGCCGACTCTGCAGCTGTTGCAGCAGCACGGCTTTCGCTGGGCCGCCAGCGGCGAGACGGTATTGCGCAATAGTCTCGAACTCAGCCGGCAGGATGCGGCATTTAAGCTGCCCAACGATTGTTTGCACAGGGTTTATCGCTGCGCCGATACCGCCATCGATTGTTTTTTTCGCGACGATGGATTATCGGACCGTATTGGATTTTTGTATGCCGATTGGCACGCCGACGATGCGGTGGCAAATTTAATTCACGATCTCGAAAATATCGCCGCAGCCTGTCCCGCCAGCGACGACACTGTGGTATCGATTATTTTAGACGGCGAAAACGCCTGGGAATATTATCCGGAAAACGGTTATTACTTTCTCGATGCGTTGTACAAAAAGCTCAGCGCGCACAACAGTCTGGAGTTGACGACTTTTCAGCGCGTGCTCGCACCACAAACTTTAAAACGCGTGCAGTTACCGGCATTGGTGGCCGGTAGTTGGGTGTACGGCACATTCTCCACCTGGATCGGCAACGGCGATAAAAATCTCGGCTGGGATATGTTGTGCGCAGCGAAGCGCGCCTACGATGTGGCGATGAGCGGCGGCGCGTTGACCGAGCAGCAACGCGCGCAAGCGACATTGCAATTGGCGGCTTGCGAAGGCTCCGATTGGTTTTGGTGGTTTGGCGATTACAATCCTGCGGCGGCGGTCAGCGATTTTGAGCGCTTATTTCGCCGTCATCTCGGCAATCTCTATCAATTGCTCGGCGCGCCGATACCCGACGAGTTATCGCAGGTGGTGAGTCGCGGCGGCGGCAGCCCGGAGCGCGGCGGCGTAATGCTGCACGGCCAGGCGCCGAGTGCCGTGCAATGAGGGATGCGGAAAATAATTTTAAACGACGCAATGCCGGCGTGTTGTTACATCCCACTTCGCTGCCGTCCGCCTTTACCGATCGCGGTGGCGATATCGGCGTGGAGGCCCATCGCTTTCTGCGTTTTCTTGCGACCGCGGGCTTTCGCGTTTGGCAAATGCTGCCGATCGGTCCGACGCACGGCGATCGCTCGCCCTATCAATCGCTATCGGTGCACGCCGGCAATATCGATTTAATTAGTCTTGAGTGGCTGCACGAGCGGCAATGGTTAACCGCGGATGAACTCGCACTGCCGCGCGCGGCTGCACTGCGACGCGCCGCACCGCGCTTTGTTAAAGCCGCAACCGAGCAGGCGGAGTGGGGGACGCGCTACCGCCAGTTCTGTGAGGCACATACTGAATGGCTGGACGATTACGCGCTCTACATTGCGGCGCGCGAAGCGCGCGGTCATAGCGCCTGGTTTACTTGGCCGCTGTCGCTGCGCCGTCGCGAGCCACAGGCCTTGCACACCGAGCGCCAAACACAGCAGGTACGCATCGAAGCGGTTAAGTTCGAGCAATTCGTATTTTTTTGCCAATGGCAGGAGCTGCGCGTTGCCGCGCAAGCTTTAAATATTCAATTATTTGGCGATATGCCGATTTTTGTCGGGCACGACAGCGCCGATGTCTGGGCCGCGCAAGAATTATTTCGCTTGGCCGAGGACGGCTCGGTGTTAACTGTAGCGGGTGTGCCACCGGATTATTTTTCCGCGACCGGGCAGCGTTGGGGCAATCCGCACTACAACTGGGCGGCGATGCAGGAACAAGGATTTACCTGGTGGCTCAGTCGGCTACGGACTCAGTTACTGTGCTTCGATCTCATTCGCGTCGATCATTTCCGCGGCTTTGAAGCCTATTGGGAGATCCCCGCTGCTTCGACCACCGCTACCGAGGGGCATTGGGTCAAGGCACCGGGCGCCGCGCTGTTGAATGCCGTATTTCAAGCGTACCCGCAACTATCGCTGGTGGCGGAGAATTTAGGCGTTATCACCGAAGAAGTTGAAGCATTGCGCGCGCAGTTCGGGTTGCCGGGTATGCTGATATTGCAATTTGCTTTCGGCGGCGATGCCGCCAATCCTTATCTGCCGCATAACCACCAAACTGACGACGTGGTTTATACCGGTACTCACGACAACGATACGACTTTAGGTTGGTATCAAACCCTCGAGCCGGCAGTGCGCGCGCAAATCGGCGAGTACTTCGGCCATTCCGGCGAGGCAATGCCCTGGCTATTAATACGCGCTGCGCTAGCCTCGGTAGCGTATCTGGCAATTATTCCCTGGCAGGATGTATTAGCGCTGGATAGCGCCGCGCGAATGAATATTCCGGGCACCGTTGAAGACAACTGGCGCTGGCAATTCGAATGGACGCAAGTGCCGGCAGGACTTGCGGAGCGCGTGCGCGCGGCATTAATTTTATACGGCCGGCTCCCTCGGTTTTAAAGCATCTATCCAGTTCTCCTTTAGAGAAAACACAATCTAATAACAGCGCTGGCATTGCCCCCTTTTTTACTGGAACGGCACCATAATTAAAACGCCGTTCGAGTCGATCATGGAGAGCCGCCAGCATGGAGCATCGTTACAATCCAAGAGTAGCCACCAATATTAAATTGTTAATCTATCGACGCGGGATTCCCATTGCGACCGGTTTTGTCCGCAATGTTAGCCGTTGCGGGCTGCTGATCGAAACCGAATTGCGCAATGTCAGCGTGCATGAGCGCCTCGAGGTAGAGCTACTTTCGCGCTTGATCCCGCCGGAGCAGCGGCTGCGTTTTAATACGCGCGTGGCGCATAAAGCCGCCCAGGGTTACGGACTCGAATTGGACGAGCTATCGGTAGCGGCGGACACCTTGAACTCGCTACTGGTGAGCGCAACCGCCAGTGCCCAAACGGACATCGGCGCATATTGTTTCTATTCGCGATAAGTTTCGCCGCAGCAATGGGGCGTCGAGGCTAGAAAAACTCGCTCGCTAAAGCTTACTACTGCTCGAACCGGCCGCTGCTTGCTAATATGGCCGCGTGTTTCGTTACGCAAAACTTTTCAACTGCGGTATTTGTGCGACTTTATTTATACCGACAACGCACAGACCATCGATCGCGACATACAATCTATCGGTCCTAATGCAATTGATGCCAAGGTCATCGGTACTAAAGTCATTGATACTGAAGCTATAGATATTCCTGTCGATACTGAAGGGTTGCTCCCTATCGATGCTGAAGAGCTATCTGACACTGAGGTTTTTCGATACCGTTTAAAAGGTCTGCACTGATGCAAACTTGCCGCTGGCATAGCGTGCCCGACATCGACGTTTTGCAAAACACGCTGTTGCAGCGTATCGATGAATGCGCTCGCGCCGCAATCGAGGCCCGGGGGGCGTTCCATATCGTGCTAGCTGGCGGGCGTACGCCGCAGGCGCTTTATACAAAACTCCACACCCTGGCTACAGACTGGTCTGCCTGGTCGATTTACTTCGGTGATGAACGCTGTCTACCGGTGGGCGACCGAGACCGCAACGATACAATGGCGCGCGCCGCGTGGCTCGATCACGTGCCTATTCCACGCGAACATATTTATGCAATTCCTGCTCAGCTCGGGCCCGTGGCTGGCGGCGAACGCTATGCGGCAACGCTGGCGGCTACATCCGATTTCGACTTGATCTTACTGGGGCTCGGCGAGGACGGGCACACCGCCAGTTTGTTTCCAGGCGATACCGCCGCGCTGCAAGCGAAGCGCTCGACAGTGGCCGTTCTGAATGCCCCCAAGCCACCGGTACAGCGCATTAGTATGAGCGCTGCGCGATTGAGCCGAACTCGCAGCGCTATGTTTATCGTAGTAGGCAACGACAAGCAGGCCGCGCTCCGGCGTTGGCGACGCGGCGAGAAATTGCCCGCCAGCTTGATAAATCCCGTCGACGGTGTCGACATTTACACCGATCTTCCGCTCGATTCCGCACCTGCCTGAATATCCGTTGGTGGCAGCGGTTGCCGCCGCAAGTTACTACCGTATAATCCGCGCTTTGCCCATGATTTTTCGCAAATAATCGATAACGAGGTTTTTATGCAGGCAACCAATCGGCAATGGTTATTGGCCAGCCGCCCGCAGGGTATGGTGCGAATCGAAAACTTTACGTTGCGCGAAGTACCGCGACCGAGCCCCAATCTGGCGGCGGGTGAAATCTTAGTGCGCAATTTGATGCTGAGCTTCGAGCCGGCGATGCGCGGTTGGCTGGACGATGTGCCGAGCTATTTTCCGCCGGTACAAATCGGCGATCCTATGCGCTCGTCGGCGATGGCCGAAGTCGTGTCATCCACCAATCCGCAATATCCGGTCGGTAGTCTGGTCATGGGTATGTTCGGCTGGCAGGAATACGCGCTCGGCAATTGCGCCGGCGATATGATGCCGCCAGTGCCGATTCCGACCGGCACGCCCTTATCGATTCCGCTCGGCAGTATGGGCGGCAGCAGCCTCACCGCGTATTTTGGCCTGCTTGATGTCGGCCAACCGCAACCGGGTGAAACCGTGGTTGTCTCCGGTGCGGCGGGCGCGGTCGGCTGCGTGGTCGCGCAGATCGCCAAGATTAAAGGATGCAGGGTTATTGGCATCGCCGGCGGTAGCGAAAAGTGCGCCTGGTTAAAAACCGACTGCGGTTTAGACGAAGTTATCGATTATAAAACCGAGGATGTCGCGCACCGTCTCGCCGAGCTCTGCCCACGAAGCATCGATGTATTCTTCGATAATGTCGGCGGCGCGACACTGGAGGCAGCCATTGAACAGATCGCCGAGCACGGGCGCATCGTTTTGTGCGGCGCGATCTCGACTTATAACGATGCCGAGTCGCAGCCCGGCCCGCGTAATTTAATGAATTTAATTATCCGCCGCGTACGTATGCAGGGGTTTATAACGGTGGATTATCTGGATCGCATGGGAGAGGCGCAGGCTGCGTTGATGGAGTGGGTCTTCGGCGGCCAAATCAAATACCGCGAGGATATTCAACACGGCTTTGAAAATATCCCGAAAACATTTTTGCGCCTATTCAGCGGCGACAATCAAGGTAAGCAACTGCTGCAAATTGCCGCGCCGACGGCGGCTTGAAAATAAGCATTCGCCACATCAAACGATGTAGCGAAAAAATATGTAGCGAATGCTTTTATCGGTTTAAACCCTGCGATTTAATTGTAGCGCTCGGCAAAGCTCGCGCGCTGATAAACCGGAATTGCATCGATCAGAACTCGTCCCGCCTCGTTCAGCATCGGATCGGGTTCTTTATCTTTCTTGGTTTTATCGGCAACAGCCGGCGCATCGCTATCGTCGTCCGTTGGCTCAGCCAGCTTGCCCAATGGTTTTTCGCCTTTTGCAACGCGGCGCTTATTTTCAAGGTCTAAACTTTTAGCTTTTTCCTCTGCCATTTCGCGTTTCCGCACTGCTTCGTTCAACGATAACTGCGTGTGTTTACGCATCTCCTCGGCCGTAGCCAGTTGCGCGCGCAGGAAAATAAAATCGGGGTCCGTTTTAACCCGCTCTTCGTGCTTTGCCAGCAGACTCGGCAATGCCTGTTGAATATCGAAGTATATTTTGTGCTGTACAGGAGCAATGCGATCCCACGGCATCGCTCTATCGAGCGCGCTCTCGCCGACTTCCTTCGGATCGTACAGCGAAGGGAAGGGCACATCCGGCAATACACCGCGGTGCTGCGTGCTTTCGCCGGAGATACGATAGAACTTCGATTGCGTTAACTTTAAAGCGCCATACTGCAAATCCATCAATTGCTGCACGGTGCCTTTGCCGAAGGTCTGATCGCCGAGAATGATGCCGCGCTGGTAATCTTGAATCGCGCCGGCAAAAATTTCCGACGCGGAGGCGCTTAATCGGTTGGTCATAACGGCCAGCGGACCGTCGTAATAGGGACCGCTACGCTGCTTGCCTTCAGGGAAAATACGCGCCGAGGACTCTCTGATCTGCACGGTTGGACCGGAGTCGATAAATAACCCGATTAGCGAGTTAGCTTCCTGCAGGGAGCCGCCGCCGTTTTCGCGTAAATCGATAATGACGCCGCTAACATCTTCCGCCATTAGTTCGGACAGCAATTTCTGGACATCGCGCGTGGTGCTTTTGAAATCGCTATCGCCGCGCCGCATCGCATCGAAGTCGACATAAAATGCCGGCACATTGATCACGCCAATTTTTACAGCGTGGCCATTTTGCGTCAAATTTAATATGCGTTTTTGCGCGCTTTGCTCCTCCAGCGTAACCTCATTGCGCACGATAGATATTAACTTGCGCTCGGCGTCGGATTTGGAAGCGGCGGGAATAACCTCCAAACGCACAGTGCTGCCTTTGGCACCGCGAATCAAATCTACAACATCGTCGAGCCGCCAGCCAACCACATCCTGCACTTCGCCGGTCTTGCCCTCGCCGACGCCGACGATGCGATCGGAAGCTTTCAATTCGCCTTGCTTATCGGCCGGCCCCGCCGGCACAAGACGGGCGACTTTGGTGTAGTCGTCATCCATTTGCAACACTGCGCCGATGCCTTCCAGCTTGAGGCTCATATTGATAGTGAAGTTTTCGGAGGTGCGCGGCGAAAAATAATTGGTGTGCGGATCGTACAAGCTGGTCAACGCATTCATGTAAATCTGGAATACGTCATCCGCGCTATATTGCTTGGCGCGGGCAATTTGACTGCGATAGCGCTTTTCCAGCAACTTCACTAAATCATCTGGCTTTTTACCGGCCAACCGTAAACCTAATACGGTGTTTTTCAAACGCAAGCGCCATAACTCATCGGCTTCGGCAGCGGTTTGCGGCCATTTTGGATTTTTATCGCGATCCAGGTTGAGCGATTCGTCCTTGGTAAAATCCATCGCCGCAATAGTTGCGGGCAGGGTTGCCACGGTTTTTTCCAAGCGCTGAATTAAACGCTGCTGGTAGAGACGAAAAATCACGAAGCCGGGCTCGAGATCGCCCTTGTGCAAACTATCGTCGAGGTTGTTGCGATACTTGGCAAAACTGTCGACATCGCTCTGCAACAAAAACAATCGCGAACCATCGAGGCTTTTTAAATAAGCGTCGAGCAATTGCGCGGAAAGTGCGTCGTTGAGAATTTGCTTGTTGTAGTGACGCGTTTCCAGATCGGCTACCACTTCGACAGCGGTTTTGCCCAATTGGGGCGTCCAGACTAGCGGTTTGTTGACCGCATCGCCCTTAGCCGCCGCCAGCGATCCGAATAAGCCAATGAGAAGAGTTAACGTGAGATGGACGAGGGGATTGCGGTTTAGAGTCACAGCGGGTTCTCGGCGATGGAGCATTATGAAAATCTTCGACACATTATACATGCCCATGGAGTCTTTGCCGCGGGCGGCTTTTGAACGCGGCGCTCGATCGCCGTTGAACATTTTCAAGGCAGCGCAACGGGCTTGTCCCATTTTTCAGCTGCTCGGGGGCCAACGGTTCAGACAAAGCCGCGCCGCCGTAGTTGCTCTAAAAATTGCCCACGATTAGAAAAAAAGCTTGCCGTATACCCATACGGCCATATAATGATAACCATTCTCATTGAGGGGTGGCGCCATCGTGGCCTTGGCATACCGACGACTAAATACGCGCTCCAACTTAAAGGGCGGTTTCGGGGCCGTATTAACGGTAGCCGTCCATGCAATTATTATTGCGCTATTGCTGCTAGCCCGTACGCATGTCACCTCCGAGGCATCTCCTTTAGTAGTAACGATTTTTTCCGAGGCGCCGCAGCAAAACCAACAACAACCCACCGATCATCGACCGGTACTTTCCAAGGATGCTTCCACCCTGCGGATACCACAACCGGAAATCCTGCTCGCGGATACAACCCCGTCAAATACTATCGCCGTCAGCACCAGCGCGCCGCTGAATAATGCGGTTGTCGCACCGCAGCCGGCGCCAACTCAACCGCGCTTCGATGCCGATTATTTAAAAAATCCGCTACCCCAGTATCCCCCGCTTTCGAAACGCATGCGCGAAGAGGGCATAGTGATGCTGCGCGTGTATGTGTTGCCTAGCGGCCAACCGGATACAGTGGAGCTGAAGCGCTCATCCGGTAGTGCGCGCCTGGACGAGTGCGCACTGCAGGTCGTGCGGCAATGGCGCTTTGTTCCGGCGCGCAGTGGCGGCATCGCGGTCGCGGCATGGGTGCTGGTGCCGATCGCTTTTAGTTTGACTGCTTAACTCAAATAGGCATGCACCAATGATGATAACTAGCTCTCCCGATGATGATGCAATTACACCAGGTTTCATAGCTGTGGGGGAGACCGCAACTCAGTCTTCGCAGAAGTTATCCTCGCAGGATTTGTTCCGCAACGGCAGTACCGTTTGCATCGAGCATCAAGGCGAGCATTACTGGTTGCGCTTGACGCGCGGCAATAAATTAATTTTGACCAAATAAGCTCGCTTCGGCAGCAATAAACAAATTCATCAACAATGGCCTCAAGCCGGCCGCCTACGATTTATCCCGTGTTAATCCCATGCTTAGCGGCGTTCAAATAGCCGCTTTTTTTATTCCAACGAACCGCTGCCGTGCGCCATTTAATCCGGCGCACGCTTCAACAGTGCCTCGATGCCATCGACCAGCCGATCGACGGTAAAAGCAAATAACGCGTTGTTATCCTGATCTCCCAAATACGGCATCAAATATTCAATTTCAGCGCGCGATTCCGCGGATAAATGCTGCAGTGCGGCGCTGGCATTTTCCTGCTCGAGACTCAGATTATAGGGATCGAGCGTCAGCTCGTTCACGATCGCGCCGAATACTACGCGAGAAATACATCTCAAACTGTCCATCAACAGGTAGCCGGATAAACCCGCCCGCCGCAGAGCCTGGATCAGCGGCACGGTCAACTCAAACCAGCCGGCCGGCGTTTGGCCGGGCCTTAGTTGTACAAGCTCTGCCGCATGTGGATACACCAGAATCCGATCGCGGATCGCATTCGCCCATAAGCGCAACACCTGGCGCCAGTCCTGTTCGGCGCGCGCGGCGGCCATATCGACCCCGGCCATTACGCGCTCGGAAATATTTAAGAAGAGGTCCTCCTGATTGTTGAAATAGCCATACAAAGCTGTAGGCGTAGTCCCCAATTCGGTGGCCAGGCGTTGCATGGTCAATTGCGACAGCGGCACGCTTTGCAGCAGCAGCAGCGCCGAATCGAGGATACGATCTTGAGAAAGTTGGGGCGGGCGGCCGCGAGGGCGCTTGACTACCGTTGACATGGTCTTCCCATTTACACGAATCTCCATTAAGATAACGTCATTATTTAATTATTTGGTGGCCGGTTAGCTTACTGGTCATCTTTATCGCATATGTATTGTAATAGCTACCGGCACCGAAAAACAATTTACCTCCAATGCAAACCTTTTCCTCGCGCGCCAGCCATGCAGTTTGACATTCGGTTGACACGCCACCTTTTCGCAACCTATATTTAATAACGGTTATTAATAATAGATGGCCATGCGCCTAGCGGCACCTCATTGCGCTGCTTCTTTGAGGGTAAACGCAGGGAACCAGTCCTTTACGGATTAAATTCCGTACAGCCGGATACTAAAAACAGCACCTACTGAACGCCAATAATCCCAACTACAAATGTAAGTGGAGGAGAGAACATATATGCGTCATTTTAAGTCCCAGAAGACTCTGATCGCTGCGAGCGTGGCCGCAACGATGTGGGTCGCGCCAGCGGTTTTCGCGGCGGAGACCGCATTGGAAGAGGTTATCGTCAGCGCCCGTAAGCGCGATGAAAACCTGCAGCAGGTTCCGACCGCGATCAACGTTATCACCGCGGACAGCTTACAGGACCGCCAAGTTTCCAATATCACAGACCTTGAGCGTATCTCGCCAAATATTACGATGACCGAAACCGGCGGTTCGCAAGCCGGCAGTTTACAGGTGTTCATGCGCGGTATCGGCAACGATAACGGCTTCGATCCCGGTGTCGGTCTCTATATCGACGATGTCTTTATTCAACGCACGTCGGGCGCCATGCTCGACCTCTACGATGTAGAACGCATCGAGGTACTTAAAGGCCCACAGGGTAATTTATACGGCCGCAACACCATCGGCGGCGCGATCAAATACATCACCAAGGAGCCCGATGAAACGGTAGCAGCGCAAATCGAAGGCAAGATCGGCAGCTACAATCTACGCCAGGTAAAAGCCTCGGTATCCGGCCCGTTGATCGATGGCTTGTTGTACGGCGGCGTGGGCGCGATGACCAAGCAACGCGACGCAATTCAGAAAAATACCTTCAATGGCGATAAATTGTGGGATGCCGACGTGCAGGGTTTTCGCGGCAATCTTAAATTCACGCCGCAAGATAATCTGACGATCAAGGCGGGGGCCGATTACACCCACGATAGTTCGGCACCGCGTATTCCAAAACTCGTCGGCGCCGATGAAGCTGCCCTCAATGCGGTCTATGCGGGCGCCAAAGGGTTTGGGTCTCTGCCGGCAAATGCGCCACCTCCAGATTATTCCGCGGCAAGCACCAGCCCAGACAAAGTCAGTTCCGAAGTCGACTTCAGCGATTATCGCATCTATACATTCACGGGTTACTTATCGCTGCAATACGAGCTGAACGACCAGTGGAGCTTTAAATCGGTAACGGCCGAACGCAAGGTTACGCAAACTTTCCAGGGTGAATTCGACGGCAGCGGTATTACTTATCTCTCGAATACGCAGCAATTTCACTCCGACGATTTGTCGCAGGAACTACAAGCGAACTTTACCGGCGAAGCATTGGATGCGGTTGCGGGTTTCTTCTATACCAGCGGTAGGGCTGATACTCCGTCGGTGGGTACCATTTCTCCTTACGCCATTTATATCGATCGATACACGGACAACTATAAATCATCGGCTGATTTAAAATCGTGGAGCCTGTACGGCAACATGGATTATGCCTTTGCCGATGCCTGGCATTTGTCGCTGGGTGCACGCCTGACCAACGACAAAAAAACTTTCGTCAATTTGTCCGATGTACTGTACTCCGTCAATGGCGACCCCAATGCGCTGGGAATCCCAGCATCTGGCCCGGTGAATTTTGGGCCCGAATCGACCAGCTGGCGTAATTTTTCACCGTCGGCAAAATTGGCTTACGATTTCAGCCAGGACACGATGGGGTACATGAGCTTTTCGACCGGCTTCAAAGCGGGCGGCTACAATCCCTTCCCAAATGGTTCACCCTCGATCACCTTCGACCCGGAAAAAGTTAAGACTTATGCACTGGGTCTGAAAACCACCTTGCTCGACGGTCGTCTGCGTTTCAACACCGAAGCCTTTTACAACGACTACATCGACAAGCAATTGCAATATTTGTACGTCAATAGCGATACCGGTACGTTAACCACGTTCTATACGAATGCGGGTAAGGTGACGACTCAAGGTATCGAAACAGAAGTCAGCTGGTTGACGCCGATCGAAGGTCTGCAGTTCGATATCAATATCGGCTATCTGAATGCCAATATCGACAAGTTTGACCGCCTCGTCACCAACACCACTTCGGTCGATGTGGCATCGCATACAGAATTGGGTTTCTCGCCGAACTGGACTGTGCAACCGCGCTTAAGCTACAGCTTATCAATCGCCGATGCGGGTGATTTGCTGTTATCGGCCGATGCTTCGTATCGCTCGCAATCGTATACCAATTCGCCGGTGGATACTTCCGATGCACTGAGCCGTCTGCAATCGCAGCCGGAGAACACCATTTACAACGCCAATATCGTCTTCAATACGGCGGATAAACATTGGCGCTTTGCGTTGGAAGGCAAAAACCTGTCGAACCGTCGAGTACTAACTAATACTTTTGACCTGGATTTGGGTATCGATCCAACCTCAAAATCGACGTTCGTGATGGGCTCTTACAACGATCCGCGCACCTGGGCGTTGTCGGCTGCCTATAAGTACTGATTTATAAGTGCAAATTTATGTGCATTTTAATCCACAAGCACTAATTTATAAGTAGTAGCTCGCAATGCTCGCTAGCCATTTTCATGGTTAGCGAGCACAATCGCGTTGCATATAATTTTAATTATGCTGCCACCAATTTCCACGAAAAGAACAAACGCGCGCAAACGACCAAACACGCGAAAATTCAGTTAATGTAATCTAGTACATAACAAGCTAAACACAGCAATGTAGTACGCCGAAAACGGTACAGAAGCAGCTTGCTGTCATATTGAAATTTAATTTCGATACACGAATTTTTTAACAAATTTTCAATTCTGTAGCATAGGCTTATCCAGCGAGGAAATCGGTATGACAATCGAGCAGAAGCTATTAATCGATGGGCAGTTGATAGACTCCGAACAGCGGCTCGATATTATCGATCCGGCGTTCGGCACGATTTATACGACAGTGCCACGCGCCTCCAAGATCGATGCCGATAACGCGATTGTCGCCGCCAAGACCGCGCACCCCGGTTGGGCCGCGCTGCCGCTCGACGAGCGCCGTGCACGCTTAACCTTATTCGCCGACATCGTCAAAGAACACGCCGACGAGTTGACTCGCAGCCTGGTGCGGGAGCAGGGCAAACCGCTGGCCGAAGCCAGCATGGAAATTGCGTTTGCCGAAATTTTTATCCGGCACTTCGCCCAGATCGAATTGCCGGTCGACGTAGTCCAGGATGACGACGATTTTCGCATCGAAGTACATCATAAGGCGCTGGGCGTGGTGGTCGGCATTACGCCATGGAATTTTCCTGTGCTGATCAGCTTGTTCAAAGTCGCGCCGGCATTATTGCTGGGCAATACGTTTATCTTGAAACCATCGCCAACCACACCGGTAACCGTATTAAAAATCGCCGCGCTAGCCAAAGATATTTTCCCGCGCGGTGTATTCAATGTGTTGGTGGATGCCAATGACCTCGGGGCCTATTTAAGCGCGCATGCCGATGTCGCGAAAATTTCCTTTACCGGCTCGACGGCCACCGGTAAAAAAATCATGCAGGGCGCCGCCTCGACCTTAAAGCGCTTGACGCTGGAGTTGGGCGGCAACGATGCCGGAATCATATTGGGCGATGTCGATGTCGCCAGCGTCGCGCAAAAGATTTTCGACAGTGCGTTCTTCAATTGCGGCCAGGTCTGCATCGCCATGAAGCGCGTGTATGCGCATGCCAGCATTTACGATGAGCTGTGCACGGCGCACTGGCCAACCTTGCCGATGCCGCCAAGGTCGGCAATGGTTTGACCGAAGACACGCAGATCGGCCCACTGCAAAATGCCATGCAGTTCGAAAAAGCGCAGCACTTTCTGCGGATCGCCGCGCAGGATGGCAAGATTATCGCCGGCGGTGCGGCGCTCGAAGGCCCCGGCTATTTTGTGCGGCCTACTATCGTGCGCGATATCGCCGACGGCAGCGAACTTGTCGATGTCGAACAGTTTGCGCCGATCCTGCCGATCATTAAATTTCACGATGTCGAAGAAGCAATAGCCAAGGCGAACGGCTTGTCCTACGGTTTGGGTGGTTCGGTGTGGTCGGGCGATCTCAACAAGGCTTACACTATCGCCAAGCGCATGGAAAGCGGCACTGTGTGGGTCAATCATCATCTGCATTTTGGTCCGCATATTCCATTCGCTGGAGCCAAAGAATCGGGTATCGGCGTGGAATTTTCGACCGAAGGTTTAAAAGAGTTTTCGCAGACCGCCGTCATCAGCATCGCAAAAAAATAACAGGGATCGACCATGTCAAATATTGAAGCAAGCATGCCGAGTGTTAAACCTAGTATACAGTTGTGCCGGCGGAACACGCTGGGCGACGCATTTCATCGCACCGCGCAGCGCTGCCGAGATAAAGTTGCGGTGATTTTTAACGAGCGCCGCTGGAGTTATCGCGAGTTGGATGCGGCGGTCAGCAATGTTGCTCACGCGCTGCTTGCGCAAGGCTGCGATAAAGGCGACCGCGTCGCCGCGTACGCGCGCAACTCGGATGCGTATGTAATTCTGATGCTCGGCTGCGTGCGTGCGGGTTTAGTACATGTGCCGATCAACTTCGGGCTGAGCGGCGACGAGCTGATTTATGTATTGCGGCAAGCCGGCGCCAAAGTATTGTTTCACGATGCGCTGGGACGCGATAACGTCGCGGCCATTGCCGACCAAGTCGAACTGCGGCAGATCGGTACTTTTAACGAAAGCAGTAAACTCGATGTGCTGACGTTGGCGCAGGGCGGCAATATTCTTCCTCCCAATATCGACCTCGACGGCGACGATCTGGCGCAAATCATTTACACCTCGGGTACCACGTCGCGCCCGAAGGGCGTGATGATGAGTCACAACTCGCTGCTCAACAACGAGCGCATTGCGATTCAATATCTGGGATTTTCGGAGCAGACTCGAGGTATTAGCGCGCTGCCGTTTTATCATGCGGTGTTGCACGTTAATTGCTTGCCGTACCTGTTGGCTGGCGCCACGCAAATCATCCTGGATCGCCCCGAGCCGATCGTTCTGCTCGAACTGATCGAGCGCGAAAAAATCAATTCGCTATTTGCGCCACCGACCGTACTGATCAAAATGCTGCGCGATGCCACTTTCGATAATTACGATCTGAGCAGCCTTACCCATATTTTATATGGCGCATCGATCATGCCGGCGGCTACGGTCGCCGAGTTAAGCGCGCGCCTACCGCACGCGGGCCTCTATAATATTTACGGCCAGACCGAAATCGGCCCGATCGCCACGGTGTTATTTCCGCACGAACACCGCGATCGCCCCACGAGTGCCGGTCGCCCGGTGCTCAATACCGATACGCGTATCGTCGATGAAGCGATGAATGATGTACCCGTTGGCGCGCGCGGCGAGATCGTGCATCGCTCGCCCTCGTTGTTACAGGGTTATTGGCAAAAGCCCGAGGAGACGGCGGAGGTTTTTGCCGGCGGCTGGTTTCATTCCGGCGATATGGGCTACATGGACGAGGAGGGGTATATCTATGTAGTCGACCGTATCAAAGATGTCATCAACACCGGCGGTGTGCTCGTATCGAGCCGCGAAGTCGAGGAGTGCTTGTATAAACACGATGCCATAGCGCAGGTCGCGGTGATCGGGCTTTCGCATCCCAAATGGGTCGAGGCTATCGCTGCCGTGGCGATGATCAAGGAAGGCAGCGCCGTTTTGGAAGAGGAGCTAATTGCGCACGCGCGTGCGCAGCTCGCATACTTTAAAGTGCCGAAGCGAATTGTCTTTGTAGAAGTGCTACCGACCAATCCCTCCGGAAAAATCTTGAAGCGCGAATTGCGCGATGAGTTAAAAGACTTATTTGCCGGCGACTTTTCTTAATGACGTACGTTGCTTAATAAATCTTATCCGTCGATAGCCGTAGGTCTATACCAAAATCGGGCAATAAAAAGGGGAGCAACGCTCCCCTAAATTTGTTCAACTTCTAAGATGCCCCTCTACCAGGAATAATGGCCCTCGACGCCGTACATGCGCGGCTCGTTGTAGACCGTGCCCGCAGTTTCGGTAACATCGACCAGCGGTGTACCACCGGTGATATAACGCTTATCGGTCAGGTTGGTCGCGTACGCCGAAGCCCCCCATTTGCTATCAACGCTTGCCCAAGTGAAGCGCGCGCTGAGATCTTGTTGATTGGATACATACGCACCCGAATTACAGCTACCGACGTCGAAACAGTTATCGACGTCAGTACGGTACGACCATTGTAAGCGTGGAATAAATTCGCCAAACTCGCTATGAATCGTGTACTGCGCGGCCACTAAATAAATTGCCTTCGGCAAGCGCGGGAGGTTTTCACCAGAGCGGTCGACCTTACAGGAGTCGACATTTAAGGTCAGCGATCTGATTTGCTGGCATTCTGCATTTGGTAAACTACCCGGCACCACGATGCGATTATCTTCGAACTTATCGATCTCGCCGTGGTTAAAGGTCAGGTTCAGGCTCAACTCCAGATTATCTATTGGAATAAACTGGCTTTCCATCTCGATACCAGCAATGCTTGATTTCGCAGCGTTGATCGGAATACCTGCGACCCGAGCCGTTTGCGGATCGGCCACGATGCTGGTCAACTGGCGATCTTGGTAGTCCAAATAAAACAGTGCGGTATTTAAGCGTATGCGACGATCCAACGCATCGAACTTAAAGCCTAGTTCGTAGTTGGTGACTTTTTCCGGTTTGTATTCGGGCATCCGTTGCGTAAAGGGGTCTAGTGCCTCGCCGAGACCACCAGAGAGGAAACCTCTGGAGATCGTGAAATATGTGCTGCCGGTCTCGATAAAACCCACATCTTGGAACGTGCGCTGGATACTCATCATCGGTGTCCAGGCCGAGTCATAGATTGTCTCTGATTGATGATTGATGTCGGGAATCGAGCCATCGGTGCTGGCTAGTACATTGTGTACATAGCCTGGACTTGGATTAAAGCTGCTCGGGCCATTAGGAAATATCGGAATCGACGAGCCGAGCAGGGAATTAATAGTCACCGCAGAGCCGTCATTGGTGTAATTAGCAATATTCGCATCGTCTACAATGCGAGTTAACTTACGCGACTCGCGCGTGTAGCGTAGACCTGCGGTCAGGGTCCATTGTTCGTCGAACTTCCAATCGGCTTGAGAGTAGATCGAGCCAGACCAGTTATTGGCTTTCAACGTAGTCAAGTTGTTCGTGTAAAAGGCGCGGTCAGCTTGATCGCCGAATGCGCCGCCATTACCCAATGCGGGAACCGCGTTAAAGAATGGTCCGCTGATGCCGGCCGATGCACCGGTCGGTGATTTTTCGGAAAAGCCGAAAACGCCGGCCACATAGTCGAGTTTTTCATCGAACGCGTTACCCGATAATTGCAGCTCCTGGCTGAATTGAATGGTGCTGCGTTTTTGCGTGCCCTCGCCGTAGTTGGTGCGATGTAGCAGGGGAATGTCCATCGCATCGAGATCGTTCGCTTCCGCGGCGCGAGTGCCGCGGAATGCTGTAACGCTTTTAAACGACATGTGATCATCAACATCCCAATCCACGGTCAAGCCACTGGTATAGCTCTCGGCAAAATAATGGTTCTGCGACAGATCATTGAGCACTTTGTCGATGCCAAGCGCGGCGTTGCGTTCGCAGCTCTGGGCAATTGATTGGCCAGTCGACGGTATAATGATATTTGCATCCTGCGCCTGCGATTGCCATCCCGCGCCTACCTGGCCCGGTACGACCTGACACTTCTGGCCGCGCGCGTTCTGATCGGTCTTAGCATAAAAATTGTTGAAATCGATTTGTATGTCGCTGGTCGGCGTTAATAGGAAGTGTGCCTGTGCTCCCTGGCGATCCTCATCGTCCAACGTGCTGATAGTATGACCATCGTTGGGATCCACATTTTTTACATAACCATCGCGCTTGGTACTAAATAGGGAGAACCTTGATTTTAATAAGTCCTCGACCAGCGGTACGTTGACGGTGATCTTGCCATCGAGGCGATTGTAGTCACCGACGCGGACATCGGCGCGGCCCTCGAATTTATCGGTAGGTTTATTGGTAGAGTAAATAATCGCGCCGCCGGTAGTATTTTTGCCGAACAGAGTACCCTGTGGGCCGCGCAATACTTCGACGCTGGCTACGTCGACGTTATCCATAATCGCGCCGTCGGGGCGCGACAGATAAATACCATCGAGATAAATACCGACACCGGAATCGTAGTTGACGCCGGTGTTACGTGCGCCGACCCCACGGATAAATATATTGCCCGCACCCGTGGTGCCATTGCCGCTGTATACATCGACATTGGGAACGACGGCGCGCAGATCGGCGGTGCTGTTAACACCTTGCGAGGCGAGTTGATCGCCCGTCATCGCAGTGATCGCGATAGGAGTTTCCTCAAGAGATTCTTGGCGTTTCCGCGCCGTAACGACCACCTCTTCGAGTACGGTGGCCGCATGTACCATCGGCGGAATAGTCCACATGGTTGCAGCGATACTGGTGACTAATAGCGACTTCTTGAAACGGGTGCATTGCATGGCTAGTTCCTCGATAATTTTTGTTTTTAATCTAAGGTCTAATTTGCAAACGACGTAATCGGTAACATTTATCGTTAGATGATAAAACGTATTATTGGGAGTCTCCTGTCGCCCGTAAAACCATAATTATTATCTTGCCTGGCAACTGCATTGCAGCTAACCAATCTATGCGACGTATCTACGGCAGGTCGCCGGTATTGACCCATACGGCGCTGCACGCAGAGTAACCCAAAGCGAGCATGAATTGAATACTTTTTACGCGCTAAATTTACCCTGCACTAATCATCAGCGTAGAAGAGTGGTGCGAGAGTGCAAGCCGATGAAATAAAAGCCCATCTTTAATTTCAAAGCCGGGCCCAATGAATACAACATGCAAAATTTGTAGCAAATGTTTCGCGCGCCAAAAGGCCGGCTAAAGCAGTTATAAATCAACGCATCGGACCAATCATGCGGCCCGGTAAAGCGCCGGTAAATGCACCATTTTCAAATGTCGGCACACCGTTCACCAACGTCAAGCGCATCGGCGCGGCATCGCGAGTCCAGCGCCAAAGATAGCCGCCCGCACCATCCGGCACATCGTACATTTTTTTCTTTTTACGGGTCTGAATCTCATTGATATTAAAAACCGCAATATCAGCGCGCTTGCCTATTTTCAATTCGCCGCGATCGTTGAGATTAAAATGCTTGGCCAACTTACCGGTTTGCACATGCACAGCTTCCTCCATGGTGAGCGCACCGAGCTGCTGCACATATTTGGTGAATAGCTCGATATTTTCGCCGCCGCCGCACAACATCTGACCGTGCGCCGGCGCATCGCTGATATTGCCGACGGTGAAAGGGTCCTTGAGCAGACGTACGATCATCTCTTCATCCAGATCGAATGGCGCCATCTGTACGGTCGACTGCAAACCGTTTTTAATCAACCATTCGGCCATCGCATCGGAGTGATGCACGCCCAACTGCCGCGCGTAATCGGCGAGCGTGATATCGACCGGCCCCACGCCGTTGTCGGAGTTGATCAGCAACAATGCCTGCGGATGCCGCATCGGCGCGTGCTCCCACACCTCGGTATCCCAGGACTTGCGCGCGCGTGCGCGCCAATCTGGATCCTTTAATAATTCGAGCTTTTTCGCTTCGTCTTCCAACAGCACGACTTCATGCCAAACGTAATCGTTCGATTGCGCAAATATCAGCGAGCGAATGATGCTAAGCGTGCTGGTCGGCGATACGTGTGCAAAACCGGTCCAGAAATCGAGACCTTCTTTTTTATAGCGCTCGTGCTGTTCGATCATCGGTCCTTGAATGAATTTTTGAAACATCAAGGTCGGCACGCCGGCCCATTGCACGCGCACGGGCTTACCGCGACAAAGACCCGCCACGCGCTCGGTGGCGGCGGGGCCGGTCATGCGCATAAACGTATCGACCACTACCTGCAACGACGTGCCCGGATAGCGCGCCAACACATCGATCAATGCGCTCAATTCCGCATCGTCGGCCAGCAGTGTCGGCACCGGGCGGTCGCTGCCATCGTGATCGTGCAGATTGGTGGACATACCCAACGCGCCGGCGGCCAGCGCCTCGTCGAGCATGCCGGCCATGCGCTGAATTTCCGCCGGCGTCGCCGCGCGCTCCCAGGCGGCCATGCCCATCGCCGCCAGGCGAATAGCGATATGGCCCACCAGCGCGGCAAAATTCACCGCAGTTTTTACTTTGCCGAGCGATTGCTTGTACTCGGGCCAACTGCGCCAGTCCCACGGCAGTTCCTTCAAAAACGGTTCGACCGGAATATCTTCAAAAAACGAGAAAATCTGCACCATTTCCAAACGTGCCTGCGCATCGTCGGAAACCGGGGCGGCGGAAAAGCCGCAATTGCCCATTACCGAAGACGTGACACCGTAGCCGGGCAGGGGGTCCATATCGGGCTGCCACCACATAGTGGCATCGAAGTGAGTATGGCTTTCGATAAAGCCCGGCGTCACATAGCAACCGGTCGCATCGAACACGCGCTCGGACGGCAGAGCCTGTAGACCTTTACCGAGCTCGGTAATTAAGCCGTCGCGCAGGCGGACATCGGCCGCAAAGGCCGGTGCGCCGGTACCATCGATTACCGTACCGCCGCGAATGAGTAAATCGGACATACGCTTATCCTCCTGCTGAATTCGGCTTTGCGCGAATGCAGCTTTTCGCGCTCGATTACAGGCTGGCCAAGGTTGTTTGCGCATAGCGCATTTCGGTCGTCGCCAACGGCTGTGATAAGATAGGCCGGCAATTAATACCAAATATTATTAATAATAATGCTGAATATAGAACTATTGGGTTTGCCATGTCAAAACTAAAATCTACAGAAGCGTCGACGTCCCCTCCAGCAACCGAGCGCGCGAAGCGGCCGCGCGGACGGCCACCGCGCCTTTCCGAACAGGCTATCATCGACAAGACGATGGAGTTATTGACCAGCCATTCCGCCGACGACATCAGTATGGCGATGGTGGCGGAGAGCCTGGCGATACCCACTATGTCGCTCTATAACTATTTCGCGAATCATGCGGCGCTCTTGAATGCGGTCAGCGACTACGCGTTTTCGCTATTTAAATTTCCGCGCTCGCAATTGCAAAAGCCCTGGCAGGAGGCGCTGCTCGCATGGCTATGGGCGCTGCAAGAACATTTCGATCGGCATCCGGTGGCGATTAAAATTGTCTCCGTCGAAGGGCAGGCCTCGCTGGCTTGGACCAAGGTCATGACGCCGGCGATGGAGGTACTGAAAGGCCTTGGCTTGAAAGATTCCGCACTGACCTTTGCCATCGCCTGGTTCACCAGCGAAACCATTGGTCTGATGATGATCGAAAGCTCGGCGCATCCATCGCGCCAGGTATATGCGCAACGCGAAGTATTTCCGGGGTTGAACGGCGATGCGCAGGCAGACCACCTATTGCTAAAGAAACACATCGGCAAAATTCGCCGCGACGACATCTTGAATTTTGGTTTTCGCTCGGCGATTCGCGCGCTTGAGCAGCTAATTCCCGCTAAAGAATAAAGCCCCATCTTCATCCATCCACCCGCCTTGGAAGCGGTGGATGGATGACATTCGCTCAAGGCGATTGTTTGGCAGGGTTTTGTTTAACCGGCTTTTTGGTTAACGCATCGAGTTGTTGCTGGTCTATCTCCTCGAACATACCGAGCCCGCAAGAGGCGCCCTGCGTACCGCCGCCGCCCATTCTATTGAGCACCGTAATAATATCGACATTGCACAATTTGCTTTCCGACGTGCGATACATAAAGCTGTCGGCGACGGCCAAACCGCTGCAGGGGTAGGCCAGATGGTTTTTGTAATTTCTGTTGCCGGTGGTATAAAACAATACGTTCTGATCGTCCAATACCTTGGTCTGTTTAATCGAGCGTATCGAGATACAGCGCTCTGCTTTCTCCGCGGCGGCTGCAGTGCTCACGGTCTTGTCGTCTGCGTAAGCACCGTAATTCAAACCGAACAGCAGTAGCGCGCACAGTATTGTTCTGGCCAGCGGCGGGGTTGGGCCGGCGTGTCGAGTTATTTGGTTACTGGCAATCATGGCATTCGCTCCTCAATGCTACGCATAGGCATCGCTGGGCTGCATTCTTACGCCCAAGCAACGAATCTGTAAAGAAGCGCGTAATGCTCCGCCTGGCGTGTGACGTTTTGATCGCTGCGCAGCATTTTGATTGATACTCAGCCGGTCGATTAACGCGCAGCCAGCTGATGAATAGTTATCTTGCGCGCCGCAGGCTATATTAAGTTAAATCGCGCCAGCGCCCGCGATCTAAATATGTCGACTTTAAATTGCCTGCAACGCTAATCAAGGAATTGCAACCATGTCTCTGAACGGCAAAAAAAATGCGATCACGCTGCGCTTTCTGGCCGAGCCCAGCGAGGTCAATTTCGGCGGCAAAGTGCATGGCGGCACCGTGATGAAATGGATCGACCAAGCCGGTTATGCCTGTGCGGTGGCATGGAGCGGACAATACTGCGTGACGGTTTACGTAGGCGGCATTCGCTTTATTCAGCCCATCGTGATCGGGCATCTAGTCGAGGTGCAGGCGCGGCTTATCTACACTGGCAGGACCAGCATGCATATCGCTGTCGACGTGTGGGCCGGCGATCCGAAAGAATCGCAGCCGCGTAAAACCACACACTGCATCATCGTATTTGTCGCGGTTGCGCCGGACGGCAAACCCGTGCCGGTACCCGCTTGGAATTCGGAGACCGAAGAGGACAAAGCGCTGGAGGATTACGCGCGCAAACTAATGGGTTTACGCAACGGCATCGAAGAGGAGATGAATCGCTACTTTACGCCATAGCTCGAATCAATAGCTGACCTCATTGCCATCGCCGTGCGAGCGTTGCAATTGGTGCTGTAACGCAGCGACTTGTTGCCGTAGCGCATCGATTTCATCGAGCAGATCCATCGATAGGGCAAGGCCAGGCAAATTCAACTCTAAATCCTGACGCAAGCGCTGCGCGCGATTCAAACGCAGCAGCGCCTCACCGGCAAATAACCAGCGCTTGTTGGCATCGGTATCGGCAGGTTTAACGACGCCGTACTCTACCATCTCGACGATAATTTCGGCATGCACGCCACAGCGCTGACAAACCTCGCTCAATGTGAACAACGCGCTGCCGTATTGAGTATCTACCGTATTAATGATGACGTCGGCCATATTTCGCACCTCTTTTTTGCAGTTTTGCAAACTGGGCAACCGTTAAACAATCTGTCGCGACAAATCCAACTTTCTGAAACTAATGCTGCGGCATTTCCGCGCGTGGATTAAACTCGATTTCCTGCTCGGCCAGTTGCCGGTATAGCGCCTCGGCCGCTTCGGTATGCCGTTTCGGCAACGCCACTTTTAATATCACGAGTTGATCGCCTGCCGCATCGCCCGCCAGACCCCGCCCCTTGAGACGCAATTTATCGCCGCTGCTGGAGCCCTGCGGAATTTTCAAATTGACATTGCCATCGAGTGTAGGCACGGACAATGTCGCACCCAGCGCCGCCTCCGGGGCCGAGACCGGCAGAGTCAGAATGATGTTTTTACCGTCGACGCTGAAATAGGGGTGCGGCGCGAACTCGACCTCCAAAAATAAATCGCCGGCCGGCGCGCCGCCGATACCGGTACCGCCTTGACCGGCCAGACGAATGCGCTGACCCGCGGATACACCGGCGGGAATTTTTACATTCAAAGTTTTTTCGCGCGTTATCGTCCGGCCGTATTCGTCGGTCTCGGGAATGCTCAGCTTAATCTGCCGCTGTATGCCTTTATGTGCCTCTTCCAAAAACAAGGAAATTCTATGCTGTAAATCCGCTCCGCGGCGGCTAAAGCCGCGCGGCTCGTTATCCGCCGCATAACCTCTGGATGCGGCGCCGGCCGCACCAAAAATCGATTCGAAGAAATCGCTGAAGTGCTGCGAATCGGCACCGGTATAACCACCGCCTGAAAACCCTGCCGCCGATTGCCAGCCGGGCGGCGGCTGAAAATCGCCGTCGGGGCCGGCCGTGCCAAACTTACGCAGCTGATCGTACTCCGCGCGCTTTTCCGGGTCCTTCAATACTTCGTAGGCTTCGCCGAGTTCCTTGAACTTGTCCTCGGAGTTTTTAGCTTTATTTACATCGGGATGATATTTTCTGGCGAGCTTGCGGTAGCTGGTTTTGATTTCGGCGGCGCTGGCGGTATCGTCGACGCCCAAAATGCCGTAGTAATCTTTAAATTCCATAAACTCGCTCACTCCGCTCGAGCCGGTGAATACCGATCTCATCGAATAGGTTACGATTTATAAAGCGCCGCGCCGCCAAGCACCGCGTTGAGCGAAGCGGCATGCGAATCGCCAATATCGTGCGCTAATTTGCCGACGTTGTGAACAGCCTTTGGTTCGCTAAATAACCGATAACCTATTTAAACCGCGCAGTGTTGATTATTCCCGGCATTCGCGGGATAGTGCAACGCATTGATTGATAGTGCAACGCATTGATTAGTAGTACAACGCATTGATTGATAATGCAACGCGCTAGTTAATAGGACAGCGCGTTATTACGGATGCCATCGCTCCAGGGCTGGAGTTTAGCCGCTGTCGCCTAGATCCGACCGGCTTTAGCGCCAGTACTCATGCCTCGTTTCGGCTTTCGGAGTTCCTTGATGGAAAAATTAGTTTATTTACTCAACAACCATACTAAGACACCCGAGAGCTTTTCCGAGATTGCACTCGACAACCTGGCCGACAAACTCAAGCGTTGCGGTGCCTACCACATCACCATCAACGTGGCCGATCTCAACGAGGTTGTAACCAGCTCGGCACCGGGGCGTATTTTCGGCGCCGCCTGGCAATCGCTCGATGCGGTCGTCAGCTTCTGGCTCGACAACCTGGATCAACGGCGAAAAATCGAGCTATTGCTTAGCACCTTGTGCGAACATTTCGATGGTTACCTCGTAACCGAATCGATCGTACAAAATTTCGCGCGCGAGTGGCCGCCGAAAGCGCGCCGGCCTGGCGTCACGCAATTTACCGCGCTGGCCAAACCGGCCGACGTCAGCGAGGACGATTTTTATCACAATTGGCAGATTAAACATTCGGCCGGCTCTTTCGATCTGCATCCGCGCCGCTGGTCGTATGTGCGCAACGCTATCGCGCGGCCGCTGACAAACGCGGCTCCGGCTTATCGCGCGCTGGTGCTGGAGCACTTTCGCGAGTTGGCGGATTTTACCGACGACAGCCGCTATTTCGGCACGCCCCAGGCCGTCGAAGCAATGTTCGCGGAATTGCCGGGCTATTGCGATGTCGGCAGCATGATCACCGGGCCGATGAGCGAATATATATTCGACTGAAGCGCCGACCCGATTAAGCACCGAGCGCGCGATAACGGCAGCGCGCCGCGCGACCACGTAACGTTATTTATACTACGGACCAACTCATGAACGACACCTCGGAACCCAAAAAATCGGCGTTGAGCCGCTCCTTCAACGAGGGCGATAAAACGCTGCAGATAGAAATTTATGCCGATGGCAAAGGCGGCTGGCTACTCGAGTTAATCGATGCACACGCCAATACGACGCAATGGGAGGACGCGTTTAAAACCGAACAAGATGCACTCGACGAAGCACTGGAAGCCATCCGGGAGGAGGGCATCGATGTGTTTATCGGCCCGGTGGGCGGCTACGGTATTTAATCGCCGGGCCGCCAGCGGGCATTGCCTGTAACTGTGGGCCGCGACAAAGCATCGGCAATGCAGCGCACTGTATTTTATTAAAAAAAGATAATGCGTAATCCGGCCCGCTTTTGCGCCGCGCCGCAACAACTGTCATATAATCGCCATCTCGCAGTAATAAACGCCTCGCGCCCATTCGGCTATCATGCAAAAATTCACTTGGCAGTACTGGAAAGAACTCGGGCTTATCGCCTGTTGTTATCTATTGGCGCTGCTGCCGCCATTTATCGTCGAATGGCTGAACGACTACAGCGGTGTCTATTGGTTATACGATAGTCGCGATGCTTACGGCATCGATACCACCCTGATCATCATGTTATTTGCCGTTGGCCTGGCTTGCCTGACGCAGTATCTCGGCCGTTGGCAGCGCGCCGGCTTTACCCTGATTATCGCGCTGCTGGTACTTTTGGGCGTTATCGCCACCGCTCATGTCGTACTATACGGCGCGCCGATTTCGGTGGGCGCGATCGATGCCTTGCTCGGCACCGATATGCACGAGGCGCTCGAATATCTCAGCTTTCAATGGAGCGGTAAACTGGCGCTCACCGCTGTCGGTTACGCAGCGCTGTTGCTTGTAAGCATCGGCTGGGCGCGCCGCCAATTGTGCGTCGATGAACAGTTTTTCGCGGTGCATGGCATCGCTTGGCCGCTGGTCATCGTGCTGGTGCTCGTTACTTATCAACATCCAGCGGTGGCGGTGCAAAATAAAACCACCGTCGCGCAATGGCAGTTCTGGGCGCGGGTGCACAATCTCAACAACCAAGTACCCAGCCTGCGTATTATCCGCAACATCGGCGAATGGTTTACCTATCGCGAATGGCTGCAGGCCAGTCAGGCGCAGCGCTCGACTTACAGTTTTCACGCCACGCTCGCCACCGATACACCGCGGACTTTGGTCGTGGTGCTGGGCGAGTCGCTGCGCCGCAGCAACCTCAGCCTATATGGTTACGATAAGGCAACCACGCCGCAGCTCGATGCGCGCCGCGCGCAGATGTTGATATTTAATCGGGCGGTCGCTCCCGCCAACCAAACGGTGCCCAGCGTCACCATGATGCTGACGCAGGCCACCGTGGACGATCCCGATAAGTTTCTATCGCAGCCGTCGATTCTCAGCGCTGCGAAGGAAGCGGGCTACCACACCTATTGGTTGTCGAATCAGGGCAGAGTGGGACAGTTCGATTCAAAAATTTCGCTGGTTGCGCACGATGCGGATACCACTGTCTACACCAATACCGAATTTTACGGGAGCATCACCGACGATAAACTGCTGCATCCGCTGGAGATCGCGCTGCAGGATCCGCATCCGTATAAACTTATTGTGTTGCACCTGCAGGGCAGCCACCAAAGTTACGAAAATCGCTATCCGGCGGCGGCCGCATTATTCAGCGCCAATCAGTATCCGCGCAGCAAACTGACCGCCAAGCAAAATGCCGTGCTGGCGCAATACGACAACAGCGTGCGCTATACCGACACGGTGCTGGGCAATGTTCTTACGCAACTGGAGAAACAGCCCAACAGTATGCTGGTTTTTGTCAGCGATCACGGCGAACGCTTTTACGAGAATGGTATCGACACCGCCGGTCATGGTTACTCTAAACCGACCAAGCGCGAATACGAGGTGCCTTACCTAATCTGGTGCAACGGCGGTTGCGCGCCGCAGTGGCGAGAAGCCGCGGAACAGCACCGAGACCTCGCCTTCAGTACGCAGAATTTATTTTATACCTGCGCTAATCTGCTGGGTTTGCAACTGAACGACTATCGCGCGGCGGACGATGTGCTCAGTTTGCAATATCGCCCGCAAGCGCCACAGGTCATCGCCACCGAGCGCAAAGTGCTCGACTATGCGGCGCTGCCTTAACCACCCTGACAAATGAATTCCGTGCCAGGCGCCACCTGCTTCGGTTTTTAAAAGACCCTCATGCCCTTGAACTCCTCTGCGCGACGACAGGGTCGCGCAGATTCTCGTTGAGGTTTCTCAGGTAGATTCACGCGCGGCATCGTCGGGCCTTTGAAAAACCGAGGCAGGTGGCGCATTAAGTTCCTCTGCCAAACTCTATGGAGCACGGCGATTGTCCCAAAGCTTGTAGGTCGGACTTCAGTCCGACAATACACTCGCAGCAACAATGAAATTTCGATGAAAAACGTTATCCCGCGTCGGACTGAAGTCCGACCTACATTGCTTATCTTTTTGCCGTCGCTATGGACCGCTGCAATCTGGCGCCGACCGGGCCAGCTCTTTTCAGTGCCTGGACTGGTGGCGGACTCGAATTACGCTGCGGAATCTCAGCGAGAATCTGCGCGACCTTGTTGTCGCGCAGAGGAGCTCACGGCCACGACAGGTGATGAAAAGAGCTGGCCCGGTCGGCGCGGACGACGGCGCTCGCGCAATTATGACCCTCAAGCGTTGCCTGCTTCGGTTTTCAGGGATGCGCTTTCTCACACATTTTTTCCTCGTCTCAGCCGCGCTCGCTAATTTTGAGAAGGGCTCTACGCTCATTTTGTTAGTGGTTCCAAGCCTGCAAATACTTTCTGCCGCCCATGTTGTGGCATACAATCGCCACCCCGCGGCAATAGGCCATGGCTGCGGCAACAGAAAAAGGCAGAGTACTAACCATGACGGCGGTTTACGCGGGGCTCGATTTCGGCACTACCAATAGTTTGCTCGGCGTGTGGGACGGCGGCGCGCCCACCTCGCTCAAGCTTGAGGGCGACAATAATTTCATTCCCTCCTGCATGTATACGCCAAAACAAACCGTCGACGTTCTCACACCCAACGAAAGCGAAGTACAGCGCAGAGTGGCGGCGCTCCGCCGCGAGCGCGACACGGCCATTGATCCGAGCGCCGACGAAGAGCTGACCGCGCGGATGCGCGCCACTCTATTGCGCGAATTACATGCTGCGGAAACCGCGCGCTTGCAGGAGCAAACCCTGGATCGGGCACTGCGCGGCGCGCAGGAAGTTTATTTCGGCGAACAGGCGCTGGAAAAACATATCGAGGATCCACTGCTCGGTTTTTTCACCAAATCGCCCAAACCTTTTTTCGGCTCAAAACTGGAAAAAAGCCGCCTGGATATCTTCGCCGAAATCACTAGGCGCATGCTTTACAACATCAAAAGCATCGGCGAGCGCCAACTGCAAACGTCGATCGATAAAATCGTGATCGGCCGCCCGGTTAATTTCAACGGTCTGCAGGGCGAGGCGGGCAATCGACAAGCGCTGACACTGCTCGAACTGGCCGCGCGCGCCGCCGGTTTTAACGATATCGAGTTTCTCTACGAGCCGGTGGCGGCCGCGCTGGATTACGAGCGGCAATTGACCCGCGATATCAATTTACTGGTGCTCGATGTCGGCGGCGGCACGACGGACTGCGCCCTGATCAAAGTCGGGCCGAGCTGTCGCGAGCGCTTCGATCGCAGCGGCGATATTTTGGGTATCTCGGGCGTGCGCGTCGGCGGGATGGACCTGGATATGCAACTGGCGTTGCACAGTATATTTCCGGCGTTCGGCAAAGGCACTCATCTGAAATCCGGTCTGCCGGTACCGAGCGCATTATTCTTTCAAGCGGCGGCTATTAACGATGTTAACTATCAACGCGATTTCGCCAGCGGCAATACGCTGCGCTCGATTCAGCAACTGCTCAGAGATGCCGTCGAGCCGGACAAACTAACGCGCCTGCTGACGCTGCAAACGGAAAAATTGACCTACCGCTTAAATCGCAGCGCCGAGTTGGCAAAAATACAACTTTCGGAGCACGAGCAAACGAATATCGCACTGCCGTATATCGAGGCCGATCTCGAGTTGCCGATATCGAGGGCCGACCTTGCCGCAGCGGTTGAAAAAACACTGCAGCACTTTTGCGCGTTGATGGATGAAGCGGTCGCGCAGGCCGGTATCGCGCCGGATGCAATTTATGTGACCGGCGGCACCGCCAAATCGCCGTTGGTTTACAACTTTGTACGCGCGCGCTATCCGGATGCCGACATTATCACCGGCGATTTATTCGGCGGCGTGGTCGCCGGCTTAACCACCTGGGCCGCGCGGGTTTATTGCTGAGCGCTGAGCACAAACCGCTACGCGCAGGCCGCTGAGCGCGCGCGGCGATTAGCTATTCAAGATAGCGGCTTTCTGCTGCTCGAACTCCGCTTCGGTGAGAACGCCCTTATCCCGCAGGGCCGCGAGCCGCTCTAGCCTGGAAATACGATCGTCGCCGGTTGGAGTCGATGCGGGAGCCTGCTGCGAGCGACGGCGCGCCTCGATGGCGTCGCGCACGCGATTGGTAAACGGCACCACGGTTTTTTTCCAGACATTGGCGATCACGCGCTCGCGTGCGCCGTCCTCGATTTTTATGCTGCCGAACAAGATGGCCGTTTCGCCGCTAATCGCATTGATTTTATCGAGATCGATGGTGGCTTGTTTGAGGCCGTAAATCATGCCCTTGTCGAGAAAAATAATACGCCGATCGGTCAGCGCGATCAGCCAGGTGTTGTTGTCCATCAAGCCCGACGTGAACGCCAAAACCTGCTCGGTATCGGCAAGTATTTTCGGTAGATGAAACAATTCGCGCTTGGTGAAAAACTGGAAATCGCCCATTTCCTTGCCGATGCGATCGTATTCGCCGCACAATTCCGCCCGTGTCGCATTTTTAAAATCGAATGCCATCGCGCTGCTCCTGCTTATGGATCTTAATGCGGCGCACTGAGTAGTTCGCCACAGTTCTCGAGGCTATTGTTTTAGCTCTCAGCCAAACGTGCGCGCAGCCAGCTACCCACGGCAGCGATTTCCGGCAGGCACACCGAATGCGCCATCGAATAGGTATGCCATTCGATGGCAAAGTCGTACTGTTGCAGGGTATCGCGCGCCAGTTCGCCCAGGCGCAGCGGCAACACATCGTCGGCACTGCCATGCGCGGCAAAAATTGGCGCGCGACGATTCGCCGCGCTCAAATTTTCGGTGAGCAAATTTTCGGAAGGAATGTAAGCGGATAGCGCGATGATGCCGGCCAGCGCATCGGGATGCGTAAGACCTGCGGTATATGCCATTGCGCCGCCTTGCGAAAAACCCGCCAGTACGATTTGCCGCGTCGGCACACCGCGCGCATTCTCGCGCTCGATCAACGCTCGAATGGATCGGCACGAAGCGAGGATGCCGGCCTCGTCGGCGCGCCGATTATTATCGGCATCCAGCGCCTCGATATCGTACCAGGCGCGCATCACATAGCCGTTGTTCACCGTGACGGGAATACGCGGCGCGTGCGGAAAAAGAAAGCGCACGGCAATGTCCTTCGGCAGGCCCAATTCGGGAACGATCGAGACGAAATCGTTGCCGTCGGCGCCCAGGCCATGCAACCAAATCACCGAAAATGTTGGATTGGGGGCAGTTTCTATTTCGATGGCCGGCAGAAGCTCGCTCATCTTGAATCCTCTTACATCGCGATGCATTAGGCGATTCTATAACAAGCTAGCAGCGCGCCGCAGTTTTGTTGTTGCTGCTGCCGCGTCTATCTTAGCGACACGCGCTTCCTCGAAACTGTCTTTTAACGCGCGAGGCGAGCACAATTGTCGCAATTGTCCGCATTATCGCCACCGAGGAGATCGACATGGCCGCCTGGTTCGCGCTCGCCGCACCGTATTTACCCGATATTATTCAGCTGGCATTGCCGCTCTTCACGCGCGCTAAAGCGCAGGAAAAGATTCCGGACATCGTCGTGCAGCAAATTACCGAGCTACAGAACGCCGCCACGCAAAATGCCGATTCGATAAAACTGTTGGCCACCGAAATGCAAAAAACCATCGAGGCCCTACAGGTCGGCGCGACATCGCTCGAACAAAGGCTACAGCGCGCGCAATTATTGACAGTGGTCGCCGGCACGATCGCCGTGCTGGCATTCGTCATCGCGCTCTACGCGCTTAATCCGCGTTGACCATCGCATGCCCGTCATCGGCGGCGACACTGCCTTTACTGACGCTTTCACCATCGCGGCGGCGCAGCGTCCAAAACGATAGCGACGAAATAATCGTCAGCACACCCAGCGTAATAAAGGCGTGGTGGAGCGCATTAGCCACCTGCAGATGATCGGTCTGCGGCAGATCGCCTAGATACCAGCCGGTGATCAATGAACCGCAGGCCAAACCAAAGCTCATCGACAGTTGTTGCAGCGAACTGGCAATGGTGCTGGCCATACTGGTATCGCCGGCCTCGATATCCGCATAGGCCATCGAATTCATGCTGGAAAATTGCAACGAATTGAAGAACCCCAGGGTCAAACTCAACGCAACGATCGCCGCAATCGGCGTACCGCTATCGACCATGCTAAACAGATTGATGACGATGCCGATCAGCACGGTATTGACGATCAATACCTGGCGATACCCAAAGCGCCGCAACACATGCGTCGAAATCACTTTCATGCCCATCGCCGCGATGGCGGAAGGCATCATCAATAAACCCGATTGCCACGCCGGCAAACCTAAACCGAGCTGGTATAACAGCGGCAATAAAAACGGCAAGCCACCGATGCCGAGGCGCGTGATAAAACCGCCGACCACCGAAACGCGAAACGTACGCAGACGAAATAAAGCGAGCCGCAGCAACGGGTAGGGGACTTCCAGCGCATGCCACGCATAGGCGGCCAATAAACTAATCGCCAACACAAACAGCACCGCTGCCGACGTCGCATCGATATGATGTTCGCCGAATATTTCCAGCAGCCACGATAGCAGCGCAGTGCCGGAGGCGAATAAAACGAGGCCGATTAGATCCAGCTCGCGCGACTCGGCGCCGCGATAATCCGGCATGTAACGATGAATCAGGAAGAGTGCCAGTAATCCCATCGGCACATTCACGAAGAAAATTTCGCGCCACGATAACCAGTGCACGATCAAGCCGCCAACCGTCGGACCCAGGAGCGGCCCGATCAAGGCGGGAATGATCACGAAATTCATCGCCGCCAATAATTCATCCTTGGGGAAAGTGCGAATCACCGTCAAGCGACCGACCGGCATCATCATCGCCGCGCCGATGCCCTGCAGAATCCGCGACGCAACCAGCATCGGCGCGCTGAGCGCCAATCCGCATAATATGGAGGCCACCGTAAACATAGCGACCGCAGCGGCAAACACGCGCCGCGTGCCGAAGCGATCGGCCATCCAGCCGCTGACCGGAATAAACACCGCCAGGCTCACTATGTAGCTCGTCACCACCGCTTTCAAACTCAATGGCGTAACGTGCAAGCTTGCCGCCATCGACGGAATCGCCGTGTTGACGATCGTCGAATCGAGCTGCTCCATAAATAGCGCCGAGGCAACTACCCATGGCAAATAGCGCTTAACCGTTGAATTATCCATCTGCAAAGTAAGGCGGCCTTACGATTGGTTATGCACCAGATCATAACATCGCAATAGGCGGCCGATTAAGCAAACTATTCGCAAGCTAGCAACTGTGGGTCGCAAGCAACAAACTATGAGGCGCAAGCAACAAGCGCTGCGAAAGCCGCTAGAGGGATTATTGATTTATTAGGGATGAGCAGATAAAAAAAGCCGGCACGTTCAACGCGCCGGCCTTGAGGGAGTCACAATTAATGCTTCGTTGAATCCTTCAAGGTTTCCTTGGCATTGCCGACCGCTTTTTGAGTTTTGCCCTCGATCTGTTTGCCCAGACCTTTAGCCTGCTGCTTTTCGCTGCCGATCGCTTCGCCAACTTTGCGTTGCACCTTGCCGGCCGCATCTTTTACCGTACCTTGCACTTGATCTTTGTTCATCATGAAATTCCTTTCGGTAGTTGACGATACATCGATTGATAGTGCACCAATCGATACTGGAACAATTAATAGTGGAACAATGGAGAACTACTTATTTCGGCTTGATGACGATTTCGCTTTTAACGGCGGTTACGCCCTCGGTACCGCGAGCAATGGCGACCGCTTTATCAGCTTCCGCCTGCGATGGCGCACTACCGCTCAACCAAACGACACCGGCATTGTCGGTATCGACCTTGAGCTGCGTGGTACTGGCAAAATGCTCCGCGGCCAGCTTGGTTTTGATTTTGGTGGTGATCACCGAATCCTTGACCATGGTAGAGGCACTGTCGCCTTCGGCGCTATAGACCATCACCGGCGCGAATAACAAACTCACTACTAAACAGGCTGTCGAAAATTTAGCTTTCATATGACTATCTCCTTAATCGGTGCCGCTAGCGTCGCGCCGATTGCATGGTTAAGTCTGTGCGGCGACGTACATAGTTACGTTGAAAAGCACAGACATTTACTTCTTAATAAACCGCTCAATGAACTGCTCAACAAATTGCCTGGCTATCCATTACTCGGGCGCTTGTTACCTGGCATCCATTACTCAACACTTTGCTACTGAATACTTTTCGCCTGAACACTTTGCTCCTGAAAACGGCTACTGAACCACTTGCACCGATTTCGCTATCAGTATCGAGCGCTCGCTGTTGCGATCGACCTTGCCCAAAATGCGCACGCGCGAATCGGGAGCAAATTTTATTTTGCCCAGAATATCCGCATCGACGGTCACGTTAATCTGACCGCTGCCATCGCGCAGCAACAGATGTTCGCGATCGACCTGTTGCACCACTTCGCCGGTGACGACAACCTCCGTCCCATCGGCGGCAGCCGTCGCTCCAGCGATAGTAATGTTGGATGTAGTATGCGAAGCACAACCTGCCAGCAATACGCTCGATACTAGCAATACGCCCGATAAAAGTGCCGCGGCGAAAACCCGTAGCGATTTATCGATCTTGAATACCTTCATGATATTTACCTCTTCGTTCTATCCGTTTTGGATATACGCCGTTGGGGATACACGTCTCAAAATTATCGTTCGCGACCACCACGGTCTGTACGGTAGCGCCCGAAGAGTTCTGGTTATTCGTAGCGGGCCATGTCGTCCAGATAAAATATAAGAATATCTATTAAAATGATTGATAACCATAAATATATGCCATACACTAATAAAAATCGGCACTTTTAATCAACATTAAGTTAACTTCTTAAAATATTGTAATTGTTAAATATTAATCAAATATCTTATCGTGCCATCAACTTCTAAATAGATATTTAGCTTATGGCTCTAACAGCATGAAAAATAAGGTCTCTGACAGCATCGAAAAACAGCCGGCGCGCGGCTCCGGCCGGCCGCTAAAAACTTCGCAGCAGGCGATCATCGCCTGCGCCATCGAAATACTGGAAAAAGAACCCGGCGCCGGGGTCTCGCTCAACCGCATCGCTAAAACCATGAACATTTCGCCGATGTCGATCTACAACTATTTCGCCAGCCGCGACAAATTGTTGCAGGCGCTATCGAGCCATTTATTGGCCGAGCTGCAATTGCCAACCGATGTCGATGCACCGTGGCAGCAGCGCATCGTCGGCTGGGCCGTTGCGGTGCGCGCGCACTTCAAACGCATTCCCTATCTGATCGAGCTGCTGGTGTGGGAGGGCAATATGTCGACCGCATGGCTACGACACTGGTTAATGATCAACGATGTATTGCGCAGCGCCGGTCTGCGCGACGATGCATTGACGCAGACCACGCTGTGGGTCACGCAGACGATCATGAGCGCGATCCACACCGAACTGCTGGCGCTGAGCGCGCCGACCGCCAGCGACAACGATCTGGCATTGCCGGATACGCTGCTCTATCAACTCAATGCCATTCGCGCTTTCGCCAGCCGTCCCGGCTATCACGAGCGCAATTTCAATTATCTATTGCAGCGCCTGCTCGATGCGTTAGCGCTGCAAATCGCGCAAATTAATTTCGACGAATCCAGCGAAACTTTTAGCGAAAACAACAGCACACCATTCAGCAAAACCATTTTTAGCAACACAAGCAGCGAGGAATAAACATCATGAGCGCATTATTGATTCGTGGCGGCACTGTAGTAGACGGCACCGGCGCACCGGCATTCGCGGCGGATGTACGTATCGACAATGGTCTGATCACCGAAATCGGCAGCAATCTAAAAGCCGGCTCGCAGGAACGCGTGATAGAGGCGGGCGGTTGTTTTGTAGCGCCGGGCTTCATCGAAAGCCATACGCATTTCGACGGCACCATGTGGTGGGAGCCGGTGATGGACCCGCTGCCGGGTTTCGGCGTAACTACCTCCATCATGGGCAATTGCGGTTTCTCGGCGGCGCCGGTCTCTAAAGATGCCGCTGCCCGTCTGGAGATGGTGAAAATATTTTCGTTCTTCGAAGATATTCCGATCGAACCGTTCCTGAAGGAACTGCCGTGGGATTGGGAGACGTGGTCCGAATACAAGCAATCGATGCAGCGCAATTTAAAAGTGTCCGGCAATTACGGCGCTTTCGTCGGCCATATCGCTATTCGCCTGGCGGCGATGGGCATGCCCGCGTGGGATCGCGTTGCAACGCCGCAGGAAATTGAGCGCATGGCCGAATTGCTCGACGATGCACTCAAGGCCGGCGCCATGGGTATGTCGACCAATCTGCTCGATCACGATGGCGAGAACCGGCCGATTCCGACACTGGTAGCGGACGACGCGGAGTTCTCCGCGCTGCTATCGGTATTGGAAAAATATCCGGCAACCTCGCTGCAGATAGTGGTCGACACTTTCATGCGCATGTCCGCGCCGGCACAGATGGAGCGCATCGCCAAGCTGTGCGGCTCGCGCAAGATTCGCGTGCAGTGGGCCGGCGGAATTCCGACGCTGGAATTCCAGAAGGGTATCCAGGGCGGGATGGTCGCGCAGTTCGAGGAATTCAAAAAACAAGGTCTGGATTTCTGGGCCGGTTATGCGCACGTGTCGCCAACCAACACGTTGAGCATCAAGCGCTCGCTGATCTTCGCGCAGTCGAACGATTATGTCTGGCACGAAGTGGTGCTCGCCGAAACCGACGAAGAAAAAGCCAAACTGCTGCGCGATCCGGATTGGCGCGTGCGCGCGCGGCATTCGTGGGACTTTGAGGCGATCAAACACTCGCCGGTGGCCAACGGCAAATATTTATTCCTGCTGAATTCGGACAATGGCGTTGGGCCGATTCGCATCACGCTCGGAGAATACGCCGAACAGTTGGGCGGCGTGCATCCGTCCGACGCGATGGCCGAATGGCTGCTGGCCAACGGCCTCGACTCCACCGTGCATATGCCGCCGTTCCCGATCGACGAGGAGATGACCATCAAACTGCTGAAGGACGGCAATACCGTGGGTAATATCAACGACGCGCCGGCGCATGGCCAGATGTTGTGCGGCGGCGGCGAAAATATGTTGCTGTTCACCAAGTACGTGAAGCAGCTCGGCGCGCTGAGCATCGAAGAAGCCGTACACGTGATGACCGGCAAGCTGGCCAATTATTTCAATCTGCAGGACCGCGGCGAACTCAAGGTCGGAAAACGCGCGGATATCGCCGTGTTCGATCTCGATGAAATCCAGTATCAGGAAATTAAAAAGGTGTACGACGTACCGGACGGATTCGGCGGCAAGATCTGGCGCTGGACCCGCGATGCCGCGCCGATGCGGCTGACCCTGGTAAACGGCGTGGCCACCTTCGAAAATGGCAAATTCACCGGCGCCTTACCGGGACAACTATTAAGCCCGGCGCTGCCTGCTGCTTAAACCTTAGGCGGAGTAGGGAGTAGATCACGAGCGCTCTATCATCCAAAGGGAATGATTGCGCGCTCGTGGGCTATCGAGCTCAGCGAGCGCTCTATCTTTAAAATAGCGGGACTTACAGTGACAACTACCATGACAACGACCCTGGAATTCTTAGCGGACAAACTGGCGATCGAGCAGATTTATATTCGCTACTGCGAAGCCATCGACAATAAGCAATTCGATGCGTTGAGCGAAGTATTCGTCGCGGACACCTATCACGATTACACGCAGGCGCTCGGCCCGGGCGTGTTCGTTACCAGCCTGCAACAATTGCTTGAATCGATGCGCGCTAATTTGGGCGAGGGCTCGAATTGCGGCGCCACTCAGCACAATGTCAACAACTTCAGAATCGGTATCGATGGCGACACGGCGCGCGCCAGGGTCAACTACTACGCCGTGCATCGCGGCGTCGGCAAATTCGCCGGCGCACTGTATTCGATGTGGGGTCTGTACGACGATGAATTGGTGCGCACCGCCAACGGCTGGCGCGTGGCGCGACGTAAATATACGACCTTCTTGACCGAAGGGCCGGTCGTTACGTCGCGCGGTTAATCGATCGCAAATATATACCTCAAATACAAGCCAATGTAGTCGCCTCGCGCTCGGCAATTTCCCGCAAAAATGACCATGGGAAAATACCGCGCGCATGGCCGTCGTCGAAATGCAGTTGCAGACCATAGTTCAGCGGCGATATGGCAATTATTTCCACCGCAGCCGCCGCACTGTATTGCCGCCCTTGCAATTGCAAGGCGCGGCACTGCGCGCAGCGACACAACGAACGCAATAAACAACCATTGAGTTGGGCGCTTAAATCAGGCCACCGCAAGGCGAGGCGGCCGGACGCTACTGAAAAATATGGCGCCATCATGCTGCTCCCGCGCCGATTTGCGTAAGCGCCAGGCGCGCGGCTTTGCGCACATCGGGATCCGGATCGTCGGCCGCCACGGCGAGGGCAGGACTCGCCGCCGCACTGCCGATCGCACCGAGCGCGAGCGCGGCCTCTTTGCGAACATTGCTCAATATATGTTGTAAGGCGGTGATTAACGCCGGCACTGCGGCGGCATCGCCGAGCCTTCCCAACGCGCGTGCGGCGCGGACCCGCACCTGCCAGTAATCATCGTTCAAGGTCGCGATTAATTCCGCCAATGCAGCGTTGAGTTGCAACTTTCCGAGCGTAGTCGCCGCTTCCTCGCGCACCGTCCACACGGAGTCGCGCAGCGCTTTGATCAATGCGTTCAACACCGCCGTGCCGAGTTCGGCCTGCGCACTCGGCGCTATGCTCATTCCCAAGGCGCCGGTCGCCGCGCGCCGCACTTCGGCGTCGGCATCGCCGGTAGCCAGCGCGGCAATGGCCGGCAATACTTCGTTAGATTTCAACCAGCCCAATACCGCGACCGCCTCGCGCCGCACTCCCGCATCCGGATCCTGCAGCGCGGCGGCGGCGGCGGGCACGGCCTCGTCGACGCGCAATTCGCGCAGCGCGCGTAAAATCGCCGCGCGTACAAAAGCGCTCGCGTGGGTAGCGAAGGGCAATATTTGTAAACCGGCGGCGTAGGTTTTTAATTCGCTCAGTGTTTGCGCGGCGGCGCTGCGTACCTCCGCAGCACTATCCTGCAACAATTGCGTCAGGGCTTGCAGCACTTCCGTCTCTTCCCAGCCGATCAATACGCGCGCCGCTTCGCCGCGAATAACCGGCGAGCTGTCGCGCGCCGCGCGCACCAGGAAAGCTAAATGCTCCGGATCGCCGAAGTCGGCGAGTTCGATCAGCGCAATGCGGCGTACCTCGATGTCTTCATCCAATAGCCGCTCCGCGAGCGAGCCAAATTCCTCGCAGTCCAACACCGCTTCGAGCGTTTCTCGATTAACTTCAGAGTGCAATTTGTAATCCTCGTCGGGGGCTTGGACGGAGCGGCGACAAACGATCGGCCACCGAATCGTCATCGTCATTCAAGAGCGCGAGACAGTGCCGTTTAAGCTCGGCAAAGCGCGCGGAAGTGATTAAACCGGCGTGGCGCGGGCGCGCGAAATCGACCGCCACATCCTCGATGATGCGGCCGGGACGCGGGCTCATCACCAGAATTCGATCGGCGATAAATAAGGCTTCGTCGATATCATGCGTAACAAAAATTACCGTGGTGCGAATGCGCGTCCAGATTTCCAGCAATAACTTCTGCATATGCAGACGCGTGATCGCATCGAGCGCGCCGAACGGTTCGTCCATCAATAAGACGCGCGGATGATTGATCAGCACGCGCGCGATTTCAACGCGCTGTTGCATGCCGCCCGACAATTGCCAGGGATAGTGATGCTCGAAACCCGCAAGTCCCACCAATTGCAGTAACTCATGCGCCTGGCGACGCCGCTCGGCGCGCTTGATGCCTTTCATTTTCAAACCGAACGCCACGTTGTCGATGACTTTTTGCCAGGGAAATAACGTGTGATGCTGAAACACCAGACCGCGCTCCGAATGCGGCCCCTGCACCGGTATGTTGTCGACGCGAATAACACCTTGCGAGGGTGCGAGATGGCCGGCCACCGCACCGAGCAATGTCGATTTACCGCAACCGGAGGGCCCGAGCAGACAAACGAATTCGCCGGCCGCGGCGGTAAACGAAACATTCTGCAACGCGGTGAAGCGCTCGCGCCCGGCGCCCAGTTGCAGCGATACATTATCGATATCGATTTTTCCGTGCGCAGCGGTATTTTTCGCCGTTCTCTGGGATGTCTGCGTCATTGCTCGGCTCCGCGATACCAGGGCATCAGCCAAGCGCCGAGCGCGCGGATCAATGCACTGCTGCCCATGCCGAGCACGCCGATCAACAACATGCCGACAATAATATTGGCGTAATTCTGCAGCGTGTACGATTCCCAGGTGTAATAGCCGATACCGAACTGACCGGAAATCATTTCCGCGGTGACCAGGCAAAACCAGCAAGTGCCCATACCGATCGACAGCCCGGTGATAATGGCCGGTCCCGCCGCCGGTAACACCACTTCGCGCAGTAATGCGAAACGCTGCGTACCGAGACTGCGCGCCGCCGCCAGCAAGCGCTGATCGATATTTTCCACGCCGTGAATCGTATTCAACAAAATGGGAAAAACCGCGCCGACGAACGTGATGTAAATCATGCTCGCCTCGGATGAGGGGAACATCAAAATAGCCAGCGGAATCCACGCCACCGCCGGAATCGGCCGCAACATTTCCAGTGGCGGCAACAATACTTGGCGCGCCCAGCGAAAATGGCCGATCGCGATACCGAAACCAATGCCGAGCAGCGCCGCCACCGCAAAGCCGACGGCGATGCGATAGAGGCTGCTAAGCAAATGAAAGCGCAGTTTCGGCGAGTGCAGCAAATCCCACGCGGCGTTCAGCACCTCGAGCGGCGGCGGCACATTAGCAAAGGTGATAAAAGCCAGCTTCACATGCTGCGTCGCCAATACATGCCACACCAGCACGCTGACCACGATTGAGGCCAGCGGCACCAGCAGCGCACGCCCGCGCGCCAGCAATAAGCTGATATTGCCGCTCGCTGCCGACAGCGCGGCAATTTTTCCGCCGGCCAGCGACAATGCAGCTGCTTCAGTCATATCGTTCACACCGCTCTCCGGTTCGCATCTACTAACAACCAACTACTAAGACCAAAAATCTAAAACCTAATTTGCCGCAATGGCTGTCGATTGCGTGCGCGCCTGGGCGTAGTCGAGCAACTTACCTTTATTGGCATTCGCCCAAGCTTCGGCGCTGCCTTTTTGCAGGAAGGCTCGCAATTGGCCTTTATTGTCGGTGGTAAACCAAGCCAACTTAGCCAGCAATTTGATTCCCGAATCGTTATCGTGCGCGTACACCACACGAATTTCCTTGCCGGCCGCATCGAGCTTTTTCAAATCGGCGAAAGCGGATTCGGGGCTGGCGTAGCTACGGACTTTTGGCTCGCCCTTCACCCATATCTGCGCAACGCGCTTGAAATCGCTAATAGCTTTTCCGGTAGTGGCATCTTTAGCAACCAACGGCACCTTGTCGTAGTTTTTCAGTTGCTTGTCGTAGTCAAATCCCGCCTGTTTAAACGCGGTTTGCAGATAGCTGTCATCGATGAAGTTATCGACGTTGAGATCGGTGTCGGTTTTTTTCAGGAACTTTAAAGTCTCGATCGATACTTTCAAAGCCTGCCGATACTCGGGCTTCCAGGTGAAATCGCGCGTCTGCAAACCGAGCGGACCGTGATACAGATACGCCACTTCGGCATCGACGCCGGTAACCTGCTGTATCAGCTCGCTATACTTTTCCGGCTCGGCGTTGAATAACTGATTGGCTTCCAGCGCGGCGCGCAAAAAGGCCACGACAATTTCCGGATACTTCTGCGCATACTCGGCATTGACCAAACTGCCGTGAAAAGTGGGCGCGTTAGCCTGCGAACCATCGAAAATTTTGCGGGCAAAACCGCGATAGGCAAACAATTCGGCATACGGCACGAAATCGGCGTGCGCATCGATTTTACCGGCCTGCAAGGCGGGGCCGGCGACTTCGGGCGCCTGCGTGATAATGGTCAGATCGCGGTCGGGATCGATGCCCTGCGCTTTCAGCGCGCGCAACAGCATGCCGTGCGCGGTCGAGGCAAACGGCACGGATATCTGCTTACCTTTTAAATCCGCAAGCGATTGCAGCGGCGATTCGAGCGGCACCACCACACCGTTGCCGCTGCCCTGCGTGCTGCCCGACAATACGGTGATAAAAATACTTTTCTTGCCGGCTTTCTCGAACGCGGCGCCATTCAACGAACCGGGGAAATCCGCCATCGAGCCGATATCGAGTTTATCGGCAACCATTTCGTTGGTCAGCGGCGCGCCCGAGGTAAAGTTCTTCCATTCGATATCGTAGGTTACATCCTTATATTTACCGTCGTGCGGCAAATATTTTTCCAGCAGTTTAAGCTCGCGAATGATCAGGCCGCCGGTGGCGCAATTAATCGTTGCGTCCTGGGTACCGATCGCAACCCGAATGGTTTCCGCATCGGCCAGACCGATCAAGCCGATGCTCAACGCCAAAGCAGTTATTTTTCTGCGTAATTTCATGATATCCATCCTTTAGTTAATTTAATTTTCATTTCAGTAAATAAGGAATATCCACCCGCACGGCGCCGGTTGGGCAATCTTTTTCGCAGGGCATGCAATACCAGCATTCATCGAACGCCATATAGGCTTTTCCTTTTGTGAAATCGATGGCCAGCACATCGAGCGGACAGACGTCGACACAAACGGTGCAGCCCTTATGCGCGATACATTTTTCCTCGTCGATGGTGACGGGCAGGGTGGTCGGCTGAAACGCGATGGGGAATTCGGCGTGGCTCATGCTGCGACGGTCTCCTTTTGAATACGCAAATGCTGATAGGCCGACTTATCGTGGTCGTCGACCGCTATAACGTAAGGCTCGATAGGTCGCTTGAAACAACGCATCGCGCCGTTCTCATCTTTTACCAACTGCACATGTACCAGCCACTCGGCATCGTTGCGCTCGGGATAATCGACGCGTGCGTGATATAGACCCCAGCGGCTTTCGGTGCGGAATAGCGAGGCATGCGCAGCCATTTCCGCGCAATCGAGAATGGCGTGAATTTCCAGCGCGCGCATCAATTCATGCGCATTGCGCGCATGCAGCGCATCCAGATCGGCACGAATCGCCGCAAATCGCTCCAACCCGATCTGCATTTTTTTGGTGACTTTCGGCGGTTGTAAATAATCGTTCACCATGCGCCGCAATTTGTATTCGACCTGTGCGGGCGGCAGGCCGCGCTCGTTTTGCAGCGGTGTCAAAACGCGGCGGCGCTCGGCATCGATAGTCTGGCTATCGATTTCCGCGTAGTCGATTTGAGCGGCGTAAAGCGCCGCCGACTCGCCGGCGAACTTGCCGTATACGAAAGCGCCGAGCATATAGTTGTGCGGCACGCAGGCCAGATCGCCGGCCGCGAACAAACCCGGCACCGTGGTGGCGGCATGCTCGTCGACCCAGACACCAGAGGCCGAGTGGCCGCTGCATAAACCGATTTCGGAAATATGCATTTCCACCATTTGCGCACGGTAATCGGTGCCGCGCCCGGCGTGAAAGCGGCCGCGGCTCGGACGTTCGTTGCTATGCAAAATGGTTTCGATGGTGCCGATGGTTTCCTCGGCCAAATGATCGAGCTTTAAAAACACCGGGCCATTGCCGCTTTGCAGCTCGCGATAAAACTCGAGCATCATCTGGCCGCTCCAGTAATCGCACTCGATAAAACGCTCGCCGCGCGCATTCGCGGTGTAGCCGCCGAACGGGCCGGTCACATACGCGCAGGCGGGGCCGTTGTAATCCTTGATCAACGGATTGATTTGAAAACATTCGATACCGGATAACTCGGCGCCGGCGTGATACGCCATGCTATAGCCGTCGCCGGCATTGGTCGGATTCTCGTAGGTGCCGAATAAATAACCGGAGGCGGGCAGTCCCAACCGGCCGGCAGCGCCGGTCGCTAACACCACCGCCTTGGCGCGAATCACGTGAAACTCCGCAGTGCGGCAATCGAACGCGAAGGCGCCGGCGATACGGCCGTCGATCACGATCAGACGCGTCGCCACCAGACGATTGGTAATTTCGACGCGGCTGCGCTTCAGTTGGCGGTAGAGCACTTTCTTAATGTCGTGCCCATCCGGCATCGGCAACACATAGCTGCCGACGTGATGCACCTTGCGCACCGCGTAATCGCCGGTTTCATCGCGCTCGAATTTCACGCCCCAGCGATCGAGTTCTTCGATCATCGCGAAACTATTCTGCGCATACGCCAATACGGTTTTTTGATTGACGATGCCATCGTTGGCGGCGGTTATTTCGCGCACGTATTGCTCCGGGCTGGCATGGCCGGGAATCACCGCATTATTGAGGCCATCCATACCCATGGAAATCGCGCCACTGCGTTTAACATTGGCTTTCTCCAGTAATAACACTTTAAAATTCGGATTCGCCTGCTTGGCCTTGACCGCCGCCATCGGTCCGGCCGTGCCGCCACCGATCACCAACACATCGACATCGCGCTGTAAAAAACTCATACCGTTTCCCCGGTTCTGGTTGCTCTATTCATCGTTTCGGCCGGCACGATTACCGCTCGACGCGCAGACGAAACTGAAAATTATCGACGCGACAGTAGAGATATTCGAAATCGAGCGGCTCGCCGCGCGCGGTATGCGTCAGCCGCGCGATGCGCAGGATCGGATCGCCGAGATTGATTTGCAGCAGCGTGGAAAGCTTGGCATCGGCGAGCAATGCATCGATGGCCAGATCGGCAAATCCAAGCTCGATGCCGTAATCGTTTTCGATAATTAAAAAGACATCGCGCGTCGCCAGATCCTCGCGCGCCAGGCGAGCGCCGATATGCGGGCGCACATAAGTGATATCGAACGATACCGGCACGCGATTGAGATAGCGCACGCGCTGCAACTCGCTGACCGCGTCGCCCTCGGCGAGCCCCAAGCGCTGCGCCACCTCGGCATTGGCGGCAATACTGCCGAACGCCACCACATCGTTGAATATTTCGTGGCCCTGGTGCGCCATCGCTTCGGCAAAACCCTGCAGACGCGCCAGCGATTGAAACGCTTTCGGCTTCGAGACGAATACGCCCTTGCCGGCGAGCTTGAATAACACGCCTTCCTTCTCCAGTTCGGCAAGCGCATGCCGCACGGTAATGCGGCTGACGCTGTACTGCGCCATCAGTTCGCTCTCCGATGGCAGTCGCGCATGCGGCGGGTAAAGTCCCGAGACAATTTGCGCGCGCAGCTCGTCGCGAATACGGCCGTACAGCGAGGTCGGCGGCGATAAAGCATTTTGCAATGCGGGATTGGTCGATAGCGGATATTGTGTTGTCACGGCATAACTCGTTATTACAGGTCGGTACGTTACGAGCGCCATTACAAGTTCTAGGCCAGACCGCGCCATGGTTATTTAAGATATTGATTAAAAATAATAAATTTCCAATTTAAAGAACCGGGAGGGGAGTGCGGTGATGCGGCCGTGTTGCTGAATTCGCAGCAAGCTGCTGCCCGGATGTTGCCATACGGTCACTGCCAGCTCTCGATCTATCACAACGAATACCAGCAACGAATGAACAGCAACAACGAGCGAACACCAACAACGAACAAAAAATAGTACCGTTGCGTCAGCGCTTCGATGCGGCCTCGACCGCCAGCTATAAACTAATTCTAAAACAGTATTTTTTGACGCCGCGAATGTTCTGTAGATTGCAGGGCTACCTATTAAGTTGGGTGTAGGTTTTTGTATCGAGTTTTGCTTATTTATCCCGCTGCCCATTAATGAGATTTTCAGAATGACAAAAAAGCCACGCAAGCTTTATCTCGCCGCTTCCATCCTCTTATCCGCTCTGACCGCTGCATCGTGGACAGCAGCCAAGGAAGTCACCTTACTTAACGTATCGTACGATCCAACCCGCGAGTTATACGAAGCCTACAACCCATTGTTCTCTTCTTACTGGCAGGCTAAAACCGGCGACACGGTAAAGGTCAATCAATCGCACGGCGGCTCCGGCAAGCAGGCCCGCTCGGTCATCGATGGTTTGAGCGCCGATGTAGTGACCCTGGCGCTATCGCTGGATATCGATTCGATCGCGGAACTCACGCATAAATTGCCGACCGATTGGCAAGGCAAATTACCGAGCAACAGTTCGCCCTACACATCGACCATCGTTTTCTTGGTGCGTAAAGGCAACCCTAAGGGCATCAAGGATTGGGGCGATCTCGTAAAAAATGACGTACAGGTGATCACGCCGAATCCGAAGACCGGCGGCGCACCGCGCTGGGCGTATTTGGCAGGTTGGGGTTGGGCGCTGAAGCACGAGCTCGGCGATCTGAGTCTGGTAAAAAATGCCAGCGATCCGAAAGTAATTGCCGCGCAGAAAAAGGCGCGCAGCTACATTCAAGATCTTTATCAACACGTAGCGGTGCTGGATTCCGGCGCACGCGGCTCGACTACCACCTTTGTGCAGCGCAATATTGGCGACGTATTGTTAACCTGGGAAAACGAAGCGTTTCTTATCCAGAAAGAACTGGGCGGGGATCAATTCGAAATTATTCTGCCATCGCTCAGCATTTTGGCCGAACCGCCGGTTGCGGTTGTCGAGCAGAACGCCAAGGAGCACGGCACCAGCGAAGTCGCAAAGGCTTATCTCGAGTATTTGTATTCGCCGGTGGGGCAAAAATTAGTGGCGAAAAACTTTTATCGCCCCAACAAGCCGGAGTTCGCCGACAAAGAAGATCTGGCGCGTTTTCCGGCCATACCGTTGTTTAAGTTGAACGATGTATTCGGTTCGTGGAGCAAGGCGCAGGCCGAGCATTTCGCGGATGGTGGGGTATTCGATCAGATATATATCAAGTAGGTTTTTTGGCGCTTGCAGCTTACCACTCGGAGATTGCAACTCGCAGCTTACAACACCGACAGTTTTGCGCAGCGAGGAGAACTCAATAGATGAGTTCTCCTCGTTTCGTTGGCTTACCTACTTCATCAGTTTATTAATAGTCCATATCCCATGCCGGGTTGAACAATAAATTCGGCTTGGCATGGAGCGGTGCCAGCATTTCCACTTCGGGCACTATTTCCAGATCTGACAAATAGTCCGGATCGCACTCGGCGACGCGTTGAATCAACTTGGCATCGTTGGCCGTAACACTGTGCATCCATTGCCGCACGCGCTGGGAAAAAATGCGCGAATATAACTCGTAATAGATACCCGGCGACTGCAATACCTCGGTAGCGATGGTATCCAGTTGCATTCGAACTTCATGCTGCGTAAGCATTTTTCGATTCCTTTGGCCCCGACCTGCGGCCTACCTATTTTTGAAGCCCACCCTATTGTGAAGTCCAGTTAAGAGGGGCGCCTGATTACATCCAGGCGCAGTCAGAATACCCATTCGAACCTGAACGATGGCTGAAGCGCTCAAAACCGATTGCAGGATATACGCGGAATCAATAATATCGGGCCAGCTTCGCCCGATTTCCAACTTCAAGGATTCGATATGCGCCTGCTCCGCAGCAATAACTCTCTCGCCATTGTCGCAGCGCTACTTTGTTCGGCCTGTATTCCAACTACGGATCAACAACTGGCGGTAAAGGCCAGCAGCATGAACACCTGCGATAAAGTGAAAGCTTTAATCGCCGGTTACGGCGATGGTTTTCAAGTGCTGCAAGGACAGCGCCGCAGCACGCGCTATGGCGATATGTGGAGCGCCCGCTACGACGTGGTTGGCAAGGGTTGCGAGATTTGGCGGTTGGGCGACAACAGCACTTACTACGTGTGTAACCGCATCGCTCCCGATCAGGAAACGGCGGCGCATTACTACGATGAGGCGCGCGAATTATTACATTCGTGCCTCGATCAGGATTGGCGCGAAACCGAAGCGCCGCGCGCCGCAAACGGCAATTTAAAAACGGTATTA